>OFGF01001418.1_pt1 | contig 15092 bp, 20 predicted proteins | sample 1521711 | NCBI WGS metagenome assembly OFGF01 (sample SAMEA3504092, study PRJEB24116) | mouse gut metagenome | biome: mouse gut; feature: mouse-associated habitat; material: faeces | place: Denmark | collected 2011 | reverse complement strand
CCGCCGATCTCCGTGCGGCCTGGCGCGGAGAATACGGCCGCGCGGTCGCAGGGGCCGAACGTCTCCGTCAAGCCCTTCAAAATTCTCTGGTAACGCTCCATCTGCGCGGGCAGCTGGCCGGCGCCGCAGAGAGCGGCAGCCGCCTGCTCCAGCTTCTGAAAATCCTTCTCGGGAGAAAATGTACAATCCATAGCAGCCTCCTGTTTTGATTTTATTGTGGGGTACTTATTCTTACTTATTCTTACTTATTATAAATAGGCAGCTTCACAATGAACATGGATTTTTTGATCATCTGCACCTATTTTTTTGTCAGAATGAGGCCCCGGCGGCTACCGGGGCCTCATAATCGCGTTTTTCCCGCCCCGGACTATTCCTTCACGCTCCTGTGCTGCGCCGCATACTGCCGGGGCGAGACGCCCTTGACTTCCTTAAACGCTCTGGAGAAATAGAACGGGTCCTCAAAGCCTACAGAGGTCGAGATCTCCTGGATGGAGCAGTCCGTCTCCTTCAAAAGGGCGCAGGCCCGCTCGATCCGGTATTCCAGCAGGAACCGCTTGGGAGAAATCTGGAACCGCTTGAGGAAGCGGCGGTAGAGGCTGGAGCGACTCACGGAGGCGTAATCCGCCAGCCCCTCTACCGTAATGGGCGCTTCGTAGTGGTTCATGATGTACTCCGCCGCCAGCGTAGCGCAGTCCGATCCCTTGGCCCTCTCCCGCTTCCCTGTATGGGCCGTGCGGATCAAAAAGGACAGCAGGTCGTACAGCCGCGCCGTCATTGCCAGCTGCGCCCATGCCTGCGTGCCGAAACAGGCGTATATCGCCTGAATCAGCTCCCGCAGCTGCTCGCCGTCCCGGCCATAGTAGACCGGCTCCTCCATCGTAAAGTCCGTCCGCTCCATAAACCACCCCGCGTCCAGTCCGCCGAAGCCAACCCAAACATACTCCCAGGGCTCCAGCGAGTCGGCACAGTAATGAATGGAGGTGTTCGGATAGACAAGGAAGGTGTCTCCCGGATTCAGTTCCCGGCGCTTGTCCTGACACACGTACACGCCCTTCCCGCTGATGACGTGATGCAGGAGAAAGTGGTCCCGCACTCCCGGACCCCAGCCGTAGCCGGGAGCGCACTGTTGACAGCCCGTATTCTGGACATAGAGTGATGCCGTACGGCGTTCCAGTTTCATGGAATGTTTATATGTACTATTGGTTTCGTTCATTATGACATCCCCTCCTCCTCTCAGATTGCCTGCCCGGGCTGACGGGCAGAGGGAAACCGTAAGGGGCGTTTCCCGTAATTTTATTATACTGAAACGAACCAAGTTTGTCCACCGTTGAGAGGAGTTTTTCCCGAAATCGTCTATTATGCCTAACATTTTATTTTTGATTTGTGAAATTTGCCACAAACAAGGCATGCCGCACCCCAAAATATCGGGACATTTTCCAGTTATCTCCGCCTTTACTTTATCATGCTACTGTGCTACTATACTAAAGTAAAAATAATGGAGGTGAGCAGCGCCGTGGATATATTTCATGGAGAGGGCTCCGCCCTGCTGGTTCAAGCAATTTTGTCTTTGAAAACGGAGGAGGAATGCCGGGCCTTTTTGGAGGACCTGATGACTGGGAAGGAGATTCAGGACTGCTCCCAGCGCATCCTGGTGGCAAAGCTGCTGCGGGAAAAGCTGGTGTATAACCAAATCGCCCGGCGCACCGGCGCCAGCACCGCCACCATCAGCCGCGTCAACCGCTGCTGCGCCTACGGCGCGGGCGGCTACCAGACGGTGCTGGACAGGCTGGAAAACAAGTAAGAGCCTGTCGTAAAAATCCCCGCCCAGCCGGTATCCCCCGCCTGTGAATATAGGTTTTAAGCTTTTCACGCGGAGCCATGCGGCACGCATGGCATCTTTCAGGAGGTTTCCTATGGAGCGATCCCCGATCTGGCGTGCGGACGAGTGGGGCGGACTGCGGCTGCGGGAGCTGTACCGCAGCCGGGGCTATCTTCCCTACCGCATGAGCAAGTTCGAGCCCTACGACTTATATCTGAGAAACAAGAGCTTTTTGGTCAGCGAGAATATCCTGACCTTTACCGATACCGACGGGCGGCTGATGGCACTGAAGCCGGACGTCACCCTCTCCATCGTCAAGAATGCCCAGCCCCCCTCCGGCGGACTGGAGAAGGTTTATTACCACGAGAACGTCTACCGCACCACCTCCGTCGGACTGGGCTTCCGGGAGATCATGCAGACGGGGCTGGAGTGCATCGGCGACCTGGATTTGGCGGCCATGGGCGAGGTACTGTCCCTGGCGGCGGAAAGCCTGGGGCTGCTGGGCGGCGGCGCGTATCTGCTGGATCTGGGCCATATGGGCCTGGTGTCCGGATTGCTGGAGCAGGTCCGGGAGGAGAACGTGCGGGAGCGGCTTTTGGCGGAGCTTGGGCGGAAAAACACTGCGGCGCTGAGCCAGCTCTGCGCCCAGGCCGGCGTGGAACGGGACCTGGCGGAACGGCTGTGCCGTCTGGCCCAGCTGTACGGTCCGCCGGACCGGATCCTTCCCCAGCTGAAAGAGCTGGCGGCAGGCAGCCAGGCGAAAGAGTCGCTTGAGGAGCTGGAGGGCCTGTGCCGGGTCATGGCGCATCTGCATCTGGCGGACAGCCTGCGTCTGGATTTCTCCATTGCCAACGATATGCGCTACTACAACGGCATTATCTTCCGCGGCTACCTGCCCGGGCTGGCCAGCGGCGTGTTGGCGGGAGGCCGATACGACAACCTGCTCCGCCGCATGGGCAAAACCGGCCAGGCCATCGGGTTCGCGGTGTACCTGGATCAACTGGAACGGCTGGACGCGGACAGCGAATACGACGTGGATATGCTGCTGCTGTATGGGCCGGAGACGGACCCCGCCGCTGCAGCGGCCCGGGCCGCGTCCCTGGCGGCGGAGGGAAAAACCGTCCGCATGGAGCGGACCATCCCCCGGGAGCTGCGCTGGCGGGAGCTGGTCCGGTTCGAGGAAGGAGGACAGTCGTAATGGATATGCTGAGCGTCGCCCTGCCCAAGGGGCGGCTGGGCGAGAAGGTATACGCCCGGTTTAAGGCTGCCGGGTACCCCTGTCCTTCTATCGAGGAGGAAAACCGGAAACTGATTTTTGAAAACCCCAAAGCGGGCGTCCGGTATTTCTGGGTGAAGCCGTCGGACGCGGCCATCTATGTGGAGCGGGGCGCGGCGGACATCGGCGTAGCCGGGAAGGACATCCTGCTGGAATACGATCCGGATGTCTATGAGCTGGCAGACCTGGGACTGGGCCGGTGCCGGATGTGCGTAGCGGCCAGAAAGGATTTCCGGGACCGGGCGGACCGCGTGCTCCGGGTGGCTACCAAGTTTCCCCATATTGCCGGCAGGTACTACGCCTCTATGAGCCGGGACATCGACATCATCCATTTGAACGGCTCTATCGAGATTGCCCCCATTCTGGGGCTCAGCGATGTGATCGTGGACATTGTGGAGACAGGAAAGACGCTGCTGGAGAATGATCTGGAGCCGAAGGCCGCCATTGTCCCTATCTCCGCCCGGCTGATTGCCAACAAGGTCAGCTATAAGTTCCGGCATGACCGGATCGTGGAGCTCTGCCGCCGGCTGGAGGCCCTGCCGGAGAAAGGATAAACCGGGCATGATGAAGATTTTACATGCGGATCAAGTTCCCCTCTCGGAAATTCTGGCCCGGACGGAGGACCAGCGAGATATTTCCGGCATCGTAGCCGGGATCATCGCCGAGGTCCGGAAAAACGGCGACGCCGCCCTGCGGCGGTACGCAAAGGAGTTCGACCACGCGGACATCGATGCGCTGGAGATCCCCGGGGAACAGCTGGACAGGGCCCTGGCGGATCTGGAGCCCGATCTCCGGGAGGTGTTAGAGGAAGCGGCGGAAAATATCCGCGCCTTTCACCAGAGGCAGGTACAGAACGGGTTTACGATCAGCGAAAAGTCCGGCGTGGTGCTGGGCCAGAAGGTTACGCCTATTGAAAAAGTGGGCGTATACATCCCCGGCGGCACCGCTCCCCTGCCCTCTACCGTTCTCATGGACTGCATCCCCGCCAAGATCGCCGGGTGCTCCGAAATCATGATGGTTTCTCCCCCCGCCTGCGGCGGAGACATCGCCCCCATTATTCTGGCGGCGGCGCGGATTGCGGGGGTGGACCGGGTATTCCGCTGCGGCGGGGCCCAGGCCGTAGCCGCCCTGGCCTATGGGACGGAGACCGTGCCCCGGGTGGACAAGATCGTGGGTCCGGGGAACGCCTACGTGGCCGAGGCCAAGCGGCAGGTCTTTGGGCAGGTGGCCATTGACATGATTGCCGGCCCCAGTGAGATCCTGGTGGTGGCGGACGGGAAAAGCGACCCCGTCCAAGTGGCGGCCGACCTGCTCAGCCAGGCGGAGCACGACAAAAACGCCAGCGCCGTCCTGATCACCGACTCGCCCTCCCTGGCCCAGGCGGCGGCCCGTGAGGTGGAGGTCCAGCTGGCGTCCCTGCCCAGGCGGGACATCGCCCGGGCGTCCATCGAGAACAACGGAAAGATTATCCTCATCGAGAACCTCCTCCAGGCCATTGAGATCGCCAACCAGCTGGCCCCGGAGCACCTGGAGGTCTGCTGCGAAAACCCCTTCGAGTACCTGGGGCGGCTGGACAACGCGGGCTCGGTGTTTTTGGGCGGCTACTCCCCCGAGCCCCTGGGCGACTACTACGCCGGGGCCAACCATGTGCTGCCCACCGGCGGCACGGCCCGGTTCTTCTCGCCCTTGAGCGTGGACAGCTTCCTCAAAAGCATGAGCGTCATTCAGTACAACCGGGCCAGTCTGGAGCAGGTCCGTGGGCATGTGGTGGATTTGGCGGAATCGGAGCACCTGACCGCCCACGCCAATTCCATCCAGGTTCGGTTTGAGTGAAAGGAGGGCGCGCCCATGCGTCAAGCGTCCATTCAGCGCACCACAAAAGAGACGGATATCACCCTCACCCTCTGCCTGGACGGGGGGGAGGTCAGCGTCTCCACGGGCATCGGCTTCTTCGACCATATGCTCACCGCCTTTGCCTTTTACGCCGGGTTCGGGCTGGATCTGTCCGCTTTAGGCGATCTCCATGTGGACGGGCACCACACGGTGGAGGATGTGGGCATCGTGCTGGGGCAGGCGTTCCGGGAGGCGTTGGGGGACCGGAAGGGCATCCGGCGGTTCGGCACGGCGTTGGTGCCCATGGACGAGGCCCTGTGCCGCACGGTGCTGGACCTGTCCAACCGGCCCTATCTGGTGTTTGACGCGCCCATGCCCCAGCCTGTGATCGGCGGCTATGACAGCTGCCTCACCGTGGAGTTTATGCGGGCCTTCGCGGTGAACGGGGGGCTGACCCTCCACCAGAAATGCGAGTACGGGGACAACGCCCACCACATCACCGAGGCCCTGTTCAAGTCCCTGGGGCTGGCCCTGAAGGAGGCTGTCCGGGTGGAGGGGGAGGGCGTGACCTCCACCAAGGGGGCCTTGTGATGAAAACCATCGCCATTGTGGACTACGGCGTGGGAAACCTGAAAAGCGTTTCCAACGCCCTGGCCTACCTGGGTCTGAACCCCCTGGTTACCGGGGACGCCGGGGAGATCGAGAAGGCGGACGCCCTGATCCTGCCCGGCGTGGGGGCCTTCCCCGCCGGGGCGGACAAGCTGCGGGAGACGGGGCTGGACAGGGCCGTGATCCGGCAGGCGGGGCGCAAGCCCGTTCTGGGCATCTGCCTGGGAATGCAGCTCCTGTTTGACTGGGGGGAGGAGGGACGGCGGTGCGCCGGACTGGGCCTCATCCACGGCAGGGTGGAGCGGATCCCCACGGAGCGGAAGCTGCCCCACATCGGCTGGAACAGCCTGAGCTTCCCCAACCCCTCCCCCCTGTTCCGGGGGCTGGACGAGGGGGCCTATGTGTACTTTGTCCACTCCTACTGCGGCTGTGCCGCCCGGGAGGAGGACGTGCTCGCCGCCGCCCGGTACGGCCCGTTGGTGACGGCGGCGGTGGGGCGGGACGGCGTGTACGGCTGCCAGTTCCACCCGGAAAAGAGCGGCGAGACCGGCCTGCAAATTCTAAAGAATTTTGGAGCGTTCATCTCATGATACTGTTACCTGCCATCGACATGAAGGACGGGCGGTGCGTCCGTCTGAAAAAAGGGGAGTTCTCCACCGTCAGCCAGGTGGCCAACAGCGCGCTGGAGACGGCGAAGGCCTTCGCCGCCGCCGGGGCCAGATGGGTCCACATGGTGGATCTGGACGGGGCCCGGGACGGGGTGCGGCACAATTTCCCCCTGATTTATCAAGTGATCCAGGAATCCGGCCTGTCCGTGGAGCTGGGCGGCGGGATCAAAAACGAGCTGGACGTGATCACCATCGGCGAGGCCGGGGCCGCCCGGATGGTCGTCGGCTCCGCCGCCGTCACCAGGCCGGAGGTGGTGGACTACGCCCTGAAGCAGTATGGCCCGGAGCGGGTGGCGGTGGGCATCGACTGCCTGGACGGGCGTGTGCGCACCGCGGGCTGGGAGCACGACTCCGGCCTGCGGGGTGTGGAGCTGGCCCGCCGGATGGAGGCGCGGGGGGTTCAGACCCTGATCTATACCGACATCGCCACCGACGGGATGCTGTCCGGCCCCAGCTTTGAGCAGCTTGCGGAATTGCAGGGGGCGGTGGGGTGCCGGATCGTGGCCTCCGGCGGGGTGACTACCCTGGACGATGTGAAGCGGCTCCGGGACATGGGGCTGTACGGGGCGATTATCGGCAAGGCGTACTACGCGGGCACGCTGGATCTGGCGGAGGCCGTCCGGGAAGCGGGGCCGCAGTCATGAAGATCGCGGTGCTGGGCTACTGCGGGGCGGGGAAATCCACTCTGGCCCGGACGCTGGGGGCGCGGTACGGTATCCCGGTGCTGCACTTCGACACCATCCAGTTTACCCCTGGGTGGCAGGAGCGGGATCGGGACGAGGCCCATCGGATGGTTCACGACTTCATGGAAAACCCGGAGTGGGTGATCGAGGGGAACTACACCAAGTTCGAGTTTGAGCGGCGGTTGGAGGAAGCGGACAAAGTTATCATGGTTGATCTTCCCCGGCTGGCCTGCTTTGTCCGGGCCTGGAAACGGTATTTCCGCTATCGGGGGAAAAGCCGGCCCGACATGGCCGAGGGCTGTAACGAGAAAATGGATCTGGAATTTATGTGGTGGATTTTGTGGAAGGGCCGCAGGGTGCAGAAGAAAAAATGGCTTGCGGCGGGCTTGGAGAACTGCATGGATAAGGTAACCGTTTTAAAGAGCCAAAAGGAAATCGACCGATATTTGGAGGGGCTTTCATGTTAGCCAAGCGCATCATCCCCTGCCTGGACGTGCGGGACGGCCGGGTGGTGAAGGGGGTCAATTTCGTGAACATCCGGGACGCGGGCGACCCGGTGGAGCTGGCGAAATTCTATTCGGACCAGGGGGCGGACGAGATCGTGTTCCTGGACATCACCGCCACCAGCGACGCCCGGGACACCGTGGCCGATGTGGTGGAGCGCACCGCCTCCCAGGTGTTCGTGCCCCTCACCGTGGGGGGCGGCATCCGCACCCTGGAGGACTTCCGGCGTCTGCTCCGGGCGGGGGCGGACAAGATCTCGGTGAACTCCGCCGCCGTGAAGGACGAGACGCTGATTTCCAGGGCGGCGGAGCGGTTCGGCTCCCAGTGCGTGGTGCTGGCCATCGACGCCCGGCGCAGGCCGGAGGGCTGGTACGAGGTGGTGACGGCGGGGGGACGCATCCCCACCGGGCTGGACGCGGTGGCCTGGGCCCGGCGGGGCCAGGAGCTGGGGGCGGGGGAGATCCTGCTCACCTCCATGGACGCGGACGGCACCAAGGCGGGCTTTGACCTGGACATGACCCGGGCGGTGACGGAGGCGGTGTCCGTCCCGGTGATCGCCTCCGGGGGCTGCGGCAGCCTGGAGCACTTCGCGGAGGTGTTTGAGCAGACGGGCTGCGACGCGGCCCTGGCGGCGTCCCTGTTCCACTTCGGGGAGCTGACGGTGCCCCAGGTAAAGGACTTCCTGCGGGGACGGAATATCCCGGTGCGGAGGTGAGGAACCGTGATAGACGATCTGCTGGAGCTGGTGCTGGATATCGTCGGCGAGATGGTGGGGGCCGTGGTAGAAAGCAAGGTGGAAAAACGCAGGCGGACGAAAAAGGAACGGCCCTCTGTAAAGGGGAAGGAACCATGGGAGCGGAGGAAGGAAACTCCGCCCTGGGAGGAATAGGAAATGTTTGATCTGGATCTGCTGTTTCAAAAATCGGAGCTGATCCCGGTGGTGATCCAGCACGCGGACAGCAAGGACGTGCTGATGGTGGGCTTCACCAACCGGGAGGCGGTGGAGCTGACCCTGAAAACGAAAACCGCCTGGTTCTGGAGCCGGAGCCGCCAGACGCTCTGGAACAAGGGGGAGACCAGCGGAAATTACCTCCACGTCAGGGAGGTTTACGCCGACTGCGACACGGACACCCTGCTCTACCTCTGCGCCCCGGACGGCCCCACCTGCCACACGGGAGCGGACAGTTGCTTTTTCCGGCGGATTGATCTATAATAACAAAAGCGCGGGAGGGATATGCTATGGACAGCACATTGGAGGCCCTGTACCAGGTGATCCTGGACCGGAAGGCCAACCCACAGGAAGGCTCCTACACCTGCTACCTGTTCGGCAAGGGGCTGGATAAGATCCTGAAAAAGGTGGGGGAGGAGTGCGCCGAGACCATCATCGCGGCGAAGAACAACGTCCCCACCGATACGGTGGGGGAGGTGTCCGACCTCATCTACCACCTGCTGGTGATGCTGGCGGAACAGGGGATTCCCCTGGAGGACGTGCTGGCCGAGCTGAGCCGCCGCGCGGAGAAAATCGGAAACCTGAAGCAGATGAAACAGGTGGATAAGGAGAGTTGACCATGGAAGAACGCAACATAAACCGCTATGACTTTGACAGCGATTACGCCAAGGCGCACCTGACGCTGAACCAGTATGTGGCCCGGACCTACGGCTGGATGTTCGTGGGGCTGATGATCACCTTTGTGCTGGCGGCGGTGCTGGCCTACACGGGGACGGTATTCTACCTGTTCTCCATCCCCTCCCTGCCCATAATTCTGCTGATCGCCGAGCTGGCGGTGGTGCTGATCCTGTCCGCCGGCATCCAGAAGCGGCCGGTGGGAGTGACGCGGATGCTGTTCGCGCTGTACTCCCTGATCAACGGCATGGTGTTCTCCGTGTACTTCGTGCTGTATGAGGTGGCCAACCTCATCTTCATCTTTGGGCTGACCGCGCTGTTTTTCGGGGCGTTCGCGCTGTACGGGCGGTTTACCAAAACCGACCTGTCCCGGCTGCGCCCGCTGCTCATCGGCGGGCTGATCTTCCTGCTCATCGCGGGGCTGCTGATGATGTTCATCGACTTCAGCCCGCTGGAGCGGATTGTGTGCATGGTGGGCATTGTGGTGTTCCTGTGCTTCACCGCCTATGACACCCAGAAGATCAAGGCCAACTACGAGTATTTCTACGGCGACGAGGCGATGCTGCAAAAGGCGTCCATCTACTCCGCCCTCCAGCTCTATCTGGATTTTATCAACCTGTTTTTGTACCTGCTGCGGTTCCTGGGCAGGAACAGCCGCAGATAAACGAAAAAACCCGGCCGCTGTCTCAAGCGGCCGGGTTTTTCCCAAAATAAAAACGTCCCCAAAGGGACGAGTCATCTTTGCCTGTGAAGTTTCCGTCTGCCCTCAGCGGTCGCTGGGAACGGTAATCTCTCCGGCGAAGATCAACTCGTCGATATCAACGGGAACAGTGTGGATGACCTTCATTGCCATCGCCTCCTTTCCTATGGGTTTGCTATAGTATAGCAGGTTTTGATTGGATTGTAAAGGATTTTTTGTAATATTTATGAATTTACATAATACTTACAGTATTTCATATATTTGGAAAATGTCTCTGAGCACGCCCGGGAGCGGAATAGGGTTTGACAAACCGGAAGGATTGTGGTAAAATCCAGCCAATGCGAGGATGAGGCCCAGTAGCCGGAGCGTGCCTGCCCAGAGAGCCCCCGTTTTAGTGGAAGGGGGAGAGGGGCGTCCGGCGAATACCCCTCGGAGCAGCCGCCTGAACGGGGCCCGTTCCCCAGTAGGGCCGGACGGGTGCGCCCGGTACAGCGCAGGGGTTCTGCTGGGAACCCCCCGAGGCCGTTTTCGTGAGAAGGCGGCAAAACAGAGGTGGTACCGCGAGCTTTCGCCCTCTGTCCCAAAGGGACAGGGGGCGTTTTGATGCAGAAGGAGCAATAAGATGGAGTACAGGGTATTTGGCGCGCCCCGGACCGGTGTGGACTACGGGGCGCGGCCCGGGGCCTATGGCGTGGCCTTTGATGGCGCGGGCCGGGCGGGGATGGTGTTCGTGCATTTTGCGGACAGCTCGGTGTATATCCTGCTGGGCGGCGGGATCGAGCCGGGGGAGAGTGAGGCGGAGTGCCTCCGCCGGGAGGTCATGGAGGAGATCGGGTACCCGGCCACGGTGGGCGAAAAAGTGTGCGTGGGCGAGGAGTATACCTTCACCCGGCAGGGACAGGTCCCCTTCCACCCCATCGGCCACATCTACCTGATGGAGCTGGGAGAGAAGGCGGCCCAGGGGGAGCCGGGCCGTGAGCTGGTCTGGCTTCCGGTGGAGGAGTGCCGGGAGAAAATGGCGTTGGACTACCAGTCCTGGGCGGTGGAAAAGGCCTGGGAGCTTTATCAAAAACGAAAAAAGGAGAAAAAAACATGACAATTTACGATGAACTCGTGGCCCGGGGCCTGGTGGCCCAGGTCACCAGCGAGGACGAGGTGAAAAACCTCATCAACAACGGCAAGGCCACCTTTTATATCGGCTACGACTGCACGGCGGACAGCTTGACGGCGGGGCACTTCGTCACCCTCACCCTGATGAAGCGGCTCCAGCAGGCGGGGAACAAGCCCATCGCCCTCATCGGCGGCGGCACCACCACCATCGGCGATCCCTCGGGGCGTACCGATATGCGCAAGATGCTGAGCCGGGAGGACATCAACCACAACGCCCAGTGCTTCAAGCACCAGATGGAGCGGTTTATCGACTTTGGCGACGGCCCGGGCCAGGCCATGATGCTGAATAACGCCGACTGGCTGCTGGATCTCAACTACGTGGAGCTGCTGCGGGAGGTGGGGGCCTGCTTCTCGGTGAACAATATGCTCCGGGCGGATTGCTATAAGCAGCGGATGGAAAAGGGGCTGTCCTTCCTGGAGTTCAACTATATGATCATGCAGTCCTACGACTTCTACCATATGTTCCAGACGGTGGGCTGCAACCTCCAGTGCGGCGGCAACGACCAGTGGAGCAATATGCTGGGCGGCACGGAGCTGATCCGCCGGAAGCTGGGGAAGGACTCCCACTGTATGACCATCAACCTGCTCACCGACTCCCAGGGGAACAAGATGGGCAAGACCGCCGGCAACGCGGTGTGGCTGGACCCCAACAAGACCAGCCCCTACGACTTCTACCAGTACTGGCGGAACGTAGGAGACGCGGACGTGATGAAGTGTGTGCGCTGGCTCACCTTCCTGCCCCTGGAGCAGATCGACGAGATGGACCAGTGGAAGGACGCCCAGCTGAACCAGGCCAAGGAGATCCTGGCCTGGGAGCTGACCAGCATGGTGCACGGCAAGGAGGAGGCGGACAAGGCCCAGGCGGCGGCCCGCGCCCTGTTCTCCAGCGGAGGGAGCGCGGCGGATATGCCGTCCACCGCCCTGACCGACGCGGACTTTACCGATGGGGCCATCGGCGCGCTGACCCTGCTGGTGAAGTGCGGGCTGGCGGCCTCCAATGGCGAGGCACGGCGGCTGATTCAGCAGGGAGGCGTGATGGCGGCGGAGGAGAAGGTGTCTGATCCTGCGGCCCAGTTTGCTAAGGAGAGGTTTGTTGGGGAGGGTGTAATCCTTAAGAAGGGGAAGAAGGTGTTCCACCGGGTTACGCTTTCTTGAGGGAGAGCGGAGGTAAAAGGGAGTTGAAGCCGGCTGACGGATAGGGGCGGTATATTGGGTGATTCCCATCCCCACGTCAGAAACTGTATCCCACAGCATCCTCCCAAGAGCAGATGCCGCCGTTGGCGATAATCGGGAAATTAAGACATCGGTTATGCTTACGAACCGCAGAAAGCCGGTACCTGCTTGAAAATCCGCTTAACAGTTATGAGCACCCACCCCTTTCGGGGCGGGTGCTCACCAATTACAGCTGGCTCCTGTCCTTCAGCCAGCTTGGCAGGGGCCGCATCTTAATTCCCGACACCAGCCCCATGGCGATAAACAGCGTCAGGGTAGACGATCCGCCATAGCTGAAAAAGGGCAGGGTCAGCCCAATGACGGGGCCGATATACAGGGTCATCGCCACGTTGATCATGGTCTGGATCATCAGCATTCCGGCGATGCCCATGGCGATATAGGCGGACATATGGCTCTTGGCCCGGCGGGACACCCACACGCACCGCAGGATGATCGCCAGCAGGATCAGCAGCACCACGCAGCAGCCCACCAGCCCGAACTCCTCCCCGCACACGGCGAAGATGTTGTCGGTGTGCCGGGCGTTCAGAGCGTCCTCCCGGTAGGATTGGGTTTTCACCCCCTTGAGCCACCCCATTCCCGTGAGCTGGCCCGAGCCGATGGCGGTCAAGGATTGGTTCTGCTGCCAGCCCTGGCCCTGGGGGTCCAGGTTATTGCCCTTCCAGTGCTCCACCACCACCCGGAAGCGCATGATGCGGTAGTCGCTCCAGAGCTTGTCGATCCGGGGCAGGATGAAGTGCCACAAAAACACCACCGCCCCCACCATGGGAACGCCCACCCCGATAAACCACCACTTGCTCACCCCGGCCACCCAGGCCATCACCACGAAGATGAACAGGTACACAATCACCATGCCCCAGTCGCCGGACAGCACCGCCAGCGACCCGGCGAACACTCCCGTGAGAATCACGTATTTCACCAGGGCCGGGAACCGCCCCAGGCCGCGGGGCCGCTCCTTGTTGATCATCCAGGCCAGCACCACGATGAAGGACAGCTTGGCAATCTCCCCCGGCTGGAAGCCGGGAAAGTGGGGGATGGGGAGGAACACCCAGCTCTTGTTGCCGCCGGCCAACCGCCCGAAGGGCTTGATCAGCGCGATGACGAACAGCCCCAGCAGCAGGAACACCCACCACCACTTCTCCATCAGGTACTCAATGTCGATGAAGGTGACCCACACATAGGCCACGATGCCCATGCAGATAAACTGGGCCTGCTTCATGGCATAATTGTGGAGGTCGGGATCGTACCGGGTGGCGGAGTAGATCAGCACCAGCCCCATCAGGCTGGCCAGAACGCACAACGCCAGCAGCAGCACGTCGCCCTTTTTGAAGAATTCCCTGACGGTGCGCGCAGGCCCCACGGTGTTCTCCCCTTTCCGGAAAATCGGCGGCAGCACCTCCCCGCCCCGCAGGACGGGAGGCACTGAAAACAATCGCAAAATAGTATAGCACATTCCGTCAGGATATGCTATACTGTTTTGCGAGAGTTTTAAGAATCTTCACGTTATGTTGGGAAGTGACCGCAAATGGAATGGATCACCCACAGCCCGGCGGAGACGGAGGCCCTGGGGGCGCGTCTGGCAGAGGCTTTGGACGCGGGCCGGGTCGTGGCCTTCACCGGGGATTTGGGCGCGGGCAAGACCGCCTTCGTGTCCGGCATGGCCCGTGCCCTGGGGGTGGAGGAGCGGGTGACCAGCCCCACCTTCACCATTGTCAACGAGTACGAGGGGGGCCGCCTGCCCCTGTTCCACTTTGATATGTACCGGCTGGGGGACGCCGACGAGCTGTTCCACATCGGCTGGGAGGACTACCTGGCCCGGGGCGGCATCTGTGCCGTGGAGTGGAGCGAAAACGTGGCCGAGGCCATAGAGCCGGACGCCGTCCGGGTGTCCATCGTCCGGGGGGACGGGGACAGCGACCGGATGATCACCATCGAGGGGGTGGAGCTGTGAAAATCCTGGCGTTGGAGACCTCTGCCGTCACCGCTTCCGCGGCGGTGACGGAGGACGAGCGGCTGCTGTCCCAGTCCTTTCAGAACAGCGGGCTGACCCACTCCGCCACCCTCATGCCCATGGTGTCCGACCTGCTGAAGAACACCGGGCTGGCCCTGAAGGACATGGACGTGATCGCGGTGGCGGCAGGCCCCGGCTCCTTCACCGGGGTGCGCATCGGCGTGGCGGCGGCCAAGGGCCTGGCGTGGCCGGAGGACAAGCCCTGCGCCCCCTGCTCCACCCTGGAGTCCATGGCCTGGCCCCTGGCCCATCTGGAGGGCAGGCTGATTGTCTGTGCCATGGACGCCCGGCGCGCTCAGGTGTATAACGCCCTGTTCCTGGCCCGGGGAGAGGGGCTGGAGCGGCGTAGTCCCGACCGGGCAATTTCCATGGCCGAGCTGGGGGAGGAGCTGAAAAATTTCCCGGAAATCAAAATAGTCGTTGGCGACGGGGCCCGGCTGTGTTATAATACCCTGAGAGAGGAAGTTCCCGGCCTGACCCTGGCCCCTGTCCACCTGCGGATGCAGAGCGCCTGGGGGGTGGCCCGGGCAGCGGAGGAGCTGGCCCGAGCGGGGGGCCTGGTGTCCGGCGGAGAGCTGGCCCCGGTCTACCACCGCCTGTCCCAGGCGGAGCGGGAGCGGCTGGAACGGGAGCAAAACACAAAATTTACAATAGAAGGGGATCGAAAACATGTATAACGAAAAGGTACACATTCTGGACCACCCGCTGCTTCAGCACAAGCTGACCATCCTCCGGGACGAGCGTACCGGGGTGAAGGAATTCCGGGAGATCGTCTCTGAGATCGCCGCCCTGGAGTGCTACGAGGCCACCCGGGACCTGCCCCTGGCCGACATCGAGGTAAAGACCCCCATCACCACCGGCACCTTTAAAACTCTGGCGGGCAAGAAGCTGGCGGTGGTGCCCATCCTCCGGGCCGGGCTGGGTATGGTGGACGGCATTATCAAGATGATTCCCTCTGCCAAGGT
>OFGF01001413.1_pt1 | contig 15128 bp, 13 predicted proteins | sample 1521711 | NCBI WGS metagenome assembly OFGF01 (sample SAMEA3504092, study PRJEB24116) | mouse gut metagenome | biome: mouse gut; feature: mouse-associated habitat; material: faeces | place: Denmark | collected 2011 | reverse complement strand
CCGAAGCTGGCGGAAGGAAACCACGCGGCCAGCAGCACCATGCACGGCACGGTAATCGCAAGCCCGATGCCGACAACAAAACGCGCACCGACCATGGCCGGGAATGAATGCAGCATGCCGAAAGCGATAACCGCCCCGCTGGCCAGCAGAGTAAGAAACACAACCGCCTTGCGGCCGCCCACCGCATCGGCCAGCAACCCGGAAGGCAGCTGCATCAGCCCGTAGGCCAGCATAGTGGCGCTGCTGAACAGGGTCAGACTCTCCGTATCAAGGCCAAGCTCTCGCCCCAGATCCAGTGAGATGACCGCCGGGCATACCCGGTGAAAAAAGCTGAGGATATAAAGGAAACAGGCAAAAAAGAGCAACAAAAGCGCTTTGCGAAGAGTCTTGTCCATGGGCGTCAAGGGGCGAGAGGTGGATGGGGTAAACTCCGCCCTGGCGGCGGCATGAAAAAAAGACATTCAGGTATGATTACACAGCCCCATACGCGAGGCAAGCCCCCGTCCTGTTCGATATTACGCCACAAGTCCTGAAAAAATTTGCACGAATGTTCCGTGTCTTCAGACGTTCGGGCGAGGAGACAGGTTTAACACGGTTCTGCAACAAAGCGTCAATGTTGCGGCACTCGCTCTTCGGAAACAGGAGCAATCCCCTTCTTCTCCGCGTATCCGGTCAGCACAAGAGTCAGGGCCCCATCTCCGGTTACATTGCAGGCCGTGCCGAAGCTGTCCTGAAGTGCGAATACCGTCAGCATCAGGGCCAGACCATCGGCATCGAAACCGAGCACGCCGCTGATAATGCCAAGTGAAGCCATAACCGTGCCGCCCGGCACACCCGGCGCGCCAATGGCGAAAATGCCAAGCAAAAGACAGAACAGAATCATCGTGCCCGGCTCAGGCATGGAACCGTAAAGCATGCGCGAAACGGTCAGGCAAAAGAACACTTCAGTCAGTACAGAGCCGCAGAGATGAATATTGGCAAACAACGGCACCCCGAAATCCACCATATCCCGTCGTAAAACAGGTGACTTGCGCGCGCCGGCAAGCGCCACAGGCAATGTTGCGGCGGACGACATGGTGCCGACGGCGGTCAGCCAGGCCGGCCCATAAAAACGGAGCACCGCCAGAGGATTGCGGAATACAGGCCGGCCGCAACATACAGCAGCACAAGCCAAATCACCTGCCCCAACAGCACCAGCCCGATAACCAGGAGAAATACGGGCAGCTGCCGCACAATCGCGCCCTCATAAGCCAGCGTGCAGAACGTCAGAGCAATGAACACGGGCAAAAGCGGAATAATCACACGCGTGACAATTTCCATCATGATGTTCTGGAACTCATACAGCGCGGCGCTGATGACTTCAGCCTTTGTCCACGCGGCAGACAACCCGACAAGCACGGAAAAAACCAGCGCGCTCATCACCGGGAATATCTGGGGAATATCCAGTTTGAACACCAGCTCCGGCAATTCACGCAAGCCCTCGGGATTGGCGACGATGGACAAATGAGGAATAATTGCGTACCCCACCCCGGCGGAAAACAGTGCCGCCCCAAGAGAGGAACAATACGCCAGCGCAAGGGCTGCCGCCAGCATACGGGATGCCCCCTTGCCCAAACGGGTAACAGAAGGCGCTATAAACCCGATGATGATCAAAGGCACGACAAAACCGATCAACTGATCGATGGCATACTTGAACGCCTCAATAACGTGCATGGTTCCGGCACTGGCCACCGGCCACATTTCAGCCAGGGGGCCGCCCAGCCCGCTGCCGAGAGCAAGACCGAAGATAACGGCAAAAAGCAGACGAACGGGCAGACCGGCAAGTATTTTCATCAAAAATTCCTTTGTGGTATGAGACCTCCCCTTCAGGGGGAAACGAGTAGTTGACAAGGCGGCGAAGCCGATGAAATCCTTTTTTGCAAGTTCTCCCTTATAGAGAGGAGCAATCCGCACGCCCCCTTTCCGTCGGCTGTGGAGTCAGCCGGAGGATGGGGCGATTGTGGCTTGAAACAGGGGGGTATTTTTCACGGTATGCGCCTGTTTGTGGTTAGTGTAACGTTCCCATAGGTTGTTCCCCTTCTTTCAAGGGGGTAAAGCTGGAGTTTCGACACAACAGCAAACCTCGAGAGGGAGACAGTGAACAGCCGTAAGAATGCCAAACTGACGGCCAAAGGTCGAGAGGAAATGGCCAGAAGGATGGAACACCACCCTGCGCCCTTGCTTGAAGCAGTTTTTTCGAGCCTCGCTCAAGCCCGGCTATTCCCGTCCAGTACCCGCCAGGCGAAACGTTTTATCAGGACGGCATTGAAAGAGTAGGCATACGCGCGTACTTTCCATCCAGGGGAAAGAACAGCGTACGTGCCGCGTTCGCGGCCATTGTTTACTGCACAGTGACAACGCAAGCTTCGAACCAAGCCTGTCATATCAAGTCTGCATTAAGCATGTTCAGAGGCAAGCTCTATCATGGCATAGTAACGGCGGAAAGCATAAGCAAAAAGGGAACGCAGGTATAGAGCCCCGCTTGCACAGGAGCGGCGGATGTTCTGGAGAATCCGCTCAAACGTGAATTGTTCTTGTATTCCGCAACATGAAATGTTTCAGTGTACAAGAACTGTTCAGCATTGAAATGTTGCACGGTGCCATATTCCGGCCGCAGGCTTTGCGCCTGAAGCCGAAGCTTGCTCTACGCGCCGTGCCTGTACGCCCTGCCGGCCACAGGCACAGTCCGTCGGGCCGCCCGTCGGCCGACAACGCCGCAAGTGAAACAGCCTCGCTCGATTCCACAACTTCACTCACAACACTTTAACATGTTATTTTTTGGAGAACATAATGAATCTCGCCAAATTTCCCCGTCGCGGCTATGTGAAAACCCCCACCCCCATTGAATATCTGCCCAACTTCTCCAAGGCGCTGGGCAACAAGGTGAACGTGTATATCAAGCGCGACGACCTTCTGCCCGGCTGCGCGGGCGGCAACAAGACCCGCAAGCTCGATTTCTCCATTGCAGACGCCCTCGCCAAGGGCGCGGACACCATCATTACCTGCGGCGCAGTGCAGTCCAACCACTGCCGTCTGACGCTCTCCTGGGCTGTGCATGAAGGGCTGGACTGCCACCTCGTGCTTGAGGAACGCGTGAAAGACAGCTACAAGCCTGAAGCCTCGGGCAACAACTTCCTGTTCCATCTCTTGGGCGTGAAGAGCATCACCGTCGTGCCCGGCGGCTCCCCCATGCTGGAAGAAATGGAAAAAGTCGCCGCCAAGCTGCGCGAACAGGGTAAAAAGCCCTACATTATTCCGGGCGGAGCCTCCAACAGCATCGGCGCTCTCGGCTACGTGAGCTGCGCGCAGGAAACCATGCAGCAACTCTTCGACATGGGCCTGAAGATTGACCACATCATTGTGCCCAGCGGCAGCGCGGGCACCCATGCGGGCATGGTCGCGGGCATGGTCGGCAATAACGTGGATATCCCTGTCTCCGGCGTGGATGTCAGCCGTCCGCGCGACGTGCAGGAAGGCATCGTGCGCAAGCTCGCGCAGGAAACCCTGGACTTTATCGGCGCGAACGTGAAACTCCCCGATCAGGCCGTGACCTGCTTTGACGCCTATTACCAGCCCGGCTACTCCCTGCCCAATGACGGCATGGTGGAAGCGGTGAAACTGCTCGCCCGTACCGAAGCCATTCTGCTTGACCCGGTGTATTCCGGCAAGGCCATGTCCGGCATGATTGATCTTATCCGCAAGGGCCACTTCCCCCAGGGGGCCAACGTGCTCTTCCTGCATACGGGCGGTTCTCCGGCGCTGTACGCCTACCTGCCCACCTTCCGTGACTGATATTAAAAACACCGCGCCGTAAAGCGAGCGATTTTCGTGCCTTTCCGTCAAGCCGCTTTGCGGCTTGACGGCGCAAACACCACAAAGCGGGGTTTGCCATCAGTCAGACGGCTGGTACTCCGGGTGGAATTTCCCCCGGTCGTGCCCTTTTTACCGCCGGATTCCGCCTTTCCCGTCCGCAAAGCCGGACAGAGACTGGCGCAATCCGGCTTTTTTCAGATGTTCCGCATGTTCGCTCTCTTGCAAAAAACTGCCCCTCGCCTATGATACCGCAAGCGCGCCATCCGCGCAGGAGCCCTCATGGACTTTAAAAAGGAAACGTACAGCATCCAGGCTGCGGCATATATCCGCTCGCTCATCCGCTCCGGCGAACTTTCCCCGGGAGCTCCCGTACGGGAAGCTTTTCTGTCGGAAAGGCTGGGCATCAGCCGTGCGCCCATTCGTGAAGCGCTCTTTTCCCTTGCGCAGGAAGGCCTGATCTGCGCCGAACCGCAAAAAGGCAAAAACGTCCGGCACATGACAGCTCAGGAAATCTACGACAGCTACGCTGTAGCCGGCATTCTGGAAGGCGCGGGCGTTGCGGAATCCGTAGGGCACTGGACTGCGCACGACAGAGAATCTTTCCAGGCCGTCGTCACCAGCATGGGCGCTCAACTCAGCTATGCCACACGCCTTGACGATCTGGCCGAAATAGACGAACAATTCCACGCGGCCCTACTGTCTGCCTGCTCGAACGCCCGGCTTGTGGAAATGGCCCGATCCTCCTGCGCCACCATTTCCAAATACCTTTATTATCAATATTGGATTACCCTGTTCACGCCCAAAGAATTCTATGAGCGCCATCTCGCCATTGCCGAAGCGATCAACGAAGGCGATCCCGCCCACATCGAGCATATTTTACGTGAACACTACAGGGAAAACGGCATCCGCATGTCGGAACTTATTCACGACGACCCCGCCCTCCTCTCCGGAAAGGACGCGGAGCATTGTGAGCCACACCCCAGCGAGTCATATCATGGAACAGACGCAGCTTGACCTTATGGATAAACGCCTTCTGGACATCATCCAGACAGGGTTTCCTCTCGTTCCCCGGCCTTATGCATCCCTTGGCCAACAGCTCGGCATTACCGAAGAAGAAGCCCTGAACCGCGTGCGCCGCATGAAGACGAACAAGGTAATCCGGCGCATCGGGGCCAATTTCCAGTCCGCAAAACTCGGCTTCCGCTCTACCCTTTGCGCCGCAAAGGTGCCCGAGACACAGCTCGACTCCTTTGTGGCCGAAGTCAATTCCCATCCCGGCGTGACCCATAATTACCTGCGTAACCATGCCTACAATATCTGGTTCACCCTGATCGGCCCTTCCTGGGAGGATGTTTGCGCCACACTGGAAGAAATCACGCGCCGCACCGGTATTGCGGTGCTCAATCTGCCGGCCGCCAGGCTGTATAAAATACGCGTGGATTTCCAAATGGAAGAATAAACTCCTGTGCGCTCCTCTTGCAAGGAGCGAACGCGACTCTTAACCTTTTCAGGAAAACGCCGAAAAGAGGGGAGAGCGCGCTGCTGAATTTTTCAGCAGCCCTGAGAAGCGCGAGCAGTCGCGGCTGTGCCGTGTTGCTGGCTGGCAGACTGGCCCGGAAGAGCGCTTCCCTTGGCCTCTTGGACGCGAATGTGTTTCAGGAAAGCAGGCAGTCACCCAGCGAGCGTTTTTCATCAGTTTGAAGACAGTACCCCGCAGCGGAATCTTATCGTCCCCGCTCCGGAAGGAGATACCATGCGAGCCCCCTTTTTGTGTCTGTTTCTGTGCCTCGCGACGCTACCCCGCCCTGCCGGGTTCGACGCCGCCCACGCTTCCGCCCCCACTCCCAAAGGGGCAACGCTTGCCGACCCCGGCGGCTATGTGAGATCGCCCGATTATGAAGGCCGCGTCACCACGCCCGAAGGCTCCTTCTCGGTATGGGAAAAAGACGAAAAAGAAATCTCGATTTTGTTGCCGGATATGGAAGGGAATTATCTGCTCCTTCCCGGAGGGCCGAAATTCGCGCCTGACCCGCGCTTTGTCGACGCCCAGGAACTCAAGCTCAAAGTACGTGAACTTGTCGATCAAATGCTGGACACCTGGCCCAACGACGCACTGAAAAATATCGTGGCTGTGCCGACTTCCTTTGTTTCACTGGACGACTTCAACCAGACATCCGGGTTCGGCCGTTATCTGGCTGAAGCCATGTTCTACGAATTCAATCAGCGCGGTGTTTCCGTCCGGGAGTACCGTTTCCCCGGCACGATTGAGACACGCCCCGAAGGGGGCGAATTCGCCCTTTCCCGCGCGCTGTCAAAAATACGGGTTCGGCAGGAATGGGCTGCTGTGGTTGTCGGCACCTATTATCGTGACAAAGATGCCCTGTTCGTCAACGCCCGTATGGTACGAGCCTCAGACGGCATGGTATTGCGCACAGGCCAGCTCGTGTTGCCCATGAACGACATGCTCAAGCGCATGAGCGCCCAGCCTCCTCTTCGCGCCGGAGGCCTGCGCATCAACCCCGGGAGGAAATAACCATGCGCCTGTTGCGAATTTTGCTTGTCCCCCTGCTTATGGGGCTGCTTCTGGCCGGATGTTCCTTTCATTCCACTCTTGTTGCGGAATCTGATGAAACCATGGATAATTGGGTATTGGCCCGCCGCTACCAGGCGGAATACCGCTACGAACTCGCCCGCCAGCACTTTGCCCTGGCTTTAGCGGCCGCACGCACGCCGAATGTCGTGGAAAGTCTGAAACATGAACTGGCGGCCGTGGATCTGCAAATTAAAACCTTGCGCTGAACGCGCACGTGAGGCCGCCATGCCTTTTTGCCGAATTCTGTCCTGTGTTGCCATGCTGCTGATGATGACCGTTGCGCCTGCCCGTGCAGGCCTGCTTGACGCGCTCCTTCCCGAAGAAGGCCCGACCATCGGCTTTGTGCCCAAAACCGCCGACAACATCGGCAAGCAGCTTGACGAACAGCTCATGCGCATTCTTACACCTTCGGAAATGACGCGTGACCAAATCTCCATCGCCTGCACCGTGCCCGTCCTGCTGAGCAACCTCAAACGCACCAGCCCGCTGGCCCGCCAGATGTCCGAGGAACTGGCCCGCTACTTCAAGCAATGCGGGTACAAGCTTGAGGAATTGCGCAAAGGCGATGAAGTGCTCATGACTCCCGAGCGGGGGGAATTTCTGCTCACCCGCGACACCAAAAAACTTGTTTCACGTGACGTGAATACCCACGCTGTTCTGGTGGGAACCTACACCGTCACCGAACGCAGTGTCCGGTTCAACATGCGCCTCATCCACACGCCTACGCGAGAAGTGCTGGCCGCAAGTTCAGGAACCGTGCCCCTCACGGAGGAGCTGCTGCCGCTGCTGCGCGACGCCTCCGACGCACAGCCTCTGGGGCCGACCGTAAGAACCAAACTCCCCCGCAACTGATTGCAGGGGACGGTCAGATAGCGCGCAAGCCCTGATTGAAACGTTTGGTTCAATTATGGCGAGATGCAGACATCAGGAAGCGCTTTAATCAGCGTTTCCTTAATATACCCTCCGCACGGAGCACAGCATGGCACTGAGCATAGGCATCGTCGGTCTGCCCAATGTGGGCAAGTCCACACTTTTCAACGCCCTGACCAAGGCGCAGAACGCAGAGGCCGCGAACTATCCCTTCTGCACCATTGAACCGAACAAGGCCACCGTACCGGTGCCGGATGCCCGCGTAGACGCCCTGACAGAACTGGTCAAACCCGCCAAAACCATTTATGCCACGGTGGATTTCATCGACATTGCCGGGCTGGTGCGCGGGGCAAGCAAGGGTGAAGGCCTGGGCAACCAGTTTCTGGCCAATATCCGCGAATGTGCGGCAATTGTGCAGGTCGTGCGTTGTTTTGAAGACGAAAACATCACCCATGTGGACGGCAGTGTCGATCCGCTGCGCGATGTGGAAACCATTGAAACTGAACTGCTGCTGGCCGATATCGAAAGCCTGACGAAACGTCTGGAACGTCTTCAGAAACAAGTCAAGGGGGACCGAGAGCTGGTCAAGGCTGTGAATGAATGTCAAAAATTACTCGCTCACCTGAACGAGGGCAAACCGGCCTCTTCCTATGAAGTCCCGGAACTCAACGAGCCTTTCCGCCAGACCTGGCGCGAGCTGGCCCTGCTCACGGCCAAACCCGTGATCTACTGCGCCAATGTGGACGAGGACGGCCTGACGGAAGATAATGCCCACGTTCAGGCCCTGCGCCGCCTCGCGGCCTCGCGGGGAGCCGAATCGGTAAAAATCTGCGCCCGGCTGGAAGAAGAACTTCAAGGCCTTTCCGACGCGGAACAAAAGGAAATGCTCGACTCCTACGGGATAAGCGAAAGCGGTCTGATCAGCGTCATCCGCACCGGCTACCACACACTGGGCCTGGCCAGCTATTTTACAGCAGGCCCCAAGGAAGTACGAGCCTGGACGTTCAAACAGGGCTGGAAGGGGCCGCAGGCCGCGGGAGTGATCCATACTGATTTCGAAAAGGGCTTCATCCGGGCTGAAGTTATCAGCTATGCGGACTACATGGAACACAAAAGCGAAGCGGCGTGCCGCGCCACCGGCACCCTGCGCGTGGAAGGCAAGGAATATGTCGTGCGCGACGGCGATATCATGCACTTCCTGTTCAACGTGTAGCGGAATTGTTCGATATGCCGAGCTTTCATATCATTTCCCGAAAACCGTGGATTATCCATTGCTACAACTTCGGAAATGTCTTTTCACCCGTAAAACAGCTCGCGCCATACCTGCTCAGGCCCGTTGAAGGAAGAATCCATTTTGTTCTGACACTGAACTGGTCAATTTTACCCAAACGTAAATTTGATGCTTTTAACCGGGCCTACCACCGGCACGCCGAAAAATATCCCTACCAGATTGTTACTGTACTGGCTAATGAGCCAAAAGAATTGGAAATCTTGCGTGCTCACAACATCCGTTCGGAGCTTTGCAATCAGAACGCGTTCCTGGATGAACGCCTTTATACGATTGTAAATAGAGGTAAGCGTTATAATGCAATCATAAATTCGCGTATGGCTCCATACAAACGTATAGAGCTTGTGCGTAATATTCGGGATTGTTGCCTTGTTACCTATTTCCTCGATCCACAAGATAGTAACTATGCAAAAACAATCCTTCCTCTGTCCGAAGAGGTAACTTGTGCCTGCCCCCATCTGCGTTTTCCCCAATTCGATGGAACGACATGGCACAGGTATGATATTAAACAGCTTTGCGACATCTACGCATCCAGCCGCTGCGGCCTCATCCTTTCTGCCGAAGAAGGAGCCTGCTTCGCTGCCGCGGAATATCTGCTGTGCGGCCTGCCCGTCGTAACCACACCCAGCAGAGGAGGACGTGAAGCGTTTTTCCATAAAGACTATGTCGTCTGGGCCGACCCCACACCGGAAAGTGTGGCTGAAGCCGTCAAAAAAGCCTGTGAACTGCCCATTTCCGCCCAAGAAATCCGAGAACGCACCATTGCCCACATGCAGAGAGTGCGAGGCTTGTACTGCGATATCCTGAACGCCATTGCCCGCGAAGAAGGCGTGGAACGGGATTTCCGCAAGGAATGGGACTCCTTCTTCATCAACAAAATGCACATAAATATGTCGGAAGCCGACGCAGTAGCCTGCCTGCATGAACAGGGGCTGAACGTCCACTATCCGATTTTGCACCGACTCCACAACGGACATAAAGTTTTCAAGGCATGGTTGAAGGGCCTGAAACAGACATGGAGAGAGAGAGAGAGAGAGAGAGCATAGGCGCATCTGACGCGCTCCTCCCTATGTTCCCGTATATCCTCCACCATAACAACAATGAACACATGCTGAAAGAGCCGCTTTTCAGAAGAGCGGCTCTTTCAGTGGTACATTATTCCGCATCCGCTTCAGGCGACGACGGCTCCACATGGATGCTGACTCTCCCCAACCCCGGCAGACGGCGGCGCAACTCCTCTTCCAGACGCGTTGCCCTGCGGTGCGCCTCGGCCACAGTAACATCCGCGTCTGTATGACAGCGGAAAGAAAGTTCCGTGCGGTTGCCCATCATCCATATCTCCTCGTCATAGGCCGGCCCCAATTCAGGGTGGCATGACATGGCCTCGCGCAGAACTTCCAAGACTCGCACGCGCCCGGTCGGCGCATCCGGCGCAGCCTGCGCCTCATTGCGCTCCGAAGGTTCAATGTGTGAAACAACATGTACGGCCCCGATCCTGCGGGCAAGGTCCCGTTCATACGCGGAGACTTTGGCGTGAGCCTCGCGCAGGCCCATGTCCGGCGGCAGCTCAATATGCACAAAGGCATGCAGACCGTCATTCAGCATGGTCAGGGCCAGAGCGTGGATGCCCAACCCGTGCAGTACCGCCAAGTGGTGCGCGGCCGCGTAAAGATCGCGCTGTTCCAACTTATCCGGTTCAAAATGCGTCACGGTTTCCGCACCCGGCAGAACCTGAGCCACAACTTCTTCCAGAATGTCGCTCATTTCATGCGCATCGTCCACACGCAATGTCGGCGGCACTGCCGCGACCAAATCCACAAAGTACCGCGCCCCGCTTTCCCGCACGCGAACCTGACGAATCTGAAAGGCAGGGGCCATGGGGGCCAGAGCCTCCTGTACACGCAGTGTTTCCGCCTCGGCTCCACCATCCATAAGCCCGGCCACGGATCGGCAAGCCATACGCCAGCTTACGCTCAGCACAATGGCCGCCACCCCAAGAGCCGCTACGGCATCGGCCCGGGTCAGAACGATATAGGCCGGGCTGTCCGGGTCCACAAAACGGGCTGCGACAACGCAGAGCAGGCCCCCCAATACCACGCCGGAAGACAGAATATCCGTGGAAAAATGCAACGCATCCGCTTCCAGCGCCTGTGATTTGTGCTCCCTTGCCACCCGGCGCAGCATGGCGGAGCGGCTGATATCAACGCCAAGAGAGATGATAATGACAGCGAAGGCCCACCAGCTCGGCTCCACTGGCCGGGCCTCAAACAGCAGACGTTCTACAGCTTCCCGGACAATCCAGATGCAGGTGATAAAAAGCAGCAGCGTCTCCGCCAGGGCGGAAAGATTCTCCACCTTGCCGTGCCCGAAGGGATGCCGCCTGTCCGCAGGCGCGGAAGCGATGCGTACCGCAAAAAAGGTGACGCCTGCCGCCACAAAGTCCAACAGGCTGTGCAACGCTTCGGAAAGCATGCCCAAACTGTTGGTGGAAATGCCCGCCACAAGCTTGAGCACGGTGAGCAATGCGGACCATACAACGCTGGATAACGCCGCCTTGCTCTTGGCCGCATTCGCCTCCTCCTCGACGCAAGGGCCGGAACATTCCGGCTCCGCAGCGCTCGGTGTGGCTGAGGAGCTATGATGTGTGGACGGTTGCGGAGGAGCCGCCAAATTTGACTTTTCAGTGGAATAGGACATGTAGCCTCCTCAGGAGCGACACTCTCAAGACAAATTGCGGTGGGGGCCGCATCCGACCCTCCACCACAGACACGCAAAAAATCTAGTTTTCAGCGCCCATGCCGTCAAGAAAAAGCGTTTTTCGACATTGAAAATCCGCTTCGCCAACATGATCGTGCACTGCTTGCGGAACCGGATTCGTTCCCGACGGTGCTGAAAGACTATTTGCCTTCTCTTGAAATCCCCTTATATAAAAAGCGATTCCCTGCGGTCTTGCGGAGCAGGGCCGTTCGCAGGCCGCGAAGAGAGAACATTTACTTTTCCCGTTGAATGAGCGAGTTGGCGTGCGCGTCCCGAAGAGGCAAAACCTTCTTTGAGTATGGAGCAGCTTTATCTCCGGGATAAGCAGCGATTCCATGACCTTGGCGCCGCGTTCATTCCTCTTTCCGACGACAACCTCCAATATGATATTCTTTTCTGGATAACAGCACCATGGCTCAGGAAGACGAATTCAGCTACCCTCTTGTCCCGATTGCGCACGCAAGAGAATTTCTTTCGACATTCGCGCAAACGGCTGTCCTCTCCGCTGCGGCAAAAGAACATATGCCGTACTTTCGCTTGCAGGGTATTGTGGAAACAAACAACTGGGGCGCAAAGGTTCTCCGCTGCCCGGATACAGGGGAAGCAATTTCCCTCGGGCATACGGAAAAACTGTTCAGCTGTGATGACGGCGTTCTCATAGAAGCCGCCGGTCGGCCTTTTATCGGTATGGCGAAAAAATCCGGCGGCTTGTTTATCAATTTTGATGTTGAAGACTGGCGCTATGTGGACGAGGAATATGCCTCTCATGCGTCGCAGTCATCGACATCCCTGGAATTTATCAAACATATTCTGAAAGAACAGAATATTAACGGGCATGGCCTGCAAAGCAGGAAGTTTCCCCAGTCTGTCCATACCATTTCCATCATTGTCAGCAAGTTTAACGGGAGCACGGCACTGAAGGATATCCTGGGCGATTTCAACAAGGAAGGCTATGAACTTGATATCCGGTATGTCGCCATTTCTTCCGCCCGTGAAATTTGCACCGCAATAGCAAAGGCCAGAGGGCAGGTTCTCGTCATCGCCCGCGGAGGAGGGCCGGAGGAAAGCCTGGAAGCCTTCAATAATATAAACGTACTGCGGGCGCTTAATGAAACAGACAAGTACCGCATTCTTGGTCTGGGCCATGCCACGGATGTCACTCTGGCTGACTTTTTCGCAGACACCCGCGCCCAAACGCCCACTGCCGCGGGGACGGCACTCAAACGGCTGTTGGGCGAGACAAAAGAGAAACAGCGGTTGAAAAAACTGCTTGAAGAAGCGAAAAGAGGAAAATCGGGAACGTCTTTCGGATTGCTCCTGGCCTTTCTGGCCATCGGCGTTCTTCTGGGAATATACCTGAGCCGTTATCTGTAGCCACTCCCTCAACCGGCGGACAGGGGCCGTGCGGCTTGCCCTTCCTGAAGGGGAACATTTCAAACTATAAAGGAGTGTTTGATGAGAACATTGAAAATACAAACCCGCATGCGGGAAGAGCTCGTGGACATCACGCCTCTCCTGCAGGACGCTGTACGCAGTTACGGCTGGACGGACGGATCCGCTCTGGTGTTCTGCGCGCATACGACCTGCGGCCTGACGATCAACGAGGGAGCGGACCCGGACGTAAAGCGGGATCTTATCCGCTTTTTCGGAGAAATAGCCCCCCGCGAACACGGCTGGGAACATGCGGAAGGCAACAGCGACGCGCATATCCGCAGCAGCCTTCTGGGCGTCTCGGCGTTTGTGCCCTTTGAAAAAGGAGAACTCCGCCTCGGCACATGGCAACGCGTTTATCTGTATGAAGGCGATGGCCCCCGCCTCCGGACTCTATGGCTGCAATGGCTGCGCGCGGAGCAGGAGGATTGAGACGCGGCACACTCAATTTTCCTGCCCGCCGCACCCCGCCCCGGCATCCGCATCGTCACAGTCTCCGCTCACGACCCGATCTCGTCCGGCATGCTTGGCCCGGTACAGATTATGATCCGCAATTTGAATATGTTCACGCAAAAAACGCGGTCCAAAGCCTTCCTCGCCTACCGGGGGCAGGGAGCAAACGCCGAAGCTGGCCGTAACGGGCACGACGGAATCCTCCCAAATGATCTGCATCGCGCGTACGCTGTCGCACAGACGCTGCGCGATTCTGCATGCGACATTGCGGGAAATTCCCGGCGTCAGAATGAGGAATTCCTCCCCTCCGTAGCGACAAACGACATCATCCGCACGCAGACTGTCCCGATACAGCCCGCTGACGCGGCGCAGCACTTCATCCCCGCACTGGTGGCCAAAGCTGTCATTAATATTCTTAAAATAGTCGATATCGCTTATGATCAGGGCGGACATCTTTTCCCTGTACGCCTCACTGGACAGCAGCCGCGCCATGAGTTCCTGAAACGCAGCCCGGTTATAAAGCCCCGTCAGAGGATCATGAGCGGACAAATCCTTATAGCGGGCAGCGATATTCTCCTTCTCCTCCAATGTTTCCTTCAGGCGTTCCGCCATGCAGTTGAACGCCTCGGAAAACTGGCCGAGAAAATTTACCCTGACGTCAATATCTCCGGCGGCTATGCGCTGAGCCTGCCATGTCAGATGGCGCAAATTGGCCTGAAGAGCCTTCAGCGCCCCGATGATCAGGCCCCCTTGCCGTGTCTTGTACCCCAGCTCGCCTCTGGACAGAGCAAGAGAAAATTCCCGCAGTACACCGATTTCTTCCAGAAGCGTGTCAAGCCCCTCCACTTCACGCAGAAGGCCTTCATCCCTCGGGGCAGAATGCGGCAGATGCAGAGCTTCCTCCACCGCGCGCACGACCCTGCCGGCCAAATCGGCAGCAGGCGACAGTTCTTTCCGTTCCGCGCTTCCCGGCTGAAATTCTCCTTTCATTTCAGGCTTCCTTGCTTAAGCGGTTTCTCCTGTAAGCGCGGCCTCGAAACGGCATGTCCGGTCCCCGGTACACCAGCAGTCCACTTCCTTTACCTGAAAAGGACGGCCGGTCTGAAATTCAAGAAGGCTGGCGATGAATCCCTCGTCATAGTTGCACACGGCATGCCCCACTTCCGGCAGACCGGAACAGTCCAGATCCTCCGCCACGGTCAACACGAACCGCGCGGTGTCTTTTTCCATCTCCTCGATGCGCAGCACGCCGATTTTCAGCTCAATCAGCAGGTCCTCAACCTTTTTCACGAATTCGCTCAGTGACTCGCAGCGCCCCACAAACTTTTCGCAAAGCTCCGTCCCCGCGAGAAAGCCTGCCCGATACAGAAGGCGATCCGCCTCTTCCGTGCCGTAGCTCTGCTCCAGAACATCACGCAAGGTATACTGGAACAGGCGGTAGACTTCTATTCTCGTCATATTGCCCAGATTCGGGCGGCCCTGAGCTGTATCGCCGATAAAATCCCAGCTGAATTTATACTGCCTCTCAGCGACCACGGTACTCCCCTTTCTGCGAACGCTGTCATCATCCAGATTTTCCATGTCTCAATCCACAATCCCCCTACCCGCCGGCTGACTTGCCAGCCGACGGATAGGGGGCGAAATCGCTTCGCCGAAAAACATGGTTCCGGCGAGCGAACACGGCTACGCGCCGCACCGGGCTTGCGCCCGACGCCTGTTACTCCGAAACATTTCATGTTGTGGAGCAACAGGATGTTAAAGAAGTTGTATTTACAGTTATGCTGACCAAAGACTATTAATTTTAGCCTGAATTTTAACAAAACACAAGAATTATTCCTATTTCGCTCTGTTGTAGAATTGTGTTGAAATTATCCTTGACCGCCG
>OFGF01001410.1_pt1 | contig 15170 bp, 10 predicted proteins | sample 1521711 | NCBI WGS metagenome assembly OFGF01 (sample SAMEA3504092, study PRJEB24116) | mouse gut metagenome | biome: mouse gut; feature: mouse-associated habitat; material: faeces | place: Denmark | collected 2011 | reverse complement strand
CCGTAGGCAGTAAAGGAGAAGCAGGTTACCGCAAGCAGGGCCGCCCCGATGCTGAGCAGGGTAATGAGCGGATCGTCGCCGCGCAGGAGCAGAGACTTGTTGGAAACGAAAAAGAAGGGCAGGGCAAAGCCGGTGGCCGCCATTTTCAGCGCCTCCCATCCGGTGCGGGAGTAGCTGGAATCAGCAATGGAGGCCGCGCCCAGTGAAGCCACGGCCACAGGCGGAGTGATGCAGGAAATGACAGTGAAATAGAAGCAGAAGAAATGGATTTGGAAGGGATCAACCCCCATTTTTACAATACCGGGAACCACAAGAATGGCGACCAGCGCGTAGGCGGCGGAACTGGGAACTCCACAGCCGAGAATGATGCACAGGGCCATGGCCATGATCAGGGTAAGAAGCAGACTGCCCTGGCTGACCATGGCGATAACCTGGGTCAGCTTGGTGCCGAGGCCGGTGCTGACCACTACCTGTGCGATGATTGCCACAGAAGCCACCACAATGGAAATCTTGGCGGCCTGTATCGCCCCACTGGTCATGCCCGCGATGAAATCCCTCATGCCGGGACGGGTGGTCTTGCGGGCGAAGCCGATGCCCAGCACCAGCAGGGTGGACCAGAAGGCGGTGAACCCCGGGCTCATCTGCATGATCAGCATCACGGTCAACATGGCCAGTGGAATGACGAAAACACAGGCCCGCTCAATCAGCATGCGCATGTCCACAGCGGCGGAAATGCCCTTTATCCTGTCCTTGCGCGCGATGAGTTCCACATTGATGCCGACGGCCACGAAATAGAGTACCGCGGGTACGAATGCGGCGATCATGACAGAGGGAAAGGGCACGCCGAGAAAAGCCGCCATAAGAAAGGCCGTGGCCCCCATGATCGGCGGCATGATCTGACTGCCGGTAGATGCCGCCGCTTCAATCGCCGCGGCGATTTCCGGCTTATAGCCAAAACGCTTCATGGTGGGGATGGTAAACGCCCCGGTGATCATGACGTTGGCCAGTGCCGAACCGGAAGCCATACCTACCAGCGCGCTGCCGATGACCGCGGTCTGGCCGGGGCCGCCTTTGCTTACTTTACTGCCCAATTTGCCCATTTCCAGAAAAAAGACATTGGCGCCCATGATTTCCAGACAGGAGCCGAACAGCACCAGCAAAAAACCGAATTCCACGATCATGCCGAGAATATTCCCGAAAATTCCTGAGCCAAAGCCGAGGCAGATCGTTGAAATGGCCGCAGCAAAGGCTATGCGCGTATGATGCAGAGGGCCGGGCAAATAGTGGCCGAACAGCATATATGCAAGAGCAATGCCCGCGATGGTGGGAAATATTTTGCCCCACGCGGCCAGCGTGCATCCGAGTATGCCGATCAGCAGCAGACAGCCGACGGGAATGTCCAAGCCTTCTGGAAAGCCGATACGCATTTCCAGGTCGTCAAAATTCATCCACATGTACGATGCGGAAACGACGAAGAGCGCTACCATGACCAGCCACAGCAATTTCAGCGCGGGCTTGCCGGTTCTGGTGAAATGATACAGGGAGAGCAGACTCCCCACCAGCCCCACATGGACGATTTGATTCTGCATATAGGACTGAAACAGAAACTGGGTGATCGCCATTTGATAGAGAATGAGCGCCCAGGCGATGAACGACAGAATAAGATTTGCCGGTGCTGCCATGTTGCCTCCCGTGCAAGGGGTTCCGGACGGGCCGCGGAGCCGGCCCGTTGAAGCGGTGCCGTGCCGCAGCGAGTAAATCTATTTTTTAGAATGATTATCGAAAATTTAGATTATGTCAATATATGCCCTGATTTTTTGCTGAAAAGGAACAAAGAAATATATGCAACATAGTGAATTAACATAAATAGTTTGATATTTATTCCTGTGCCGCGGATGATTTGGCAGCCAAGGCGCTTTGATGTAGGAAAGAAGCTCGTGGTGCGCGGCTGTTGAAGACGCAGTCGCCGGAGCGCGTCAGGCAGGATGCTCCGGAATTTGCGCTGCCGGGAACGGGGATGCCATGACGGAAGATTTCAGCGGAGACTATATTTCCTGGCTCAGGAGTTTTTACCAACTGGCGGAACTGCGTTCCTTTTCTCGCGCGGCCGAGTCTGTAGGCAGATCCCAGAGCACTGTCACCTATCAGTTGAAGAAGCTTGAGCAACGACTCGGCGTCGAACTGGTCAATCGTCGTGCGTCGCCGCTGGAACTGACTGCTGCCGGGGAACAATTGTACATGCTGTGCCAGCAACTGTTCCGCCTGCTCCAGCAGGTCAGCAATCAGGTGAACGGCGGCGCAGAGGTATGCGGAAATATCGTTATTGCTGCGAATTACGGCATTACAACGTATTACTTGCCGCCCCGCCTGCTGGAATTCAAAAAGCTGTATCCCAAGGTTTCAGTGGAAGTACGCCCCCAGCCCATTGGCGACCTGATGAAGTCGTATTACGCGCCGGATGTGGATATGCTTCTTACCCAGCAAAACGTCCTGCCGGAAGGTGCGCAGTGTTACCCGCTGTTCTCGGCGGAAATGGCCCTGGTTACGCCCGGAAGCTGGAATGTTCCCATCAGCGATCCTCCCCGGCTGGAGGATTTTGTACATTTGCCCTTTGTGGCGTTCTGGCGCGATTATCCGCTGGACGGGAATGTGGCGAGAGTGATCGGCGAGGCAGGTTACACCCTGAATATTGAGCAGTATGCAAGCTTTTTTCTGCCTATTCTCATGCATGTGTCGCTTGGACGGGGCGTTGCCGTTATGGACGAATTTCAGGCCCGTACGCCGGGTTTTGATGTGAAGGTGCATTCCCTGTCCCGTCTTTTCGAGCGTCGGGTTTACGCACTTTCACACCGCCCCCGGCAGTACCTTTCCCCGGCCGTGCAGAAGTTCATTGCGTTTTTGCTGGAAAACAGGGAACAGGTGGAAACGATCGAGAAAAAGATTGCTTTTTCGGGGCGCTGACGCGTACCCCGTCGGGGGGAAATATCCCCCCCGATCCCTCTCAATAGGGCGCGGAAGAAAGCGGGGGGCAGGAAGACTTGGCCAGCTTTCCCCGGTAGCGTATTGGAAAAAGCTGGCCACGCTATGCCCGCCGTTTTTTTTACCTGTCAACTTTGCAGGAGGCAGACTGTCTTTTGTGAGACATTTGTCATGAGTTTGGGGCCGCCGCAACCAAAGCTGGATTCAATATTGACTGTTCGTTTTTCAAACGCTGCCGGATAAAAGAATCAACGGTCATCCGGTTTACGCCAAATATTTTGGCAATTTTCGTTTTGGGTACCTTTCTTTGCAAAAGTGTACGAATGGTTTCCTCCTGGCCGGATAACTTTACCTTACTTGATTTGCGCCCTTTAGGCCGCCCCAGCACAACGCCTTCAGCACGTTTGCGTGCAAGGGCCTCCCGTGTACGCTGGCTTATGAGATTACGCTCAATCTCGGCGGAGAGGCCGAAGGCAAAGGCCAGAACCTTGCTCTGGATGTCCTCACCAAGCCGGTAATTATCCTTGATAGTCCAGACTTTGCATTCCCGACTCATGCACAGATTGAGGATTTCCATTATCATGAAAAGGTTCCTGCCAAGCCGTGATAATTCGGCGCATATTATCAGATCATCTTTTTTCACCTTTTTGAGCAGTTTGCCAAGCTCGCGTTTGTCATAGTTTTTGACGCCGCTAATGGTTTCCTCAATCCAGCCGTCAACATGGAGATTATGGTTTTTTGCGAAATTACTAATTTCGAAGCGCTGGTTTTCCACTGTCTGCTTATCGCTGCTTACCCGAATGTAACCATAAACCATTTTTTCGTCCCGTCGTTAAAAGTTTGCGATAGGGCGAGTTTTTGGAATACAAAAAGCAGTAGCAAGGGGAAATGCTATAAAGTTTTGAGCGATTATGTTGAGCATAACAGCGTATTCACCCGATTTGAGGTTGGACAGTCCTGGGCCATTCTTTCGCCTATTGAACAGTCGATAAAACGTAAAATTGAGGCTGTCGGGAAGCCTCTTAAGGACTGGGATGTAAAAATTTATCGCGGCATCCTGACAGGCTGCAATGAAGCCTTCATTATTGACGGAACCAAAAAAGACGAACTCATAGCGAAGGATCCAAAATCAGCCGAAATTATACGACCGATTTTGAGGGGCAAGGATATCAAAAGATACGGTTATGACTTCCATGACAAATGGCTTATAACAACCCACAACGGTCTGAAAGAGAAAAACATCCCACCGGTTGATGTAACAAAATACCCGTCAATCAAGGCACATCTTGATCAATTCTACCCGCAGCTTGCCAAAAGGCAGGACAAAGGGGATACTCCATATAATTTGAGAAATTGTGCTTATATGGAGGATTTTAATAAGCAAAAAATTGCTTGGGGAAATCTTTGCTTAGAACCACAATTTGCCTTGATTGAAGAGGGTTTTTTTATAAACGCCCCAGCTCCTTTGATTGTACCAGGCAATGAATACCTGTTATCAATATTAAATTCAAAATTAACTGATTTTTATTTACGCACTCAAGGTGTATCTAGAAACGGTGGTTATTTTGAATATAAACCAATGTTTGTTGAAAAAATGCCCATCGTAGAAAATAATAATTTAAAATTTGATACAGTATATAGAAATGAAGATAATAAAATTTGCGCGTTATATGAGCTAAATGAATCTGAAATTGAATATATTATAAATGAAAAATTCAAATAGTTAATTATCAATTGTGGAGCAAACAATATTTATATTCTGCAACAATCTTTTTTTCTTTTTCTGAAAGATGTATATATTTTTCAAAAATTGAATTTATTATACTCTCATATTTATATATATCCGCATAGTTTTCAAAATTAACATTAGATATAGTATCTGCTATATTTTTATTATCATCTTCATTAATATTTATAAAAAACATATTTTGTAAGTATTCTTTTTTATATCTAAACCCCGTATTGTCGAATTGTGGACCACTATAAAATTTTGAAAAAATATAAAATCCTAAATCTGAATTTATAAAACTATATATAACATTAATATCGTTTCCATTCATCATAAAATTTGTCGCTTCCACAAAATAGCCTTCTTTATCAAAATAAAAGTATGGATATTTTGTTAAAGAATCGACTGATCTTGGCATTCGCATAATATCCGGGTAAATAATTTTTTGCTTATTAAAATCCTCCCAATAACCAATGCTATCTTGGGTCTCAAACCATTTGTTGTTCGTCTTTTTTCTGGCTGTTACCTCCTTGCCGTTGATTATATACGACTTTCCAGACTGCTCAAGACGCTCCATGCCAAACGATAAAAGATGTTCTTTGACAGCTGGATATTTATCAATATTGTAATTTCTACTGGGAAATGTGGCGATTATCCACAGGTCAGCAAAATTATAGCCGTACCTCTTTATGTCTCTGCCCCTCAAAATCGGTCGTATAATTTCGGCTGATTTTGGATCCTTCGCTATGAGTTCGTCTTTTTTGGTTCCGTCAATAATGAAGGCTTCATTGCAGCCTGTCAGGATGCCGCGATAAATTTTTACATCCCAGTCCTTAAGAGGCTTCCCGACAGCCTCAATTTTACGTTTTATCGACTGTTCAATAGGCGAAAGAATGGCCCAGGACTGTCCAACCTCAAATCGGGTGAATACGCTGTTATGCTCAACATAATCGCTCATATTGTTTGAGCAATTTTCCTTGATTGTGCAGGCGCTGATGTCTTCTCCAGATTTTTCCTTTTCAAGGATCATAATATTGACATCGACCGTTGCCGAATCAAAAACCTTGTTGCCAGCAAAATCTATAACTTTAATGGGTTTGGTATATTCAAGAAAAAAATTGCGCAGAGATTTTCCGTATGCTGCCCGCATCCATTTGTTGGAAGTTATGAAGGTCAGAATGCCATGACGTTTCAGCAAGGTAACGCCAAGCTCATAAAAAAGGCAATAAATATCGCCTGTTCTTTCAAAAGACTTGTATTGGGGCTTAAGCGCTTTTGTGGCGTCATCCATGCTCTGAATCTGGATATATGGTGGATTGCCAATCACGATGTCGAAATTACCGGCCACATTGAAGAAATCTATGTACCAGTCAAAAGCGCCTATATTCCCGCATTTTTCCCTTTGAACGGCAATGGCTTCCCGTTTTTTATTCTTCTGGGCGTGGTCTGTCAGGTCGTAAAATTCCTTCTGCAGTTTTTCCATTTGAGAACAAGCGTCATGATAAAGCAAATTGCCCTTGTTCTTCACGCTTCTGGCTGCGTCCAGCGAATTGCCGGCCATAATTTTATAATCAAGGTTTGGCAAAGGCTTTATTTGATCATAATCGTTCTCATCCACAACAAGAGAGAGCCAAAGGCGCAGTTTGGCTACATCCACAGCCGAAGGATCCAAATCTACCCCATAAAGACTGTTGGCTATGGTATTGCGTTTAAGTTCATAGGCTGTAGAGCTTTTCAGCCCTGCATTTGGACAGGCAATTCGCAATCCCATACGCGCCCGCACAATTTCATGCATCATACCCACAGCAAAAGCGCCGGAGCCAATGGCGGGGTCGCATATTTTCACATCCGCCAGAGCATCGTCGATGCTCTTGGTATGGGCTTTTATTGATTCCGGCAATTCAGCGGAAAGCTCGGCTGAATATCCAGCCGCCTTGTTCCTGTTTTTCGTCTTGCCTCCATTCTCCTCGAACGCTTCGTCTTGCCGCACAAAAGCCTGAATATCCGCAATCGGCACGCGTTCCAGATTCAAGGCTCGATCAAGATATTGAGCCAGGCTTTCACGACACATATAATGGACGATATGGCGCGGGGTGTAGAAGGTGCCTTTTTCCCGCCTTTCCTCAACATCCAGAAGTCCTTCAAAAACCTTTCCAAGCATTTCAGGATCAACTGCGACTTCGCTTTCCAGCGGCTCGTCTTCGCGGACGGTAAAATTGAAGCGATCGAAAACTTCAAAAAGACGTTCAAAAAAGCTATTCGGTACATTCAAGCGCAATGCCCGCCAGTCATAGCCGCGCAAGGGTTCGAACAAGCCGCCGTTTAAAAATGGGATTCTACAGCCAAGCAAAGCAAAAAAATGGTCGTTGGAAGTTCTGTCCGTTGCAAGGGCATCATAAAAAAGCGGATTGAGAAAATCGTTGAAAAAATCCTTTTTCTGATTGGCCGTGAACAGTTCTTTTAAAAATGCATGCGAGCCTGTACTCCATTTTTGCTTTTGCCCAACGCCAAGCCAGCCCTTTTTTTGCAAAAAATAAAGAAATACAATTTGCCCCAGCATTCTTTTCGCATAAACCTGCGCGCTTATGTCCCTTGATTCAAACTCTTTGCAAACTTTGACGTCATCGTCGATGTTTTGCTGAATAATGTCCCGCAGTTCAAGAAAAAGCTGACGATATTCATTAAAAAATTCCCGTGTTACACGTTCAACGCCAAAAGCCTCCCGTATGCGGCTTATGGTTGACTTGTCCTGCGCTTGCAACAGATCGACAAATTGCCGTTCTGCGGTGTGGGTCAATTCATGCGGCCCCACCATAAAGGAAGCCCGTTTGGGTTCGGACAGCACAGACTCCACTTTGCCATCAATGAACACGCGGTCTTTATAAACAAAAGAGAAGCGCCAATCAGGGGAATCATCGCTGTGGAACGCGACCAGGGCAGCGTCTTTGAACTTGTCACGACCGCCATTTAAATATCTGGCTATAAACTGACGCTGCATGGAACGGGCATTCATCAGCTGACTGGAATTTTTCAGCTTAACGGCGAGAACATCAAGTTTTTCTTTTCCAGCATCGGGCATTTTAGCAAGTCGCCTATATGAAACCACATAGTCTTGAAAAGACTCTGGAATATATTTCCCGGTGATATGCCCATCCGACAACCGTTCCGCATCGGGAAGCAGATTTGCGGCAAATTGCCGAAAAATACTTTCATCATAGGAATTTCCCAGACATTGCGACGCAAGCCGTCTGGCTTCTTCGGAGCTAATTTCAGCTGTCATGCTCATTCTCCCTGTACTGGGGCGAGGTACTGGCAAAGGACAATCTGTTTGGGGTTGCGCGCCACTTTTGGGGCAGCTTCCTCTTCGGCTTGCAGCCCTCTCAGGTCCCTGGGCGGCATGGCTTCGCGCAGGGTATTGAAAAGCGCCAACGGGCCAGGATGGGAACGCTTGCATATGTCGGACAGGCGTTTAATGCTTTTTTTGGCCAGAGCGGATTGTGAGACAGATGTATAGAGCAATACAAGGTAATCTTGTTCTTCATCCGTCAACTCCTTAAGGCTCTGAAGATAGGAAATGGTTTCCAACAGGCGTTTATTCTGGGTATTGGGGCGTGGCGAGACCCTTTCCGCTTCCACTTCACCCTCAAGATATGTTCTGGCGGATTGCAGCCGCGAATAATAGTCCAAAGGCAGTCTGGCCCTTTTCGCATCTGGGGCGGCGCGCATCAATGGGGCTGCTTCAAGGAACGTAAGTTCACGAATCTCGGTGCCGTAAGCGACAAACTTTTTAAGAAAGCCTTCCCTGAAAAAGATCAGAAGTTCATCCGCAAATGCGGGATTGGCATAAGAGGAACGGGCTTTTAACGGAAGTCGTTTGATTTTTTCAAAAAGTGTGGGATCATTATCCCGTATTTCGCGGATTTCCCGCAAATACTCTAGCTCTGAATCCTCGTCTTCTTCCTCGCCAATGGAAACGAGCTTGCGGAAAAGACCGTGCGGATCCGGGTTTTCCTCTTCAAAAAGGATTTTATTATCATTGCCCAGAACAGAATTGAAGGCAGTGATTTTTTTGGTGATGTTATCTTGAAGGCCAAGATGGGAATCCGCCTGGGCGGTTGGAAAAAAATTGAATATATACAATTTATTATGGGCTGTGCCGACACGATTGATACGACCAAGCCTCTGCATGACGCGGGTTGGATTCCAGGGCAAGTCGTAATTTATGATTCGACCGGCCCTGTGCAAATTCATGCCTTCAGCAAGCACATCGGTAGTAATCAAAATGCGGAAATCTTCGCCCGGGTCATCATGTGTCGGATCAAAATTGCGTCTTATGATATTTCTGGCATCGCGGGAGGATATTGTCTGGCCATTAAGCAGCGCGTTTTTGCTGGAAAACATCATGGCCATGCCCGGCAGTTTCTTTTGCAGGCGGGAATATATATATTCGCCAGTTTCTCGCGATTCAGTGAAAATCAGGATTCGCTCATCCTTCAATGTTTCATTTGAAACGATATGTTCTAAAAAGGCATCATATTTGGGATCCGCCGCAATTTTTGACCAGATGGAGGCTATTGCCTGAAAAGCGACAAGATCTTTTTGCAGGTCAGACAAAAACTGCTCGTCAAAATCTTCGGACTTGTAAACTTCAACGCCTTTTAGAGTGAGCTTTTGCTCCATTTCCTCCAGGTCATCGCTGTCAACAATGTCCCCTAGGTCAACCTGTTTGCCGACATAGACCTTGCCATGCTCAAAAGCATCTATAAAGGCTTCGTATGAATAAATTATTCGCTTAACAGTCAGGCCAAATGCGTAAAAGCTACTTTCCAGCCTTTTAACCAGAAGGCTTTTGATAAAACCCCGGATATTCTTTTGGCTCAGTGTCTCAATCTGGCTGGCGCCAGCCGTCAGATAAAGCAGAGGGGTGTAGCGTGCGTAGGTAAGCTCTTTAAGTAAGAGTATAGTCTGATTAAATGCCTCCTCCAGGGCATCGTCAAACTCATATATTAATGGAGTAGGCGTTTCCACATCAGGAAATTTTAGGCCGTTTTTGATTATATCTTCTGTAAAGTATTTGCTAACTTCCTTTCTTGTACGGCGAATCATCACATGTTTCAAAACTTTGTCGCGAACAAGGGAGGCTATGCGCTCAGCCTGAATCCGGTCACCTTCGTCATTCGGCTTCAGTTCCTTCAACGCTTTGGCCTGCTGGCGGAAAAAAGCTTCCAGATTGGAAACGCCGGGAATAGTGCTGGCCTTGCCTTTCTGAAACAATTTGATTTGCGCCAGCAAATCATCAAGCCTGTTATTCAGGGGGGTTGCGGATAAAAGTATTACTTTTTTGCCAAGACAAATTTTTTTGAGGATTTCATATGACTGGGTTTTCTCATTGCGAAACCTGTGGGATTCATCGACTACGACGTAGGAATACTTTGCAAAATCTGTCATTTCAGCGATCTTGCCGCTTGAGACAACTCGAAACGGGTGGACATAAAACGTCCTCAACGCTTCTTCCCAATAGGGTTTCAAAACAGGCGGGCAAATTATCAGCTTGTGCCCCGGCAAGCTTTGCAGAAGCATTGACGCGATGAAAGTCTTGCCAAGCCCAACCACATCGGCCAGAAAAACGCCGTTATGCGCATCAAGTATTTTTCTCGCGGCAATTACGGCCTGGCGTTGATATTCCAGATTTTGAAAATCATCCGGCAACATTGCGGAAATGCCATCGGTTATGTTGATATCTTCTTTAAAATACTCGTATAAAAATTTAAGATAAAGCTCATAAGGTGTTATGGAATTATTGAGCCATGTTTTTCTGGTGACCGTGTCAATGAATTCCTCCGTCAGTTCAACGGATTCATTCCACAGCTTTTCAAAGCGTTCAAGGGCGAATTTGACATCGCCCTCGTCTTTCAGCTGCACATTAAATTCTCTTTGCGCAGTAAGACCGGCATTGGTAAAATTGCTTGATCCGGTAACAACATTGCCGAAATCCCTGTCATCCCAATAACGGGAAATATAGACTTTTGCATGAATATCGCGCGCGGGATGACCTCTGATTTCTATTTTGCCAGCCTGGATAAAATTTATAAATTGTGATATTGAATCTTCCGTTTGCTGGTTTTCTGGGGCATTCTCAAATTCATCCTGAACGCTTTTGGAATACTGTCCATGAATTTCCGCGTGGGAGGCCCGGATTTCAGGCAAAAGCCCGCCAGCCACCTGAACCGCGTCCACCACTGATTTTTCAGTTTCAAGACCGACCAGGATGCGCATTTTTTCAACATTGCCCAGGGCATCAGACAATAATCCAAAACCGCTGCTCCTGAAATACCCCGCCAAAACATCAAAAAAGCGCGTTGTTGCAAGCGTGCTTTTAAAACGTTCCAGCAGGGAGTTGTTGTCTTCATTGGTGAAAAACCTGGTATCAGTCCCCATAGTATCCATACCATGCCCAAAAATTGCATAGGAAAAGCGTCATACAATCAAGCTATATTCGCATAGCAAAATCCCCCTTTTTAATCCAGCAATAAAAATTTACCAACCTATTGAAACATTACACCTAGAGCATTTCGATCTTGAAATGGGCTAAAAGCCAAGCCAGCCAAAACCTTTGGCCATGATGGCCGCAAGAGCTACCCACCCGGCTATCTGCCATTTGAGGAGGTCGTATTTAACCTGTTGAATTTCTGCCCGGACTTTTTCAATTTCGAGGCGTACATCCTGCACGTCTCCTTTCATAGCCAATTCTTTTCGTGAAGATTCATCATAGGTTTCTATGAGTTTTTGGAAAGCGTTGTTCTGCGCGTCCAGCTGTTCCCGCAGCGCTATGGCCTGAATTTCAGCCTGTTGGCGAGTGAAGCCGGCTTCTTCCAGCTTCTTGGCGTATCCCAGTGAGTCAAAGGTAATGGTAGTCATGACGGCTCCTTACTTAGTGTTTAAATTAAGCAATTCTAAGGGGAGTGTCAAAATCGCCTGCCGGAACAGAATCATGCGGAAATGCGCAGGAAAGATTCAGGCTGGCAGACCGGGCAGGAACGGAGGACAGCGCGGCGGGGAATGGCGGGGTCAGGAAGGCTTGCGGGTGAGGTAACGCCCTCACCTGTATTCTGCAAAAAATAATCTCCGAAGTGTAACAAAAATCGGCAATCTCCCCTCAGCGGGCGATAATTCGGCATTCTTAAAATCATCTAATTCAGTATGAGGCTGGTTATCATATCTCTTATAAATTTCCTCAAGTGGAGAAGTAAGCATCTTGGGGATGAAATGCTCAATTTGCCTGTTTGTATCACTTAATGCTGTTTCACAAAATGCGCATAAACCTTGCTGATTTTGTTCCAGGGCGGTACGGATGGCTTTATATGCCTCTTGCTGTTCATTCTTGAACAACTCCCAGCGTTCTGTTTCCGTCCGTATGTGCGTGTCAGGGGGATATTCAGCAAGGAACCGGCTCACGGCCTCGCGCCATTCCGGAAGCAATACAGGCCGGTTAAGCTTCCACATTGCCTGTCCCCCGCTCCCGGATACGTTGGGCGCGCCTGATCAGCATATCCGCGGAATCAAGGGCCGGGTCGCCGTTTAACCATTCGTCCAGCTTACTGCGATATTCTTTGGCTTGCTCGCTCTCATATTCGCCTTTATGTATTAATTCAAAATATGCATCCAAAGTCTTTTTGGCCTCGTTTTCGGAGTATCTGGCAGTAACGCCGAATACTTCTTCAAGGACTCTCTGGCTTTCCGCGCCATACGTGGAAGAGGAAGGCAGGCTGACGCGGTTTTGGGAAAGGATGCGAAGATGCTTCGGCTCTATTGAGGATATGATTTGCGGACTGTGCGTGGTGACAATGAATTGGGTATTGGGGAATATCTCTAATAATGATGGCAATACCCGTTGCTGCCATGCCGGATGCAAATGCAACTCCACCTCGTCAATAAGAACAATGGCGGGATAGTCCAGTGCATTCTTGATTTCATTTTTATATTTCTGCGCCGCCAGGGCCATGCGCCGTGCCAGATCCATCACCAATGCCAGCATAGTGCGATAGCCGTCACTCAACTGCTGGATGTTGAGCGGTATGTCCGGTGTTGCGGTATGCGTGATGAACAGTTGAGGAGGTGTTCCATCAGCATAGGGCTCATTATAATCGCCCAGGGCCTTGCTTACCGCCTTACGGGCCGCATCCAGCTCAGGGATGGTATAATCAAGATCGCGCTTTTTCCTGCCTTGCATGGCCTCCTCTGCGGATTTTTCAATAAACCATGTCAGAGTTGAAGAAAAATCTATTCCCGCGTTAAAAGCATTTTTAAAAGCGTATTCATATTCTGAATGGGCACTGGATTCACGCTGATAATTGTTAACTATACGTTTTGAGCCATAGTTGACGACAACTGGTTTTATGTTATTCTTTATAATATTATTAATTGTATTTATATTATCAAGTTCTTGGATACGTAGTTGATGATGGTAAACGGTATAATTAAGAAAATTGTTATCGTTGTTCTTATAATAAAATTTATATGAAATTTGAGAATCAAGCATTATTTCATCTATCTTGTCTCTTTGTATTCTGACATTTTTTAAAGAGATTACACTATCGGGATATCTCAAATAAGAATCTGCAATCATTTCTAAAAATATTGCCAGAGCATCAAGAATTGTTGTCTTCCCTGAACCGTTTGCACCAACAAAGACGGTCAGCCGCGGATCAAAATCAACGTGCAGAGCACTAAAATTTCGATAGTTTTTTATATCCATGGAATTAATCTTCATGGCGTTCCCCCTTTCCTTTTCGAGCACGACTCCAAAATCCGGGGTTGTCAACTCTCGGAAGGAAGTGTACCGCGTTTCTCTCTCAGAGAGCTGTCCTCATGCCATGCGGAAGATTCCTGCCTGCGCCCCGGTTCTCTGTACAGCTTCCGCCCGGTGGTCGCGCCGCGCGGTTTTTTGCCGAACTTCCCGCTGTGCTGGCGGCGCCCTGCGGGGGCAAAGGGTCTGCGGGAAGATGAGCCTGCCGTGCCATCGTTCTTTTTTGCCTCCACCCGGGTTCCGCTGATGAACACCCTGGTATTGAGTACAGCCAGCACGCTGTCAGCCAGATTTTCGACAATATCCACCACGCAGGAGTCATTCCGGATATTAATGGCACCGATACAGCGTCCGGGGATGCCGCATTCTCCGGCTATGGCTCCGACGATTTCGCGGGGCGTGACGCCATGCGCATGGCCCACGTTCAGCCTGATTCCGGTCATGGGCATGTCCGGGCGCTGCGTTCGCTCCCTTGAACCGCCTTCGCGTTTTCGCGGCCTGTCGGCATCTTTCTGCCGCCGGAGCGGTCTTTCCGTCTGCTCCGCCCAGTCGTCTTTCATCTCCGTGCTGTCCTGCGCGCCAAAATCCCGCAGCATCAGCAATTTGAGCATGGCGGCGGCCATGTCCCGGCTGGTGGCGCCGCCATCCGGGAACTGCTCGGTCAGAAATTCTTCCACCAGGGTCAGCCAGCGCTCCAGTGTGCCTTCTTCCAGCGTTTGGCGCACTTCCTCCAGAAGCCTGGAGGTACGAATATTGGCGACATCACGCAGGGTGGGCAGGGTGCCCTGGGCGATATGGGCCTTGGTATAGCGGATAATGTCGCGCAGTTTGTAATTCTCGCGCATGGTGACGAAGGTGAAGGCTCTGCCTTCGCGCCCCGCCCGCCCGGTGCGCCCGATACGATGCACATAGCTTTCCACGTCGTGGGGAATGTCGTAGTTGATAACCGCGTCCACGTCGTCTACGTCAATACCGCGCGCGGCCACGTCCGTGGCGACCAGAATTTCAATGCCCCCGGCCCGGAAGCGGTTCATGACCCGATCCCGCTGGGGCTGGGCCAAATTGCCGTGCAGGCCGTCTGACTGGTAGCCGCGCCCTTGCAGGTGTGCGGTCACTTCATCCACACTGCGCTTGGTGGAGCAGAAGACCAGAGCCTTGCGAAAACCCTGTGAATCCAGTACCCGGCACAGCGCATCCATTTTCTGGTGGGGCCGCACTTCGTAATAGATCTGCTCAATGGCGGGAACGGTGAGCATCTTGTGGGTGATGGTCAGCATTTCCGGGTTATGCAGAAAACGCTTGCCCAATTCCAGAATGGGCGCGCGCATGGTTGCGGAGAACATGACCCGCTGGCAGTTTTCCGGAGTCTGTTCCAGAATAGCCTCAATATCATCGCGAAAGCCCATGTCCAGCATTTCGTCGGCTTCGTCTAGCACGGCGATGGAAACGTCAGCAAGGCGCAGGGTGCCGCGCTGCAAGTGGTCGATGATTCGCCCCGGCGTGCCGACGACAACCTGAGCGCCCTTGGACAACGCCCGGAACTGCCGCTCAATGGGCTGGCCGCCGTAGATGGGCAGAATGGTCAGATGCCGCTTGTGCGCGGCCAGCTTTCCCATTTCTTCGGCAACCTGAATGGCCAGTTCACGCGTGGGGCAC
>OFGF01001403.1_pt1 | contig 15243 bp, 10 predicted proteins | sample 1521711 | NCBI WGS metagenome assembly OFGF01 (sample SAMEA3504092, study PRJEB24116) | mouse gut metagenome | biome: mouse gut; feature: mouse-associated habitat; material: faeces | place: Denmark | collected 2011 | reverse complement strand
TGGACGGCGTGGAGGACGCGGACTGGGAAAACAACTGGAAGGCGTTCTACAAGCCCATGGAGATTGGCGAGCGCCTCATCGTCATCCCCGACTGGGAGGACGCCGCCGCCGGTGACCGGGTCGCTCTGCGCCTGAACCCCGGTCTGGCCTTCGGCACCGGGAGCCACGCCACCACCCGCCTCTGCCTCACCGCCCTGGAGCGCCATGTCCGCCCTGGAATGCGGGCGCTGGATTTGGGCTGCGGCAGCGGGATTCTCTCCATCGCCGCCCTGCTGCTGGGGGCGGAGAGCGCCTTTGCCTGCGATATTGACGAGAAGGCTGTGGATATCGCCTATGAGAACGCCGCTCTCAACGGCGTGAACCGGGATCAATACACGGTCCGGGCCGGGGACGTACTGGGCAGTGGGAAGCTCCGCCGGGAGATGGGAGACGGCTACGACATCGTGGTGGCCAACATCGTCTCCGATGTGATTATCGCCCTGGCTCCGGAGGCGGGCCGGTGGATGAAGCCCCAGGGCTGGTTCCTCTGCTCCGGCATTATCGACGACCGGGCTGCGGAGGTGCGGCAGGTTCTGGAGAATAACGGCTTCACTGTGGCGGAGGAGGGCCAGTCCGAGGGCTGGTTTGGCTTCCTGTGCAGACGCGGCGGCTGATTAGCTGATTACTTGACAAAGGGGGCGCGGATACATGTCATATCGCCGGGATTTTACCATCGGTCTCCGGGAGACCAGGAGATTTTACCTCATGCTGGTGCTGGAGAAGTGGAGAAAGGGCCTTCTGGGCTTCGGTCTGGCCGGGGCCTTGGCGGGCTACCTGTACAGCGGCCTGCTGACCCTGCCCCCCCACCTCCAGGCCCTGGCATCGGCGTCCGGGGCAGCGGCGGCCATACTGGCGGCGGTGGCGGCCCTGGTCCTGTCCACCAGCGGGAAGGTGAAAAACGAGGTACGCCGGTCCGGCCGGGACAGCTACGTCCAGGAGACGGGGATCGACCCGTTCGGCGTCCACGTGACCGTGGGGAAAAACAGGGCCAAGATGGGCTTTGACAAGCTGGTGCGGGTCCGGGAGACCGCCGGGGCCTTTTATCTCTTCATTGCGGACAATCAGGCGTGGATTCTTCCCAAGGCCCAGATGGAGGACCGGGAGGAGGAGTGCCGCCAGATTCGGGAGATTTTCAACACAGTTGTGGAAAAGGGCAGGCTGAAGCTGAAAAAATGAGGGGGAGAGAGAAATGGGCGCCTTATATGATCGGGCGGATATCTACGATCTCATAGAGACAGAGGAGCGGTTCAGCGTCTACAGACAGCACTGGGAGCACATGCTGGGAGGGCTGGACGTGGAAACCCTGCTGGACGTGAGCATCGGCTCCGGCAGCGTCACCCTGCCCCTCCTGGAGCTGGGGGTGGCGGTGTATGGGTCCGATCTCAGCGGGGCCATGCTGGAGAGGTGCCGGAAAAAGGCGGAGCGCCGGGGGTGGTCCGTGGACCTGCGGCAGAGCGATTTCCGGGACCTGAGCTGCTGGTCCGGCATGACCTTCGGCTGCGTGGCCAGCACGGGCAATTCCCTGCCCTATGTGGAAAACGATGAGGTGCTGGATGTGCTGGGGAGGATGGACCGGCTGGTGGAGCCGGGCGGGTATCTCTACTTTGACACCCGCAACTGGGACCAGATCCTCCAGGACCGGCAGCGGTTCTACCTCTACAACCCCTTCTTTGACGGCGAGACCCGGGTCAATCTGGTCCAGGCCTGGGACTACCTGGAGGGCGGGGATATGATCTTCCACCTGCTCTACACCTTTGAGCGGGAGAACCGGATCTTCCAGAAGGAGATCTTTGACGAGCACTATTTCCCCGTGGCCCGTCAGCTGCTGCTGGACCGGCTGGTGGAGCTGGGGTATGGTGAGATCAGGCAGAGCTGCTTCCCCTCCCTGCTGAAAAAGGACCCGGAGCAGGCGGAGTGGTACTGCGTTCTGGCGAAAAAGGAGCGGCATGGGTGAAAACCCATGCCGCATTTTTGGTCTTTCTAACGATTTACCGCTGTCCCTTGTCATAGGGGATGCCCTCCGCCTTGGGAGCCCGGGACTTCTTGGATGTGAAGGCCAGCACCACCAGGGTAATCACGTAGGGCAGCATGTTGTACACATAGGTGCTCACGCCGATCTGGGCCAGCAGATACACGCCGTCGCCGTTGATGTCCAGGGTGCCGGAGCAGGCAGAGATACACTTGAGCAGGCCGAAGAGGAAGCCCACAATGGCGATGTTCAGGGGCTTCCAGTTGCCGAAGATCATCACCGCCAGGGCCAGGAAGCCGAAGCCCGCCACGTCGCCGTTGGCCGCGCCGTTGGAGGTGGTGAGGGCGTAGATGAACCCGCCCATGCCCGCCAGAGCGCCGCTGATGGAGGTGCCCAGATAGCGCATCCTGTACACGTTGATGCCCACCGAGTCCGCCGCCTGGGGGTGCTCGCCGCAGGCCCGCAGGCGCAGGCCGAAGCGGGTCTTGTAGAGGATGACCGCCAGGACAACGTAGATGAGAAGCCCGATGTAGGTGGTCAGATAGGTCTTGTTGAGCAGCAGATCCCCCACCAGACCCAGCTTGGCCTTGCGCTCAAAGCCGAAATCCGTCTGGAAGAGCATGAACCAGCTGGGCGCGTCGTAGCGCAGGTTCAGGGTGTTCTGCTGGAAGACGATGTTCACCAGGAACAGCACAATGGCCGGGGCCAGCAGGTTCAGGGCCGTGCCGCCGATGGTCTGGTCCGCCTTCATCTTCACCGCTGAGAAGCTCAGCAGCAGGGAAAACAGCGCCCCCGCCGCCGCTGTCACCACCAGAGCCAGCAGGAGAAGACCCTGGGCCGCGTCCTCGTTCCAGCCGCCCTCCTGCATGATGCGCACAAACCAGGCCCCCACAAAGGCCCCGATAATCATGATGCCCTCCAGAGCCAGGTTGATGATGCCGCTGCGCTCGGCAAACACGCCGGCCAGGGCCACCAGAATCAGCGGCACTGTGTAGATGACCGTCTGCTGCAAAAGAAACGTCATTTCCGCTTCATCTCCTCTCCCGCCTTGCTTTTGGCGTCCTCGCTCTTGACCGTGATGGTCTTCTTCTTCGCGCTCATCAGGCCCTTGAAGAACAGGGTGAAAGCGCTCAGGTACACGATCACCGCAATGATGATGTTGGCGATGTACTCGTTATAGGCCGTGAAGGTGCTCAGCTGGCTGCCGGAGATGGTCAGATAGGCCATGAACATCCCGGAGAAGATGCACCCGATGGGGCTGCAGCTGGCCAGCAGGGCCACCGGGATGCCGTTGAAGCCGGTGGCGGGCAGGGCCATGGAGGTGTGCCAGTAGAACTCCACGTCCCCCTGCAGGAAGTACAGCGCCGCGCCGGCGGCCGACAGGCCCCCCGCAATGGCCATGGAGAGGACGATGTTCCGCTTCTCGTTCATGCCCGCGTAGCGGGCGGCGTTCTTGTTGCTGCCGCAGGCCCGGAGCTCGTAGCCGAAGGTGGTCTTGTTGATAACGATGTAGGCCGCCGCAGCGAAGACGATGGCAATGAGGAAGCCCGCGTTGGCGTTGCCCCCGCCGAAGTCCAGCCCCAGCTTGGCCGTGGCCACGCCGTTGGTGGCGGTCTTGAGGGTGTAGCCGGTCTTGCCGAAGTCCACGTTGTTGATGAAGCGGCTGCCGTCAAAGAGGAGGGTCACCAGATTGGCGGCGATCCAGTTGGTCATGATGGAGGTGATGACCTCGTTGACGTTGAGGTAGGCCTTGAAGAGGCCCGGGATGCAGCCCCACAGCGCCCCCGCGGCAATGGCCGCCAGGAAGGCCAGAATCCACACCAGGAAGGCGGGGACCACGCTGGTGTCGATGGCCAGGGCCACGATGATGGACATGGCCGTGCCCATGAGGTACTGGCCCGGAGCGCCGATGTTGAAGAGGCCCGTCTTATAGGCCAGGGCCACGGAGAGACCCGTCATGATGAGGGGCGTGGCCCGGAAGAGCATGTCTCCGATGAGCCGGGCGTTGATGCCGAAGGTGAGGGCGCTGCCGGCGTCGTAGTTTCGGCCCGTGTTGAACACGCCCCCCAGCACGATCCGGAAGCCCTCCCAGGCGGAGGACAGGGGCATCTTCAGGCACAGGGCCACCACAAACAGCAGCACGCCTCCGAAGATCACGCCCATGAGGATGGACAGCAGGGAGGCCACCACGGTCTTGGTCCCGTCGTTCCAGAGAGTTCTGGCAGTATCCTTTTTCATGACGCGCTGGCCTCCTTCCCCTTGTTCCGCTTGGCGCCGGCCATGTAAAGGCCCAGCTCCTCCACAGTGGTGGTCTTGGGATCCAGCTCTCCCACGATCTCCCCCTCGTACATGACCAGAATCCGGTCGGAGAGGTTCATCACCTCATCCAGCTCCAGGCTCACCAGCAGCACCGCCTTGCCCAGGTCCCGCTGGCCCACGATCTGGCTGTGGATGTACTCAATGGCCCCCACGTCCAGGCCCCGGGTGGGCTGGACGGCGATCAGGAGATCCGCGTTCAGGTCGATCTCCCGGGCAATGATGGCCTTCTGCTGGTTGCCGCCGGACATGCTGCGCACCGGGGTCACCGGCCCCTGCCCGGAGCGGATGTCGAACCTGCCGATGAGGTCCTCTGCGTAGGCGCGGATGGGCTCCCGCTGGATGAAGCCCCCCTTCTGGAACCGGGGGTCCATGTACCGCTGGAGCACCAGATTATCCTCCAGAGGGAAGTCCAGCACCAGCCCGTGCTTGTGCCGGTCCTCGGGGATGTGGCTCATGCCGGCCTCGGCTCTCTGGCGGATGGTGGAGCGAGAGATGTCCCTGCCGCAGAGCTCGATTTTGCCGGCGCTGGCCTTCTCCAGACCGGAGAGGGCGTAGACAAACTCGGTCTGGCCGTTGCCGTCAATGCCGGCGATGCACACGATCTCCCCCCGGCGGACCTCAAAGGACACGTCCTTCACCGCGTTATTGTGGTGGAGCTTGCTGGGCACGGTGAGGCCGGACACCTTCAGCACCGTCTCCTTGGGCTGGGCGGGGGCCTTGTCCACGGCGAACTTCACGTCCCGGCCCACCATCATGCGGCTGAGCTCCTCCTTGGAGGTGCCGGCGATGTCCACGGTGCCGATGTACTTGCCCTTGCGCAGCACGCTGCATCGGTCGCAGACCTCCATGATCTCGTTGAGCTTGTGGGTGATGAAGAGGATGGACTTGCCCTCGGCGGCCAGACTCTTCATGATCTGCATCAGCTCGTGGATCTCCTGGGGCGTGAGCACGGCGGTGGGCTCGTCGAAGATGAGGATCTCGTTGTCCCGGTAGAGCATTTTGAGGATCTCCGTGCGCTGCTGCATACCCACGGTGATATCCTCCACCAGCGCGTCCGGGTCCACCAGCAGCCCGTACTTCTCAGAGAGGGCCACCACCTTTTTTCTGGCCTCCTTCTTCTGCAGGAAGCCCAGCTTGTTGGGCTCCACGCCCAGGATGATGTTGTCCAGCACGGTAAAGCACTCCACCAGCTTGAAGTGCTGGTGGACCATGCCGATGTGGAGCGTGTTGGCGTCGTTGGGGTCGCGGATCTCCACCCGCTTCCCGTCGATGCGGATCTCCCCCTGCTCCGGCTGGTACAGGCCGAAGAGCACGCTCATGAGGGTGGACTTCCCGGCCCCGTTCTCCCCCAGCAGGGCGTGGATCTCCCCCCGCTTCAATTGCAGGGTGATGTTGTCGTTGGCCACGATGCCCGGAAATACCTTGGTGATGTTCAGCATCTCCACTACGTAGTTGTCAGCCAATCCTGTGTTTCCCCCTTTCCCTCTCCGCTATGTCAGAGAATAACTATTATTATATATGATTTTCTCCGCGCTTGCAAGGGCTTTTGTCCGAAAATGACAAATCCCGCCGGAGGAGGCATGGAAAATTTTATGGAATTTTGCAAAGCCGGCCGGGCGGAAAATTGTCCCGGCGGAGATGGGGATTTGATATTGACGGAAGGGGGGGCATATGGTATTATGACACAGACTTTGCTGATTTTTTGACAGACCTGGAAAATATGGCAAAAGGGATGTCAAATGGTTACCCGGGGGAAAATGACGGCTGCGGCCGGAGAGCTCAATGGGAGGGCAGGCGTATGGAGCATACAAGGGAGCTTTTGGAACAGACCGGCGGCGCAGCGTCTGCCGGGGGCCCGGCGAAGGACGGCGGCCTGCGGAGCGTGCAGGACCTGGAGTCCGTCATCAACGAGGGCCTGCGGGCCGCCCTGCTGGAGGAGTCCCCGGACCAGTCCCTGGAGGTGCTGCTGGAGCACATGGGGAAGGCCCTCAACGGGGAGCGGACCTATATCTTTGAGCGCAACGAGCTGGGTGGCGACGACAACACCTACGAGTGGGTGGCCGAGGGGGTGGAGCCGGAGAAGGAGCTGCTCCAGAATCTTCCCCCGGAGGTGTGCGCCAGCTGGTACCGGAACTTCCGCACCAGCGGACATATTGTTATTGAGAACCTGGAGGACATCCGGGAGAGCGATCCCCTTCAGTACGAGAATCTGAAGCGGCAGAGCATCCACTCCCTGGTGGTGGTCCCCCTCTACGACGGCCAGAAGCTCATCGGCTTTTACGGCGTGGACAATCCCCCTGTGAAGCTGCTGGAGTACGCCTCCAACATGCTCCAGACGGCGGCCTACTTTATCGTCTCCTCCCTGAGACGGCGGAACCTGATTCGGGAGATCCAGAACCGGAGCTACAATGTGCTCCACGCCCTCAGCGTGGACTATCTGGGCATCTATCAGGTGAACCTGGACACAGGTGAATGCGAGACCTACCGGGACAGCGAGCGGGTGGGCATGGACTGGGCCGTCAGCTTCAAGGACGGCTACCAGGAGGCCATGGAGCGGTATATCTCCCAGTACGTGGTCCCCAGTGACCAGGAGCGGCTCCGCGCCCTGACCCGGAAGGACTATGTGCTCGCCCAGCTTCGGGTGGAGAGGAAGTTCTCCGTCCGGTATCAGGTGAGGGAGAGCTCCTGCGGTCTGAAGCACCTGGAGCTCCATTTTTCCGCCACAGAGAGGCTGGAGGCGGAGAACTGCGCGATTTTTGCCCAGCGGGACGTCAACGCGGTGGTGGAGCAGGAGGAGAAGTACAAGCGGGAGGCAAGGCGGAGCCTGGAGGACATTTTGGAGGGGGCCAGGACCGGCATCTGGACCATCGAGATGGAGGAGGGCTGCCCGCCCAGAATGTATACGGACCGCACCATGCGGATCCTCCTGGGGGTGCCGGACGGGATCGAGCCGGAGGAGTGCTACCAGCGCTGGTTTGAAAACATCGAGCCGGACTATGTGGAGATGGTGCAGGAGGCAGTGGTGGAAATGCTGGGGACCGGGCGGTCTGAGGTGATTTACCCCTGGAACCACCCGGAGCTGGGCAAAATTTATGTCCGCTGCGGCGGCGTGCCGGACAGAAAATTCAAAAAACCGGGCGTCTGCCTGAACGGATACCATCAGGACATCACGGAAACCATGGTGACGAGGAAAAAACAGGAACAGTCCATTATGGAGCTGTTGGAACGGGTACGGCGCGCAAATTCGGCCAAAAGCGAATTTCTTTCCCATATGTCTCATGATCTGCGTACACCCATCAACGGAATCCTGGGAATGCTGACCATCCTGGAAAAAAGTCAGGATGACCCGGAACTGCAACGCCAGTGCCGGAAGAAAATCCGTGTATCAACAGAGCATCTGCTGTCCCTGGTGAATGATGTTCTCCAGGTCAGTAAACTGGAAAGCGGAAGCCCGACAGATGTGGCAGAACCCTATGATCTTCACGACACCCTGGAAGACTGCATTTCCATCCTGTCCCCGCTGGCAGAAGAACGCAGAATCAGCCTGGTGATGGATCAGGCCAGCCTTCAGCACACCAAAATAATCGGGAATCCGCTTCACCTGCGGCAAATCCTGATGAATGTCATCGACAATGCCCTCAAATACAACCGTCCCCACGGTTCTGTGCTTATTCAGGTTAAAGAAACTGCCTGCCAGGGCCAGAATGCCAACTACCTGTTTATCGTCGAGGATACCGGAATCGGCATCGGGGAAGACTTCAAGGAGCACATTTTTGAACCCTTCACGCAGGAACATCAAAATGCGCGGACTCACTACAACGGCGTTGGCCTTGGCATGTCCATCGTAAAGAAACTGGTAGACCAGCATAAGGGAACCGTTGAAATAGACAGCCAGATCGGCAAAGGAAGTGTGGTGCGGATTACCCTGCCCCTTCGTATCAATGAGGCATGGAACGAACAGCCCATGACGGAAGAGCAGAATGTATCGGGCAGCATCGCCGGAATGCGCGTCCTTCTGGTGGAAGATAATGAAATCAACTGTGAGATCGTACAGTATATCCTTCAGGATGCAGGCGCTAAGGTCGTAACCGCAGGCAATGGGAAAATCGCTGTGGATGTGTTTGCATCATCCGATCCAGGGACCTTTGACTGCATACTTATGGATCTGATGATGCCAGTTATGAGCGGCTATGAAGCCGCCAGAATGATCCGCAGCCTGAACCGGCCGGATGCTCAGGTGCCCATCATAGCGTTGTCGGCCAACGCATTTGACGAGGACATCGCGCTGTCCAAGGACGCCGGAATGAATGAACATCTGGCAAAGCCGGTGGATATCCGAAAAATGTTCAAAGTCATGAACCGGCTGCACCACTGACAGAAGTGCATTCCTGTGCTTGATTCATTTTTATGGGTATAGTGCACGTTTCTGTTCTGTATCCGTAATAAATTCTAAAGAATGGAGATGAAAAAGGCATGAAAGACATTGCTTTACCGCGTTCCTTAAAAATCAGTATCGCAGTGATCCTTTGTTTAACTGTTTTTGTGTTTTCGTTTCTGGGAATGTCCATCAATACTATGAGTGAAAACACGATCGAAAATATAGGAACTACTTATATGTCCGGCATGAACGAACAGGTATCTCTGCATTTTGAAACGATCATCGATCTCCGTCTGACTATGGCGGAATCTATCGCGCACATTGCAGCGGATGAAGAGACTTCCAGTTACGGCTCGAAGGAGGAGATAGAATATGGGGCAAAAGCAAGGCATTTTCTATGTGCCGCCCTGTATTCGTCCGATGGCAGAATTGAAATGATCTACGGCGATCCCATAGAACTCAATCACCCCGAACTGTTTTTGGAAAGCCTGAAACGCGGGGAACGTAAAACAGCATCCGGTTTCGACAGCAGCGGAAATGATGTGATCCTGTTCGGCGTTCCCTGTGAATATCCCATGACTGACGGAAACACCAGCCTTGCCATGATCGTAGGACTTTCTTCCCGGTATATGGGCGAAGTTCTTTTCCTCGATTCAGATGAATCTCTGATTTCTTCCTATGTGATCCGTAAAGACGGCAGCTACGTTGTGCGCAGCGAAGGCAGCCCTCAGGAAAACTATTTTGACAGAATTTACAACGTCTTTGAAGGCCAGAATAAGGAAGCGGATTCTTATATCAATCAGATGACGGCGGCTATGGAGTCCGGTAAAGATTATTCCGTCATATTGCAATACGGCGATTCGCGCCGTCATCTGTATTGTACCAGCCTTCCCTACTGCGAATGGTATCTGGTGACGGTACTTCCTTTTGACGAATTGGATCACGCGATCCTGAGTATGAGCGGGCATTGGCTTGTCATCGTTTATGCCGCTTCTTTTGCGGTGATCGCCATGCTCCTCTACATATTCTTTCAATATTTAAAGGTGTTCAGAAAACAGGTAGCCAAACTGAAGTGTATGAACGCAGAGATGGCTGCGGCACAGAAAAACGCTGAAAAAGCCCGGAAAGAAGCGGAAGATGCCAATGCGGCAAAACAGGAATTTCTCTCCAGCATGAGCCATGACATACGTACCCCCATGAATGCCATAATCGGTATGACATCTCTGGCCACGGCCAATATGCACAATCCGGAACAGGTTCAGGAATACCTGCGCAAGATTGCACTGTCCAGCAAACACCTGCTGGGACTGATTAATGACGTACTGGATATCTCCAAGATCGAGAGCGGCAAAATGACATTGAATATCGGGCCAATGTCGTTAAGAGAGGTGATGGACAGCATTGTCAATATCATGCAGCCTCAGGTTAATGCAAAAAATCAACAGTTCAACGCGGCTGCATACGAAATTCTTTCAGAAACTGTGTGCGGTGACAGCGTTCGGCTGAATCAGGTACTGATCAACTTATTGGGAAATGCCGTAAAATTCACCCAGGAGAACGGCTCTGTCCAGCTCTCCGTATACCAGGAAACATTACCGGAGGATACCTCCTGTGTCCGCACCCATTTCCTGGTGCGTGATACAGGCATCGGTATGTCAGAAGAGTACCAAAAACAGATCTTTGACTCTTTCAGCAGAGAGGACAATACCCGTGTACAGAAAACAGAAGGATCCGGCCTGGGAATGGCAATCACCAAATATATTGTAGATGCGATGGGCGGTGATATTTCCGTCCGCAGTGAACAGGGCAGGGGAAGTGAATTCCACGTTATTCTTGATCTGGCGAAAGCAGCCGCTCCTGTGTACGATATCCCGCTTCCTGACTGGCATATACTTGTGGTTGACAACGATGAACGGTTATGCAGAAATGTGGTTCATTCTTTAGCGGCAATAGGCATCCGTTCCGAATGGTGCCTGAGCGCAGAGAAGGCGATGGAACTGATCGCCAGACACCGGCACAGCGACCATTATCATATGCTTCTTCTTGGCTGGGAATTGACGGATACAAGTGGCATTGAAGCTGCCCGGGCCATCCGCTCAGGTTATGGAGAAGACTCACCGGCTCTGCTGCTTGCTGCCTGTGACTGGAGCGAGGCGGAAGCAGAAGCCAGAGAAGCCGGAATATCCGGTTTTATCTCCAAACCGCTGTTCACATCCGTTTTGTTTGACGCTCTGAAAACATTTGCCGGTACTGCTGACGAAAAGGCTGATCCCGCTGATCAGACCACTGCTGACGAAAAGACGGCAGACAAGGCGCTGCGGGGAAAACATATTTTATTGGCAGAGGATAATGAACTTAACTGGGAAGTTGCACGAGGCCTGCTTGCTGATCTCGAAATGGAACTGGATTGGGTTGAAAACGGTCAGCTTTGTGTTGAAAAATTCACCAAATCCCCGGTAGGTTATTATGATGCCGTCCTCATGGACGTACGGATGCCCGTGATGGATGGTTATGAAGCCACAAGATCCATAAGGGAACTGGAACGTGAGGATAAGAATATTCCTGTTATTGCCATGACTGCCGATGCCTTTTCGGAAGATATCCAAAAGTGCCTGGAATGCGGCATGAACGATCATTTGGCAAAACCGATCGATATTCAGGACGTCACCCACAAATTAAAGAAACATCTGAACCTGGGAAGCAGCTGATCTTCCGCCTCATTCCATATAACCAATCATCGTAAGCGCCGTTTTTGGAACCGGGCTGATATCCGCATTTTCCACAGGCAACTGCACCTCTGCCTGAATGGCAAACTGATACTGATGCTGGCCGCTGCTATATTCCCAGGTGGCCAGCACTTTTTTTCCGTCGCCTGAACGCTGCACCTTTACATACACGATCTGCCCGGAGACAGTACTGCCCATCCAGGTCTCCTCCAGCGCAGCATCATAAACAGTATCCGGTTCATTCAGGTTCAGCTCACCATCCCTGACCGCTGTCAGCCTGCAATCTGCCTCTGCAATCATATCCCAATAATACACTTCCACCGTATTCTCCGCCGGCTGTCTGTACTCCCTGTCACGGATCCAGTTCTCGTTGTCCGGCAGCTGCAGCGCAATCCCAAAATCATCAGACAATTCCCTGATATCAACCGTCGTCTCTTCACCTGCCTCCTTTGTCCTTGCCGTATCGTCAGACTCATCCTCTGTCCTGACAGCTTCAACCCCCAGATCCGCCTCTGCATCCACTGTCTCCACCATACCCGGTCCGCCGCCATACCCCGCCAGATCATACAGATCGTGGGGTATGGAACTAACCGCCAGCTGCTCTTCTTCCGACAGGCTGTTATACCATTCAAGCCACTCTATCGTCTCCGCAGACAGAGTGTCCCGGCTGTACCACTGATCCATGTAACGTATCTTACTGTCATCTGCCCTTTCCTCCGGATCAGTCAAAAAAACCCCACCCCCCGCCACGCAGACAAGCACAACCGCAGCTACAAGCCAGCCGGCCGGTTTCCTGTATTGCAGAATGCTGTTAACCCGCTCCCTGACGCCCACCTCGCCAAAAGCAAGCGGATAAGAAAACACCGTCTTTCTCTGCAGACTGCAGGCCAGCAGCGCGTGTGCATAGGCTTTCCTGCCATTTAAATCCAAACTGCCTGCAGCCTTCTCATCGCAGGCAAGTTCCAGATCCCTGCAAAAAAGCGCATACGCTGCCCACACAAGCGGATGAAACCAGTAGACCGACAAAAGCAGCCAGCCCAACGGTTTGGCACAGTGGTCCAAACGCTTTATATGAGCCTGTTCATGGGCAAGAATATAAGGTATCTGTTCCTCTTGCATGCCCGAAGGCAGATAAATATGCGGCCTGATAATTCCCAAGATAAAAGGGGATGTTACCATGTCGCACATCTTCGGCGATGCGGCACCCCTCGTTCCTGCATGAATTTCCAACGGCACAGCTTCCCGTACCGCAGCGTGCAGCCGCAGGCTGCATGCCAGCGCATATACCATCATCAAAGCCGCCCCCGCGATCCAGACCATCCCCGCAACAGCCGTCCAGATATAAAGCGGATTCACACTGGCTCCTGGTTCCGGCGCAAAGCGCTCACCGATGATCGGATTGACTGCCTCATTCAACCCCGGAATCCCACTGTCAATGAACGGCTCCGACGCATATCTGACTACTTCTGCACGAATTGTCTCGCTGCTGGGTATCAGACTGAAGGCGCTTTCCGGGAAGAACGGGCACAAAAGCCTGACAGCCACCACCGCCCACAGCACACAGATCATCCGTCTCGGCGCTTTTCCAAGCAGAAGCCGCACGACAATGACCGCCAGGATCAACCATCCTGCTGCAATACTCATATTAAGCACTTTTAAGAATATCCTATCCATTCCTGCCTCCTTCCCATCACGCGAATACCTTTCCGCTCACCCGGCTGTCTCCCGATACACATCCCCTATGCCTCATCGATGATCCGCCTGATCTGTGCCGCCTCCTCAGGCGTCAACGCCCTCTCCTTTGTAAAAGCAGCTACAAAAGCAGGCAGCGAACCGTCAAAAGAATCCTCCACAAATTTCCGGCTCTGTCTGGAATAGAACTGCTGGCGGGTGATCAGACAGGTAACCGTCCCTTTATTATTTTCAAACAGTCCTTTGTCACACAGACGCCTGAGTACCGTGTGTGTAGTAGTCCTTTTCCACTGAAATACCTCCGCCGCCAGCTTTACCAGCTCTGAAGACCTGACCGGCTCCCGCTCCCAAATCATATCCGCAAAACGCGCCTCAATCACACCCAATTGTATCTCCGCCATACAGCTTCCTCCTTACTCCTCTATATAAACTTTGTCTGTATAAATGGAAACAGAAATTTGTTATGTCGTTTACTATACTTTATGTAGACTTTGTTCGTATAAATAAAGACTACTCCATGTAGACATATTTGTCAATAAAGAGTAGTCCATCAATATCGGGATTAACAGCAGCAACTGTTTTACTTTACGGATTCTTCCAATGCCCACATAGCCGCTCCTGCTGCCGCCTCCTCTGCAATATCCCGGAATCTGACCGGAAGGCCGAAAAGCCGCTCCACCTCCTGCCGCAGCAGCCTGTTTTTGCGTATGCCGTTTCCACTGGCGATAATCTCCCTTTTCCCCGCCTTCAGCACATCGGGCAGCTGCTCATACATTTGGTAAAGTTCAAGCGCCATCCCCGTCACATAAGCCCTCACCATATTACCGAGCGTAAAATTCTCAGCCGTCAGCCCTGTCATGCTGCCTCCCGGTGCAGGGTTCCCAGGCTCCTGCCGCTTCGCATTTCTTCCCAGCATGAGATTTTCGGGCTCCCGCCGCTTCGCACTTTCGCCAGACGCCTGCCTTTGCCGGCTGCCGTAGAGAAGCGGCGTAATCCGCAGATCCGTTGCAGGCACCTGTGCTCCCGCTTCCTCCAGCTTTTCATAGACATCCGTCTCGATCCCCGTCACCGCGAACACCGTGCCTTTCACAAATTCCGCCAGCCGCTCATACACTTTGCCGCCGTTGACCGAAGCCTGTACATACAGAAATCCTTTTTCCGTAAAAGGGCGGATCTCCGCCTCCGTTCCTTCGATCAGCTCTCTGTGGAACAAAGAAACCTGTGATCCGGTCCCCACGTTAACGCTCAGCGCATCCTGTTTCTCCCCTACGGCGGCATAGAAGCTCGCCTGATTGTCCCCTTGGGCGCAGGTCACCGGAATGCCTCGATACGTACCAAAAACGAATCCCGCTGCTCTCACCTGCGGATAATAAGACGTTTCCACGCCCGCTCTCTCCAGGGCATCCATAGCAAAGCACCGCCCCCGCAGATCAAATCCCCCCAGACTGGCCGCAATGGAACTACTCATTACCGGTTCTTTTGCATCACACAGCCGCATGGCTATATAGTCCCCGATATTGGCAAGATGCACCGCCTCCTCCGGAATCTGCCCCGTCCGCTGCAGATAAAAATGCGTCACGCTCCCGTAACCGGAATACATCTCACAGCCTGTCACACGGGACAGATAAGAAGCGTAAGTCTCCTCTCCAAAGGTCTCATTCCCTGATTCCTCCTTCCATGTATAATAGGGGGAAACGGCCCTTCCCTCCCTGTCCACATACAAAATCCCATGCATCTGGCTGGAAATGCCAATCGCCGCAGGCCTGTCAGTACTGTCGTCGCTTTGCAGGATATTGTCCAGCATCCCCGTTACCACCGCATAGATTCTATCAGGATCCTGCCGGAATGTGCCGTCGAGAAAATAATTCTTCTCCTGACACACTACTGACAGTTTCCCCGTCCCCTCCTCATAAACACCCAGACAGATGCTGGTAGTTCCAATATCGATTCCGATCGCTCTCATAATCCGTTCCCTTCCTCCTTGTCCGCCTGCCTGATCATCTTTTTCTCCATTCCGAAGCGCTTTGCGCTGAGGCCGCGAGCAGAATTTCAGATTCTGCTCTGTGATCAAGGAGTTTGTGACGCTTCGGCACAAACTCTTGGTTGAATAAATTGCTCAT
>OFGF01001399.1_pt1 | contig 15281 bp, 27 predicted proteins | sample 1521711 | NCBI WGS metagenome assembly OFGF01 (sample SAMEA3504092, study PRJEB24116) | mouse gut metagenome | biome: mouse gut; feature: mouse-associated habitat; material: faeces | place: Denmark | collected 2011 | reverse complement strand
TGCTCCAGCACATCGGACGGTGCAGCGCCATTTGCAAAAAATTTTGCCCCATACTCTTCACAGGCAATCGCCATACCAATCGCATACTTTGCCATCGCTATAGGACTGTACCCCACAAGACCATCAAAACCTAATCCTGGAATGTGCAATACATCGTGAGGCTGCAATCTCACCGTTATCCCCTTCATAGTATGAGCATCCTCTGTATTCATGTAATACTCATAATAAAGCTGACCGTTCTCATCACGATTTACCGTCATCCTGTCCGGCATCAGCGGATACAAGGCAATAATCTCACCTCTTGCATTCCTGATTATCTGACTGTAGGCATTTCCCCAAAGGAGCAAATGCGTCATCAAAGTCTCACGGAATACAAAGCTTGTCATTTCCGGATTTGGTTCATCATGGAGCAAAAAATAAAGCGGATGATCCACCGCCTTCTCTTTCCCACCATCCTTGGTATATCTGTAAAACTGTAATGGAAGACCAGCCACCGCCTCTGACAGAATCCTCACACAGGAGTACACCGCCGTCATCTGCATTGCCGTTCTTTCATTTACTCTTTTTCCAGAAGTGCTTCCACCCATAAAGAATGAATACGCTACTGAAAAACCCCATATGCCCTCCTTATCTGAAAATCTCGCTCCATGCTCTTACTACCTGAACAAAGCCAAGTACTGCAACCCCAATGAGCAGCACTATCAATATAAGAACACAAGCAATCATCTTTCCCATAAAAATCTCCATAATAAAAGCACCTACCATTTCTGATAGATGCTTCATCTCATTTTTATATAATTTTTAACAGCTTACTCAAGAACTTTCCAATAACCAGTCTTTTTAGAACCAATTCTTTCTACATATCCATTCTCTTTCAGGAATGTAAGATTATTTTCTACTGCCGTTTCACTAATCCCCAATATTTGATGCAATTCGCTGGTAGTAATATTAGGATTATCTCTCATTTCTGTAATAATTCTTTGCCTTCTTGAATTTAATCCTTTTTTATTCCCAACTTTATCCCCAACTTTTTTCCCAACTTTTTTAATCTTCTGAAGCGGGATTGTTACAACGATGGAATTTTCTCTAAAAGTAAATGCTTCCTTTCCGTAAGTTTCAATAATCTTAGGCACACCTCGACCAGACTTCTCACTGATATGCAACTGCAAAAAGATTTCTGATAGCTTTTCATTTACTGGAATTGATTCTCCCAAGAAAAATCCTTCCATAGTCTGTGCCGGTGCCAACGTTCCTCTCGATAAGATTTCAATTCTGTTTGAGAATACAGAAATCATAGGTTCATTTCCACTAATCCACAGATTATGCAGAATAGCATTTATAATTGCTTCTCTAAAAGCTTTATTATCAAACAGAGGTGTTTCTGGACGCTCCACAACACGCTCGCTCTCATCTGTCTGAATCAAATTTAATACATCTGCATATCTTAAAACCTCATCCAAAGTATAGAGCAAACAATTATTACCAAATTCTCGTACAGAGAATAAATTAGAACCTTTGGTTTCTCCTTCAAAAATCGATACTCGTAACGGGAAATGTGAATTATCTGAAAGTAGCTGTGCCAACAGGTTATATTCTCCATCCTTATTCCTTAATCCAAGATTTTTCTCAAAGGTCTTTTCATTTAGTACGATTCCTTTTGAACCATAATATCCAAACAATTTAGAAAATGTCAGTTCCTGATATTTTGCCGGTAATGTTTCAATAGTTTCCACTCTTCCATCTAAAATTTTAAATAACTGAATTTCCCTTTTGGGATAATCCTTTAAATTTGCTTTAGAAGATCCAATACGAATGTATCTCTTTTCTTTAAAAGCCGTTGGTATCTCCTCTGCAGCCGGAATCACCAATACAACAACTCTTTTATTATCAACGGTTCCTTCCTCGAATGAAAAGTTGATACTTGGTGACAAATTTCTTGCTAAGAAATTTTGATATGGCTCTTTGTTATGATCACAATACTGATTGAATGTCGTACCCACAATTTCATGGGTTTCATCATTTACACCCCATATAAAATATGCTTGTGACTTATAATGAAATGCTGCTGCATTTGACAATGCTGATATATATTTACCCAGAACTTCTGGCTGAAACCAGTTTTCTTTAAATTCAAACCATTCCTGTTCATCGTCATATGCACATAAATCTAAAACTAATTTTTCAATATTCATAAATCATCATCCTTTTCCCAACTTTTATTCCCAACATAGTCATCATAACACATTGGGAATAAAGTTGGGAATATTTTATGCATTTCTCAAAAAAATATTCTTAAAATCTATCAAAATCCTCCTGTGTAGTAATCTGCGCATACTTGCAGTCGTCATTTCTGCTTTCCGCATACATATCATTGATAAGGCCTATCGACAACAGATCTAAATCTGCCATCGACAAGCCTAGCTGTACGCATCGGAGAAGAAATAATGGTGTCGTCATTTCACGGTCTGTCGGACGAAGTTTTTTTAGCCTCCACATCCGTCTGCACATTCAGCCCCCACAGCTCTATAAGCTGTGGCAGGACTTGGTATATTGAAAATGTGTTGAATCCGTCCAGCCACTCTTCGGGAGTGTCGGGAACGGCAGCGTCAGCATGCCTTGCCATGAGCCATGCGATGTTCTCGAAAAGCTCCAAAGAAAAAGTGTCGAGGTTGGATTCCCCGGCACTGTTCTCATCAATTCCCTTCTGAAGTTCGTTCAGGTCACGGTAAATGTCCCTGCGGAACTTGTTTCTGTAAAGCCGTGGAATGGCGGCGGACGCACGGAACGTGACATCCTTGCCGTCAACGGCGATCGTTTTTGTTACTGCCATAGGTCAATCCCTCCTTACTCTCCGTTGCCCGCAGTTGAAATCTCGTATACCGAGTTGTACCATGCGTCATAGACAGCCGCCGTGGTGTTCGTCCCGGTCTTGACCTTCACCAGACCGCTCGGCAGAGGAGAAACGGTGAGCGAGAGCGTTTCCGTCTGCACCTCGGTGGAGTCCTCACGGGTATTGCCCGATACGGAAGGACGGCTCGCCGAGCAGTAATACATACAGTGGCGGATCTTCCTCTGGTCGCCAGTGAACTCGAAGAGCAGGGCAAAATGCTCCGGCTCCACATCCTTGTTCTCATAGAGAACGCCATTGCTGTCCTCAGTCTCGTGCATGATGTCCGTAAGAAAGCTCTCCGGGATGAGCGCAAGCTCCAGGTCGCCGGAATAGCCGTTGTTGTCGGATACCATGTAGTACACGGAATCGTCGGCGTAGAACGGCTCGTTCTCGCCCTCCGCGTCAAGCGAAAGGGAAACAGCACCCGGCATAGCCACAGGCGTGCCGAATGTGGCGGTACCGTCATCCGCAAGCGTGACCAGAGCGTAATGGCAGTTCTTCAGACCGAACTTGACTTTGTTCTTTTTCGTTGCCATAGTCAGTTACCTCCTAAAATATCTGTTTGATAAAGCACTTCGTACATCTTTTCCGATTCGATCCAGACCTCCGTTTTCTCATAGGGAATCTCATGGGAGTCCAGGATGTCCTCGATTCTTTTTTCCGTTTCCGGCGACTTTTCGTCCGTGTACAGTTCGATGTTCAGCTGGTTGATCTTCTGCCACACCCTGTTGTCAGCGAACATGTTGTCAGTCCCCGGAAAGAGGAAGATCAAAAAAGGCGGATCGGGACTTTCTCCCTCCGCAAAATGGTCATAGGCAAGAGGAAGTCCCGCCTCCTCCAGCATGGTTACGATTTCTTCATGTGTCATGGGCTCATCCTCTCAGCTTCTGCTCGATGGTCTTTACCAGCTTTTCGTTTCCTGCCTGTTCCGCAGGAGCAATGTGCGGTCTTCCAGCTACTCTGCCGCCGCCCCGCTTGGCGTGTCCGTGTTCCAGAAGGTGCGCCAACTGGTAGCGGTCCCTCGAATGCACCACAAGATCGATGGACTCCGAAGTTTCCTTCACATTCTTTACCGACCACGACTTCTTGTACTTTCCCGTGCGGGACGGAGCGGATGCCTGAATGTCCTTGCGTACCGACTGCGCCGTGGATTTGACGGCGGATTTCAGTTCTTCTGCTGCAAGGTCGGAATACTTCGTCAGCTCCTCCATGATGGCATCCGCCATGCCGTCCACGGATACCCGGCGGCTCATGATTTCGCCTCCAGTTCACAGGAAAACTTGATGCTGTTATGCTTGAAGCCCATCGGATTCACATAGATGATGTTGTAGGTCTTGCCCTCGCATAGAATGCGGTATCCTGTGGAAGTGACTGCTGCCAAAGCCGCACACCACCTGCAGGTAAAGGAAAGGGATTCCTCAGAGCGGATGACCACGCCCGATGACTCAGAGCCGGTTCCTGTACCGCTTATCGCATTGTTCGCTCCCGCAGTCGCATAGCAGCAGAAATAGTCCGTCCAGATGTTTTTGCGGTTGCCGTATTTATCCGATACAACCTCATTCTTCTGAAATGTCACACTCACGCGCATTGCCGCGATATTCATCAGAATCCCACCTCCCTTATGCCGAACAGAAGGGAACGGAGCGTCAGGTTCAACGCGCTGTGGTTTGCCTCCTCACGGTGTTCATAGAGATATGCGACCGTATAGAGGACGGCGATCCGCACACGCGCAGAGGTATCCTCATCGGCATCATTCCAGTCGTCATCAGAGAGCCGTGACATATCCTGCACCAGTTTTTCCGCCGAATTGATGATGTTTGTAATAAGGCTGTCCTCATCGTCATAACCCACGCGGAGATAGGTCTTTGCTTCGTTAAGCGTGATTATTGCCATTAGCTCACTCCCTTCATAAAAGCCGCCCGCAGGACTACTCCCACGGACGGCTTGATTACAGTACAACAGGTGATTAAGAGCCGCTGCCAGCCTTCATTTTCAGAAGCTGGATACCCTCCGGCTGGCCGACGCCATCTACCGGGAGGAGATCGCCAAGGCGGGGCTGAATCAGGAGGTCAACCAGTATTTTGCCGTGCTGACCAACACCAGGAGCGTGGGGGTCATGGGTGACGGCAGGACCTACGATTATACCCTGGCCCTGCGGGCCGTGAACACCAGCGACTTTATGACCGCGGACTGGGCCAGGATTCCGTATGATGTGCTGGACCGGGTCAGCACCAGGATCGTGAATGAGGTGGTGGGGATTAACCGGATTTGTTATGATGTCACCAGCAAGCCTCCGGCGACAATAGAGTGGGAATAGGAGATAATCAGCCCCCGAACCTTGTATTTCAAGGGCCGGGGGCTTTTTCTTTTTGCCCGTGGCATTAGTTTGGCATTACGGGAGGTCCCCGGCTTCCTCCGGGTCTTCCTCCCCCTCCGGGGCGGCACCATTCCCCTGGGCCTTCCTGGGGCCTCCCAGGTCCCCGGTCATCATGCTGTCCATCCGCTCCAGGGCCTCGGTGGTCTGTGTAGGGTATAGGTGGCCGTAGGTCTGCAACGTTGTTTCCACATTCTCGTGGCCCAGGCGCTCGGACACCAGGAGGATGGGGACGCCCATGTGTATGAGCATCGAGGCGTGGGAATGTCTGAGGTCGTGCAGGCGTATCTTCTCCATCTTCGCCGCCTGACAGCCCGCCTCCATCTGCTTGTGGAAATAGGACTTCGTGAAGGGGAACAGGCGGTCCGTGGGCTGGAGGCCGTAGAAGCTCTTTTCGTAGTTCTTCAGGCCGACGGTCATGGTGGGAGGGATGGGGACCACCCGGCAGGACTTCTTCGTCTTCGGGGCCGTGATGACCTCCCGGCCCTTTATGAGCTGGAAGGACTTCGACACCGAGATGGTCCCGGCCTGGAGGTCAATGTCGGCCGGAGTGAGGGCCAGCAGTTCCCCTATCCGAAGGCCCGTCCAGAACAGGAGGGACAGCCCCACCCTGGCGGGGTATTGGGGGACGAAGCCTATGAACATCTCGAAGTTCTCCGGGGTCCAAAAGTGCTTTGTGTTGGCCCTCTTTTCCCCCATGCTGCCGGCCAGCCTTGCCGGGTTGTCCCTCAGCCCGTAATACCGGCAGGCGTAGTTGAAGATGGCCGAAATCTGATTATGGATCGACTTTGCGTAGGTGGGGGCTATACCTGAAGCCAGCACCTCAGACTGCCACCGGCGGACCATCGACGGGGTGATCTCCCCCAGCTTCCTGGAGCCGAAGAAGGGCAGGACCCACTTCTCGATGATGTTGTCCTTCGTCTCCATGGTGTTCTCTTTGAGCCTGCTTCGCATATCGTCCAGGTAGATGGTAACCATCGAGGAGAAGGTCATATCGCAGTTGCCGGCTTCCTTGTGGAGAAATTCCCGCTCATACTGTTCTGCGTCCTTCTTCCTGGCGAACCCCCGCTTCTTCTTCAGCTTCCTGGCCCCCTGCCAGTCGGTGTAGTAGAACGAGGCGTACCAGGTCCCCCGGTCCTTGTCTTTATATGCCGGCATTAAGGGCGCTCCTTCCCAGTTTCCAGCTGGTTGCTGCTTTTCTTATGTCATCTCCAGAAAGGCCATCTATATCATGCGTAAGCGAATACTCGGCAATTTCCCCTGCTGTGACAGATGTCCCCCTGGCAAGGCACTCTAAACAATAGCCAGCCTTATTGAGTGGAGCGACTTCCCAACAAGCCTTACACCCTCCGTCCGGCTGCTTGACCTTTGCGTTTTGTAGCTTTTTGTAATGGGAAAACGGGGCAACACCTATCTTTCTGTCGTACTTTTTGCCCTCGTTCTCCTTCCTGATTTGCTGGACATACTTTATTGCCATATCTTCAAAGTACCGAATTTGGTCATCAACGCTTCCTGCCTGGAATGAGTACAGGCCAGCTTTTGCATAAGGGGCCAGCCGCTTAGAAAGGCGCATCCCGAGTAGGCACCTATTATATCCTGTTGCCGCTGTCTTTGCTGTATCTACAAGCGAAAGCGTATCACTCATTTGCTTTGTGAGTGTTTGATAGTCCATGCCGCATGGGTTACATACTCCCTTGAATTTCCTCTTGTCTGGAAGTTTGCACCCACACACCGAGCATTTTTTCGCAAACAGACCCATCGAAAATCCTCCTTCCGCTCTCCCCGCCAGGAGAGGAACATAATAATAATTGTCTTTACACTACACTGTCTTAATTTAATAGAGGTATAAGGGGCTATTCGGTGATAAATCATCACCAAAACGATAAAAATACGGTGATAAAAAATCAATGATTATTTTTATAGGGTGATATTTTATCACCTTATTTTTTTATGCCCTCCGCATCTGACACTGGAATGTGGAAAACTTTGTGGAAAGAATGTTGAAAACTTTACGAACTACCCGATGGTGATTATCCCGCCTTTACGGGAGATGACCCGGAGCCTTTTGCATCCCCCTCCCCCGCCGTCCTGGCGACCGCTTCCTGAAGGCGTCCGATGAAAAGGACCTGTTCACGGCCCGGAAGCTGCTCGAATAGCTCCAGCATCTCGGAGGCATTTCTGGAGAGCTGGGGACCCCCTTCCAGATCAGCTACTTCCTCCGGGATGGGGGCGGGGGTATGTCCTGCCCCTGGGGTCAGCATCTCGGTGGTGCGGCCCAGGAGATAATCGACGGAACACTCCAGACGGTCAGCGAGTTTGGCGAGGGTGTCTGCCTTTGGCATAGATGTCCGCATCATCGTCATCATGTTGAAGTTCAGGCCGCAATCTTCGAGGACGGTCTTCATTGTCATACCCTTTGACTTTGAAACTTGGCGGAGCTTGTCTGCTATATCTGACGACCTATACATATATAGATGCCTCCTTTTGTGCATAGTGACGAATATATAATTTTTTATATAAATCGCTGGACAACCACCGAAGCCGTGGTATAATCAAGCCATCCTATAAAAAGTTATAGATTTTCTGCTGGGCCTGCTGGACCGGGAACCCTGGCCCCCACCGTTGAAAGGAGAAATAACCATGAACGAGTATAAAATCACCTATTCTGGAGAGTCCGAGGGCTACCGCCTTGTAGTTGACCGCACCGAGGCCGCCGCCAAGAAGTTCTTCCGGGAGCAGGCCAAGGAGCTGGACCTGGGCCACATTACCATTGAGGGTGTGGAGCTGGTGAGTGACAACGCCCTGGCAACCAAGAGGAACGAGCGGGACACCCTGGAGGTCATCCGCCAGATGGTGGCCGACCTGGGCGAGGACAGCTACCTTGCCACCGCCTTCCAGGGCTGCTTCGAGATTGCCGAGCAGAACATCGAGAATGACTTCGCTGACAGCCTCCAGGGCCGCTTGGAGCTGGCCGAGAAGAAGCTCCGGGACGAAATCGCCGAGAAGCAGCGGGTCAGGGACGAGGCCCAGAAGACCATCAAGGAGCTGGAAGAAAAGCTCGACGAGAGCCAGAAGGATTGGGAAGCCGCCCACGCCGCCAACCATACGCTGGCCGAGCAGAAGGACGCCGAGATTGCGGCGCTCCAGGCCAAGGTCCTGAGCGAGGACGACCTGGAAGACATCCACCAGCTTCTGGATGACAGGGCTACTGTGGCCGATGAAAAGGCCGAGGCTGCCGCCCAGGAGATTGTGGAGCTTGCCGACGACCCCAGCGCCCATGACTTCCAGCAGGCTGTTTTGGACCATCGGAACTATATCAAGACCGCCAAGTATTACCGGGAAATCCTGGGCCGGGTCGTGGAGGCCCAGGCCACCTACCACGCCGGGGCCTGAGCGCCCCGGCCCTGAGAAGAAGGAAGGAGAAATAACCATGAAAGTCCGCGAATTGCTGGAGCTGCTGGAAGACCTGGACGGGGAAATGGAGGTCAGCATCGCCTACCAGCCCAATTACCCCCTGGCCGCTGATGCCACCCACGTTATGGTGAGGGGTGGAGAGGTCTATATCTGCCAGAGGTGCGACGGGGCCAACCGCTACGCCCCCGGCGGGCTGTTCGAGAGCGACTGGAGCGACACCGAGGATGTCCCCGAGGACGAGGAGGTCTGAGCCATGCGAGTGATGACTGAGAAGGTCCAGGCCCTCTTTGAGAAGGCCAACGAGGGGTTGACCGACAGGACCCCCGAAATCTGTGGTATCTATGGGAGGGCCTGCCACGAGATGGGCCGCAACCCGAGCCGGATGCCCTGCCTCCACTGCCCCCTGGCGAAGTTCCTGGACGAGGCCAAGCGCATCATCCCCCGGGAGGGGGTCGTCTATGAGAACCGCAACGGCTGGCGCTACCTGTGCGTGGCCTCCCCCACCGAGAAGGACACGGACGACGCCGCCACGATGCAGCGGGTCAGCGATGGGTGGACCCTGAAGGCCCACAACGTGTATCTGTACCCCGATGGCAGTATCGAGTGGGACTTCTCCACCGAGGGCCATTGGGAAGTCTGAGGAAGGAGCGAGGAGCGATGATTATTTACATCACGGGCATGGACAAGCTGCCCCCCAACTGTATCGAGTGCGGTATGGAGTGCTGCGGCCTCCCTCTGATGGCGAGGAGGTACGAAGCCACCGTGAAAAAGGCGTATCGGAGTAAGCGGCACCCCGATTGCCCCCTCCGTGAGGTGGAGGGAAACCAGATCAACGAGGGAGGGCGGAACGATGGCTGAGAGCATCAAGAGGGACGAGCGCATCCGGCTGAAGGATGGCCGGTTGATGACCCTGGACGCCGCCAAGCTGGGCGAGGGCAAGTACGAGGTCATGTTGCTGGACCTGAAGACCGGGGAGGACCTGGACACCGTTATGGTCCCCACTGAGGCTGAGGCCCTGGAGGAGTTCGAGAGGCTGCGGGAGCGGTGGCACCACCCCGAGGCCATGCCCGCCGAGTTGAAGGGCAAATACAGGAAGCTGGCCGAGGACCTGAAAGCGGCCCTTGCCTATGGCCTGGAGCGGAAGGGGGACGACGATGGGGGGACCTGTAACTTCGATGCCCCCTCCCTGCACCTCCCCGGCTGGACGAGGAAGAAGGTCGAGGCCGCCGCCGAATACGCTGGCCTGGGCTGCTTCGTCTGGAATTTGTGGGGCAGTAAGTCCTTCGTCTTCTCCCTCCCGATGGGCTGTGGCGTGGGCCAGGGCTACACCAGGACGAAGGCCGCCGAGGCCATGCGGGAGTATCTGGAGGGCCTGGGGTACGATGCCTTGACCTACTGCCAAGCGGACTGAGGGGGCGAGGGCTGTGTCCAGGTGTAGATACTGCGGGAAGCCCATCGACTGGATATACCACCAGGGGAAGGGGAAGGACGTACCCGTTGACGAGGAGCCTGTCTTCGTGGACCTGAGCGGCGGACAGGTGGAGTTCATCACCGACGAGGGTGTGAGTATCTTCGGGCGTCTTGCGAGGCAGGACGCCCCCTCCCCGGGCCAGGACGTGGCCTTCCTGCTGCACAGGTGCCGAACCGAGTGGTGAGGACAGTATATCAAAAATGAGACACGAAAACAAGAGATGAAAGGAGGACGTTCAGTGAAACAGCCGAAAAGCGAGTTCGGGAAAAAGGTCAGCATCTTCCTGGCCGAAACCGGGATGACCGCCAAGGAGCTGGCCGCCGGCGCTGATGTGAAGCAGACGACCCTTGTGGCGGCCATGAGAGGGAGAACGCCGGGGCATGACCTTGTTCCTGCTGTGTGTGCCTATATGGACCAGCACAGGAACGAGCGGAAGGAGGCGGCGGGCTGATGAACACCCCCTGCGATAAGTTCTACTCGGTCGAGGACGTTATGAGCATCCTCGGGGTGGGGCGGTCGAAAGCCTACCAAATTATGAAGCAGTTCAACCAAGAGCTGGAAAAGGAGGGCTACTTCACCGTATCCGGGCGGGTCAGCAAGGGCTATTTCGATAGCCGGACGATGTATGAGCCTGGGGTCCGTCCCCCCTGGAAGAAGCCGGCGAAGGAGCCGAGGAAGGAGTGAGCGTTTGCCGTACTGGAGAGAGTGTCCGAAGTGTGGATGCCATCTTGACCCTGGAGAAATCTGCGATTGTGGGACCGAGGAGAAGGAGAAGCCCAAGGCCCGAGAGGTGAAGACCATCCGCCTGTCCTATGAGACGAAGGAGGTGAAGGGATGCCGCCCACCTCGCTACCCCTGCCCGTTCAGATGATGGGCCGGAAGCTGAAGCCCGGGGACGTGGTGGATGAACAGACCGTTGACCGCATCGTCCTGGAGCTGCTGCCCACTACATACCGGGATGACCTCCGGCAGGCTGGAGAGGCTTTCAGCAGGGCAATCGACCCGGACACTGAGATGCCAGCCTATACCCACATGACCTTCGCAAAGATGGTGAACCTCGACGGACCCGATTATTGGGTCTACTGCGGCTACTGCTTCGCCGGGAAGAAAGTGGAGCCGTTCGAGGTGCAACAACTCCGGGAAGCCGGAAAGATTTGAAAGGAGAAATAACCATGTATCGCTACTACATAACCACCCCCGAGATGCCCGCCGAGCTGGAACTGCCGACCCTGGCCCTGACTGAGAGCTACGGCAAGAACGGGGCCAGCTTCAAGGGTCACACCTTCTATGGCTACCGGGAGTTCACTGAGGCCCTGCCTGATGACACCGTGGCCGCCCTGGGCCTGGTCGCTGGCCCGTCCCCTGTCTACCACTCCATCGACGAGGGGAGCGCCAGGACCGCCCACAATATGATGTCCTTCAGTGATTACCCCGAGGGACAAAAGACGTGGGAATACCGCCTTAATGTGGACAAAGCCTCCTTCCTGGCCGCTTCCCTGAAGGAGAAGACCGACCCCCTGTACCATGAGAAAATCGACAGGCTGCTGGCCTCCTTCTCCAAGCGGCTGGCCGAGAACTTCAACGTCAATAGCCGCATCGGGTGTATGTGTCCCTCCCTTATGATATCCGGCGGTAGCAACTTCCCTGTGCAGAAGAAGCGGAAGCAGGTCGCCGCCCTGGAGAAGAACGAGAAGGAGTACAGGGAAATCATGGGCCTGCTGGAGAAAATGCGGTCCGTGGGGACTGGCGGCATCAGCTCCGATGACCCGAACGCCCTGGAGAAGCTGAAGGAGAGGGTCGAGAAGCTGAAGAAGCACCAGGAGCTGATGAAGGCCGCCAACGCCGCCATCCGGCTGAAGAATACCGAGGAGGGCGACCGGCGGTTGGCCGAGCTGAGTTTCACCCCAAAGGAAATCGAGATGCTTCGGACGCCTGACTACTGCGGGCGAGTGGGCTATCCCTCCTTCGAGCTGTCCAACAACAACGCCAACATCCGGCGGCTGGAGGACCGCATCAAGGAGCTGGAGAAGCGCCAGACCGAGGAGGCCCCGGAGGGCTGGACCTTTGAGGGCGGCGAGGTGGTCATCAACACTGAGCTGAACCGGGTGCAGATCATCTTTGATGGGAAGCCCGACGAGGAGATGCGGGCGAAGCTGAGGCACAACGCCTTCAAGTGGGCGCCAAGCCAGGGAGCGTGGCAGCGCCAGTATACCAGGAACGCCCTGTACGCCGCCAAGGAAGTCACCGGGGCTGCCTGACCCCCCTCGACTATTCCCTATGATACCACGAAGGGAGTGAAAGAGCGTGTCAGCGACAGCAACAAAAAGGCCCCCCGAGTATCTTCGGGAGGCAAGGTCGAGGGCTGGATATGCGAACCGGGTGGCTGCTTCTATGGCCGTCCCCTTCTCCCCTGAGACAATAGGGAGGCATGAGAGGGGCGACGTGCAGATGACCCCCGAGGACGCTGTTCTGTATTCCGAGCGGTATGGGTGCCAGTCCCTCCTTCTCCAGTATTGCGCCGACTGTCCCGTCGGGAAGATGACCGGGAAGGCCGCAACCGAGCGGCCCCTGCCCTTCGCCACGCTGAGGGTCCGGCGGATGCTGAAGGAGGCCATCAAGGTGGCCGACACCCTGGAGGAAATCGCCTACGACGGAGTGATAGACGAAACCGAGCGGGAAGACTTTGCCAAGGCCCTGGACTTCCTCCGGGAGCTGGAGAACACCATCACCGATATGCTGCTTGTGGGCGGGGCCATAAAGGAAGCCGCCCCATCCCCCGGGAAGGGATGAAGGCGGCCAGGAAAAATAACCATCCCCACTGTACCATATCAACACACCGCTGTCAAGCGGTTTGAAAGGAGAAATAACCGTGATTTATGTGAAAATCGAGCCGGACGGCCCCGGAAGGTCGAAGTGCGTGTGCGGTATCGAGGGGGACCTGAAGACCCTCACCCTTCACACCATCGAGGCTATCCACGCCATTTACAGGGCTATGGCTGAGGACGGCGGCCCCGCCGGGTCCCTGGAGCTGTTCAAGCTGGGCATCGCCATGGCCGTGGGCAGCCCCAAGTCCCCCGTGTGGGACCTGAGCGACGACCCCATCTCCACTGTGTTGCAGAAAATGGAGGGGGTGGAGCCGTGATTAAAGTACAGGCCGTCCCCGCCGGCGAGGACGAAATCGAGGTCACTTGCGACCTCGATGGGTCGCTGGAAGACCTGGCCCATGAGACAATCGCCATCATCAATGGCGTGTTCAATGGGATTGCTGAGGACAGCGAGAACGTCTTCGAGCTTGCTGTCTTCCAGGCGGCCATCATGGAGGCCGTGAGCGACCCCAACTCCGCTGTGTGGGAGAGAAGGGAGGGTACGTCGTGCTGAAGGTGGAAATCGACCGCAAGGATGGGAGGAAAACCGGGTCGTGCCAGTTGATGTGGAGCGAGAAGGAAATCGCCGAGGAAACCCTCGACGCCCTGGGGACTATCTATGCGGCCATCAGGGGCGAGTTTGACCCCGCTTTTATGCTGGCCTTCCGGCAGTATTTGACGCTGGCCGTCCTCGACCCTTCCTCCCCTGTCTGGACCACCCAGCCCGCTGGAGGGGAGAAGGTCGTCTTCAGGCCGCCGGAGGAAAGGAGGCCGGAGCCGTGAGCCTCTACGACATCCCGGACCACCCCGTCATTGCCGCCTGCATGAGGACAGGCTACCCGCCGGGGATGGAGCCGAGGGAATACTGCTGCCCCGTCTGTGGGGCCGAGTGCGAAACCATCTACCAGGACAGCATCAACCAGGTTGTGGGCTGCGATGTCTGCCTGAGTGCCAAGGATGTGTACGACTACTACGAGGAAATGGAGGAATAACCGAGATGAAGAAACCGAAGAACGTCCGCCGAGTGTCCACTGTGGGGATGCCCAGGGCCGAGTGGCTGGAGGTCCGGCGGCAGACCATTGGAGGGTCTGAGGCGTCCGCCATCGTGGGCCTGTCCAAGTGGGCCAGCCCGCTGTCCGTGTGGGCCGAGAAGCTGGGGAAGCTGGAGGACAAGCCCGAGACGGAGGCCATGCGGATGGGCCGGGACCTGGAGCGGTACGTCGCCCAGCGGTGGATGGAGGCCACCGGGAAGAAGGTGGAGCGGGTCAACGCCATTCTGTATAACGACCTGTACCCCTTCGCCCACGCCAACATCGACAGGTGGGTGGTCGGGGAAAACGCTGGCCTGGAGTGCAAGACCACCTCCACGCTGAATGTCCGGCAGTTCCAGGGGGGAGAGTTCCCCGAGCAGTATTACGCCCAGTGTGTCCACTATATGGCCGTGACCGAGGCCGAGCGGTGGCACCTGTGTGTCCTGGTCTATGGCCGGGGGGTGTTCTGCTACACCCTGGAGAGGGACCAGGCGGAAATCGACGCCCTGATGGGGGCCGAGCTGGAGTTCTGGGGCCATGTGCAGGACGGGACCCCTCCGCCCGTGGATGGGTCCGAGGCCACCGGGGAAACCCTTCAGACCATCTTCCAGGGGGCTGCTGAGGCCGGCGAGGTGGAGCTGTTCGGGCGTGAGGGCCTGCTGAAAGAGTGGGCGGAGCTGGGGAAGCAGGGCGAAGCTATTGTTGACCGCATGGAGGAAATCAAGAACATCATCGCAGGCCTGCATGAGTTCAATCCCATGATGGGCCACAGAGGATGCCGTCTGGCCGTGACTTATCCTGAAATCGCCAGGATGCAGACCAAGGCTGTCATCCGCGCTGCAATCAATGTGCAGAAGGAGCATCCTGGCTGGAAGGTGAAGCCCGAGATCATGATTCCTCTGATCTGCGATGTGAAGGAACTGAAATATGTGAAGAAGATTGTAGTAGAGACCGCTGACGCGGAAATCAAGGCTTCCGGGATTGAGCTGTACTATGAAGTGGGTACCATGATCGAGATTCCCAGGGCTGCCCTTACGGCGGACGAGATTGCGGCGGAGGCTGACTTCTTCTGCTTCGGCACCAATGACCTGACCCAGATGACCTTTGGCTTCTCTCGTGACGATGCGGGCAAGTTCCTGACTGCGTATTATGATTCCAAGATTCTGGAGAACGATCCGTTCGCGAAGCTGGACCAGAACGGCGTGGGCAAGCTGATGGATATGTCCATCAAGCTGGG
>OFGF01001397.1_pt1 | contig 15288 bp, 15 predicted proteins | sample 1521711 | NCBI WGS metagenome assembly OFGF01 (sample SAMEA3504092, study PRJEB24116) | mouse gut metagenome | biome: mouse gut; feature: mouse-associated habitat; material: faeces | place: Denmark | collected 2011 | reverse complement strand
GTACGGCGTTTATCCCGGACACCCACGGACCGCAGGTCCGGGATTGCGGTAAAATACTGCCACACTTTGCCCTCCAGTCCGTTTTCGGCAAACTCCTCCCGAAGGATAGCGTCAGACTCCCGGACGGCCTCCAGGCGGTCGCGGGTAATCGCGCCCAGGCAGCGCACACCCAAACCAGGGCCGGGGAAGGGCTGACGGTAAACCATGCTGTCGGGGAGGCCAAGGGCTTTTCCGCAGGCGCGGACCTCGTCCTTAAAAAGCATTTTGAGGGGTTCGACCAGCGTAAAGTTCAAATCCTCAGGCAGACCGCCCACATTGTGGTGGCTCTTGACGGCCTTAACGGTTTTGGTACCACTCTCGATGATGTCAGGGTAGATGGTACCTTGGCCCAGGAACTCGATTCCGTCCAGTTTGCGGGCCTCCTCCTCAAAAACGCGGATGAACTCCGCACCGATGATCTTGCGTTTCTGTTCGGGATCGGAGACACCGGCCAGCTTGTCCAAGAAACGGTCCACAGCATCCACATAGACCAGATTGGCATCCATCTCGTCCCGGAAAACCTGAACTACCTGTTCCGGCTCACCCTTGCGCAGGAGGCCGTGGTTCACGTGGACGCAGGTAAGCTGCTTACCGATAGCCTTAATGAGCAGAGCAGCCACCACGGAGGAATCCACCCCGCCAGACAGGGCCAGCAGGACCTTTTTGTCTCCCACCTGGGCCCGGACCTTTTCCACCTGGTCCGCAATAAAGGCCTCCGCCAGCTCCTGCGTGTTGATCCGCCGCATGTCGGCGGGACGCACGTTGTTTTCCATATTCCATCCTCCATCTGTAAATTTCGGGTTTTCTCGAATTTTTTATACCATGATTTGACGGGAAAATCAATAAAAATCTGAGGGAGACCGGAAAGAGAAGAGACCGTTTCTTAAATCGTGGCGGTTTCAGGGAACCTGGTGGAATTTTTACTACGTCAGGATCAAACTGCGGATGATTTCCGCGGCCCATTCTATATTCGCTGTAAAATGCAGATTTTTCATGGCATTGAAAAAATGACAGTTTCGAAGACGCCCCCCAATTCAATTGTCTGCGCTGATTGGGGCGTTGACACCGGACCATTTCAAGGCGGTCTCATGGAATGACCGGAGAGTCCAGCCATCTGCGCTTTCTGAAAAGAACGGAAAACCGCCTCATTCTCCCGTAGGATGCTGTATAACTCCCAGAAAACCTGTCCATACTTCCCTTGTACCAAATTAAGGGAGGGACAAGCAATGAACAATTGGAAGTCGATTTTTGGCAGCGCCTGGTTTTACGCGGTCTTGGCACTGTGCGTTCTGGCTGTGGGCGTAGGGGGCAGCTTTGCCCTGTTTGCGGGCCGGGACAAGCCTGCGGAGGAGAGCGTGCCTCGGAGGACGGACCTGATCACCCCATCTGTCGTGGAGCCCGCCGCGCCGGAGATTCCCGCCGTGGTGGTGGAGGCCGGGGACGACAAGGTGATGGAGCTGGCCCTGATTGAAAACCTCCAGCGGGAGGACCTTACCATTATCGAAGAGGCCATGGGCTACCGGGTGCTGATGGAGACCTATGGCTTCACCCAGGAGCAGGTGGCCCGGCGGATGGGGAAATCCCGTCCGGTTATCGCCAATGCCCTGCGCATCCTGAACCTTTCCCCCGAAGCCCTAAACCGCCTGGAGAAAGGGGAGCTGAGCCCCGGCCACGCCAGAGTGCTGGCGGGGCTGGAAAGTCAGGAGCTGATGGACAGCCTGGCGGCGGAGACGGTGAAATCCGGCCTGACGGTGCGGCAGCTGGAAAAGCTGGCCGCCCAGCAGAAGGCGCCCAAGAAAAAGCTAAGCCTCCCGGAGAAAGCCGCCAAGGAGGAGAGCGCCTGGGGGGACAGCGGCTACCGGGAGATGGAAATCAGCCTGGGGGAGACCCTGGGACGGAAGGTCCGCATCCGCAAAGGGAGCGTCGGCGGTGTGCTGGAGCTTGAGTTTTTCTCGCCGGGGGACCTTTCCCGCTTGGCCGAGAAGCTGACAAAATAGGAAAACCCCCATTGTCTTCTTTTTCTTTTCGCGGGAAAAGAAAAAGAAGCAAAAAGAAAAGCGGCCAAAATATTTGCAGCACAGTAAGCCGGTTTTAAATCAGCGCGGTTCGCTTACTCCCTTTGCCGCTTTTGTATCAATGAGTTTTGTCATTCTTTTTTTCGTTTCCTTTTTTCTTTTGCAAGAAAAAAAGGAAAAAACAAATAAAAAGGAGCAGATTCACCATGTTGGATATGAAATTTGTACGAAACAATCCGGAGATTGTAAAGGAGAACATCCGCAAGAAGTTCCAGGAGGACAAGCTCCCCCTGGTGGATGAGGTCATCGAGCTGGACAAAAAATTCCGTGCCGCCAAGACCCGGTGCGACGAGCTGCGCAATCAGCGCAACGTTATCTCCAAGCAGATTGGCGGTCTGATGGCCCAGGGCAAAAAAGAGGAGGCGGAAGCCGCCAAGGCCCAGGTAAAGGCTATGGCCGACGAGATGGCGAAGCTGGAGGAGGACGAAAAGGTCTACGCCGAGGAAGTAAAGAAGCGGATGATGGTGATTCCCAACATCATCGATCCTTCTGTCCCCATCGGCCGGGATGACAGCGAAAATGTGGAGATGGAACGGTTTGGGGAGCCAGTGACCCCGGACTTCCCGGTGCCCTACCACGTGGAGATTATGGAGAAGCTGGAGGGCATCGACCTGGACAGCGCCCGGCGCACCTCCGGCAACGGCTTCTACTACCTGAAAGGGGACATCGCCCGCCTCCATTCCTCCATCCTCTCCTACGCGCGGGACTTCATGATCAACCGGGGTTTCACCTACTATATTCCCCCCTTCATGATTCGCAGCGATGTGGTAAAAGGGGTTATGAGCTTTGCCGAGATGGAAAACATGATGTACAAGATTGAGGGGGAGGACCTCTACCTCATCGGCACCTCGGAGCACTCCATGATCGGCAAGTTCATCGACCAGATCATCCCCGAGGACAGCCTGCCCCAAACCCTGACCTCCTACTCCCCCTGCTTCCGGAAGGAGAAGGGCTCCCACGGCATTGAGGAGCGGGGGGTGTACCGCATCCACCAGTTCGAGAAGCAGGAGATGATCGTGGTGTGTAAGCCCGAGGAATCCATGGACTGGTACGAGAAGATGTGGCGGTACAGCGTGGAGCTGTTCCGGTCCCTGGACATCCCGGTCCGGCAGCTGGAGTGCTGCTCCGGGGATCTGGCGGATCTGAAGGTGAAGTCCTGCGACATTGAGGCCTGGTCCCCCCGGCAAAAGAAGTATTTCGAGGTTTGCTCCTGCTCCAATTTAGGGGACGCCCAGGCCCGGCGTCTGAAAATGCGGGTGAAGGGGGAGAGCGGCGGCTACCTGCCCCACACGCTGAACAACACCGTGGCCGCGCCCCCCCGTATGCTCATCGCCCTGCTGGAGAACAACCTCCAGGCGGACGGGTCGGTGAAGATACCCGCCGCCCTCCAGCCCTATATGGGCGGCACCCAGGTTTTAACGCCGAAGCATTGACAGCGGCTGAACCCCCGCCGGGGCCGAACCAGGTCCCCGGGGGCCGCGGCTTGGCAATATAAGAACCTGTATTCACAACCTCAAACGCCGTCTGGACGGGTCTTTTTCCGCCATCCTGCGTTAAATTTTCTTGCAATACACAACGTATTCCTGCGAAAATTTGCCTTGTCTGGCGAAAAAATCCCTTGCCCAGCCGGCATCTTCGGCTGTGAATACAGGTTCTAAAACAGCTCCACATATTTCATTGAAGGAGAGATTCCCATGAAAGCATTTTGGAAAGCCCTCGGCATCGCCGCCCTGGCCGCCCTCGTCCCCGTCCGCTACCGCAAGGACGAGGAGAGCGGCAGAAAGACCTTCCAGTCCCTGCTCATCTCGGTGGACGTAGGCCCCGGCGAGGACGAGATCCACACCGACATCGGCATCAGCCTGGGGGAGGGCGTGCTCACCGACCTGGGCCGGAAGCTGATGGGGGCCAAGGAGGCCGGGATGTTCACCGACGACCCCGACGAGGCCGCCGTGGACGCGGATCTGGCCCAGGCCCTTGCCGACGAGGCCCAGGCCGCGGCGGATGAGGCCCAGTCCATCGCCGACGACCTCCAGGCCGCGGCGGACGAGGCCCAGGCGGCGGCAGACGAGGCCGCCCAGGCGGAGCTGGACGCGGACGCCTCCGACTTCGACCCGGAGTTTTAAGGGAGACCCCCATGAAACAATTCTTTCACGAGTTCAAGCAGTTCATCGCCCGTGGAAACGTGATGGATCTGGCGGTGGGCGTCATCATCGGCGGGGCCTTCTCCGCCATCACCACCTCCCTGATCAACGACATCATCATGCCCCTGCTGGGCATTTTCACCGGGAGCATCTCCTTTGCCGCCCTGTCCTTTGAGATCAACGGCGCGGTCATCGCCTACGGAAACTTCCTCCAGGCCGCCCTGAACTTCCTGGTGATGGCCTTTGTGGTGTTCTGTCTGGTGAAGGGGATCAACCGCCTCCACAGGAAGAAGGAGGAGGCCCCCCCTCCCCCGCCCCAGCCTTCCGCGGAGGAGCAGCTGCTGACGGAGATCCGGGATCTGCTGAAGGAGCGAAACAATGGCTGAGCAGTCCAACCAGAAACCCAAACAGCAGCCCAATGGGGATTGTCCCGCCGAAGGCTACACGCCCGCGTCCTTTGAGAAGCGGGCCGCCGCCTGGATGGGCATCGCCTACGTTCTCATGATCCTGTTCGTGATCAACTTCGCCATCTACACCGGGGGCCGGGAGCTGCCCGGCACCTTCCCCCTGTTTCTGGTGCCCGTGTCCGTCACCCTGGCCGTGGTGCTCCTGCGGCGGATGAAGCTGGGCACCTGCCCCGGCGGGATTCCCGGGGGCGCGCTGGGGATCGGGCTGTGCGCCGCCGGGGTGGGGCTGGGACTGGCACTGGGCGTCCCCGCCCTGCTGGCCGCCCTGGGGGTGTGAATGTGGAAACGCTGATTCAAACCGGCCTGGCCCAGCTGGGTCAGGCCGGACGCGTCCCGGAGAACGCCGCCGCCCTGCTGGCCCGGTACGGGGAGCTGCTGGTGGAGAAAAACCGGGTGATGAACCTCACCGCCATCACCCAGCCCCGGGACGTGGCCACCCTGCATATGCTGGACTGCGCCGCCCTGCTGAACTGCGCCGGGTTTGAGGGCAAAACCCTCATCGACGTGGGCACCGGGGCGGGGTTTCCCGGGGTGCCGCTGGCGGCCCTCGTGCCGTCGCTGACGGTCACCCTGCTGGACGCGCTGAACAAGCGGGTGGACTGGCTGGGGGATACCTGTAAAGCCCTTGGCCTTGACAACGCCCGGGCCATCCACGGTCGGGCGGAGGAGGCGGGCCGGGAGCCGGACCTGCGGGAGGCTTTCGACTTCGCCGCCGCCCGGGCGGTGGCGGACCTGCGGGTGCTGGCGGAGCTGTGCCTGCCCTTCGTGAAGGTGGGGGGCTGGTTCCTGGCCATGAAGGGGACGGACTGCGGGGCGGAGCTGGAGCAGGCACTCCCCGTCATCCAGGCCCTGGGGGGGCGGGCGGCGGAGTCCTTTGATTACACCATCCCCCACACCGAGGTGGCCCACCGGGTGGTGCGCATCGAAAAAATTGGGCCTTCCCCGTCTCAATACCCCCGGCGGTGGGCTAAAATACAGAAGGAGGGGCAGAAAAAAGCCCCCTGACTGCGCAGAGCGGAGGCCCTTCCTATAAAAACCAGATTTCCCAAATACAGATAGTAAATTTTCTGAATATCTGTCCCTTTTGAAAATCTTCTTCATTTTTTTGTTGTTATTTTTGATCAGTTGTGTTATGATTTTCGTAGCGCACTTTGGAAGGAGGACGCCCCATGGGATGCGCCGTCATGATCACATCGGGAAAGGGCGGCACGGGGAAAACCTCCCTCACCGCGGGGGTGGCCTCCTGCCTGGCCGCCCTGGGACAGCGGGTGCTGTGCATTGATATGGACATCGGCCTGCGGAACCTGGATCTGGTGCTGGGCCTGTCCGACCGGGCGGTGATGGACTTCTCCGACGTGATGGCCTACCGCTGCCCCCTGCTGTCCGCCGCGGTGGAGCAGCCCGAGATCAAGGGGCTGTTCCTGCTCACCGCCCCCCTGGACGGGGACGGGCTGGAGGGCCAGCGGTTCCGGGAGGTTGTGGAGGAGGCCAAGGACACCTTCGACTATGTGTTCATGGATTCCCCGGCGGGCCTGGGCGTGGGCTTCCAGCTGGCCCGGGAGGCCGCCGACCGGGGCGTTGTGGTGTCCGCCGTGGACCCCGCCGCCCTGCGGGACGCCCAGCGGGCGGTGGCGGAGCTTCACGACCAGCCCCAGCTCCATCTGGTGATGAACCGGGTGCAGCCCCGGCTGATCCGCCGCCTGCGCACCTCCATCGACAACGCCATGGACGCGGCGGGCCTGCCCCTGCTGGGGGGGGTGCCGGAGGACCCCGCCGTCACCCTGTCCGCCGCCGCCGGAGTGCCGCTGGTGCTGGCCTCCCACAAGCGGGCGGCCCACGCCTATTTGAACATCTCCAAACGAATTTTGGGCCAGCGCGTGCCCCTGCTGCGCATTCGCTGACTTGAAAGATCCACCCCGCGACTGTACGCCGACGCAACACAACCGGACGCCGCAGCAGGACGTCCGGCAGTCCCCGGAAAGGAAGGAAGGGTTTCATGAACATCGCGCTGATGAGCCACGACAACAAAAAGGAATTGATGGTCCAGTTCTGCATTGCCTACTGCGGCATTCTGTCCAAGCATACGGTGTGCGCCACCAGCAACACCGGCCGTCAGGTGGCGGAGGCCACCGGGCTGCCCGTGCAGCTGTTCCTGGCCCACGCCCAGGGGGGGAGCCAGCAGATCGGCGCGCGGATCGCCTACGACGAGATCGATATGGTGCTGTTCTTCAACGACCCGACCTCCGACGAGCTGGACAAGGACATCCACTACATCAACAACCTGTGCGACCAGCACAATGTCCCCATGGCCACCAACGCCGCCACGGCGGAGATGCTCATACACGGGCTGGCCCGGGGGGACCTGGACTGGCGGGAGATCATCAAGCCCACCAAGCCCCTGAAGGTTTAGAACCTGTATTCACAGCCTCAAACGCCGTCTGGACGGGCCTTTTTCCGTCATACCGCGTTGCGTTTTCTTAAAATACACAAAGTATTCCCGCGAAAACGCGCCTTGTCTGACGGAAAAATTTCTCGCCCCGACGGCATCCTCGGCTGTGAATACAGGTTCTGACACAGCCGCGGGGAGGGGTTCGCCCCTCCCCCTTTTTGCCCTGTAAACAATATATGAACAACATATAATTCCCCTTGACAACAGGGGAGGCCCCGGCTAATATATGTGAAGCAAATATATCGGAGGTGATCCCATGAACGAGGACGACCGCTTTTCCGTTCTCGCCATATTCCAGACCCTGAAGGCCAAGACCTCCCGCCTGCTGGACCCCGTGGTCCAGTCGGAGGGCCTCACCCTTCTCCAGGCCTGCGTGCTGGGCCACCTGTACCAGCAGGACGCGGCGGTAGGGGACATCAGCGGCCTGGCGGTCATCGACCAGGCCAACGCCTCCTCCCTGTGCAAGAAGCTGGAGCAGGAGGGCTACCTCACCCGCACCCGGCGGGCGTCGGACCGCCGGGTGGTGATCCTCTCCCTCACCCCCCGGGGGAGGGAGACGGTGGAGCGGCTCCAGGCCCGGCTGAACCACTATCTGGACCTGCTCAACGCCCTGCCCACCGACGCCAAGGAGGAGCTGATCCGGGGCTTCCGGGCGGCCAACCAAATGCTGGACTATCTGTTTGAACAGACAAAAGGAGACTAAGACCCATGTTAAAGCTATCCAACATCACCAAGCGGTACACCCTGGGCGGCAGCACCATCGACGCCCTCCGGGGAGTGGACCTGGAGTTCCGGGAAAACGAGTTTGTGTCCATCCTGGGCCCCTCGGGCTGCGGCAAGACCACCACCCTGAACATCATCGGCGGCCTGGACCGCTACACCAGCGGCGACCTCATCATCAACGGCCGCTCCACCAAGGACTACAAGGACGCCGACTGGGACGCCTACCGCAACCACTCCATCGGCTTCGTGTTCCAGAGCTACAACCTCATCCCCCACCAGACGGTGCTGGCCAACGTGGAGCTGGCCCTGACCCTGGCGGGCGTGTCCAAGGCGGAACGCCGCCGCCGGGCGGTGGAGGCCCTGGAGCGGGTGGGCCTGGGCGACCAGCTCGGCAAGGTGCCCTCCCAGATGTCCGGCGGGCAGATGCAGCGGGTGGCCATCGCCCGGGCACTGATCAACGACCCGGATATCCTCCTGGCCGACGAGCCCACCGGCGCGCTGGACTCCGAGACCTCCGTCCAGGTGATGGAGCTGCTGAAGGAGGTGGCCCGGGACCGCCTGGTCATCATGGTCACCCACAACCCGGAGCTGGCCCAGCAGTACTCCACCCGCATCGTCACCCTGAAGGACGGCAAGGTCACCGGGGACTCCAACCCCTACCGCCAGGAGGAGCAGGCCCCCGTCCTCACCGGCAAGCAGGCCAGGGCCGCCAAAAAGCCCTCCATGTCCTTCCTCACCGCCCTGTCCCTGTCCCTGACCAACCTGCGCACCAAGATGGGCCGCACGGTGCTCACCGCCTTCGCCGGCTCCATCGGCATCATCGGCATCGCCCTCATCCTGGCCCTGTCCACCGGCATCAACACCTATATCAATAAGGTGCAGGAGGACACCCTGTCCAGCTACCCCATCACCATCCAGGCGGAGAGCACCGACATGACCGCCCTGATGGCCTCCCTCATGGGAGCCCGGCACAGCGAGGGAGGCGGGGGCGGCTCCAACCCCGACCCGGACCGGGTGTACGCCTCCACCGTCATGTACGACATGATGGACTCCATGCTCAACGCCGAGACCCAGACCAACAACCTGGAGGCCTTCAAGGAGTACCTGGACAACGGGGGCGGCGGCATCAAGGACATGGCCGCCGTCCACTACAGCTATGACTTCGGCTTCGACATCTACACCCAGGACGAGAACGGGGACATCCTCAAATCCGACGTGATGGCCCTCATGCAGGACGCCATGTCCGCCATGTACGGCGGGGACTACTCCTCCTACTTCGAGCAGATGGGCTCCATGTACTCCGCCATGGAGGTGTGGGAGGAGCTGCTCCCCGGCGAGGACGGCGAGCTTGTCTCCCCCCAGGAGAAAAACCAGTACGAGCTGCTGTACGGCGGCTGGCCCCAGAGCCACGACGAGGTGATCCTCTTTGTGGACGGCAGCAACGAGATCTCGGATCTCATGCTGTACGCCCTGGGCCTCATGCCCCACGCCGACATGGAGGAGGCCATGGTGTCCATGTCCAAGGGGGAGACGGTGGACGTGGGCGAGATGAGCTGGAGCTATGAGGAGCTGTGCGCCCTGGACTTCAAGCTCATCCTCCCCGCCGAATACTACCAGCACGACCCGGCCACGGACACCTACACCGATATGTCCCAGACCCAGGCGGGGATGGACTTCCTCTACAACAGCGAGGATGTGGGCATCCGGCTGAAGGTGGCGGGCATCGCCCGCCCGGTGGACGGCGGGCACGGGATGCTGTCCGGCGGCATCGGCTACACCAGCGCGCTGACCCGCTTCGCCATCGAGACCACCGGGGACACCGAAATTTTGAAGGCCCAGCTGGACGATCCCGACACCGACGTCATCGTCAACCTGCCCTTCCCCAAGGAGGACGACGCGGAGCCGGCCGATGAGGAGAAGGCGGAGGCCATCCGGGAGCACCTGTCCGGCCTCACCGCCTCGGAGAAGGCGGCGGCCTACGTGGACGTGATGGGCCAGCCCTCCCAGGAGTACGTGGACACGGTAGCAGGCCAGCAGATGGACGGCATGACCCGTCAGGCCATCGAGGACATGATCGTGGAGCAGTACGCCGGGGAGATGGGGGTGGACGGGGACACCGTCCGGGGCTACATCTCCGACATGAGCGACGAGGAGCTGTTCGGCAAGGTGGAGGAGGCCATCGCCCAGCAGGTGCGGGAGCAGTACGCCGCCGGGGTGGAGCAGCAGCTGGCCTCCCTGCCCCAGGAGACGCTGGCGGGTATGCTGGATTACGCCATGGACCCGAACCGTGAATTTGCGGCGGGGCTTGCCATGGGCACACCCTCTCCCCTTACGATGGAGCAGTTCGTCTACCTGTACGACCACTATATGCCCCCCACAAAGTCCTCCTCCACCTATGAGGACAACCTGAAGCGGCTGGGCTACACCCGGCTGGAGTCCCCCTCCGCCATCAGCATCTACGCCACCACCTTCGCCCAGAAGGACCAGATCGCGGATCTGATCCAGGACTACAACGACGGCGTGTCCAGCGAGGACGACGAGATCACCTACACCGACTACGTGGCCCTGCTCATGAGCTCCATCACCGGCATCATCAGCGGCATCAGCTACCTGCTCATCGCCTTCGTGTCCATCTCCCTGGTGGTGTCCTCCATCATGATCGGCATCATCACCAACATCTCCGTGCTGGAGCGCACCAAGGAGATCGGCATACTCCGGGCGGTGGGCGCGTCCAAGCGGGACGTATCCCGGGTGTTCAACGCGGAAACCCTCATCGTGGGGCTGGCGGCGGGCCTGCTGGGCATCCTGGTGAGCGTGGCGGCCACCTTCCCCATCAACGCCCTGATCCACGACCTGACGGGCCTCACCGACCTCACCGCCGTACTGCCCCCGGCGGCGGGAGCCATCCTGGTGGCCATCAGCGTGGTGCTCACCGTGTTCGCGGGGCTGATCCCCTCCCGCGGCGCGGCGAAGAAGGACCCGGTGGAGGCCCTGCGCAGCGAATAATTCTCCTTGCAATTTCCGCGCCCTCGTGCTATTATTGGTAGTCTACGCCCCGGCGGGGCGCAAACACCACGAAGGAGGGATTTCCTATGCTGGAAACCAAAGACCTGATCCTGGACAAGGGCAGATTCGAGGACTGGGAGGCCATGTACCGCAACGTGTGGCGGCATCCGGAGAGCGCGCGGTATATGCAGTGGCGGGTGACGGATCACCCCGAGGACGCCCCCGACCGGATGCGCCGGAATATCCAGTGGCAGAAAGTCCACGACACTTATTTCGTGTACCTCAAGACCACCGGGGAGGCTGTCGGCTTTGCCGGGGTGGAGCGCATATCCCCCACCCTCTGGGAGGAGGGCGGCGTCTGCCTGGGTCCCGATTTCGTGGGCAAGGGCTACGGCAAACAGATCCTTCAGTGTCTCCTGGACTACGCCAGGGCCGGCGGCGCGGAGGAGTTCATCGCCTGGGCCTGGGAGGAAAACACCGCGTCCCGCGCGCTTATCGCCTCCCTGGGCTTTACCCACGTCGCCACGGAGGATCGGGTGGACGACCGGAACGGCAGGCCCTACCGGAAGCTGAAATTCAGGCGGGCCCTCTGACGGCCCGGAAAGGACAGCTCTATGGACTTTTTCTGCAAGCACTTCACCCAGCTCACCCGGGACGAGCTGTACGAGATCTGCCAGCTCCGGGTGGCGGTATTCATCGTGGAGCAGCAATGCGCCTATCCGGAGATCGACGGCGCGGACCGGGACGCCTGCCACCTCTGGCTCCAGGACGGGGACGGCATCCAGGCCTACCTGCGGGTGCTGCCGCCGGGGGCCGCCTTCGACACCGCCTCCATCGGCCGGGTCATCGCCGTCAAGCGGCGGCAGGGCCTGGGTTCCCGCATCGTGGCCGAGGGCATCCGCACCGCCCGGGAGCGGTTCGGGGCCAGGGAGATCACCATCGAGGCCCAGACCTACGCCCGGGGCCTGTATGAGCGGGCGGGCTTCGTCCAGACCTCCGAGGAATTTTTGGAGGACGGCATCCCCCACATCCGCATGGTGTGGACGCAAACGGATCAATAAGCAACGGCCCCCCGGCTTACGCCGGGGGGCCTCAGCGTGTCGAAAAAGACTTTTCGCCCCGCTGAGTACGACTTTTTTGAACAAAGAACGTTCAAAAAAGTCGTTGATTGAACATGAAAGACACCCCTCCTGGGTTTCTTTCACACTATCTTCCTTCCCGTCATCGGAACAGAAGCGGCTTTTTCGACAGTCTCCGTCTTGTATTCCGTTATCCTCCCGCCCGGGCCGACAGCTCCTTGAGGGTGACCTCATAGGCCTCCCGCTCGTAGGGCAGATCGGGCAGGGCCTCCGGAGCCGCCCACCCCTTGGCCTCAAACAGGCGGCGGATCAGGAACCCGGTGAAATCCGGGTTTTTCACCAGCACCGGCCCGGTGATGTGGGTGCCCAGCACATTGCCGGACGCGTACCCCTCCGGGCCGTGCTCCACCTGGTTGCCCAGGCCCAGGGACAGCCTGTCAAACAGGGGCGTCTCCACCCCCCTGGTCACGGAGCACTTGTTCATGAACCCCACCACCGGGCTGTCCCAGAGGGAGGTGTGGGCGATCACGTCCCCGGGGTCCCGGCGGTCCGTCTCCACGGTGGTGAACTCCGCCAGCCCCAGGCAGGGCCACGCCTCCCCCGACTCGTCCGTCACCGACATCCCCAGCAGCTCCATGGCGTTTCCGGTGAACAGCACCGCCGCCCCCCGGTCCACCGCCGCCCGCAGCCCCTCCTGGTGGGGGAGCAGGGCGGTGATCGCCCCCTTCTGGGCCCGCTCGGTGCCCGCCCCCATATAGATGAGGTCGGCCCGCTCGAAGGGCGGCGCGTCCTCAAACAGGGCCGTCTCCACCGTGACGGACACACCCGCCGCCCGCAGGTGGCGGCGCAGCACCGCCAGATTGGCGTACTCCCCGTACAGGGACATACAGTCGGGGTACAGGTGCAGTATTGTCAATTCCATGGCCGTTTCCCCCTCAATCCCTGTCCACGCAGGCCAGCAACTTGTCCCGGTCGGAGAAGCAGGTCACCGCGTAAATGTCCTCGTCCCCGCTCTCCCGCAGCAGGGCCAGCCCCTCCCCCACGTCCTCGCCCATCTGGACCCAGTCCGCCGGGATCTGGCTGTACTTGAACCGCACCGCCAGATCGTTGCAGTATTTGCCGTACAGCAGTATTTTTTCCACGTGGGGCACGTTGAGCCTGTCGAAGTCGATGTCCCACAGCCAGCTGGTCTCCCCGGTGAAATACTTCCGGCTGATGGAGTCCACCAGCACCAGCACCGCGCAGGGCTTCCCGCTGTCCGCGATGTAGGCCAGGTTGGTGTCGTAGGCCACCGAGTTCTCGTGCTTGGAGGTGAGCAGGGTGCCCCGGTGCTGGCCCAGACGGAAGGTAATCATCCGCCCGTTTTTCAGCAGATAGTTGTCAATCACCCCGGCCATCACCGCCGGGGACACCCCCGCCACGGCGCAGGCCGACCAGGCCGCCAGGATGTTGTAGACGTTGTAGATGCTCTTGAAGGCCAGGGAGATGTCCGTCTCCCCGTTGATGGTGAGCCTGCCCGCCTTCAGATCCAGGGCGGTGACGGCGAAATCCGTACTGTGCCTCCGGTGCCCGCAGGCGGGGCAGGCGTAGTGCCCGATGTGGGCGTAGTGGTAACAGGCGTACTCCATCCGGCCCCGGCACACCGGGCACCGCGCGCCGTCGTGGTACACGCCCCGGTGCTCCCTGGTGCTCACCGGGCACTGGTCCAGCCCGAACCACTTCACCTTCGCCGGATCGTGATCCCTGGCAAAGCAGGACACCAGGGGGTCGTCGGCGTTGAGTATGAGGGTAGTCTCCGGGAAGATGGCGGGCTTGATGGCGTCGTACACCCACTCCGGATGCCCGTTCCGGGTGAGCTGATCCCGGTACAGGTTGGTGATGACGAAGTGGGTGGGGTGGAACCACCGGAAGGTGAGCTTGGCGTACCGCTCGTCGCTCTCCAGCAGGAGCACGTCCCCCCTCACCCTGCCCCCCAGGGAGCAGCTGGACAGAATCAAGGTGGCCACCCCCTCGATCTGGTTGGAGCCCTCCTTGTTGTACACCACCTTCCGCCCGTCCTGTTTCAAGATCTCCGCAATCATCTCCACGGTGGAGGTCTTGCCGTTGGACCCGGTGACGGCGATGATATGGGCGGGCAGCCTCACCCGGCCCAGCACGTCGGGGCACAGCTTCAGGGCGTACTGCCCCGGCAGGGAGCTGCCCTTGCCCATAAGCCCCCCCACAAACCGCAGGACCTTGCACACCACAATGGCCAGAAATAGTCTCATCTCTTTATGCTTCCTCTCACAATCGTTTAAATGGGAAAAACAAGTACAGCTGTCCGCCCTCCGCAGGGCACTGGCACTCCTGCGCCGCGCCGGCCAGCGTAAGCCCCCGCCGTCCAAGCTCCTCCAGCCCCATCCGGAACGCGGCGGCGCAGTCCCCCTCCGCCTTCACCCGCAGGCAGGCGCAGGCCATGACGCTGAGCCGGGCCGCCTGCGGCGGCGGATCCGGCAGCGCCGGCGGCTCTCAGCCCTCCGGCGGCAGCGCCTCCGGGGGAACCTGGACCCCCGCCAGATACAGCCCCCGGGTGAAGCCGTCCTCCCAGGGCAGGAAGGAGCGGGACAGGTCGCTCATCGCGCCCCAGATCCCCACGGGCATACCAGTCCCATCCCGCTGGGCCAGTGCCTCCACCTCGCCGAACCGGGCATTGGCCGCCTCCCACAGGGCAGGAGCGGGGTTATGTCCCGGCTCCGCCCTCCCCTCTATCCCAATGACAGAACAAGCGGGCAGCTCACAGGTCACGATTTCCACAGCTCTGCCCTCTTTCCAAATAAATCATCAGGGCCGCCACGTCCGCCGGGGACACCCCGGACACCCGGGACGCCTGCCCCAGGTTCAGCGGCCGGATCTTGTCCAGCTTCTGCCGGGCCTCCAGCCGCAGGCCCTGTATGCCCAGATAGTCCACGTCCGGGGGGAGGGGCCTGTCCTCCAGGCGGCGCAGCTCCTCCACCTGCCGGTTCTGGCGGTCGATGTAGCCCGCATACTTCACCGAGATCTCCACCTGTTCGGTGATCTCCGCCGCCAGGGCGGGCCTGTCCGGGTCGAAGGGGGCCAGATCCCCGTAGGACAGCCGGGGCCGCCGGAGCAGGTCGATGAGCCGCGCCCCGTGGGGGCAGGGCGGCTCCCCCTTCTCCTTCAGCAGCCCGTCCAGCCGGGGGGAGGGGGCCGCCCCCGTGTGCTCCAGGCGGCGGATCTCCCGCTCCACGGCGGCGTACTTCTCCTCAATCCGGGCCAGCCGCGCCCCGCTCACCAGCCCCGCCCGGTGTC
>OFGF01001395.1_pt1 | contig 15336 bp, 15 predicted proteins | sample 1521711 | NCBI WGS metagenome assembly OFGF01 (sample SAMEA3504092, study PRJEB24116) | mouse gut metagenome | biome: mouse gut; feature: mouse-associated habitat; material: faeces | place: Denmark | collected 2011 | reverse complement strand
TAATATTTTTTTGTGGTTGCTGGCTCCGAAAAGCCTTGATATTACAGTGTTCCTAATAGGAGTCATTCATACTGAAAGTATCTCCTATTTCAGACAGATAGGAGCCGACGTAAAGAGTTAAGGCCATCCCTAAAGTGCTCCCAGTCAAATACTTAATGTAATGTATGCCTATTGCTCCCATATAGAGGCTCAATACATCGCTGGGCAGAATATTGACTGCTCGTGTGAAAAATGAAAGGACAAATTCATGGCTTGTCCGCACCTGTCTTAATGCTGCTGCTTTGGGATATTTACTGACAATGTGATCAATCACACCCTTTCCAAGCTGGCGCCCCAGCCAGTAGGGAAGGGACAGCATAATGCAAGCTCCAACGGTATTAAGCAGGATTGCAGTTGGCAACGGGAAAAGAATGCCATTTGCAATAAAAAGGAAACCACTGTATATAAAAACACTTACACTTTTCAGTGCAAAAAGGAACAGCATAAAAACGGCGGCAAGCACTGTGTTCTGCGGTGAATGGCCTAAAACTCCATCAACTGTAAAGTATTCTCTGTGCCGAAAGCATACGATCAGGATAGCGGCCCAAATAAAAATAAGGATAATTTTGTATATGCGTTTATAATGTATCTTTTCATCCGAAACTTGTTTCGACATAAAACGTCCCCTATTTCACTTGAAGAAAGACCGCAGTTGGGAGCACATGCTGCGGCCTTTTTTCAGCATACTATATCAGTCGGAGCATACAAGGCAAGTATTTCCCGCAAAGATGGCTCCAACGTATTTTCCATAGTTAGAGCATCATCCCCGTCAATCCCGTTTTTCCTGTTTTTCAGCATGGCTGGTGCCCCACAGCCGTTCTGCCTCCGGCTTCCAGCATTGGGCATAAGAAACGCATTTGTCGCACAGATGATCAACGCTCTCCGGGGATTGTAGATCAGTAGAGTGGGCCCCAGTGCGGTGCACCATCTCCCGCAGCTTCTCAGGGTTCTCCAGCATGGGACAGGGGAGCAGGTGATTATCGTTGAAGGGCTGCCCGTCATGATACGCCATGAACATGGGGGATCGCAGACAGTCCAGCAGGGATTTCTCCCGGATGTTGGAATCGGAATAGTGGACGAACACACAGGGATCGACGTCGCCGTTGGCATTGATGTGGAGGTATCGGCGGCCCCCGGCAATGCACCCGCCCACATATTCGCCGTCGTTTTGGAAGTCCATGGCAAACAGGGGCTTGGTGGAGCGGATTTCCCGGATGCGGTAGTACATCGCTTTCCGCTGCTGAGGATTGGGCATCAGCGTCGGGACAGCATCATTGCCCACGGGCATATAGTGGAAGTACCAGATGAACTGTGCGCCCCACTTTACCAGCTGGTCGATGAACTCATCGGAGCTGATGGAGTCCAGGTTCTGGCTGGTATAGCAGGCGGAGATGCCGAAGGGCAGGCGCTTCTGTCGAAGGATGGACATGGTCCGGAGCACCTTCTGGTACACGCCGTTTCCGCGGCGGCCATCGGTGGCCATTTCAAAACCTTCCAGGCTGATGGCGGGGATGAAGTTCTTCACCCGCAACATATCGTCCGCAAATGCCTCGTCGATGAGGGTAGCGTTGGTAAACGCGAGGAACTGGCAGTCCGAATGCTTCTGACACAGGGCGATGATGTCCTTGCTTCTCACCATGGGTTCGCCCCCGGTGTAGATGTACATATAGACGCCCAGCTCCTTACCCTGCTGGATAATGGAGTCGATCTCATTTAGAGACAAATTTAGCTTATTACCGTATTCGGCAGCCCAGCACCCGGTGCAGTGAAGGTTGCAGGCGCTGGTAGGGTCCAGTAGGATAGCCTAGGGGATATTGCAGTTGTATTTCGACCGCATGTCTTCTTGGATGGGCCAGCCGACGATATTGGCGTTCAGAAGGAAGTTTTCAAAGGTGGCTTTCAGCACATCATTGTCCACTTCGCGGAAGATGTTCATGAGCAGCTGATGCATATTGTTGTCCGGGTCATTGATGACTGTGCGGAATGCGTCCCGGTGTACAAGGAAACTGTTGGGGCCGTCTCCAGCCAGCCTGTCCACCCATTCCATCAGCTTGGGGAGGTTATGCTCCGGGTCCTTCTCGATGTAGCCATAGGCGGTTTTCAGGCCGAGCTTGCCCAGTGTTTTTGGGATCATAGCGATTCTCCTTTTCTATCTTTTTTGAATCTTCCCAGCGAGACTAAGTGTTTTGCCCTTAATAATTATAAGTGCAAATCATTGTGTATGTCAACGGAATTTTTACCTAAACTAAGTGCAGTACTGATGTTAGGGGATTGTGTCATGAAAGCAAAAAAAGAACTCAATATACAAATCGGGGAGCGCATCAAACGGGCGCGGGAAAAAGGTGGGATGACCCAGGAGCAATTCGCGGAGCTGATCAACAAAACACCGCAGTTTGTATCTGATTTAGAGCGGGGTGTTTCCGGCATTTCCATTGAAACACTGAGGACAATTTGCGAAAAACTGTGTATATCCAGCGACAGTATCCTGTTTGCCAGGCGAGATGAAAATGATGTCTCGGAATTGACAAGCAAATTTCGGAAAATGTCTCATGTGAAGTTTCGTGCTTTGGAGCAGATCGTGAACGCACTACTGTATACCGAGGCCGAGATTGGTAGCGACCAATAATGCAACACAGAGCAAAAATGCGGCGGCAGTCTCAAATGTGAGATGCTGCCGCATTTTTGCAGCATCTTTTTATCGATCACTGGTCAGCCAGTTACTCTCCTGGGAGAAGATGAGGTCGTCTACATCCCCCGGAGCAACGGCGGCCTTACGGGCTTTTTTCATGAGGGAGCCTCCTTCCAGGTGGGATTTTACAACGCAGCTGAGTATGTGGAACGGAGGCACAAGCGGCTAAATGACATGGTACTCCTTCAGCAGCTTTTCGATGTCGGTGCCCTGCGCCTTGCTCAGAACCTTGTGCAGGGCGAACTTTTCGATGAGGTTCAGGCTCATGTCCGTCAGGGGCTTGCCGTCCCGAAGCTTAACGGAGGCGTCCAGCAGGTCGCGCACGTCGTAGGTGCTGCCCCATACCTCGGGCACGCCCCGGTCTACGTCCAGCAGGGTATACACCGCCTCCATACCGGTGCGCATGGAATATTCGGTAGTGAAGATGGTGTCCCGGGCCGTCTCGGCAAACTGGCCCAGGAAAGCGAAGTTAACAGCGCCATCAGGCACCACCTTCGGGCGGTCCGTGTCGTTGCGGGGCATGAAGAAGGCGTCGATATAGGGCATCATGACAGGCACAGTGTTGGCGCTGTGCTCCGCCAATCCCTCGATCTGATCCTCGGGCACCCCCAGGTGGTACAGCCACTCCATGCAGATTTCCTTGCCGGTACACTCCCGCATGGGCTTCTTCACGTAGTCGCCGGGCACGTCGGTGAACAGGGAGTACACCCACACCAGGCAGTGATCCTTAGGCTGCTCCCGGAACTGAGGCTGGCGGTTGATGGTCCAGCTCAGCAGCCAGGAGGAATCCTTCACGGTAACGATGCCGCCGGTGACCACCTTGCCGGTGAAGGGATCCCGCTTGCAAATGTTCTTGATATAGGGGATGATCTGCCCGTCCAGGGTTTCCACCGTGGCAGACATCCAGTTGGTCTGCTCCGGGTCGTAGCAGAACTTGTCCGGGTTGCCGAAGGACGGGTCCTGGGCGGCAATCTTACGCCACATATCCCAGCCGCCGCCGGGCTTGATCTCGGTGTTGTAGGGGGCCGGGGTGTTCTGATCGCCCATGGTGGAATTTTCCACGCAGCCGCCGTTGGTGATGAACACCAAATCGTTCTCCGTCAGATCCACAAAATTCTGGCCTTCCCCGGTGGTCAGCTCAATCCGGCTGGCCAGCTTTTTGTCCGGCTGGATGTCAAACTCCACATTCACCACCTTGGTGTTGTAGTGGAACTGCACGCCGTGCTCCTCCAGGTACTTTACCATGGGCAGAATCATGGATTCGTACTGGTTGTAGCGGGTAAAGCGCAGCGCCTTGAAGTCAGGCAGGCCGCCGATGTGATGGATGAAGCGCTTGATATACCGCTTCATTTCCAGGGCGGAGTGCCAGTTCTCAAAGGCGAACATGGTGCGCCAGTAAAGCCAGAAGTTGGAGTTCAGCACCTCGTCGCCAAAGAAGTCAGTGATGCGTTTGTCATAGAGCTGCTCATCGGGGGTAAAGAACAGCTTCATGATCTCCATGGCAGCCTTGTCGGACACGGCGAACTTACCGTCGGTGTGCGCGTCCTGCCCCCGATTGACGGTGGCACGGCACAGGGAGTAGTTGGGATCTTCCTTGTTCAGCCAGTAATACTCGTCCAGCACACTGACGCCCTCGGTCTCAATGGAGGGGATGGAGTGGAACAAATCCCACATGACCTCGAAATGGTTGTCCATCTCACGGCCGCCCCGCATGACATAGCCCACGTTCTCAAACTTCCAGCCGTCGCAGGCGCCGCCGGGGATGGGATCCTTCTCGAAGATGTGGATGTGCTCGCCCTTCATCTGGCCGTCCCGAACCAGATAGCAGGCGGCGGTGAGGGCGGCGAGCCCGGTGCCAATGATGTAGGCGGACTTGTGATCCACGCCCTCCGGCTTTTTAGGACGGGCGAAAGCCTCATAGTTGCCACTGGAATAATACATAGATAACATCCTTTCCCGAGCCGTCTTGCGGCTCTTTTGTTTGATGAAGTTATCATAGTATACTCGTTGTTTTTTCACAATAAACAGAAAACCCGCCGTGATAAAGTTTTTATCACGGCGGGCCTATTGATAATTTTTTAATCATTTGGAATGGAATGTAAGGATTTATCGGTGCAAAAGGCGTTCAGCGCCCGAATCACGCTTCCGTGAAGTACCTTACTGGTGCGTTCCACAATGGCGGCTGGGTACTCCTTCATATTGCCGTTGATCCAGTCCAGCATAACGCCAATCAAAGCATACTCGTAAAAATAGGCAATAAAATTTTTATCTGCTTCACTTACGGTCAACCCCACCGCCTTTTCCTCCACCACCCCAAGTACCAAATTGTGTATGAGTGGGTTGAGGTATTGCTCAATGCGCTCCCGGCTTACTGTGCGGTAGACATTCATGATAAAAGGTTTGTTATCCAGCACAGCCTGGAAGATATTCAAAAAGCCTTCCTGCCAGGTATCATAGGTCTTTTTGCCCGCCAATGCCCGGGCAGCATCCTCCACACAGACCCATTCCACCAAATCGTATATGTCCTTGAAGTGGTAGTAAAAGGTCATGCGGCTGATACCACAGTCCTCGGCAATGTCGCTGATCGTGATCTTATTCAGTGGCTTTTGGAGCAGCAGTTTTTTTAGTGATGCCTCCAATGCCCGTTTTGTCATCTGTGACATAAAAACCTCCGCCGCATTGAGCAATCGGCTCAAATACATAAATACAGGGCCTTCCCGTCTGTGTTTCCAGACACTCCACCAGCAGTATACTTGAAAAATGAAACTATTTCAAGTATACTATAAAAAATGACTTTCTTGACTTGTGGCCAAAAGACTTCCAATTTCGGCTATTTCTATTCAAGCTGCCTTTCAGTCATAATTGCGTCTCACCGTGAGATTTCATTCCTATATGTGTATTACATATTCTACAATCTGTCGGAGGTGTACCATGGCCAATTTTACCCGCAGAGCCATCAAGGAGACCTTTTGGAAGCTGCTCAACCAGCGGCCTTTGAGCCAGATTACCATAAAGGACATTGTAGAGGACTGCGGTATCAACCGCAACTCTTTCTACTACCATTTTGAGGATCTGCCCGCCCTCGTGGAAGAAATTGTAGAGGAACAGGTTCAGGCCCTCATTCAAAACCACCCTACCATCTCATCGGTGGAGGAGTGCTTTGACGCAGTGATCGAGCTGGTGATGGAAAACAAGCGGGCCATTTACCACATTTACAACTCCCTGAGCCGGGATGTATTTGAGCGGTATCTCATGGACGCCTGCCAGTACATCGTCTCCACCTACTTAAAGACGGAGTTCGCCGGGAAGTCCATTGACCTCCAGGATCTGGACGCGCTGATTCGACTACACAAGTGTGCCTGCTTCGGTTCCGTGATCGACTGGCTCAACGCCGGCATGAAGGATGACATTGTCGGCTATTTTCGCCGGGTATGCACCCTGCAAAAGGGCTGGTTGGAGAATTTGGGCCGCTGAATCGAATATGGGTTCCAACACGGGACATGCCAATGCCTAAAATTTAGGCACGGGCCTGTCCCGTGTCTGAATTTCAGACAGTTTTTTCCCTGCGCCTGATTTTTAGGCATGGGGCTTTTTTCTGCCCATGGTAACAGCGCTGCCCCTCTGCTATACTCACTATCACACAAGGGAAACCACTGATAACAGGAGGCGCAGAGTATGAAAAACCGTTGTACCATCCCCATGTGGGTAGCCAAGGCCGGATACATCGTCATGTCCCTGGTGTTCTGCGGGGCAGGGGTGCTGTTCATCGCAAAGCCGGAGCTGTCCGCTATGGTCATCAGCCGGGCGCTGGGCGCGGCCATGATCGTGTTCGGGCTGATTAAGCTGGTGGGCTACTTCTCCAAGGATCTGTTCCGGCTGGCGTTCCAGTACGATTTGGGCTTTGGACTGCTGCTCATTGCTCTGGGTATTCTGGTGCTGACAAAGCCTGCGGGGGTGCTGGACTTTATCTTCATCGCCCTGGGCATCGCCATCCTGACCGACGGGCTGTTCAAGGTGCAGATAGCCATGGATTCCAAGCAGTTCGGCATCTCTACCTGGTGGCTGACGCTGATTCTGGCTGTCGTCACCGGGATGGTGGGGCTGACGCTGGTGTTCCGGCCCTGGGACAGCGCAAGGCTGCTGACGGTGCTGCTGGGGGTGTCGCTGCTGGCGGAGGGCATCCTGAACCTGTGTGTGGCAGTCAGCACGGTGAAAATCGTAGGCCACCAGCGGCCCGATGTGATCGAGGTCACCTCATTTGAAGTGGAAAATCCCTAATGTTATGAAAGGTTGGATGATGAAATGCGTTTTTCCAAAGCGGTGGTCAAGTACCGCGTACCCATTCTCGTTCTCGCCCTGCTGCTGATGATTCCCTCTGTGCTGGGCATGGCGGGCACCAGGGTCAACTACGATATGCTCAACTACCTCCCCGAGGATATGGACACCGTCATCGGGCAGAATGAGCTGCTGGACGACTTCAACAAAGGCGCGTTCTCCTTCCTCATCCTGGAGGATATGCCCGCCAAAGACGTTGCCGCCTTAAAGGCGCAAGTGGAGCAGGTGAATCACGTGGAAACCGTGCTGTGGTACGACTCCCTGATGGATGTATCCGTTCCCATGGAGCTGCTGCCCGACACGCTTTACGAGGCGTTCAACTCCGAGCACGCCACCATGATGGCCGTGTTCTTTGACACCTCCACCTCCTCCGACCTGACCATGGACGCCATCCGGGAAATCCGCGCCATCGCTGGGGAGCAGTGCTTCGTGTCCGGTATGTCCGCCCTGGTTACAGACCTGAAGGATCTGTGCGAGGTAGAGGAGCCCATCTATGTGGGTATCGCCGTGGCTCTGGCCTGCGCGGCTATGCTGCTGCTGCTGGACAGCTGGCTGGTACCCTTCGTGTTCCTGGCCAGCATCGGCATGATGATCCTCATGAACATGGGCACCAACTACTTCCTGGGCGAGATCTCCTACATCACCAAGGCCCTGTCGGCGGTGCTCCAGCTGGCCGTCACCATGGACTACTCCATCTTCCTGTGGAACAGCTACAACGAACAGCGGCGGCTGTGCGCGGATAACAAGGCAGCCATGGCCTCCGCCATCCAGGCCACCTTGACCTCTGTGGTGGGCAGCTCTATCACCACAGTGGCAGGCTTCATCGCGCTGTGCTTCATGTCCTTTACCATGGGCCGGGATTTGGGCATCGTCATGGCCAAGGGGGTGCTGCTGGGGGTGCTGGGCTGCGTTACCGTATTGCCGGCACTGATCCTGGTATTTGATAAGCCGTTGCAAAAGACCCGCCACCGTTCCCTGATCCCCAATATGGGAAAGCTATCCGGCGGAGTCGTAAAAGTATTCCCTGTGTTTATTGTGATCTTTGCCCTCATCCTTCCTCCCGCCCTTTACGGCTATAACCAGGCCAACAGCGAGGTGTACTACGACATGGGCCAGTGCCTGCCTGGGGATATGGAGTACGTCATTGCCGAAGGCAAGCTGCGGGACGAGTTCAATGTGGCCTCCACCCACATGCTGCTGGTAAACGCGGACGTATCTGCAAAAGACGTGCGGGCCATGACCCGGGAGATGGAGCAGGTGGACGGCGTGAAGTACGTGCTGGGCATGGAGTCTGTTGTGGGCTCCCGGGTGCCGGAGGAGCTTCTGCCCGAGTCCGTTACCTCTATGCTGAAAAGCGACAACTGGCGTCTGCTGCTCATCAACTCCGAGTACAAGGTTGCCAGCGACGCGGTGAACGCCCAGATCGGCCAGCTTAACGACATCCTGAAAAAGTACGACCAGGGCGGTATGCTCATCGGAGAAGCCCCCTGCATGAAGGACATGATCCAGACCACCGACCACGACTTCAAAATGGTCAACGCCGTGTCCATCATCGCCATCTTCCTCATCATCGCCCTGGTGGAAAAGAGCTTCACCCTGCCCTTCATCCTCATCGCGGTCATTGAGGCGGCTATCTTCGTCAACCTGGGCCTGCCCCATTATCTGGGCCAGAGCCTGCCCTTCATCGCACCCATCTGCATCAGCACCATCCAGCTTGGGGCCACAGTGGACTACGCCATTTTGATGACAACACGTTATAAAGCGGAGCGCATCAACGGTGCGGATAAGAAACAGGCGGTGCACACCGCCCTGTCCACCTCCATCCCGTCCATCCTGGTGTCCGGTATGGGGCTGTTCGCCGCCACCTTCGGCGTAGCCGCCTATTCCGAAATCGACATCATCAGCTCCATGTGTATGCTCATGGCCCGTGGCGCGGTTATCAGTATGGTATCTGTCATCTTCGTTCTGCCCGCCCTGCTGCTACTGTGTGATAAGCTGATCTGCGCCACCACGGCGGGCATGAGGCAGCCCAAGCACCCCAAAATTTCCAATGTGGAGGTATATGCGAAATGAAAAAGCCTGTTGTAAAAATACTGTCTATCAGCCTGTGCGTCCTGCTGGCTCTGGGCGGCATCGGGGGTACGGTGTACGCTATGGGTATCTCCGCCGATACCGGTTTCCCAGACGCCGCCCCTGGTAACAGCGGCGCGGAATCCACCGCGCCAAAGACCAGCTCCTCTTATGATCCCGATGCGGGCCGGAATGTGAAGGACGAGACGGTATACGTCCTGGCCGGCGCCGATGGAAGCGTCCAGAAAATCATTGTCAGTGATTGGATTCAAAATGCCCTGGGCAGCGACGCCATCAACGATGTAACCCAGCTCACCGGTATTGAGAACGTAAAAGGAAACGAGAGCTATACCATGGGCGGGAACAATTCCTGTGTCTGGAATGCCAAGGGGAACGATATCTACTACCAAGGAAATCTTGATAAAGAATTGCCCGTGGTCGTGACAGTGAGCTATATGCTGGACGGCCAGCCCATTGCCCCGGCAGAGCTGGCGGGCAAAAGCGGCGAAGTAACCATTCGCTTCGATTATACCAATCATCAATACGAGCTGTTGGAAATTGACGGCAAGCAGGAAAAAATCTATGTTCCCTTCGCCATGCTCACCGGGCTGATGCTGGACAATGACGTGTTCACCAACGTATCCGTCACCAACGGCAAAATCATGAACGATGGAGACCGCACCATCGTGGCGGGGCTGGCCTTCCCCGGCCTCCAGGAAAGCCTGGGACTGGATCGTGATACCCTGGATCTGCCCGATTATGTGGAAATCACTGCTAACGTAGAGCGCTTTGAGCTGGAGACTACTGTCACCTTAGCTGTCAACGAGTTGTTCAATGATGCGGCCTCCACGATGGAGGACAACGATGATTTGGACGGCCTGGGCGAACTGGATGATAAACTGGATGAACTCACGGATGCCATGGATCAACTGATCGACGGCTCCTCCCGGCTCTATGACGGGCTGTGCACTCTGCTGACCAGCTCGGAAGAACTGGTTAAGGGCATCGACCAGTTGGCCGCAGGGGCGGCCCAGCTCAAGCAGGGGGCAGAAGGCCTGAGCGCGGGTGCCGCCCAGCTTCAAGCTGGGGCTGCTGCCCTGCATCAAGGTCTTGATCAGCTGGCCGGACAGAACGATGCGCTGAACGGCGGCGCGGTCCAGGTTTTCCAGTCCCTGCTGGCCTCCGCCAACAGCCAGTTGGCCGCGGCTGGGGTACAGGCCCCCGAGCTCACAATGGAGAACTACGGTCAGGTACTGGACGGTGTGATCGCCGCCGCCGGGGAATCCCCTGCCGCGCAGCAGGTGGCGGCGCTGAAAGCCTCCCTGGACAGCTACAACGGCTTTTACCAGGGGCTTCAGAGCTACACCGCTGGGGTGGCGCAGGCCAAGGACGGAGCCGGGGAGCTGAATGTGGGCGTGGATGCTCTGAAAAACGGCGCGGACAATTTGTCTGCCGGCGCGGGCCAGCTGTATGACGGCATCCTGACCATGAAGGGCAACGCTCCCGCCCTGATCGACGGCGTGACCCAGCTGCGGGATGGAGCCATGGAATTGAGCCACGGCCTGAAGGAGTTCAATGAGAAGGGCGTCCAAAAGCTGGTAGATGCATTCGATGGCGATCTGAGCAGTCTGGCCGACAGGCTGGAAGCTGTGCGGGATGTGTCGGAACGCTACAACTCCTTCTCCGGCATTAGTGCCGACATGGACGGTCAAGTAAAATTCATCTGGCGCACCGAAGCTGTGGATGCCCAGAATCCGTAACGTTCACCTGTGCGGCATAACGGATAAAAATGAAGGGCGGGGCTGCTGTCAAAAGCGGCCCCGCCCTTGTAGTGTTCATTATGAATGCCTTTTACAATCCAGCCTCTTTTGCAATAAACTACTGAAAAAATCGCGTCTCACCGTGAGATTTATTTTTCAGTCCATGAAAGACAACTTACCCACAGCGGTGAAGCCGGAGGCGGAAAACTCGGTGATTACGATGTTATTCTGCCCGCTGGCACAGTGGCAGATCAAGAGCTTCCCCGCCTCATTCCGGCCCACCACTACACCAATATGGGAGGCGTCCGGGTATAGCGCAAAATCCCCTGGTTTGGCGTCAGCCGTTGATACTGCTGTCAAATTTCTGTTGATGTACCAATGCCCATCGCTGGGCAGGCCCACATTTTTCAGCACCCAGTCCAGGAAACCGGAACAGTCCAAGCCGAAGGGTCGGTATGTGCCGCTGGTGTCATTCCCCGGCGAGGTAACTTTCATCAGCGTCCCCCAGCGGGGGTCCCAGCCGATGGCGCTGCTCTTGCCGCCCCAGAAGTAATTGACCTTGCCCACCAGCTTGCAAGCCGTTTCCACCACAGCCCGCCGCTCTGGGGAAAGATTGTCCGGCAAACGCTGGAGAACTTCTAAAACTTTCTCGTCAGCTATGCCCAGATTCCCCAGCAGGCCGCCGATTACATCCAACTCATCCAGCAGCTCCGTCAAGGTATTATTCTGGTCGGTGGAAAAAGTGTAAGCTGTCCGCATATCGTCCGCGCTCTTGGAAGTGATGGTGATATGCAGTTTCTGTTCTGTCCATGCCTCGGTATCGTTTGTGGCTTCATGCTCAATGGTTTCCACACGGGACGTAAGGGCACACATATCCCAAAACACGGCTTTTAGCCGCTCCACCCGGTCAGGGGTCAAAGCGGCCACATCCACACTGTCCGAGCCCATGGCCGTTTTGCAGGCGAACACCGCCGCCACTTCCCGCCAGTCTGGGGCCGCGCCCTCAATGTCGATGGAGCTGTAGCTGCCTGATTGTAGCGCGGCCAGTTTGTCGGACAGTTCCATATTGACCTGGTTCACAACGGCGCTCAACGGCACCGCGCCGGGAGATGGTTCATTGGCAAAAAAGATGCCGAAAGGGGACGCGATCACAGCGGCCGCCAGGAAAATCACACACATGGCGGCCACCAGTGTGCCACCGCCCACCAGGGCGGCCAGGGCGCTGATCAGCTCCTTCACCGCCTTCACCGTAGCCTGGGCCGCTTTCTTGGACAGGTCAGCAGTAATTTGGGCCGTCTGCTTGGATTTTTGGAGCAAATTCCGCTGTGCCTTGCGCTGTGCTTTCTTCCGGGCCCGGTCGTTAATCCGCTTTGTGGCCGCCTTCTTTCCCACGGGGCCGGGGGCGCTGGTGGAGGCTGACCGTGTCCTGGTTGTCAGCGCCATTTCAAAATGTCATTTTTCGCCGAAATGGAATGTCGTTTTTTGATGGATGGCATACAGGTATTATGCAGCCTTATACACTAGCCAGCTTGCCGGCTTGAAGCCTGTCAAGCCCTGATTTATCAGCTTGTTTTAGGCTTGACAGGCAAAAACGGCAAGTATAATTATCCAAAGGCTGTACACCTTTACCCGCCATTTTTCGACATTTTCTGTTCGGCGAAAAACTACAAAATCGCCCCGGCGCTGACACTGGTTGTCTGCTCCGCCGCTCGGCGCGTCTTAGAGCAGTTTGGCGTCGGTGGAAACGTGCTTGAACTTCTGATCTGTGATTAGAAGGCGAGGAATTTTGAAATATATAAATTCCTCTGATTCGTCTCCATAGAAATAATCTGACAAAATGACTTCCGGCATGGTTGACCCTCCCTTGGATATGAAAAAAGCGCGACATGAATTGTCGCGCTTTTTCAAGGTATTGAATTTTGTTCTGTGCATGGTTTGGGCAAAGCAAATCGGGGAGTGAATGAATGGCACTCATGGGACATATCAATCTGCATAGAGGAAATGAAAAAGCTCGTTTTGACTTTCATCAAAACGAGCTTTTTTCGGTTCCCGATGGTGGAGATAAGCGGGATCGAACCGCTGACCTCTTGAATGCCATTCAAGCGCTCTCCCAGCTGAGCTATACCCCCATATGAACTTTTCTCAGAACTTTTTTGGACTATTGTCTGTTGATTCTTCAATCAACGTCACATATTATAGAACACTTCTCGCAAGTTGTCAACTGCTAATTTTTCGAACTTTTGGAACAAATTCGGGGTCGTTTCACTGGTGACGTGTGCTCCCAGCTGAGCTATACCCCCATATGAACTTTTTTCAGAACTTTCTTTGACCATTTTCCGCTGATTCTTCAATCAATGTGGCACATTATAGAACATTTCTTGCGAGTTGCCAACTGCTAATTTTGCGAACTTTTGGGACAAAATCGGGGCCGTTTCACTGGTGACGTGTGCTCCCAGCTGATCTATACCCCCAGATATTCCGAACATGAAGTTTTAAGGAAACCATTATTAACTTATAAAAACAAACCAAGGAACAAGCTTTTTGCTCCTTACCTGTTCAACGAAGCTTACTATACCACACCCCTCATAGAATGTCAAGCAAAAACAAAAGAAATTTTCCCGAACTTCAGAAAATGGATCTCTCCCTCCCTCCCCTTTTTGGGTTCTATGGAAATCACCTTCTTGATAAAATACGCCGCCCCTGCTATAATGAGAGGCAGCTTCTAACAGATGATTGTGGCACAGAAAGGACTGACGCTGAATGATGTATCCTTTTTTGACGCTGGATGATGGAACGGAGATTGTTCATTCTGAAATGGGCTCAGACGGAACCGTAAAAGTCTATATGGAACGGCCGGACGAAAAGGATTGCTTTCACCATGCGGCGTGCTATCTGCCCGATTACCGGTGGGAGGACGTGCTGGGCTTCTCGGAAGGCGAGCTTTCCCGCCTCCGGGAGGTCATTGAATCCACCGCACATTTGATCCTCCAGTTCTCGAAGGAAGGCGGATTTGAGAATGCCGCAAGTTTTTAAGATCGGATCATACTGGGTGTACTTCTGGTCTAACGAAAATGATCCGCTGGAGCCAGTCCATGTCCACGTGTCACAAGGCTCTCCCTCTGCAAGGGCCACAAAAATCTGGATCACCAGGGCAGGGCGTTGCTATCTTTGCCACAACAATTCCGCCATCCCGCCAAGAATCCTGAATAACATCATGAAGATTATTGAGGCGCGGAGCGGCGAGGTTCTGCAAAAGTGGCAGGCATATTTTGGCCGCACGGACTATTACTGCTGAGACACACCTGCCTTTTCGCAATATCGGAAGCCAGACGGGGCGGCCCCTATCGGAGCCGCCCCGCTGTTCAGCTTAGTACTCCGTCTGGGGCAGGGTGGGCACAGGCCCCAGCCTGCGCACGATGGTGAGCCAGGAAGCCTGGGCGGTCTGCCAGGTGCCCTGGTACTTGCCGCCCACATCGGCCCGGTTGACAAGCTGGTAGTTGTTGGCCGCCGTGCCCAGTACCTGCACCATCAGGGTGGGCTTGGCCACGGACTGGAAGCCCACAGGCACCTTGCCGAACTCGAAACGGATGTCGGTGACGTGCTCCCCCGCCTGCATGGGGATGGCGTTCAGGTGGAAGGAGTAGTTGCTGCTGGTGAGCAGGTTGGACGCCAGCAGCTGGTAGTCGGAGCGGTAGTTGGTCTTGTACAGAACCTGGTAATTCAGGCGCGCGCTGTAGGTGCCGGTGGTCAGCACGGTGGCCCGGGCAGCGTCGGTGGGAATGCGGTCGTGCCAGTAGAACTCAGAGAGCGGCACGTTGGAGGTGTTGGCGATGGTGAAGTCGTACCGCATCTGGCCGCCCGCCAGCGTCTGGGCGTTGCCCCGTTTGGTGATGGTGACTCCCAGGCCGGCGGGCTTGTCGTAGTCGCTGACCTTGATAATCTGACCCGCATATTCCAGCGTTTCATCGAACACTGTCTTGCTGAGCTGCCAATAGGCCGGGGCGGTCACTTCAACGATTTTATACCTCCCCAAGGGCAGGGGTTTGGACGCCGCCACGCCTCTGGCGTCGGTGGTGATGTAATCCACCACCTTGCCGGACCGGGCCTCGCTGATCTCATACACCGCCCCCTTCAGGGGGGCGCCTGCCGGGGTACCGGTGACCTCGTTGTACTCGGCAGCATACTTGCGGATCTGGAACTGCCCGGTGATGGGGGTGTTCTCCCACTTGACCTCCGTCGTTTCCCCGGGCTTGACGTAGACGGTCTTGTACTCCTTGTCCAACTCGTAGCCGGGGGCGGCCTCCAATTCACGAATATACAGCCGGCCCTTGCCCTGAACAGTGAGGTCGTCGATGTAAACATAGCCCTGGTCGTCAGAGGTGTACTCGCCGATGGGGTTCTTGTTCTGATCGTAGACTAGGAACTTCACCCCAGAAATTCCCT
>OFGF01001393.1_pt1 | contig 15346 bp, 9 predicted proteins | sample 1521711 | NCBI WGS metagenome assembly OFGF01 (sample SAMEA3504092, study PRJEB24116) | mouse gut metagenome | biome: mouse gut; feature: mouse-associated habitat; material: faeces | place: Denmark | collected 2011 | reverse complement strand
ATCAAGGCAGAAAGCATGGCAGTACCCAGGCAGACATGCTGCTGAAGAAGGAGCTAAGATTAAAGAACAATTAGAAGCTGCTGGAGCTACTGTAGAAGTTAAATAATTGTTTCATAAAAGTCCTTTTTAAAGAGGACTTTTTTTGTTTACTTTCAAAATAACTTATGACATAATATTGACATTGAAAGGAAAGAAAGAGATCGATGACACATTATTATACAAACAATATGGAATTAAAATCTGATGAAACTCATATTTATTTTCAATATAAAAATCATAATATTATTTTGGCAAGTGATTATGGTGTATTTTCAAAAGATAAAGTTGATTATGGAACAAGAGTTTTACTAGATGCAATAGATATAAAAGAGAATATAGGAAAAATATTAGATGTGGGATGTGGTTATGGAACAATTGGTGTTTCGTTAAAAAAACAATATCCTCATTTAAGTGTTGAAATGATTGATGTTAATGAGAGAGCAGTTTATCTTGCTAATCAATCTATTAAATATAATGATTTAGAGAATATTATAGCTTATAAAAGTTATGTTTATGCAAATGTAGAAGGTTGTTTTGACATTATTCTATCTAATCCGCCAATTAGAGCTGGAAAAAAAGTGGTTTTTGAAATTTTAGAAGGTGCTTATAATCATTTGAATAAAAATGGTGAAATTATTGTTGTTATTCAGAAAAAACAGGGAGCGCCTTCAGCTAAAAAGAAATTAGAAGATACTTTTGGTAACTGTGAAATAATCAAAAGAGATAAAGGATATTTTGTTTTAAAGTCTGTAAAAGAATAAAAAAATCTTCTTTTAAAATTTTAATTTTTTATGTTGACTAAAGAAAGACACTATGCTAGTATAATAAAATGCCTACTCATATATAAAAGCAGTGTTTTTTCACTGTGTTTAAAGATGGAGATAGAGATAATCAATAAGGAGTGAAGCGGACTTGGAAAAGAATGTAACTCGAGCAAAAAGTCGTATTAATCGTCGTAATTATTCAAGAATTAGTGGCTCTTTAGAGTTGCCTAATTTGGTTGAAATTCAAACAGATTCTTATGAATGGTTTAAAAATGAAGGGATAAAAGAAGTATTTAATGATGTTTATCCAATTAGTAATTTTAATGAAACATTGACATTAGAATTTGTTGATTGCCGTTTTGATGAATCGAAGTACTCAGTAGATGAAGCGAAGGATAGAGATGCTAACTATTCTGCGCCAATTCGTGCTACTCTTCGTTTAATCAATAATGGAACAGGAGAAATTAAAGAAAATGAAGTATTTATGGGTGATTTTCCGCTCATGACAGACTCTGGAACTTTTATTATTAATGGGGCTGAACGTGTTATTGTATCACAATTAGTACGTTCTCCAGGAGCATACTTCGCAGATGCAATGGATAAAAGTGGAAAGACTGTTTTTACTGGAAGTGTTATACCTTCTAGAGGAACTTGGTTAGAATTTGAAAACGATGCAAAAGATATTTTGAATGTACGTATTGATCGTACTCGTAAAATTCCTGGTACAATTCTTTTGCGTGCTTTAGGTTTAAGCAGTGATGAAGATATTATTAATGTATTAGGGGATCATGAGTTTATAAGAAATACTTTAGCAAAAGATCCTACTCATAATACAAATGAAGCTTTGATTGAGATTTATAATAAGTTAAGACCTGGAGAACCTGCAACATTAGATGGTGCTAATAACTTATTGTATGCTAAATTTTTTGATCCTAAGAGATATGATCTTGCTAAGGCAGGACGTTTTAAACTTGGGAAAAAATTAAGTTTATTAGATAGAATTACAAATCGTGTCTTAGCTCAAGATATTATAGATGTTGATGGTCATGTTGTTATGAGTGAAGGGACTTTATTGACAAAGGATAAAGTTGATGAATTAAAGCCTATTTTTGAAGCTGGTGCTCATACAACTGAAGTAGAAACAAATGAATTTATGCATTCTAATGGTGTTATTCAGGCTATCGATGTTTATGTTGATGAGTCTAATTCTAAAAAAATGAGAGTTGTGGGAACTGATTTATCATTAGATTGTAAATATGTTACGATTTCTGATATGTTAGCTGCTTATTCATATATGTTAAATTTAGTAGATATTTTTGATTCATTAGATTTAGCTTCTGATGATAGAGTTAATTTAATGAGTAGAATTGGTTTATTAGATGATATTGATCATTTAGGAAATAGACGTGTGCGTTCTGTTGGTGAATTAATTCAAAATCAATTTAGAATTGGTTTATCAAGAATGGAAAGAGTTGTTAAAGAAAGAATGTCATTATCTGAAGTAGATAGTGTTACACCTCAATCTTTAACAAATATTCGTCCTTTAACTGCTGCGATGAAAGAATTTTTCTCATCTTCACAGCTATCACAATTTATGGATCAAATTAATCCTCTTGCTGAGTTGACAAATAAACGTCGTTTATCAGCATTAGGTCCAGGTGGTTTATCTAGAGATAGAGCAGGATATGAAGTACGTGATGTCCATCCATCTCATTATGGTCGTATTTGTCCAATTGAAACACCTGAAGGTCCAAATATCGGGTTGATTTCTACACTTGCTTCATATGCTAAAATTAATAGATATGGTTTTATTGAAACTCCATATCGTAAAGTTAATAATAGTATTATAGATGAAAGTGATGTTCGTTATTTAACTGCTGATGAAGAAAAAAATTATATTATTGCTCAAGCAAAAGTACAACTTGATGAAAATGGTAGAATTTTAGATGAACAAGTTATTGCTCGTCATTTTGGTGAAAATATAATGGCTAAACCTGAAGAAGTTGATTTTATAGATATTTCACCAAAACAAATTGTTTCTGTTGCAACTTCATGTATTCCATTCTTGGAAAACGATGATGCCACTCGTGCCTTGATGGGGGCAAACATGCAACGTCAAGCTGTACCACTATTAAATCCGCATACACCATTAGTAGGAACTGGTATGGAATATCAAGCAGCAAGAGATTCAGGTGCTGCAATTGTTGCTAAAGAAGATGGTGTTGTTACTTATGTTGATGCAAGAAAAATTGTTGTTGAAGATAATACTGGATCTCATAATTATCGTTTAACTAAGTTTGCAATTTCTAATGCTGGAACATGTATTAATCATAAACCAATTGTTAAAGTTGGAGATAAAGTTGTCAAAGGTGAAGTTTTGGCTGATGGACCTTCTATGGAACAAGGGGAACTTGCATTAGGTCAAAATGTATTAGTTGGATTCATGACATGGAATGGTTACAATTATGAAGATGCTGTTATCATGTCTGAAAGATTAGTAAAAGAAGATGTTTATACATCTATTCATATTGAAGAATATAGTATTGAATGTCGTGATACAAAATTAGGTCCTGAAGAAATTACAAGAGATATTCCTAATGTTGGAGAAGATGCTCGTAAAAATCTTAATAGTGAAGGTATTATTATGATTGGGGCTGAGGTAAAAGAAGGAGATATCTTAGTTGGAAAAGTAACACCTAAAGGACAAGCTGAATTATCAGCAGAAGAAAAATTATTATTAGCTATTTTTGGTGAAAAATCAAGAGAGGTTAAGGATAATTCATTACGAGTACCTCATGGGGGAGCTGGTATTGTTCATGATATTAAAGTTTTCTCAAGAAAAAATGGTGATGAATTACAACCTGGTGTTAATAAAGTTATCAAAGTTTATATTGTTCAAAAACGTAAAATCTCTGAAGGAGATAAAATGGCAGGACGTCATGGTAATAAAGGGGTTATTTCTAAAATTTTACCAATTGAAGATATGCCTCATTTAGAAGATGGAACTGTCTTAGATATTATGTTAAATCCATTAGGGGTTCCTTCTCGTATGAACATTGGACAAGTTCTTGAGTTGCATTTAGGTTATGCAGCAAGAGAATTAGGAATGTATTTTGCTACACCTGCATTTGATGGAATCAATTCAAAAGATCTTGAAAATATAATGAAGCAAGCAAATATGAGTGTTGATGGAAAACAACCAGTTATTTCTGGACGTACTGGTGAATATTTTGACTCAAATGTTTCTGTAGGTGTTATGTATATGATTAAATTAGCTCACATGGTTGATGATAAGCTACATGCAAGATCAGTAGGACCTTATTCAGTAGTTACACAACAACCTTTAGGAGGTAAAGCACAAAACGGCGGTCAAAGATTTGGAGAAATGGAAGTTTGGGCTCTTGAAGCTTATGGTGCTGCCTATACTTTAAGAGAGATCTTAACTGTTAAATCAGATGATGTTGTTGGACGTGTGAAAACATATGAAGCTATTGTTAAAGGACAAAAATTACCAGAGCCTGGATTACCTGAATCATTTAGAGTATTAAATAAAGAATTACAAGCACTTGCATTGGATATTCGTATGTTAAATGATGAAGGTGATGAAGTTGGTGAAAGAAAAATTGAAGATGAAGAAAGACGTTTCCCAATTTCAATGGATACAGATACAAAACCAACTGAAACAACTCAAGAGGTTGTTAAAGAAGAAGTAGAAGGAAAATTTGATCAAGATGAAGAATCTTTTGATGATTTAGATTCTATTATTGGTGATATTTTCTCAGATTACGAAGAAGAAAGTAACGAAGAATAGGAGGGACAATGAATGGCAGATGTAAATAATTTTTCAGCAATTCAAATTGGATTAGCTTCTCCAGAAAAAATTCGTGAATGGTCTTATGGTGAAGTCAAAAGACCTGAAACAATTAATTATCGTTCTCAAAAACCAGAAAAAGATGGTTTGTTTTGTGAAAAAATCTTTGGACCATCAAAAGATTGGGAATGTAGTTGTGGAAAATATAAGAAAGTAAGATATAAAGGTGTTGTTTGTGATCGCTGTGGAGTAGAAGTTACTAAGTCTTCAGTACGTCGTGAACGTATGGGACATATCGAATTAGCAACTCCAGTAGCACATATTTGGTATTTAAAAGGTATTCCTTCAAGAATGGGACTTATTCTTGACATGTCTCCAAAACAATTGGAAGAAATTATATATTTTGTATCTTATGTTGTTACTGATAAAGGGAATACACCTTTAGAGTATAAACAGGTTTTATCTGAAAGAGATTATCGTAATTGTTATGATAAGTTTGGAAATCAATTTGAAGCCAAAACTGGTGCAGAAGCAATTAAAATATTACTTCAAAAAGTTGATTTAGATGAAGAATTTGAAATGGTAACAAAAGAATTAAAAGAAGCTCAAGGACAAAGACGTTCTAAGTTGATTAAAAGATTAGAAGCTATTGAAGCTTTTAGATCATCACAAAATCAACCTGAGTGGATGATTCTTGATGCATTGCCAGTTATACCACCTGATTTAAGACCAATGTTACAATTGGATGGTGGACGTTTTGCAACAAGTGATTTAAATGATTTATATAGACGTGTTATTACACGTAATAATCGTTTAAAGAAATTATTGGAATTAGGAACACCATCAATTATTGTTCAAAATGAAAAACGTATGTTACAAGAAGCAGTAGATGCTTTAATAGATAATGGTCGTCGTTCTAAACCTATTACTGGAGCTGGCGGTAGACCTTTAAAATCATTAAGTCATACATTAAAAGGAAAACAAGGACGTTTCCGTCAGAACTTACTTGGAAAACGTGTAGATTATTCTGGACGTTCAGTTATTGCAGTAGGACCTGATTTGAAGATGTATCAATGTGGTATTCCACGTGAAATGGCATTGAATTTATTTAAACCATTTGTTATTAGTGGATTAGTAAGAGAACAAATTGCAACAAATATTAAAGCTGCAGAAAGATTAATTGATAAAATGGATGATAACATTTGGCCTATTGTAGAAGATGTTATCAAACAACATCCAGTCTTATTGAATCGTGCTCCTACACTTCATAGATTAGGTATTCAAGCATTTGAGCCTAAATTAGTAGAAGGACGTGCTATTCGTTTGCATCCATTGGTTTGTCCTGCATTTAATGCTGACTTTGATGGAGATCAAATGGCTGTACATGTTCCTTTAGGAGAAGAAGCTATTCAAGAAGCAAGACAATTAATGCTTGGTTCAAGAAATATCTTAGGACCAAAGGATGGAAAACCAATCGTAACCCCATCACAAGATATGGTGTTAGGTAACTATTATTTAACACTTGAAGATGCAGGTAAGATTGGAGAAGGAACTGTATTTGCTGATGTTAATGAAGTTTTAATGGCATATGATGCAAAAACTGTTCATTTACACACAAGGGTAGCTATTAGAGGTAAATCTTTAAATAACAAAACATTTACTGAAGAACAAAATAATAGTTATTTGATTACAAGTGTTGGTAAAATTATATTTAATCAAATTTTTGATGGTAATTTCCCATTTATTAATGATTCTAGTAAAGAAAATTTAGTAGCAACACCTCAAAAATATTTTGTTCCATTAGGAACTGATATTAAGGCACATATTGCTGCTCAACCTATTATCAAACCATTAGGAAAGAAAGCTTTAGGAAACATTATTAATGAAGTCTTTACTCCTGATGAAACAACAGATACAACTGCTATGTTAGACAGATTAAAAGATCAAGGTTTCTATTACTCAACAATTGCAGGAATTACAGTATCTGTATATGATATCCAAGTTCCACAAAGTAAATATGTGTTATTTGATCAAGCTGATGAAAAACTTGAAGTCATTAAGAAATTATATCGTAAAGGTAAAATTACTGATGAAGAAAGACATAACATTGTTATTAAATTGTGGGAAAGTGTTAAAGATGAAGTACAAGGTGTCGTTAAGGAAGAATTTGAAGCTGATGCAAGAAATCCAATCTTCATTATGTCAGATTCAGGAGCACGTGGTAATATTTCTAACTTTACACAGTTAGTTGGTATGCGTGGATTGATGTCAAATCCAAAAGGTGAGACAATCGAACTTCCAATCAAATCTTCATTTAGAGAAGGTTTAACAGCATCTGAATTCTTTATTTCTACACATGGTGCTCGTAAAGGATCTACAGATACAGCCTTAAAAACAGCTGACTCTGGATATTTAACAAGACGTTTGGTTGATGTTGCACAAGAAGTTATTATTACTGAAGATGATTGTGGAACAGACAAAGGATTCAAAGTTACTGAATTATATAACACTTCTGATAATTCTGTTATTGTACCTTTATATGATAGATTAGTTGGACGTCATACATTAAAAGATATTGTTCATCCTGAAACTGGTGAAGTTATTGTTAAAGCTGGTGAAATGATGAGTGAATCAGTAGCTAAAGCTGTTACTGATGCAGGTATTAAAGAAGTAGAAATTCGTTCAGTCTTTGGTTGTAGAGCTAAAGGTGGAATTTGTAGAAAATGCTATGGTCGTAATCTAGCAACTGGTGAACAAGTTCTTATTGGTGAAACAATTGGAATTATGGCTGCTCAGTCAATTGGAGAACCAGGTACTCAGTTAACAATGCGTACATTCCATATGGGTGGAGTTGCTGGTGGTGCAGATATCACTCAAGGGTTACCTCGTATTCAAGAATTATTTGAAGCTAGAAATCCAAAAGCAAAATCTATTATTTCTGAAATTGAAGGAACTGTTTCTAATATTATTGATAATAATGGACGTGCAGAAGTCGTTGTTACTAATGAGTTAGAATCAAAGAGTTATTTAGCTCCATATGGTGCTAAATTAAGAGTCTCTGTTGGAGATGAAATTGAAATTGGTTCTAAAATTACAGAAGGTTCAATAGATCCTAAGGAATTATTATCTGTTGCAGATGTTGAAGCAGTAGAAAATTACATTCTTAAAGAAGTTCAAAAAGTATATCGTTTACAAGGTATTGAAATTTCTGATAAGCATATCGAAGTCATTGTTCATCAAATGCTTAAAAAGATGAGAATTGTTGAAGGTGGAGATACAGGTGCTTTACCAGGAACACATGTTAATGTAGAACGTTTTACTGAACTAAATAGAGATGCTTTAAGAGAAGGAAAACATCCTGCAGTAGGTAGACCAATCTTATTGGGTATTACAAAAGCTTCACTTGAAACTGAATCATTCTTATCTGCGGCATCATTCCAAGAAACAACAAAAATATTAACTGATGCTGCTATTAAAGGAAAAGTTGATCATTTAAGTGGTTTAAAAGAAAATGTTATTATTGGTAAATTATTACCTGCTGGTACAGGATTAAGAGGTCCATTAAAATCAGCTGAAACAATTGCTTTTGAACAAGAAGAAGAAAGAAAAATGAGAGAACTTGAGGAAGTTGCAGCTTTAGAAGCAGAAACTTTATCTGAACATTTATTAAATGAAGAAACAGATGAAGAATTTCACAACATTGAAGAATTATAATTTGATATTCAAAACCTATAAATGATGGAATTGTTATTTATAGGTTTTTCTTTAAAAAATATTAAAAGAAATTATAAGAAACTTTTCTATAAAAAAATGAAAAAAATGTTGACTTTAAAATAAGATTCGCTTATAATTATCCACGGTACTCATTTATGAGTGCATTTATTCTAACAAAAAATGAAACACCCGGAATTGTGTGTTACTCAAAGAAAGGAGAAAAAACATGCCTACAATTAATCAATTAGTCAGAAAAGGACGTAGTGAAAAAACAAGTAAATCAAAATCACCAGCGTTAAATAGAGGATATAACTCATTATTAAAAAAACCAACTAATATTAGTTCACCTCAAAAACGTGGTGTTTGTACACGTGTTGCTACTATGACACCTAAGAAACCTAACTCGGCTTTAAGAAAATATGCCCGTGTTCGTTTATCAAATGGTATGGAAGTTACAGCATATATCCCAGGAATTGGACATAACTTACAAGAACATAGTGTTGTTTTAATTCGTGGTGGTCGTGTTAAAGACTTACCAGGGGTTCGTTATCATATTATTCGTGGTACTATGGACTGCGCTGGTGTTAAAGATCGTATGCAAGGTCGCTCTCGTTATGGAGCAAAAAGACCAAAAAAATAGAAGATAGGAGGAATTACTGATGTCAAGAAGAGGACGTGTAGCAAAAAGAGATGTATTACCTGATCCAATTTATAATTCTAAGGTAGTTACAAAATTAATAAATAACATCATGCTTGATGGAAAAAAAGGTGTTGCACAAAACATCTTATATGAGGCATTTCAAAAAGTTGAAGCAAAAACTGGAAATCCAGCAATGGAAGTATTTGACCAAGCAATTAACAATATAATGCCTGTACTTGAATTAAAAGTAAGACGTATTGGAGGAGCTAACTATCAAGTACCTGTTGAAGTATCTCCAGAAAGAAGAATGACATTAGGTTTAAGATGGTTAGTTAATTATTCTCGTTTAAGAAATGAGAAAAATATGGTTGATCGTCTTGCTAATGAAATTATTGATGCATCTAATGGGACTGGGGCTTCTGTTAAAAAGAAAGAAGATACTCACAAAATGGCTGAAGCTAATAAAGCATTCGCACATTTCCGTTGGTAATATAAGAAAAGTATTATTTGAAAGGAGAAAAATATGGCTCGTGAATTTTCGTTAGAAAAAACTCGTAATATTGGAATTATGGCTCATATTGATGCTGGTAAAACAACAACAACTGAACGTGTTCTATATTACACAGGTAAAATTCATAAAATTGGTGAAACACATGATGGTGCTTCACAAATGGACTGGATGGAGCAAGAACAAGAACGTGGTATTACAATTACATCAGCAGCAACAACTGCACAATGGAATGGACACCGTGTTAATATTATTGATACTCCAGGCCATGTAGACTTCACTGTTGAGGTAGAACGTTCTTTACGTGTACTTGATGGTGCTGTTACTGTATTGGACTCTAAAGCTGGTGTAGAACCTCAAACTGAAACAGTTTGGCGTCAAGCAACAACTTATGGAGTACCTAGAATTGTTTTCTGTAATAAGATGGATGCAACTGGAGCTGATTTTATTATGTCAGTTGAATCTATTGGAAAAAGATTAGATGCTAACGCTGTTGCTATTCAATTACCAATTGGTGCAGAAGATACATTTGAAGGTTTAATTGATTTAATTACAATGAAAGCTGTTCATTTTGAAGGTGTTAAAGGAGAAAACGTTGTATATTCTGAAATCCCTGAAAATATGAAAGCACAAGCAGAAGAATATCGTGAAAAGATGATTGAAGCTGCTGTTTCATTTGATGATGATTTAATGATGAAATATCTTGAAGGAGAAGAACTTACTGAAGGAGAAATTAAAGCTGCTATCCGTAAAGGAACTTTAGCTGTTGAATTATTCCCAGTATTATGTGGTTCTGCATATAAAGACAAAGGTGTTCAACCTATGTTAGATGCAGTTATCGATTTCTTACCTGCTCCTACTGATGTTCCATCAATTAAAGGTGAAGATGAAAATGGAAATGAAATTGAAAGACATGCAAGTGATGAAGAACCTTTCTCAGCATTAGCTTTCAAAATTATGGCAGATCCATTTGTTGGAAAATTAACTTTCTTCCGTGTTTATTCAGGAACTATTACTTCTGGTTCTTATGTATTAAACTCTACAAAAGATAAGAAAGAACGTTTAGGACGTATTTTACAAATGCATGCTAATACACGTAAAGAAATTGATCAAGTATATGCAGGAGATATTGCTGCTGCTGTTGGGTTTAAAAACACAACAACTGGGGATAGTATTTGTGATGAAAAGAATTTTATCATCCTTGAAAAAATGGAATTCCCAGAACCAGTTATTGAGTTAGCAATTGAACCAAAAACAAAACAAGATCAAGATAAGTTGGGTAATGGTTTAGCTAGATTAGCTGAAGAAGATCCAACATTCAGAGTAACTACAAATCCTGAAACTGGTGATACAATTATTGCTGGTGTAGGTGAATTACACTTAGATGTTATTGTTGATCGTTTAAGAAGAGAATTTAAAGTAGAAGCAAACGTTGGAGCTCCACAAGTTGCATATAGAGAAACAATTAAATCTAGTGCTGATTGTGAAGGTAAGTTTGTAAGACAATCTGGTGGACGTGGACAATATGGACATGTATGGATTAAATTTGAACCAAACGAAGGAAAAGGATTTGAATTCGTTGATGCTGTTGTTGGTGGGACAGTTCCAAGAGAATATATTGGTTCTGTAAAAGCTGGACTTGAAGATGCTTTACAAAATGGTATGATTGCTGGATATCCAGTATTAGATGTTAAAGCTACATTATTTGATGGTTCTTACCATGATGTCGATTCATCAGAAATGGCATATAAAGTCGCTGCTAGTTTGGCTCTTAAAGAAGCTGGAAGAAAATGTGATCCTGTTATCCTTGAACCAATCATGGCTGTAGAAGTTGTAGCACCTGCTGAATATTTAGGAAGTGTTATGGGAGATATTTCTTCTAGACGTGGTATGATTGATGGACAAGAAGAAAGAGGAAATGCTATTTTAGTACAAGCAAGTGTACCTTTATCTGAAATGTTTGGATATGTTACAGATTTAAGATCATTTACTCAAGGACGTGGAAACTATACAATGCAATTTAATCGCTATGAACCAGTTCCTAAGTCTATTAGAGAAGAAATTATTAAGAAAAATAGTTCAAATAATTAATTCTATTGAAAGTTATTGCTTTTTTGTGATAAATCATTTAGAATGTATATGAAAAATTAAAGAAATTTATATAGGAGGAAGCTTATAATGGCTAAAGAAAAATTTGACCGCTCTAAAGCGCATGTAAATATTGGAACAATTGGTCACGTTGACCATGGTAAAACAACATTAACTGCAGCAATCACTACTGTTCTTTCTCAAAAAGGACAAGCTGCTGCTATGGATTATGCTGCAATCGATGCTGCTCCAGAAGAAAAAGAACGTGGAATTACTATCAACACTGCACACGTAGAATATCAAACTGATACTCGTCACTATGCACACGTTGACTGTCCAGGTCATGCTGACTACATCAAAAACATGATTACTGGTGCTGCACAAATGGATGGTGCTATCTTAGTAGTTGCTGCTACTGATGGACCAATGCCACAAACAAGAGAACATATCTTATTATCTCGTCAAGTAGGTGTACCATACATTATCGTATTCTTAAATAAATGTGATATGGTTGATGATGATGAATTATTAGATTTAGTTGAAATGGAAGTTAGAGAATTATTAGATGAATATGAATTCCCAGGAGATGATACTCCAATCATCCGTGGATCTGCTTTAAAAGCATTAGAAGGTGATCCAAAATGGACTCCAGCTATTGATGAATTAATGGAAGCTGTAGATTCATATATTCCAACTCCAACTCGTGATACTGATAAACCATTCTTAATGCCAGTTGAAGATGTATTCACTATCACTGGACGTGGAACAGTTGCTACTGGACGTGTTGAAAGAGGACAATTAAAATTAAATGATCCAATCGAAATCGTTGGTATTCATGAAACACAAAATACAGTTGCTACTGGTATCGAAATGTTCCGTAAATTATTAGATTACGCTGAATCAGGAGATAACGTAGGTGTATTATTAAGAGGTATCAACCGTGATCAAATTCAACGTGGACAAGTATTATCTAAACCAGGATCAGTACATCCACATAAAAAATTCAAATCACAAGTTTATATCTTATCTAAAGATGAAGGTGGACGTCATACTCCTTTCTTCGCTAACTATAGACCACAATTCTATTTCAGAACTACTGATGTAACTGGTGTTATTGAATTAGCTGAAGGTGTAGAAATGGTTATGCCTGGAGATAACGTTGAATTAACTGTAGAATTAATTGCTCCAATCGCAATTGAAAAAGGAACTAAATTCTCAATCCGTGAAGGTGGTAGAACTGTAGGTTCTGGAAATATTTCTGAAATTATTGAATAGTAATTGATGATGAAGGTATTCTTTTATGGATACCTTTTTTATTTTTGAATGATTTATGATAAAATATATGAATAAGATAAAGAAAAGAGGTGGACAAATGAAAAAGTTATTTTTCTTTGATATAGATGGAACATTAATTGAATGTGAAAAAGGAATATATGAAATACCAGAAAATACAAAAAAAGCATTAGATAAATTAAAAAGAAATGGTAATGATGTTTTTTTAGCAACTGGAAGATGTAAAGGTTTTATTCTTGATGAAGTTATGAAATATCCATTTAGTGGCTATGTGACATGTAATGGTGCATACGTTGAATATAATGAGAATGTTATTTATAAAAAAATAGTACCTGCTGAAGCGATAAAGAAAACGCATGAATTATGTGTTCAAAGAAATATGGCATATTATTTTGAAAGTAACGATAAAATATATGTTTTAAATAAAGATAATCCTAGACATATTGAATTTAAAAATAAATGGGGAATGAAAGATGAAATCATTATAGATGAGTATGATATAAATTTAGTAGAGACATATATAGGAATGATTGTTGTTAATTCAGAAGATGATATAGAAATAATGTTAGAAACTCTATCACCATATTTTCATATACAGCGACATCAAGTTGGTTTATCTTTTGATTTAACTTTGAAAGGAGAATCAAAAGCTAAAGGTATTGAAAAGCTTGTTGAAAGTATTCAATTAAATATGAGCTCTACAATTGCATTTGGCGATGGTAAAAATGATATAGAAATGTTGACGGCAGTTGGTTTAGGAATAGCAATGGGAAATGCACATGATGAAACGAAGAATGTTGCTGATTATATTACAGATAAGGTAGATAAAGATGGGATAGTAAAAGCGCTTAAACATTTTTCATTTATTTAGTCTTGATAAATATATTATTTAATCTTAATGGTTGAAATCTTTTTATCAATTTGTTAAAATAAAGATACAGAGAAATTCTGAAATAGCTTATAAAAAGGAGAGTTGAAAAATGGATGAACAAGAACAAATAGTAATTAACCTTATTGTAAATAGTGGAAGTGCTCGTAGTTCTGCTATTGAAGCCATTCAATATGCAAAAGCAGGTGACTTAGATAAGGCTGAAGAATCTTTACAAAATGCTAAAGAAACTGTTAATGATGCACATCATGCACAAACTGAATTAATTCAAGCAGAAATTAGAGGAGAAAAAGCTCCATTAAATTTATTAATGGTACATGCTCAAGACCACTTAATGACAGCTTTAGTTGTTATTGATTTAGCTCAAGAATTTGTAGATTTATACAAAAAAGTTGGTTAATAGTAAGTAATAAGGATTAAAGAGGTTTTGATTGATGAAACCTCTTTTTTATATGTAAAAAAAGAGTTGAAAAAATATTTTAAAAAAATTTCAAAAAGTTGTTGACTTTAATATTGAGTTCGTGTATTATATAGAAGTCGGCGAAAGAGAGAGTCGATAAGGACATTGAAAACTAAACAGAAACACGTCAAAGAAAGAGAAAAGAAAAAGAAGAGTCAAGAAGGACAGAAAGTTGTCTAGAAGATAGAGAGAGACAATGGAGAGTTTGATCCTGGCTCAGGATGAACGCTGGCGGCGTGCCTAATACATGCAAGTCGAACGCATATCTTCGGATATGAGTGGCGAACGGGTGAGTAATACATAAGTAACCTGGCCTTAAGAGGGGGATAACTATTAGAAATGATAGCTAAGACCGCATAGGTATGAAGATCGCATGATCGACATATTAAATATCCCAAGGGATAGCTGAAGGATGGACTTATGGCGCATTAGCTAGTTGGTAGGGTAACGGCCTACCAAGGCGACGATGCGTAGCCGACCTGAGAGGGTGGACGGCCACACTGGGACTGAGACACGGCCCAGACTCCTACGGGAGGCAGCAGTAGGGAATTTTCGGCAATGGGGGGAACCCTGACCGAGCAACGCCGCGTGAGGGAGGAAGTATTTCGGTATGTAAACCTCTGTTATAAAGGAAGAACGGTGCATGTAGGGAATGACATGCAAGTGACGGTACTTTGTGAGGAAGCCACGGCTAACTACGTGCCAGCAGCCGCGGTAATACGTAGGTGGCGAGCGTTATCCGGAATTATTGGGCGTAAAGAGGGAGCAGGCGGCAGCTAAGGTCTGCGGTGAAAGCCCGAAGCTAAACTTCGGTAAGCCGTGGAAACCGAGCAGCTAGAGTGCAGTAGAGGATCGTGGAATTCCATGTGTAGCGGTGAAATGCGTAGATATATGGAGGAACACCAGTGGCGAAGGCGACGATCTGGGCTGCAACTGACGCTCAGTCCCGAAAGCGTGGGGAGCAAATAGGATTAGATACCCTAGTAGTCCACGCCGTAAACGATGAGTACTAAGTGTTGGGGGTCAAACCTCAGTGCTGCAGTTAACGCAATAAGTACTCCGCCTGAGTAGTACGTTCGCAAGAATGAAACTCAAAGGAATTGACGGGGGCCCGCACAAGCGGTGGAGCATGTGGTTTAA
>OFGF01001392.1_pt1 | contig 15348 bp, 12 predicted proteins | sample 1521711 | NCBI WGS metagenome assembly OFGF01 (sample SAMEA3504092, study PRJEB24116) | mouse gut metagenome | biome: mouse gut; feature: mouse-associated habitat; material: faeces | place: Denmark | collected 2011 | reverse complement strand
CCGCCCCACAGACATAGACATAACACTCTTTTTCCTGCCCAGCTTGCCAGCCTGTGCCAGCCTGCGTACTTACCTCTGTACTCAATGACTCTTGTGTACCAGTTTCAGCCTGGTCAAAATAAGAGCCTGCCCTGCCACATCCTGCTATAATAATTGCAAACACGCATAAACCTGCCCAAATCTGTATTTTCATATAATAACCCCTTTCCTCTGCCGATTCCAGGAGCCCCTCAATGCCGCTTTATGGCTGCGGCAAAAGCCGCTGTTTTATTTTAACGGATTTTCGCCAGGATTACAAGTACTAATTAAATCTTTTACTACTTCTGCTGCGGCTAAAATGCCTGCTATAGATGGTACAAAGGCAATACTTCCCGGCGTCTGCCTTTTACCGGATACATTTTGCCCTTCGTTAGGCTGTGGGCCAATTGGGATTTCTTCGGAATATACAACTTTTAAGTTTGTGACAGCGCGTTTTTTTAATTCACGCCGCATTACCCTTGCCAGCGGGCAGGCCTTGGTATCATAAATGTCGGCAACCTTAAAACCCCCCGCCATAAGCTTATTGCCCGCGCCCATACTGCTGATAACCGGAACCTGTGCTTTTGCTGCAGCTTCAGCCAGGGCCAGCTTGGCGGTTACGGTATCCACAGCGTCCACAATGTAGTCGTACTGGCCAAACGGAAAGTCGCCTTCTCTTCCCGGCAGGAAAAAACAGCGGTATGTATGGACTGTTGCCGCAGGGTTGATTTCGAGCATGCGCTCTTTCATAACATCCACTTTATAGCGCCCAATTGTCTTTGTAGTAGCTATAATCTGGCGGTTTATGTTTGAAACGGAAACTGTATCGTTGTCGATTAAATCAAATGTGCCAATCCCGCTTCGCACGAGCGCTTCGCAGACATAGCCTCCTACGCCTCCAATGCCAAATACCGCTACGCGGGCTTTTAAAAGCGTTTCGCAGGCAGCTTGGCCGATCAGCATCCTTGTCCTGTCTTGCCAGTCGTTCATGTTTTCCTCCTATTTTAGCTTCTTATTCCCCTTGCGGTTCCGGCATAAGCTGCGCTTTTAACGCGGCAAGCTGTGCTTCCGCCGCCATTAAGACATCATAATTGGGCACCTGCGCCTGCCCGGCCTCTGACAACAAGTTATACTGGTTTCTTGCCGCCGCAATCGCAGGCTCGCTTTCAAGCGTCACTTCACCAATCGCATTGATTAAATTTACCACCTGCGCCGCCTCCTGCGCTACTGCTGCGGGGCTCTCGGTACCAGGCAATGTATAAACCAACACTGGATCTCCCTTTTCAATATTTTCAAAGATCTTTTTTGCCGCACTTGCCGGAAGGTTGACACACCCGTGCGAACCGCTGGTTTTATATATATTGCTGCCAAAGCTGCTCCGCCAGGAAGCGTCATGCATCCCCACATTATTGCAGTATGGCATCCAGTATGCCACCTTTGAGGCATAATCCTCGCCCCGTAAGGTTGCATCCCGCTCCTTATAGGTCAGCCCGTAAATCCCGGTGGGCGTATCATAGTGTTTGGATGCGTTTCCGGATACAAAATCCGACTCTACAATAAGCGATCCGTTTTTATAAAAGAACAAATGCTGCGCCGTAAGGTTGATTTCCACATAAGTGTCCCCGTAATCATTTTCCCCATGGCTGCTTGCCCTTTGTGCATAAGTAATCTCACGCGTGACATCCTGCCCTGCGGCAAGGTCAGAAAGTATCTGTTCCTTTTCCCCTTCCTTATCCACCTTCCAGCCATAGTCGCCGTCTGTTATCGTAACAGTTTTGCCATAAGACGTTTTTAGGGAATGTCCGCGGAATACGGTATTATAAGACGATGCCAGCCCATTTACATATTCCTCCACTGCCGCCCCGTCAATCGTAACCTGCGTCCCGTCCGTTTGCATCCATGTGTGGGTAACCCTTCCATCAAGCGTTTCCGTTTTGTCTCCAATCTGATATGTCAGTTTCACACCAGTATATTTATTCAGTGTATCCGCCAGGCTGTTTAACCCTTCGTCATCCGCTGTGGTTTTTGGTTTTTTGTAGCAGCCGCTGTCCTCTAAGGACATCTCCCCCTGCAGGTTGTGGATAGCATAAGACAATTCTGACAGAAGCTTTTTCTTTTTTATTTCATTTCCCTGTTCCTCGGGTACAATATGATAGCCGTCCGCCTGGTATTCGGAAATATATGCATCCTTTGGCGCTTTCTGGTTTTCCTTTTGCATACAGGAGAGGCTTCCCGCTATCTTTTTTAAGGCGTCCTGATCAAAATTTACCATAGTTTCTTCTTCCAGTTTTCTGCTTGTAAAAAACGAAAGCGGCCATGCAAAACTGTTCTGTCCTTTAATTTTGCGGCTGATACTGCCGCCAAATTCCGGCTTTAGGGAAATATCCGCCCCTTTGATCCGTTCCTTTGTCCCGCCCCGTGTGGCAAGCTTCAGCTGATAGCCGTTAATCTGGGCAGTGATCATTGCTTCTGCCTCTTTTGCCGTCTTTTGAGATACATCCATACCGTTTAAGGTAGTAGACGGCAGGAAATGGCTGCTATAATATACAATAGCGCCCAGATAGGCAGCAGCGGCCGCACACAGGACGGCAATCAACGCTATATACCTTTTTTTTAAGTAAATTTTTGGTGCTGTTTTGGCTTTTGCCATAGGTCAATCCCCCTCTTTTGTCCGCCTGCCCCCCATTTTTATTATACCAGGGCGGCTCCAAACCCAAAACCTTTAATCCTCTTCTAGTATCTGGATTTCCAGGAAATCAAAATCAATCCCTTCGATAAAGCTGTCCTGTGTAAACCTTACCTTTGCGTGGCGTTTAAATTCGCTGATATTAGAATCCAGCCAAATAGGCTTACCTAGGTCAAACGCATAACAAACCTCCTCCAGCGCCCGGAATATTTTATGCGTCCTGGTATCATCCCTGTCATCTTCTATGGTCATATCCCGCAGCATACGGTTATCCTTCCATTCCTTTGCCCATAACCGGAACATATAGCGTCACCCCTTTCTTTGCCTGTGCCGTTCATACATGAGTACTGCTGCCGTTACGGCGGCATTTAAAGATTCTACCTTCCCCTGCATGGGGATTTTGACAGCTGTATCTGCTAAGGATGCTGCCTTTTCGGTCAGGCCGTTCCCTTCATTCCCAATAAGGAATGCGCACGCTGTTTTATAATCTGGCGCATCGTACGGAACGCTGCCTTTTAAATGGGCGGCATAAATTTGAATCCCGTTTTGTTTCATCCCTGACAAAAATCCGTAAAAATCACCCGGTGTAAAAAACGGCATGCGGTAAATGCTCCCCATTGTTGCACGTATGGCCTTTGGATTATATAAATCTGCCGTTTCAGGGCTTGCGATAACGGCTGTTATCCCCGCGCCTTCCGCAGTACGCAGCATCGTGCCCAGATTGCCGGGATCTTGTATTCCTTCCAATATTAGATAGGCGGCATTTTCTCTTTGTAAGAGATCTGGTATGTCCCACGCAGGTATACGGACAACTGTCAGGATGCCCTGTGGGGACTGTGTCCCTGCAGCGGCTTTTAAAGCATGCTCAGAAAGCACCTCGTAAGAAAACCCCATAAGGCCCTCCCGGCTGCCTTCCTTAGAAAGGTATGCTTCCGATACATATATGCCCTGTATCCAATTACGGGGCGCTTCTTCAAACATTTTTCTGCCTTCTGTTACGAATACACCCTGTTCCTTTCTTGCTTTTGCTTTTTTGCCCAATAATGCCAGGTTTTTAACCTGGGGGTTTGCAGTGCTTGTAATCATCATTTTTATGCCGCTCCGTCTTTATTTGGGGTTTCATACTGCTTATAAAAAAGAGCCTGCCCCCTGGCAAGCCCCTACCATTAGCAATCCCCTAGATTTTTGTCCATAATATAATGGACCAGACGGGAATCGAACCCGTGTCCAAAAACCACTCCCCTGTCCTTCTACGAGCGTAGTTTATTTTTTGACATTCCCTCTACAAGGCTTGAATAAACACAATCCCTGCTTTAGTAGCTTCATGGTACGCCCACATACGCAAAGCTTAATATGTGTCGTTTCCTGCATCGTCGAAGCCCGGTTCCCAAGGTGCAGGTGCCCCGGGGCGGACTGCTGCAACTAGGCAGCGTATGCTAAATTATCGTTAGCGTTTAATTTAAGTTTGGCATTTGACGCATTCCGTGCGGCTCGCTTCTCCAGCTTTATGATCCCTGTCGAAACCTTTACTGGCCCAAGTATCTTTTTTATTATATCAAAAATTTTTGAATAATCAACCCTTAGTACAAATTTCGTACTTTAAAATTACGTTCGGATTCCCTGCGCTGATCTTTTTTGGCAATATCCTCCCGTTTGTCATAAAGCTTCTTGCCTTTTGCCAGCGATATCTGTACTTTCACCAGGCTCCCTTTAAAATACACCTGCACAGGGACAAGCGTATAGCCCTTTTCAGCTATCTTCTGCTTGAGCCCCCGGATTTCATTTTTGTGCATTAAAAGCTTTTTAGGCCTTAGGGGATCCTTATTAAAAATATTCCCTTTTTCATAGGGGGAAATATGCATTCCATACAAAACCACTTCCCCCTGCTCAATTTTTATATAAGCTTCTTTGATACTGCATTTACCCATGCGAAGCGATTTCACCTCGGTGCCATGCAGGCTGATCCCCGCTTCATAGTCTTTCTCCAAAAAATAATTATGCCTTGCTTGTTTGTTGTTTGCAACAAGCTTGATACTCTCCTTTGCCATCATATCCTCCCATCTGTTTTACCTAGGCTCTCCTGACAATTCAAAATCAATGGTACGGCGCAATAAGTCCGCAGCCGCAACAGTAACATCCACCCTCTGCCCCAGCTTATAATGGCGGTTATTGGACTTTCCTACCAATTCATATGACTCTTCCACGTATTCATAAAAGTCATCTGTAAGCGAAGTGATATGGACAAGCCCCTCTACGGTATTTGGCAGCTCCACATACAGCCCCCATGCCGTAACACCAGAAATAACGCCCTCAAATTCTTCCCCAATATGGGCAGACATAAATTCCGCTTTCTTTAATTTGTCTGTCTCCCGTTCTAATTCCTCCGCCCGGCGCTCCGTTTCGCTTGCATGCGCCGCCACTTCCGGCAAGATTTCCTCATAATGCTCCATCCGCTTCTCGTTCATCCTGCCGCGCAGGCACTCCTTTATAATGCGGTGGATCTGCAAATCCGGATACCTGCGGATGGGCGAAGTAAAATGGCAGTAATACGATGCTGCCAGCCCAAAATGCCCTGTTCCGTATACAGAGTATTTCGCCTGCTTCATAGAACGAAGCGTAAGGCGGCTGATTAGGGTATCCTCATCCGATCCTTCTATCTTCTGCAACAGCTTCTGTAGCTCTTTGGGATGTATTTCATCCGTTCCGATATGGATGGAATACCCAAAGTTATTGATAAACATTGCCAGCTTGCGGATTTTTTCAGGATCCGGGTTTTCATGCGTACGGTAAACGAACGGAATCTGCTGCCAGAAAAAATGCTCGGCTATTGTTTCGTTTGCTATCAGCATAAAATCCTCTATGAGCCGGGTTGCCGCATTCCTCTCATAGGGCTTGATTTCCACCGGATGCCCCTCTGCATCCAATTGTATTTTGGTTTCTGGAAAATCAAAATCAATAGAACCTCGTTTCATCCGTTTTTTGCGTAAAATGCACGCCAGTTCCCCCATTTGGGTCAACATAGGCACAAGCTCCCTAAATTCTTCTATTGCCTGTGGATCCTGTTCTTGTAAAATTTTCCTGACATTCGTGTAACTCATCCGGCGGTCTACCCGGATAACAGTTTCCGCAATTGTATGGTCAATGACCTTCCCTTTTTCATCTATTTTCATAATACAGCTTAATGCCAGGCGGTTTTCCCCTGCATTTAGGGAGCAAATACCATTAGAAAGCGTATGCGGAAGCATAGGGATTACGCGATCCACCAGGTATACGCTCGTCCCCCGCTCTAATGCTTCTACATCCAGCGCGCTGTGCTCCTGTACATAATTAGTTACGTCGGCAATATGCACGCCAAGGCTGTACACACCACCTTCCCTAGTCAAGGAAACCGCATCGTCCAAATCTTTGGCGTCTTCCCCGTCAATCGTAACCATCTGCAAATCCCGTAAATCCATACGCCCTGCCATGTCCGCCTCAGATACATCCTTAGCCACGCGTACAGCCTGGTTTAATACCTTTTCCGGAAATTCAACCGGGATTTCGTAGGCTTTCACTAGGGAAGCAACATCCGTCCCAGGATCATTAGCGTGCCCTAAAATTTCAAGTACCTTCCCTTCCGGGTTTTTACCAGCCTTCCCATAATCGGTAATCCCCACAACGACTTTGTGCCCTTCCACGGCCCCTTTCGATCGTTCCTTAGGCACAAAAATATCCTTTCCAATTTTGGAATCATCTGGAATAACAAATCCGTAGTTTTTGCTGGATTCATACGTCCCAATCACCTGGGTAATCCCATGGGAAATAATTTTTACCACTTTCCCTTCCCGGCGTTTACCAGAAGAACCGGGGGTAATGGCAACCTGAACGGTATCTTTGTGGAACGCCCCGCCCAGCTGATCAGATGGAATAAAAATATCATCCGCCTGGCCTTCCGTTTCCACAAACCCATAACCCCTCGGATGGCCGGTCAATATACCAGTCACCAGGTTCCCTTTCGCCTTTGAGTATTTTCCTTTTGCGGACACCTGTACCTTGCCATCCGCTACCAAATCATTTAAAACTTCCTCCAGCTCATGGCGTTCACTTTTTGAAACAGAAAGCAGCACTGCCATTTCCTTTATCTTCATCGGCACATACATTTTATCACAAATCAGCCCATAAATGGCCTTTTTCCTTTTTTCCAACTGCTCCTTATCCATTTTCCCGCCTCCTTCCTTAGCCAATATATCCAAACAGCTTCCATCCGGCAGGGGATAGAAGCTGTCTAATGTTTCATTTCATATTTCCCAAAAAACCAAATGAAGCCTGCCAAAAAGACAGACTCCACTACTGCCGTATCCGGCAGGACAGCTCCCTTAAAAGCTTCCGATATTCAGCACTGCAGCAATCACAATGAATAATGCAACCAGGATTTTTGTCCCTTTCACAAGCATACCTTCCATGGAGCGGCCTTTGTTCTTGCCCCAGTAGGTATCCGCCGCACCGGCAATAGCTCCAAGCCCTGCGGATTTCCCTTCCTGCATCAAAATGATCACGGTCAATGCCAGGCATATTAAAATAAATACAACTGTTACAATCGTCTTTACTACTGCCACGGGTATTACCTCCTGCAATCTTATTGTTTAGTGTTCCCAAAACTTTAAATAGTATAACATAAGCATATTTTTTTTTCAAGCATATTTTTGTGATTGATCCTTCCAAAATCTCTTTGCCTAAAAAACGGGCAGCGCAAAATTATCCTCCATAAGCTCCGTCTAGCGCCTGCTGCATCTCCTGTGTATATTTCCTGCTGTAAATATTTCCAATCAATGCGCATCCCTGCAGATATAGATCATCCTTTTTCATCTGGTAATCCCCCGCACCCCGATCAAGTGCGTTCATCTGATCAATCACTGACTGGATTTGCTTGCCAACCGTCCTGTCCTTACGGTAATCCTCTACCGTATACCCTTCCGAAAGCACTTCATCATCCGCGCGCCCGGGCAAAAACTCTTCGTCTGCATATGCCCCTGGATCACTTCCCGAGCCTTCTGCTTTTTCAAATGCCCCCGTTTCATACCCATAAGTATCCAACAGGTAAAGCATGGCTTCTTTCCAAATTGAAGCTGGGTAAGATCCCCCATATAAGCTGCTTAGCGTCTTTGGCGTATCAAAGCCTACCCATACCGCTACGGTAAAATATGGCGTTGCGCCACAGAACCATCCATCTTTACTGTCATTTGTCGTACCAGTTTTACCTGCTGCTTCAACTTTGGTGGAGGACGCCCATTTCATAGAAGATGCCGTCCCCCGGCTTATAACGCCTTTTAAAATATCCACCATCTTATCCGCCGCATCCGGTGTATAAACCTCTTTCTCCAAAGGCTCTAAATACAATTCATTTCCATCCAGATCCTTGATGGAAGTAATACAGCTGGTATCCCGGTATGCACCATGGTTAGCTATAGCCGCATATGCGCCCGCCATCTGTTCTGTAGTCACACCATACGTCAGCCCTCCAAGCGATGCCGATAATGTTTCATCTCCTGGCACAATTTTGTCAAAACCCATAGATTTGATAAATGACAGCCCGTATCCAACCCCTATATCATTCATCAACTGGTAAGCGCACCCATTTTTACTCTGTTCTACCGCACTCCTTAGCGAATACTTGCTTCCAGTCATAGCCGAAACCGCCTTACTCTTCTTCGCAGCCGAAACGTCTATATTATTTAAAGAAGAATTTTCGGTATATCCTTGCATAAGCGCCGGGGCATATACAATCAACGGCTTAATAGAACTGCCAGGCTGCCTGTGGCTTTGATAGGCCCTGTTTAAGGTATACATATTTAAAAACCCTTCCTGTGAACGCCCGCCCACAATTGCAATTACCTTTCCGGTCTTATTGTCAATCGCCGTAAGCGACCCCTGGAAATCATACATGCCAGACGACCCAATGGAAACATCCATATTCAATCCGTTATCAATCATCGACTGCAGGGAATTCTGCGCATTGCTGTCAAGCGAGGTATAAATTTTATAGCCCCCCGTATAAATCCGGTCCCGCACATCCGAATACCAGGTATCGTATTCTTCCTGATAGCTTTTGTACGCTTCATCCGAATCAAAATCATACTGAAACACAAAACCTTCTTCCTGCATAAGATACTCTGCCGCACAGTGCAGCGCATACGTCGTCTGATACCCATTCACACGGTCAGAGCTGTTTTTCTTCTGCCCCGTCACCTTAATTTCTTCCGCCAGCGCCCTTGTCAGCTCCTCTTCTGTAATATAACCGCACTCATACATGTCCTGTAAAATTTTATCCCTCCGGTCTATCGCCCGTTCGGGATCAGTAAACGGATTATAATAGGTAGGACGATTAGGGATCGCACACAAATATGCTGCCTGAGAAAGCGACAGCTCCCTGGCAGGAATATTAAAATAAGCATTTGCCGCCGCTTCAATCCCATAAATATTATTGGCAAAACAACAGTTATTGACATAAAATTCCATAATCTGCTTTTTACTATATTTTTTAGTCAGCTCAGTTGCAATCATGATCTCCTTTATTTTCCTTGCGATCGAAACCTCATTTGTCAGATATACCTTCCTCGCCAACTGCTGAGTTACCGTACTCGCCCCATGAATGACCGCCCCCCTGCTTGTAACATACGCAAATGCGACACGGAAAATCCCCTTCATATCATACCCACGGTTCGTCCAAAAGTTACGGTCCTCTACTGCTATAAAAGCATTGACCGCATCTTGCGGGATATTCTCATATTTAAGATATATATTCTTTTCCGATACCGACAGCTCCGCAATCTTACTTCCGTCTTTATCGTAAATATAAGAAATATTTGACGGCCTAAAATCACTAAGGCTGCTTTCTTCCACCTTCTGCTTTGCTTCCTGCTGCCAGTCTGCAATATCGTCCTTGTACTTAAAAAACACCATCCCCACAACACCAAGCATAACTAACATTATCAGGGAAAGCGCTATTTTTATACTTGTGCCAAATACACTCCGTTTACCCTTCTTCTTTGCGGCCCCTCTTTTCCGGGGCTTTGTATTCTGGCCAGATTTCTTTTTTGCATCTAACGGCTTTTGGGAAGCAGTTTTCGTTTTTTTGCCTGCCGCTTTACCCTGCGCTGCTTTCTTTACAGTTGACTTTTTCTCCAATTTCATCACCTTGCTTTTTCACTCATCCGGCAAACCTGCATTGCCGTATTATCTACAGTATGCGGCCCATAAAGAGCATATGTACTGTTTCATAGAATGTTACTTCTTCTTGACGCAAATGTCAACCAAACGAAAGAAAGAGAACTTTAGATATCTTTTAAGATTTCCTTAATACGCCAAATAGCATAGAGGTATCCCATATCCATTGCCACTATTAAGGCCCAAAAAAAACCCACTCCAACTATGAATCCCCATAAATTGAAGTGAGTCCTTTTAAAAAATTAAAACCTACTTATTCATCCTGCCTGTAATCAATAACTATCTCATTACAAATCAATAATTCACGATCTTCCCAAAATCAGCTTTAAGCGATGCCCCGCCAACTAACCCGCCATCGATATCCGGTTTCCCGAACAGCTCTGCCGCGTTGCCTGCGTTTACCGAACCGCCATATTGAATGCGGATGGCCTCTGCTGTTGCTTCATCATATACTTCTTTAATGCAGTTACGGATTGCAAGGCAAACCTCTTCTGCCTGATCAGAAGTAGCCGTTTCGCCTGTTCCGATAGCCCAGATTGGCTCATAAGCGATCACAGCCGCCTTCGCCTGATCTGCAGTTACGTTCTGGAACGCAATCTTAATCTGCATACGGATCCAATCAATGTAAATGCCCTGTTTGCGCTGCGTTAAAGATTCGCCGCAGCAGATAATAGGGGTAATGCCGTGTTCAAACGCTTTTAATACCTTCTTATTGACAGTTTCGTCTGTTTCAGCAAAATATTCCCTTCTTTCAGAATGACCGATAATAACATATTTTACGCCAGCGTCCACTAACATATTCGGGGCAATTTCCCCAGTGTATGCGCCGCTTTCTTCATAATACATATTTTCAGCGCCAATCTGGATATTCGTGCCCTTTGCCGCTTCCATTGCCGGGATAATATCAATCGCAGGTACGCAGAATACTACATCTACTTCGTCATTTGCTACCAATGGGGTTAACTCTTTCACTAATGCAACTGCCTCGCTAGGAGTCTTGTTCATCTTCCAGTTCCCAGCAATAATTTTCTTCCTTGCCATCTTATTGATCTCCTTTTATTATGATTAACTGAAGTTTTTGGCAAAATACGCATTCCAATTTAATGCTTCCGCCAAAGATTCGTATTTTACTTGTCGTCTGCCGCTACTACGCCCGGAAGCTCCTTACCCTCTAAGAACTCCAAGGATGCGCCGCCGCCTGTGGATATGTGGCTCATCTTGTCGCCAAAACCAAGCTGGTTGACTGCCGCCGCAGAGTCTCCGCCGCCGATGATGGTCGTTGCATCTGTTTCTGCAAGCGCTTTTGCTACAGCAATTGTACCCTCTGCCAGGATCGGGTTCTCAAATACACCCATCGGCCCGTTCCATACAACAGTCTTAGCTGTCTTCACTGCCTCTGCATACATTTCCTGAGTCTTTGGACCGATGTCGCAGCCTTCCCTGTCAGCCGGCATCTCTTCTACTGTACAGGTTTCTACGTCAATCTTGGCGTCAATCGGGTTCGGGAATGCAGCTACGGTAACAGAATCTACCGGAAGCAAAAGCTTCTTGCCCAGCTTTTGGGCTTTTTCGATCATTTCCTTGCAATAGTCAATCTTGCTATCGTCAACTAAGGAATTGCCGATTTCATAGCCCTTTGCTTTTAAGAAGGTATAAGCCATACCTCCGCCGATAATTAAAGTATCGCATTTTTCCAGTAAATTGGAGATAACGTTTAATTTATCCGCTACCTTCGCGCCGCCTAAAATTGCTACAAACGGCCTTACCGGATTCTCTACCGCGTTGCCGAGGAAATCAATTTCTTTCTGCATCAGATAGCCGACTGCATTTTCGCCGCCTTTTGCGGTAATGCATTTGGTAACGCCTGCAACGGAAGCATGCGCCCTGTGGGAAGAACCAAACGCGTCACATACATATACGTCCGCCAAATCTGCAAGCTCCTGGCTGAACGCTTCGCCGTTTTTGGTTTCTTCCGTTCCACGGAAACGTGTATTCTGCAGCAGTACAACGTCGCCATCCTTCATGCTTTCAACTGCTTTGGTAGCCGCTTCGCCTGTTACGTTGTAATCAGATACGAATACAACTTCCTTGCCAAGCTTTTCCGTAAGCCTTGCCGCAACCGGAGCTAAAGATTCGCCTTCGTTCGGGCCATTCTTTACTTTGCCAAGGTGGGAGCAAAGGATTACCTTTCCGCCATCGCCGATTAATTTCTGAATGGTCGGCAAAGCTGCGTTGATACGGGTTTCGTCTGTGATTTTGCCTTCTTTTAACGGTACGTTAAAGTCACATCTTACTAAAACACGCTTACCTGCTACGTTAATATCGTCTACTGACTTTTTGTTTAATGACATGGGTTATGTCCTCCTCCTGTTATCTTTGAATGAACTTAAAAAAGATCCGGTCCTTACAGACCGGACCCTTTGTGAGCCTTAACCGGAAGGAAAGCCTAAAGCCTGCCTTCCGGTAACTATTTGCGCATCCTTAAGCCTGCCGTTTAATAACAGCCTGGCCATGCGCGGTTACTAATAGCACGCCCTGGCAGGCTATCGCTTTTAAAGCAGCCTGCCGCGCGCAAAATCACAGAGATTATGCTAACTCTGAGAAGTATTTGATTGTACGAACCATCTGAGATGTATAGCTGTTCTCATTGTCATACCATGAAACAACCTGAACCTCATACAGATCATCCGAAACCTTGCTTACCATTGTCTGTGTCGCATCGAATAAAGACCCAAACCTCATTCCAACGATATCGGAAGAAACGATCTCATCCTCGTTGTAACCGAAGGATTCGTTCGCTGCTGCCTTCATAGCTGCGTTGATGCCTTCTACCGTAACGTCAGCTTTGTTTACAACCGCCGTTAAGATTGTGGTAGAACCTGTCGGGGTCGGTACACGCTGTGCGGATCCGATTAATTTGCCGTTAAGTTCCGGAATAACAAGTCCGATTGCCTTTGCAGCGCCTGTGCTGTTTGGAACGATATTCACTGCTGCTGCACGTGACCTTCTTAAGTCGCCTTTTCTCTGCGGTCCGTCAAGGGTCATCTGATCCCCTGTATAAGCGTGGATAGTAACCATAATACCGGACTGGATCGGTGCATATTTGTTCAATGCGTCAGCCATAGGAGCTAAGCAGTTTGTGGTGCAGGAAGCTGCGGAAATGATGGTATCTTCTGCTTTGAGCGTCTCATGGTTGGTGTTGAATACGATTGTCGGAAGGTCGTTCCCTGCCGGAGCGGAAATAACGACTTTACGTGCGCCTGCATTGATGTGCGCCTGTGCTTTTTCCTTGCTGGTATAGAAGCCGGAGCACTCTAATACAACGTCAACCTTTAAGTCACCCCATGGGCAGTTGTTGGCATCCGGGAATGCGTAGATTTTAATCTCTTTGCCGTCAACGGTGATGGAATCTTCCCCTGCGCTTACCTTGTCAGCCAGCTCGTATTTTCCCTGGGAAGAATCATATTTTAACAAATGCGCCAACATCTTCGGGCTTGTTAAATCGTTGATTGCCACTACTTCATATCCTTCTGCTCCAAACATCTGACGGAATGCCAGACGGCCGATACGGCCAAAACCATTAATTGCTACTCTTACTGCCATGTCTAAATTCCTCCTAATAAATTTTATATTTTGGGGCTTTTCACCCGACCTGAATCTATTTTAACCAATTTTTTCTAAAAAAACAAGCCCTTGGATCGAATATTTCTAAAAAGGTTATGAATTTTTGATTGTTTTGTGTTATACTTCACCCAATAACAACAAACCCCAAAAGGAGGAGCTTATGCTTACACCAAAAATAATTGCTTTAGACTTAGACGGAACCCTGCTTTCCACTACCGGCGAAATCACGCCATACACAAGAGAACAGATCCGCTCCGCCACAGACAATGGCATTGCCGTTGTCATTTCCAGCGGACGCCCCTATACAGGCATCCCTTTAAAAGAAGCAAAAGAGCTTGGCATTGAATATGCCATTACGACCAATGGGGCCGCCGTATACCGCATCTTAGACAACGCCTGTTTATATGAAGACGGGCTTTCCCCAGAGCTTACCATAGACGTCTTATCCAATCTGCCCTCCAGCCACCTGCACCTGGATGTATTTATTGAAGGCACGGCATATACGCAGCGCTCTACGTTCCATATAATACGCCACTCTCTTATCCTGCCAGAGTCCCTGAAAAACTATATTATTACCAACCGCATGCAGGTGGATACCCTTTTAGATTTCATCCGGGAAAAACGCCCCACAATCCAAAAGGCAAACATGATTTTTGAACAAGAAGCCGACGGGTCTTTTATCTGCCGGGACGAAACAAACGCCTATTTATTAAGCCGCCCGGAGTTAAGCGTCGTCTGCGGCGGATACTTCAACCTGGAATTTACCAAAGCCGGGGTCACAAAAGCCAAAGGCTTGCGCTTCCTCTGCGATTACCTGGGGATTCCAATAGAAGCCTCCATGGCGTGCGGCGACAGTGAAAACGACCTGGATATTTTAAAAGCGGCCGGGTTGTCCGTTGCCATGGCAAATGCAGAAAACTGCGTGAAAGAGGTATGCAGCTATGTCACCTCATCCTGCAACGAAGACGGCGTAGGGCGCGCCATCGCCAGGTTTACCAAGGGGCAAAAACAGGAGGGGCGAAAATAATGTACTGGGATACACATATGCACTGCCGTTTTTCCGGCGACAGCACAGCCGAGCCGGACAAAATGGCCTTATCCGCCATCAAAAAAGGGCTGGACGGCATTTGCTTTACCGACCATATTGACTGGGATTATCCGGGGCCGACACCATTTTCCTTTGATCCGGCTGCTTACTTTGAAACGCTCTCGTCCCTGCGCCAACAATACCAAACCAAAATAAACATCCATATCGGCGTAGAGCTGGGCCTGCAGCCGCATTTAAAAGAACGGTATGAGGCATTTACCGGGAAATGGGATTTTGATCAGGTAATTGCCTCATCACATGTCGTACATGGATACGATCCATATTATCCCGAATTTTACGACGGGAAAACAGAAGATCAGGCTTATTTGGAATATTTTGAGTCAATCCTGGAAAACCTCTCTATATTTCGGGATTTTGACGTGTATGGGCACATTGATTACGTCGTCCGGTATGGGCCAAACAAAAATAAGAATTATTCTTACCACAAATTCCAGGATGTAATTGATGAAATCCTACGCACACTGATTGCGATGGGGAAAGGCATTGAAATAAATATGGCAGGATTTAAATACGGGCTTTCCCATCCGAACCCAACAGAAGAAATATTAAAACGATACCGGCAGATGGGTGGAGAAATACTTACTACCGGGGCAGATGCGCATCTGCCTGAGCATGTTGCCTACAATTACAATCGTCTAAAAGACCTTTTATTAGCGGCAGGCTTCTCCTATTATACAGTATTCGAAAAAAGAAAAGCCAAATTTTATCC
>OFGF01001388.1_pt1 | contig 15379 bp, 13 predicted proteins | sample 1521711 | NCBI WGS metagenome assembly OFGF01 (sample SAMEA3504092, study PRJEB24116) | mouse gut metagenome | biome: mouse gut; feature: mouse-associated habitat; material: faeces | place: Denmark | collected 2011 | reverse complement strand
TTTTTAAACTTATATTTAAATGATTATCTCTTAAATCAATATTATTTCCTTCTTTTTGGATACGATTAATTTCATATATTGTATCACAATGCATATCAATAACTTTCATAATAACCTCCTTAAAAATAAATATCTTTATCTTGATATAATTGAGTTAATGATTGTGTATCTTTCAACCATTGAAGAGCCTCATCTATCTCATCTTGTTCTATATCTTCTAAAATTCCATAAGTTGCTATTTGACAAACATCATATAAACTTTGCCATAAAGCATCAAAGTCATCTGTTTCATTATCTGATTGTTCACTTATCTCATAAGCATACATCCTATGTGCCTTTTGTACTGCTTCTTCTTTTGTCATTGTTTTCTCCTCCTTATTCCATATGTTTCAATATTTTTTATATTCATCATTTATCATCTATTAAATGAAAATGTAAACATGCATTTAAAATACCATCATTATCAATTGATGTTGTTATAAAAGTTGCCATTTCTTTAAGCTTTTGATTTCCTTGCCCCATTGCTATTGAAATACTAGCATGTTTAAACATCTCAACATCATTTAAAGAATCCCCAAAAGCAACATATCCTTCCATATGATATAATTGTAATAATTGTTGTATTCCTGTAGCTTTAGAAATCCCTTGAATTGTTATATCTGCATATGTAGATTCTCCAGGTAAAACATTGATTCCTTCTATATCTTGAAAAGGGGCATAATCATATCCTAGTGGTCCATAAACAATCATCGCATCAACATCTTGTCCTTGATATGTTCCAACAGGTGGAATAATACTCTTAAAAAAGCGTTGTGATTCATACACAAACTCATCTGGTTCTTTAGTTATGATACGAGGATGTGATTTTAAAACAACAGCATAACCTAATTGATCTGCTTTTTTTATCAAATTGACAACAGCATCTTTTCTCATAGTTGCATGAAATATTTCTTCCTGTTTAGCATTTAAAACAACTTGCCCATTATTACAAATAAAACCATCCCATTCTATCAAATCCATCAACCCTGTTCTTTGTAAAGAGTCTACACCTCTTCCTGAAGCAATAATAAGCTTATATCCTTTTTCCTTTAACAACAATAATGCTTGATATGTTGAATGTGAAACTTGATGATGAACATTATCTCTTAATGTTCCATCAACATCAAAACATAATAGCTGATTTATCATAATCATTCACCTCTTTTTTTATTATACAAAAAAACAATCGAATTTCCTATCATTTTTCTTTATAATAAAGATGAGGTGATTTATATTGAAAGAACATTTAAAAATACATTCAGATTTTGATCAATTACCATTAGATGTTATTATTACAAGTCCATCACATCCTATTGGTATTGTTCAAATTTCACATGGTATGTGTGAACATAAAGAAAGATATTTAGATTTTATGCACTTTTTAAATCAAAATGGTTATGTTTGTTGTATTCATGATCATAGAGGTCATGGACAAAGTCTTTATAGTCAAAATGATTTAGGATATTTTTATAAAGATGGACATATTGGTATTGTTGAAGATTTACATCAAATAACAAAAATAATGAAAAAACGTTATCCTTATTTACCTCTTTATCTTTTTGGACATAGTATGGGGTCATTAGTTGTTAGATGCTATATTAAGAAATATGATCAAGATATTGATGGTTTATTTGTTTGTGGAAGTCCAAGTTACAATAAAAACATTTCTTTAGGGATTCATTTAACTTCTTTACTATCACGAATAAAAGGTGAGCACTATCGTCCACAGATAATTCAAAAAATAGGTTTTGATGCCTTTAATAAAAACTTTGATAAAACTATTCCTAATAGTTGGATTTGTAGTGATAAAAAAGTTGTTGAAGCCTATAACAAAAATCCTTTATGTCATTTTACATTTACTAATAATGGCTTTTATTCAATGTTTCAATTAATGAAAGAAACATATTCTGATGATCATTGGCAGCTTCATCACCCAACTATACCTATTCATTTTATAGCTGGGCGCTTAGATCCATGTATTATTAATGAAAAAGAATTTAATAAAGCTGTTCAACATCTTAAAGATATAGGATATTCAAAAATCAGTGCACAGCTTTTTGATGGAATGCGTCATGAAATACTTAATGAAAAGAATAAACACCTTGTTTATCAATCTATATTAAAAAAATTAAGGTTCTAGTCATTTCTAGAACCTTAACTCTTATTTATTATAAACTCCCCATATTCATTAACATCTTGTAATATAATTTTTCTTTTTTGTAGTGAAAGAGATACATCAATAATACGTTGATTCAATGAACCCTTATATCGCAAAGATAAACTCCTTTGACTTTGAATAAATCTTCCATCCACTAATGTATCACATAATGATAATAACTCTCTTTCATCTTTTCCCAAAGACATAATTTCTTCAAAAGTATAACCACTATAAATCATAATATGAAGATGTCGTTTTTTTATTTCCTTTATAAAAGAAATTAAGTTTTTTGCTTGAATAAAAGGCTCTCCCCCTGAAATTGTAATACCATCTAATAAACTATTCTTATCAATTTCTAAAAGTAAATCTTTCATATCGGCTAAGTATCCACCTAAAAAATCATGACTATTAGGATTATGACATCCTTTACAATGATGAGGACATCCTTGGGTAAAAACAACATATCTTAATCCTGGTCCATCTACAATAGAATCATTGACTGTTCCATATAGCCTTATCATTGATTGGTAATTCCATGTTTAACTCTATCGCATTCTTCTGCTTTTTTAGCATCATTAAAACGATTTAATGTTCCTACTAAATAACCAGTAATACGTCTAATTCTTTCAAACTCTTGATGTTCTTCCTCACTACGTCCACATTGAGGACATACATCATCAATGATACCATTATAGCCACATATAGGATCTCTATCAACAGGATGATTAATAGCTCCATAACCAATTTGAGCATCATGCATAGCACGAACTATTTTTTCAAAAGCTGGTAAATTTTTTGTTGGATCTCCATCCATTTCAATATAACTAATATGTCCCCCATTTGTAAGTGCATGATATGGTCCTTCAATTTTTATTTTTTGAATTGCTGTTATTGGATAATAGACTGGAATATGGAAACTATTTGTATAATAGTCTTTATCTGTAACACCATCTATTTTTCCATAAAGCTGACGATCTATTTTAACAAAACGCCCTGATAATCCCTCTGCTGGTGTTGCTATTAAGGAGAAATTTAAATGATATTTTTGTGATGCTTCATCCATTCTTTTTCGCATATGTGCAACAATTTGTAAACCTAAAATTTGTGCTTTTTCATTTTCTCCATGATGATAACCAATAAGTGATTTAAGTGTTTCAGCTAAACCAATAAATCCAACTGTCAAAGTTCCATGTTTTAATACTTCTCTTACTTCATCTGTTGGCTGTAATTTTTCAGAATCTATCCAAACCCCTTGCCCCATTAAAAATGGATAATTCATCACATGACGTTTACATTGGATTTCAAATCTTTCTAAAAGCTGATCTATACATATATCTATCATTTGGTCTAATTTATCAAAAAACTCATCTATATCTCCCTTTGATTTAATTGCTAAACGTGGCAAATTAATAGATGTAAAACTTAAATTACCTCTACCTGGTGATATTTCTCTTGTTGGATCATAAACATTTCCCATAACTCTTGTTCGACAACCCATGTATGCAATTTCTGTTTCAGGTGTTCCTTTATAATATTGAAGATTAAATGGAGCATCAATAAATGAAAAGTTTGGAAATAAACGTTTTGCTGATACTCTACATGCTAATTTAAATAAATCATAGTTCTTATCATCTTGATGATAATTGATACCTTCTTTAACTCTAAAAATTTGAATTGGAAATATTGGTGTTTCTCCATGACCTAACCCTGCTTCAGTAGCTAATAAAACATTCTTAATAGCCATTCTTCCTTCAGGAGAAGTATCCATTCCATAATTAATAGAACTAAAAGGAACTTGTGCTCCTGCTCTTGAATTCATTGTATTTAAGTTATGGATAAGAGATTCCATTGCTTGATATGTTTCTTGATTGACTTCTTGATATGTTTCTTGAACTGTAAATTTTTGAATTCTAGAAATAAGGGATTTATCTATATGATATTTTAATAAAATCTCTTTTTCTTTCTTTAAATAACCTTGATCTTCTAATGTTGGGATAATATCTAATGTTTTGACTTCTTCTAAAACTTTGAATGATTCTTTATCTGTTAAAATATCTAAAGCTTTTTTTAGATTTTTATAATATGTTTTTTTATATGATTTTCTTATTCCATCAGCCATACCATAATCAAAATTGACAATCGCTTGTCCACCATGTTGATCATTTTGATTAGATTGAATAGCAATACATGTTAATGCAGAATATGTTGTAATACCATTAGGCTCTCTTAAAACACCATGTCCAGTAGAAAAACCATCTTTAAATAATTTAATAATATCTATTTGTGCACAAGTCGTTGTCAATGTTAAAAAATCCATATCATGAATATGAATATCCCCTGACTTATGTGCTGCACTATGTAAAGGATTTAATACAAACATTTCATTAAATTGTTTAGCAGCTTCTGCTCCATATTTCAACATTGTTCCCATTGGTGCATCTGCATTAACATTTGCATTTTCCCTTTTTAAATCACTATCTTTAGCATCTTGAAAAGTAATTTCTTCCAAAGTTCGCATCAAACGAGATTTACGATCTCTTGAACGTGTTCTTTCTGCTCGATAAAGAATATATGCTTTGGCTATTCTGACATATCCTTTTTCTATAAGAGTTTCTTCTACTGTATCTTGAACAAGTTCTACTGTTGGTAATTCTGTATGTCTTGATTCTAATTTATTTTGAACAGTATGGGCAACTTCTATTGCTGTATCTAGATCATATTTTGCTTCTGTTGCTTGAAAAGCTTTATAAATTGCTCCAGCAATTTTATTGACATCAAATGTATCCATACGTCCATCTCTTTTTCTAATATATTTAATCATATCTATCCCTCCTTTATATATATGTTTAGTATCTCATATCTTTTTTATTTTCTCAATTTATATGAATGATACACTCTTATTTTTTTAAAAGAAAAAGGATGAAATCATCCTTTCCTATTATTCAATATGAGCAATATTTAATTCATTTAATGTTTTTATAATGATTTCTATTGCTCTTTTTTCATCTTCCCCATCTGTTATAATCTCTAGTGTTGCTTTGGTTGGTACTCCTAATGATAAAACTCCCATCATACTTTTTAAGTTCACTTCTTTTGCTCCATATTTCAATGTAACATGACAATGAAATTGTCTTACAGTGTTCACTAATTCTGTTGTAGGAGTAGCATAGAGTCCGACAGGGTCAGTAACGATAAATTTCAAATGTTGTGCCATGTATGATTCCTCCTTGTTAATTATATTATATCACAAAGATATTCATAGAGTGAATTTTTATACATAAAAAAAGAAAAAGTTTATCTTCTTTTTCTCCTCTTTTTCTTGGCATTTAAACCTTCTTCTAATTCATGATAATCAATAAAACTACCTAAATCAAAAACATGATATCCCTGTTTATAAAGTTTTTTATATGCTCTTTCACTAATAGCTGGGTTAATAGCATAAACATAATATATAATATCTTTTTCAGGATAATATTCCTCCATATCATCCATCAAACGTAGTGGTAAACATTCAGCTCCTGCTATATGTAAATCATCATAATTTCTTTGTTCATCTGCACAAATAATAATTATTTTATCAGAATCTTTTTCATAATTACGATAGGCTTCATTAATATCTAATTTCTTTATCTCAACCTTTTTCCCAAATCCAAACATTCAATTTCCTCCAATCTGTTCCTATAATAACATTTATTCTTATTTTTTTCTATTGCTTTTGTCTTTTTTCTATGCTATTATATGAGGGCAACAAATATGGCCTGTTGGAGAAACGGTTAACTCACATGCCTTTCACGCATGCATTCACGGGTTCGAATCCCGTACAGGTCACCATATTTAGGGGCGTGGTTCAATGGTAGAGCATCGGTCTCCAAAACCGTTGATGCGGGTTCGATTCCTGCCGCCCCTGCCATTTATAAATACAGAGTGATATCTTTCACTCTTTTTTTATTCCCTATATATAAACTCAATAATACTCTTAAAGCTAAGTTTAAAAATGATTTATCAATTTTTTATAGTTAGAGATGAGTAAAAACATTAACGACTAAAAAATTAATCATAGACATACTGTGAATAATACTACAAATAAAATTAACAGTATCAAATGTATTTGTTTAATACATATATAAATAATGAGTAATTATTATTACAAAAAATACTTTGAACAACAAAATAAAAAGTAAATATCTAATATGCTTACAAGTTTTATTGAACAGGGATATAAATATGTTGATTATAATGCGCCAAAAGAAGGCTATCAAATTTCATATTCTCATATAAATAATAATAAAATATATGATTAAAACACAAATACAATAACTAATATTTATTTTTATAAAGGAATAGCCGTTGAAATAAGGATTATAGGATATGATGAAAATGATTATCAAAAGATAAAAGATATAGCCCTTTTAATGATCACTGATTCCATAGAGCTTAATTAAAAAAAACAAAAACTAAGAAATTATATTTGATAATAAAATTCAAGAGGAACAATCTATTCAGGTTGCTCCTTCATTCTTTTAGATTTTTTTAAATTTACAAATTTATCATAAATAGATTCAATTCTTTTCAACGAATCAATTTCATCTGTATTGTAAAATTACTTCATCTCTTCTAATTTCTTTTAAAATCTTTTGATACTTTATTATGACTTTCTTTAGAAATTAACTTTTGTAGTATTAATTTTCTTTCTAGTATTCATCTGAAAATACCATTTAATCTATTATTTTATGTTGATGATAATATTTTTAATTTTAAATTATTCCCCATAAATATTACATGATTTGTAAAATGATTGACACCTTTCATATTTTTTATAAAAAATAACTAAAAAGAAAAGTATATCTCATATACCTAATAAGTATATAAAGCTATTCTTTATAAGTATTTGATTTTTAAAACCTATCTGTTAAAATGATGACGAAAAAGAGAAAAGGAGGATGAATTGATGATTGCTTTAACAACTCTATTTCCAGTATTTTTTATGGTTATATTAGGCTTATTTGCAAGAATAAAAGGTTTTGTTACTGTTGAACAAAAAAATGGAGCTAATAATATTGTTTTTAATGTTCTCTTTCCTATATTGATATTTAATGTTCTTTTTACTTCAAAAATAGAGGCATCAGCGTTATACATTGTTTTATATGTCCTCATAGCATTTTGTTTAACTATGGTTATTGGTAAGTTCTTAGGAAAATTAACAGGTGAAAAATTTTCTCATATCTCTCACTATATGTTAACAACTTGTGAGGGTGGTAATGTAGCTTTACCATTATATACTTCTATTGTTGGTGTTGCTTATGCAAGTAATACTGTTATATTTGATTTAGCAGGAACTTTAGTTGCTTTTGTTATTGTTCCTATTTTAGTAGCAAAAAACAGTGTTGGAGAAATATCTAGTCGAGATTTAACGAAGAAAATTCTTTCTAATTCTTTTGTTATTGCTGTTATTATGGCACTTTGTCTTAACTTCTTAGGTGTTTATACAATGTTATCAGAAAGTCATTTTATTGATATTTATACAAATACTATTTCTATGGCTACTGCCCCTATTGTTGGTATGATCTTATTTATTATTGGATATGATTTAAAAATTGATATGGATACTATTGCCGCTATTTTAAAATTACTTGTTTTAAGAATTGCTTTATATATTTTAATTATTATAGGTTTCTTTGTTTTCTTCCCACAACTAATGGCAGAGAAAACATATCTTATTGCAGTTCTTATTTATTTTATGTGTCCAACAGGATTTGCATTACCAATGCAAATATCTCCTTTATATAAAAAAGAAGAAGATAGTAGTTTTACTTCTGCTTTCATATCATTATATATGATTATTACTTTAATTGTTTATACTATTATTGTTATATTTATTGTTTAGAGACTTCGGTCTCTTTTTAAATAAAAAAAGGAAAAAATATCATTATTTTACTAAATATGTTATAATTATTTCATACTTAAAGAAAGTTGGATAAATTATGAACAATTATGAAAATTGGCAGGAATTGTATCCTCGCCCTATGTTAAAAAGACAAAGTTTTTTAAATTTAAATGGAGAATGGAAGCTGAATACGACACCTATCTTTATTCCATTTCCCCCACAATCATCACTTTCACAATATCATCAAGAAGTTCAAGATCATTTAACATACATCAAAGAATTTCAATTACCAGAACATTTTTCATCACAAAATAATCATATTCTTTTACACTTTGGAGCTGTTGATCAAATTGCTGATGTTTATCTTAATAATCAATATCTTGGCAATCACACAGGTGGTTATCTTCCTTTCTCTTTTGATATAACAAATTTTTTACAAGATGATATGAATACTATTCGTGTTGAAGTAGTGGATACACTTTCACATACCTATCCTTATGGCAAACAAAGAAAGAAAAGAGGAGGAATGTGGTATACTCCTGTTTCAGGAATATGGCAAACTGTTTGGATTGAAGCTATTCCCCAACAAGCTATTCACAATATAAAAATAACACCATCTTTATCAAGTATTCATATAGATATTGATTCTGATGCATCACAATTTTATATTTCTATTCCTTTAGAAAACAAAATATTTCAACAAACATATACTTCAAAAGAAATAGATATTGATTTATCTCATGAAACTGAATCTTTACATTTATGGACGCCAGACAATCCCTACCTTTATACAATAATAATAAAAACTGATACTGATTGTATAGAAAGTTACTTTGCTTTACGAACAATAGAAATTAAAAATAGGAAAATATATCTGAATCATAGCCCTATATTTTTACATGGAGTTTTAGATCAAGGTTATTTTAATGATGGTATTTTTTTACCTGAAAAACCTCAAGAATTTATTGCAGATATTTTAAAAATGAAAGAACTAGGATTTAATATTATAAGAAAGCATATTAAGATTGAACCTGAAATTTTTTATTATGCTTGTGATAAATATGGTATGCTTGTTATGCAAGATATGGTCAATAATGGTAATTATAATTGGTTCTTAGATACAGCCTTACCTAATAAAGGTATTTTATATCGTCCTGATAAATTTCCTGGACAAAAAGAAAGAAAACAAATTTTTGAAAAACATATGTTAGAAACTTTAAATCATCTTTTTAATCATCCTTGTATTATCTCCTATACAATCTTTAATGAAGGATGGGGACAATTTGATGCGGATAAAATGTATAAAATATGTAAAGCATATGATTCAACAAGATTTTATGATGCAACTTCTGGATGGTTCCACCAAAAAGAAAGTGATGTTGATAGTTTACATATTTATTTTCGTACAAAAGAACTTTCAACAAAAATGAATAAACCTTTATTTTTAAGTGAATGTGGTGGTTATACAAGACCTATACAAAATCATCTTTTTAAAGAAGATGCTCATTATGGTTATGGACAAACTGATAGTGAAGAAGCCTTAACTGATTGTATTATTAAACTTTATGAAGATATGGTATTAACCTCTATTCCAAATGGTTTATGTGGGTGTATTTATACACAACTTTCAGATGTCGAAGATGAGATTAATGGTCTATATACATATGATCGTCAAATTTGTAAAGTGAATAAAAAAAGAATGATGAATATTTCTCAAAAAATCTTTGAATGCTTTCAAAAGAATTTATAAGAAAAAAGCATCATACGAAATGAGATGAACCTTGTTTCTTTAATAAATAAGAAACAAGGTTTTTATATAAGGAAATTAAGTTATAATAATAAAATGAATTATTCGCACCATTTTTCCTCTTTAACATATATTAATAAAGAAAGGAAGATAGTATGGATACTCAAATCAGTCATGTAACTCAACAATATCTTAATGAATTCTATCAAATATTAGATACAATGATACAAAGAATGACTAATGTTGATATTAATAATAGTATATCTCATAATTTTATTTTACAAATGATTCCTCACCATGAAGCAGCTATTGAAATGTCAAATAATGTATTACAATATACTACAAATATAGAACTTCAAAATATAGCACTTAATATTATTTCTAGTCAAACCCAAGGTATTGAAGCTATGTTAAGAGCATTTGATAGATGTTCAACTGTAATGAATCAGAATACTGATGTGATTAATTATCAAAGAGCATATAATTCAATTATTGAAGCTATGTTTAGTGATATGGCAAACGCCCCTATCAGCAATAACATCAATATTAATTTTATTAATGAAATGATTCCACATCATATTGGTGCTGTAAGTATGGCTAGAAATGCTTTACGTTTTGATTTATGCACTGAACTTATTCCAATTATTAATGAAATTATTCGTTCACAATCTTTAAGTGTTCAAGCAATGAGGACATTTCTTGCAAGATTAGAAAGCCAAGCCTAAAAAATCCTTAAAGGATTTTTTTATTTCCTCATCATAATTTTTTGATAGTAAAAATGAAATGTTACAAAGATGTATATTTTCTTTGTGATTAAAATCGTATATGTTGACTTTTACCTTAAAAGTTAATAGAATATTGATATTAGTTAAAGAAGGGGAATATACTATGGATAAGGAGATTCAAAAAAATCAACAAAGAAAAATACGTCTTAAACCAAAATATAAAGTAACTTTAGTGATTATAGCGATAAGTATTTTTATTATTTACTTTATTGGTTTTATGTATTTTAATGATAAATTTTTAAGTCATACTACAATTAATAATATTGATGTTTCTAAATTAACAATTAAGCAAACACATCAAAAACTTAATGAAAAAATACAAAATCATTCTCTTGATCTTATGTTTATTGATAAAACCAAAGAAACACTTTCTATAACAGATTGTGGTATTCAATATAATAAAAAAAGCCCTATTAACACTCTATATAAACAGCAAAATCATTGGTTATGGTTTATGAGTTTCTTTAAAACAGAAAACTTAGAACTAGATCAAATATTAACTATACAAGAACAAAAACTGATGAATTCTATTGAATCTTTGAACCACTTAAACAAAGAAAAACAAATAGCTCCAGTTAATGCTAAAATTACATACAAAGATAAAAAATTCACTATTATAAAAGAGGAAATAGGTTCAACAATTGATAAAAACAAACTAAAAGAAATTATTATATCTGCTTTTTCTCATGGAAAATCTCAAGTCAATGTTTTAAATGAAAAGGGTTATATTTTACCAAAAATAACTTCAAAAAATAAAAAACTTAATCATTTATTAGAAGCTTCTCAAAAATATGCAAATGCTTCCATCACTTATCAAACAACTTCAGGAAATGTTGTTTTAGATGGAAATACAATTATGAGTTGGTTATCTATTGATGAAAGTGGTAATTATTATCGCGATGATAAAACATTTAAAGAAAATGCGACAAAGTTTGTTAAGGAGCTTGCTAAAAAAATAAATAATATAGGAACTAAAAAAACATTTACTGTTGCTAATGGTCGTCGTGTAACAGTTAGTGGTGGAAATTATGGTTTAAAACTTAAGCAATCTCAAGAAGTTGAAGAATTGTTAAAAGATATTAAAGCCTCTAAACATGGAATAAGAAAACCTGTTACAAGTGGAGTTCAAGCTTCTTATACAAATAATGGTTTAGGTCATACTTATGCTGAAGTTGATTTAACTAAGCAACATATTTATTATGTTAAAAATGGAAAAGTGATTTTAGAATCAGATTGTGTTACTGGTAAACATACTGATCCTGAAAGAAGAACTCCTGCTGGAACTTATTATCTTTATTTTAAACAACGTAATCGTGTTCTAAGAGGAACAAGATTACCTAATGGACAATGGCCTTATGAAACTCCTGTTTCTTATTGGATGGCATTTAATGTTGGTATAGGCTTTCACGATGCTTCTTGGCGACATGGAAAATTTGGAGGAAATATTTATATTAATGATGGTTCTCATGGTTGTATTAATTTACCTCCATATATTGCTAAACAATTATATGAAAATATAACAACAAAAACACCTGTTGTTGTTCATTATTAAAAGAGTTTGTCAATTTGACAAACTCTTATTTCATTTCTAAAAGACAACTATCCTTTTCTTGAATATGTGAATTATAAAACTCTTCTATTGCTTTCAACATATAATAAGTATCTTTAATTCCTGCTGTTTCATATGAAGAATGCATTGCTAATTGAGCAATTCCAATATCAATACTATTCATGGAAACTTGCGCCATTGCAATATTCCCTAAAGTTCCTCCACCTGCTTCATCAGAACGATTAGCAAAAAATTGAACTGGAACTTGTGCTTTTTTACATAATTCTTTAAAAACAGCAATACTCACAGCATCACTTGTATATCTTTGTCCAGCATGTGATTTTATAACAATTCCCTCATTCATATAAACACAATTTTTAATATCTGTTTTTTCTGGATGATTAGGATGAACAGCATGTGCATTATCTGCACTAATCATAAAACTTGATGCTAAAGCACGATAATAATCCTCTTCACTCTTATTTAATGACATATTAATTCTTTTTAAAACATCATATAAAAATGTAGAAGCAGCTCCTTGTTTAGATTGTGAACCTACTTCTTCATTATCAAAACAAGCCATTACATTAATATTTTCATCATGATATCCTTTTAAAAAACCTTTTAATGAGGCAAATCCACACTGTAAATCATCTAAATGTTGGGAAGAAATAAATTCATTATGCAATCCCCAAATAGAAGGTTCTGTTCTATTATAAAGGTATAAATCACTGCCATATATAGATTTTTCATCAATACCCATTTCATTTGCTATTAATTTTTTTAAATCATTTGATTGTGATTTTTCTCCACTTAACAAAGGCAACATATCAATCTGCATATTATAAGTATAACCATTATTAACTGCTCTGTTCATATGTATAGCAACATTAGGAATTAAAACCAAATCTCTATCTATATTTATCAATCTTGTAGCTAAGCAATTATTTTCCTTTACAATAACACGCCCTGCTATTGATAATGGACGATCAAGCCATGTTGCACATAACATCCCCCCATACCCTTCAGTATTGAGTTGTGTATATTTCCCACGTACTTCAATTTCTGCATTTTCTTTTACTTTAAACGTTGGACAATCACTATGACTTGCAACAATATGAAAAGCATAATTATCCAATTTTTTACCTACATGAAAAGCAATAATACTAGAATTATTTCTTGTTACAAAATATTTTCCACCAATTTCTATGTTCCAATAACTTCCTTCTAATAATTCATCATACCCATTATCAATAAGTTCTTTCTTTATATTTTCAACTGCATGAAAAGCAGTTGGACTCTTTTTTAAAAATTCTAATAATTCTTGTGAAATTTCTTTATACATTCATACACCCTCCTTATTTCATACATATTATATCATACCCCTCCTACTCTCTTAAAGACTAAAATTTCTATCTTTCATATCATCACGTATTTACAAAAATAATTCTCATGATAAAATAAATAAAACAAGGAGAATAAACAATGTTAATAACTGCTTCACATATCACAAAATATAATAACTTAAAATGTATTGTTGATGATGTTTCATTGACAATCAATGAACAAGATAAAATTGCTCTTATTGGTATTAATGGTACTGGTAAATCTACACTTTTAAAAATATTAGCAAATTTAACTGATTATCAAGGAGACATCATTAGAAAAAAAGATATAACTATTAGTTATTTACCACAAAATCCTGCCTTTCAAAAAGAATATACCGTTATACAACAAGTATATCAATATGTTGATAAAAATATCCCTGAATATGAAGTCAAAGCTATCCTCAATAAATTTGGTATTACTGACTATCAACAAACAATTCAACAATTATCAGGAGGACAACAAAAACGTATTGCTTTAGCAATCACCTTATTAAAACCATGTGATTTATTATTATTAGATGAGCCAACAAATCATCTTGATAATGAAATGATTGAATATTTAGAAAAATACCTTATCAAATACAATAAAGCTCTATTAATGATTACACATGATCGTTATTTTTTAGAAAGAATTACTCATAAAATCTTTGAACTAGATCGTTGTCAAATTTACACATATGATGCTAATTATTCTCTTTTTTTAGAACAAAAAGCAGAAAGAGAAGAAATCGCCTTTGCAAATGAAAGAAAAAGAAAACAATTTCTTAAAAAAGAATTAGAATGGGTTCGTGCAGGTGTTCAAGCACGTACTACAAAAAGTAAAGATCGTTTACAAAGATTTGAAAAACTTAACCAACAAAAAGATATTCAAAAAATAAATCAAGTTCACATGATAAGTGTATCATCACGCTTAGGTAAAAAAACCATAGAATTAAATCAAATTTCTATGTCATTTCAAGAGCAAGTTCTATTTTATCCATTTCAATATCATTTTAAGAAAAATGATAGAATTGGTATATTAGGTCAAAATGGTTGTGGAAAATCAACATTATTAAATATCATTACTGGTCATATTCAACCTACAAGTGGAAATATTGTTATTGGTGATACTGTTCGTTTTGGTTATTTTAAACAAGGATATGATGATATGGATTCTCATCAAAGAGTTATTGACTATATCAAAGAAACAGCTGCTATTCTTAACACAAATGAAGGACAATTATCAGCAAAACAAATGTGTGAAAAATTCTTATTTGATTCAGATTTACAATATACAACAATTGAAAGATTATCAGGCGGAGAAAAAAGACGTTTATATTTATTAAAAGTATTAATGGAAGCTCCTAATGTTCTTTTATTAGATGAACCAACAAATGATTTAGATATTACTACCCTACAAATTTTAGAAGATTATTTAGATACCTTTACAGGCATTGTTATTACAGTTTCTCATGATCGTTATTTTTTAGACCGCACCATGAAACGTATTTTTGCTTTTGAGGGAGATGGAAAGCTGCGGCAGTATGAGGGAGGTTATACGGACTATTCCATGCGAAAAGCTGCTGAAGCGGAGGAAGCGCAGGAGACATCGGCGAAAACGGCCGTCAAAGCAGATACGGCTGCGGCCGAAAAGGGGCGGAGAACCCGCGGGCCGCAGAAATTAAAGTTTACTTATAAAGAACAGAAAAAATTAGAGCTGATTCCATGTATTAAATTAGATAGACCTTTTGGAGTGGATAAGCAGTTTTTTTATGATTCGGTTGTTTTGGAAGATAAATCAGGAGAAAAGTTAATAAGATTAAGCGAGAACTTAGTAATTAATGATACAA
>OFGF01001386.1_pt1 | contig 15391 bp, 13 predicted proteins | sample 1521711 | NCBI WGS metagenome assembly OFGF01 (sample SAMEA3504092, study PRJEB24116) | mouse gut metagenome | biome: mouse gut; feature: mouse-associated habitat; material: faeces | place: Denmark | collected 2011 | reverse complement strand
AAATAATTGTTTAAAATACATATTTCAAACCTCCTTGTTGTTCTTATTTTTGATAAAAAAGGACAAAAACGGGTAAAATGTAACGAATTTAACATAAAATTGGATAAATTTTACAAAAAAAAAGAAGCAAGATAGTCTAAAATATAGTTAAGGAGGAAAAAGAATATGAACATATTAATATGTGATGAAAAAAAGGAATTTGTAAATGAATGGAAAGGAAGAATATTAAAATTTATACCAAATGATCAATATATAAAAATTCAATCTTGTACAAGTGTTCAAGAAGCTGAGGAAATGGTAAATGATATACCATTTGACATTGCTTTTATGGATACAGAAGTGAATGGGGAAAGTACATTAGAATTAGTTAAGGATTTACGTGCTCAAAATCATCATTGTGCCATTATTTTTGTAAGTAATCATTATGAGCATATTTCACAAAGTTTTGAAATACGTGCATTTCAATTTTTATTTAAAGATATAGATGATGAAATATTAGAAAGCGAGTTAGAACGTGCTACTCAATTATATATTAAACATAAAGCAAGATGTGTTTTGCATACTATGGAGGGGATTGAAACTTTTCTTCCAGATGAGATCTATTATATTGAAACAAGAAATCGTAAAACAAAAATGATGACAAAAAGAGGGGAGTTTTATGGTGAAGTTGAGAATATGAAGAAATTAAAAAATAATTTATTAGAATTTGGTTATTTTCAAATTCATCAAAGTTATTTTTTAAATCTTAATTCTATCTTATCAGTTAGAAAAGGAGAAGTTCAATTAGTAAATGATGAAATTATCCCAACATCTATTTTGAATAGAAAAGAAGTGAAAGAAAAATTAGAAGATTTTTTGAAACGTCCTTAAAATTTTATAAGATTAAGATGAATTAAATATATTTTTTTAGTAGAAAAGATTGAAAAAAATGTTGATAAATGATATTCTTATGGTGGTTATACAACTGGCGGAAGTGGAATTAACCACATGGAGTATAATGTTGAAGAGTCGACCGTCTGGGCAAACGTCTGGACGAGTAGGCTCTTTTTTGTGTTTTGAGAAAATACATGGATATTTCGTTGAGAAAAATGGATATTTATGATATAAAATAAGTGTCGAAGTCCTTATAAAAAATATAAAAAAGAAAGGGTGGCATCATGTTAACGGATGTAGAAATTGCACAAAGTGCAAAAATGAAACCAATTAAAGAAATTGCTGAAAAAGTAGGCTTAGATGAAGATGATTTAGAGCTTTATGGAAAATATAAAGCAAAAATTTCATTGGAAGCTATTCAAAAACTAAAAAATAATAAAGATGGAAAATTGGTATTAGTAACAGCTATTAATCCTACACCTGCAGGTGAAGGGAAAACAACAACAATGATAGGTTTATCTCAAGCATTAAATAAATTAGGTAAAAAATCAATTGTTGCTATGCGTGAACCAAGTTTAGGACCTTGTTTTGGTATTAAAGGTGGAGCAGCTGGTGGTGGATATGCTCAAGTTGTTCCAATGGAAGATATTAATTTACATTTTACTGGTGATATTCATGCTATTACAACCGCAAATAATTTAATTGCTGCAATGTTAGATAATTCTATTCAACAAGGAAATCCTTTGGATATTGATACAAGACAAATTGTATGGAAAAGAGTCGTTGATTTAAATGATAGAGCTTTAAGACATACAATCTGTGGATTGGGTGGAAAAGTCAATGGTGTACCTAGAGAAGATGGATTTGATATTACAGTTGCAAGTGAGGTTATGGCAATTCTTTGTCTAGCAACATCACTTGATGATTTAAAGAAAAGAGCAGGTCGTATGATTGTTGCTTATAATCATGCTGGTGAACCTGTAACTGTTGATGATATTCAAGCAACTGGAGCAGTTACTTTATTATTAAAGGATGCTATTAAACCCAATTTAGTACAAACATTAGATCATACACCTGTTTTTGTTCATGGAGGTCCATTTGCTAATATTGCACATGGATGTAATTCTGTTATGGCAACACAATTAGCTATGAAATTAGGAGATTATGCAATTACTGAAGCAGGTTTTGGGGCTGACTTAGGAGCTGAAAAGTTCTTAGATATCAAGTGTCGTCAAGCAGGACTTTCTCCAGATGCTGTTGTTATTGTAGCGACTGTGCGTGCATTAAAAATGCATGGTGGAGTAGCTAAAAAAGATTTAGCTATTGAAAATTTAGAAGCTTTGAGAAAAGGAATAGAAAACCTTGAAAAGCATATTGAAAATATTGCTAAATACAATTTACCTAGTGTTGTTGCTATCAATGCATTTCCAACAGATACAGATGCAGAGTTACAATTATTAAATGAAATATGCCAAAATAAAGGTGTTGATGTCGCTATAAGTAAAGTATGGGAAAAAGGTGCTGATGGTGGTATTGAATTGGCAGAAAAATTACTTGAAGTTTTAGAAACAAAAGAAGCTCACTTTGCTCCTATTTATGATTTAAAACTTCCAATTGCTGATAAAATAAGAACAATTGCTCAAGAAATATATGGTGCAGATGATGTTGTTTTTACTAAGAAAGTAGTTAATAAGATGAAGAAATATGAAGCTCAAGGATTAGGAGAACTGCCTATTTGTGTGGCTAAAACACAATATTCTTTATCTGATGATCAAACATTATTAGGAAGACCAACAAGTTTTAAAGTAACGATTAATGACTTGATTCCTAATACTGGAGCAGGATTTTTAGTTGCTATTAGTGGAGACATCATGCGTATGCCAGGATTACCTAAAGTTCCTGCTGCTGTTAATATGGATATTGATGAAAATGGAAAAATTGTAGGATTATTCTAAAAGAGACGTTTGTCTCTTTTGGTGTTTAAAAGAAAGGATGGAAAATAAGATGAAAGTTGCAATTATCATGGGTTCTACAAGTGATTTACCTAAAGTGGAACCAGCTATTCAAATTTTAAAGGATTATGGTGTTGAGGTGAATGTAAGATGTCTTTCAGCTCATCGTGCTCATTTAGGATTAAGTGCATTTATAAAAGAAACAGAAACAGATGGAACAGAAGTTATCATTACTGCTGCTGGAATGGCGGCTGCTTTACCAGGCGTTGTTGCTTCTCAAACTATTTTACCTGTTATTGGAGTTCCTATTAGTGGTTCAACATTAGATGGAATGGATGCACTTCTTTCAATAGTACAAATGCCTTCTGGAATACCAGTTGCGACAGTTGCTATTAATGGAAGTAAAAATGCTGCATATTTAGCATTACAAATCATGGCAGTTCAACATGAAGGTATTAGAACTCAATTATTAGATTATCGAAAAGAAATGGAAATTAGCGCAATGAAAGCTAATGACGAAGTTATAGAAAAATATAAATAAGAGAGGAAAAAGAAAAATGGCAAAATTATTGTATGAAGGAAAAGCAAAACAAGTTTATGAAACTGATAAGGCAGACGAATATTTAATTCATTATAAAGATGATGCAACTGCTGGTAATGGAGTAAAACATGATCAATTTGAAGGAAAAGGTGTTTTAAATAATACTATTTCTTGTATTATCTTTGATATGTTAGAAGAAGCAGGTATTGAAACACATATGATTGAAAAGATAAATGATCGTGATATTAGAGTGAAAAAAGTGGAAATTTTTCCATTAGAAGTGATTATAAGAAATATTACAACAGGATCTTTTTGTAAAAGATTGGGAGCAAAAGAAGGTATTGTTTTAGATGAACCAATCTTTGAAATGAGTTATAAAAATGATGATTATGGTGATCCATTAATTAATGATGATCATGCTGTTGCGTTAAAATTAGCAACTCGTGAAGAATTGGCTTATATTAAAGAAACAACTTTAAAGATTAATGAATTATTAAAAGCATTTTTCTTAAGATTAAATCTAAAATTAGTTGATTTTAAAATTGAATTTGGAAAAACTGAAGATGGAAAGATTTTATTAGCTGATGAAATTTCACCAGATTCATGCCGTTTATGGGATGTTGATACTAACCAAAAATATGATAAAGATGTTTTCAGACAAGATATTGGAGATTTAATTGAAACTTATAAAGCAGTTCTTGCAAGAATGGAAAATAAATAAGGAGAATAAAGATGGATTATAAAAAAGCTGGTGTAGATATTGAAGCTGGATATAAATCAGTTGAATTAATGAAAAAACATGTTAAAGAAACAATGAGACCTGAGGTATTAGGTGGACTTGGAGGATTTGCAGGAGCATTTGATTTAAGTGCAATTAAGAATATGGAAGAACCAGTTCTTTTATCTGGAACTGATGGTTGTGGAACAAAGGTAAAACTTGCTTTCGTTATGGATAAGCATGATACGATAGGAATTGATGCTGTTGCTATGTGTGTTAATGATATTGCTTGTTCAGGAGGAGAACCACTTTTCTTCTTGGATTATATAGCATGTGGAAAAAACTATCCTGAAAAAATAGCAACTATTGTAAGTGGAGTTGCTGAAGGATGTAAACAATCAGAATGTGCTTTGGTTGGTGGAGAAACAGCAGAGCATCCAGGACTTATGCCTGAAAATGATTATGATCTTGCTGGTTTTGCAGTAGGAGTTGTTGATAAAAAAGATATTATTAATGGAGAAAATATTCAATCTGGTGATGTATTAGTAGGAATCGCTTCTAGTGGTGTTCATAGTAATGGATTTTCTCTTGTGAGAAAAGTTTTTGAGATGACAGAAGAATCATTAAATACATATTATGATGAATTAGGAAAAACATTAGGAGAAGCTTTGATTGAACCTACAAGAATCTATGTTAAAGCATTAAAAAATATAAAAAATGCTGGTGTTAAAGTCAAAGGATGTAGTCATATTACTGGTGGTGGTTTCTTTGAAAATATACCAAGAATGCTACCTGAAGGTGTGAAAGCAATTATGAAAAAGAATAGTTATGAAGTTCCAGCAATCTTTGATTTGATTGCTAAAAATGGAAATATAGCTGAAAAGATGATGTATAATACTTTTAATATGGGGTTAGGTATGGTTATTGCTTTAGCTCCTCAAGATGTTGATAAAGCTATGGCAGCTATCCAAGAAGCAGGAGATACTTGTTATGTTGTAGGAAGTATTGAAGCAGGTGATAAGGGAGTTGAATTATGCTAAAAGTAGCAGTCTTTGTTTCAGGAGGAGGAACTGATTTACAATCTATTATTGATGCTTGCCAAAATCAAGAAATCAATGCTGAGATTAAATTGGTTGTTTCTTCAAGAAAAAAAGCATATGGCTTAGAACGTGCAAGGCTAGCAGGAATTCAAGCTGAATATATAAGAGATGATGATTTATTAATTCAAAGATTACAGGAAGAAGAAATTGAATTGATTGTTTTAGCAGGATATTTAGCTATTGTTAGTGAACGTTTGATTGAATTATATCAAAATAGAATTATTAATATCCATCCTTCTTTAATTCCATCTTTTTGTGGACCTGGATTTTATGGCTTACATGTTCATGAAGCCGCTTTAAAAAGAGGGGTAAAGGTAAGTGGAGCAACTGTTCATTTAGTTTCTCCAATTGTTGATGGAGGACCAATTATTTTACAAGAGGCTGTTGATATTTCAGATTTAAAGACAGCTGAAGAGATACAAGAAAGAATTTTAGAAATTGAACATCGTATTTTACCAAAAGCAGTTGGATTATTTGCAGATCATAGAATAAAAATTGAAAATGAAAGGGTTGAAATAATATGAGAAGAGCATTAGTTTCTGTTACAAATAAAGATGGTGTTGTTGATTTTTGTAATGGGTTAGTAAAGTTAGGTTTTGAAATTGTTTCTACTGGTGGTACATTAAATAAGTTAAAAGAAGCTGGTATTGATGCTATTGCGATTGATGATGTTACAGGATTTCCTGAAATTTTAGATGGAAGAGTGAAAACTTTACATCCAAAAGTTCATGGTGGTTTATTATATAGAAGAGATGTAGAAGAACATGTTCAAACTGTTGAAGAAATGGGAATTCAACCTATTGATTTGGTTTGTGTCAATCTTTATGAATTTGAAAAAGCATTAAAAGCAGGAAAACCAATGGCTGATATGATCGAAAATATTGATATTGGTGGTCCTTCAATGATTAGAAGTGCTGCTAAAAACTTTAAAGATGTTTTGATTGTTACAGATCCTAGTGATTATCAAAATGTATTAGAAGCACTTGAAAAACATACTGATGATTATGATTTTAGACTTAATTTAGCATATAAGGCATTCAGTACAACAGGAGCATATGATGCTATGATTTCTCGTTATTTTGCAGATGTTGTAGGGGATGATTTCCCAGATACTTTAAATATTTCATTAAAGAAAGTAGAACATTTACGTTATGGTGAGAACTCTCAACAAGCTGCTAATAAATATGAAGATCCTTATGTTCAAAAATCATTATTAGATTATGAACAATTACATGGAAAAGAAATCTCATTTAATAATGTTAATGATTTATATGGTGCAGTTGCTGTTGTAAGAGAGTTTGATAATCAAATTGTAACAGCTGCTATTAAACATTCTACACCTTGTGGAGTTGCAGTTGGAAGTACAGGATATGAATCATATATGAAAGCTTATGAAGCTGATCCTCAATCTATTTTTGGAGGAATTGTTGCTGTTAATTACAAAGTAGATAAAGCAACTGCTGAAGAAATGCACAAGATTTTCTTAGAAATTGTTGCTGCCCCTGACTTTGATGAAGATGCTTTAGAGGTTTTAAAGAAAAAGAAAAATTTACGTATCTTAAAATTAAAGAATTTAGATGCAAGAGATGCAAAATATGATATTAAGTATCTTGAAGGAAAAGTTTTAGTTCAAGAATTAAATACAAAAATGATTGATGAAATGAAGGTTGTAACAAATGCTCAACCAACTCAATCTCAATTAGATGATATGGAATTTGGTATGAAGGTTGTTAAATATGTCAAATCAAATGCTATTTGTATTGTTAAAAATGGTGTTACTTTAGCAATTGGTGGTGGACAAACATCAAGAGTATGGGCATTAGAAAATGCTATTCATAATAATCCTGATAAAGATTTTAAGGATGCAGTTTTAGCTTCAGATGCATTCTTCCCATTCAATGATTGTGCTCAAGTTGCTATTGATGTTGGAATTAGGGCTATTGTACAACCAGGTGGTAGTGTGAGAGATCAAGATTCAATTGATTTATGTAATGAACATGATGTACCTATGGTCTTTAGTGGGTATAGACATTTTAGACATTAGGAGGATAAAAGTGAAAGTACTAGTTATTGGGAGTGGTGGTCGTGAACATGCGATTGCTTATGCATTAAATAAAAGTCCTAAAGTTGATGAAATTCATGCTATTCCAGGAAATCCAGGAATAGCTGAGTTTGGAATATGTCATTTAGGAAATGTTGAAGATTTAGATGGTATTTTACGTTTTGTGGAAGAAAATCATATTGATTTTACTGTTATTGGTCCAGAAGTGCCTTTATGTATGGGATTGGCTGATTTATTAGAAGAACATGGACATAAGGTTTTTGGACCTAGAAAGTTTGCTGCAACTTTAGAAGGAAGTAAAGCTTTTTCTAAAGATTTTATGGCAAGACATCATATTCCTACTGCTGCATATCAAGAAGTTAATTCTTATCAAGAAGCTATTGATGCTTTAAAAGATTTTGCTTATCCAGTGGTTGTAAAGGCAGATGGGTTAGCAGCTGGAAAAGGTGTTGTTATTTGTGAAAATGAACAAATGGCAAAAGATACACTTAAAGAAATGATGATAGATGGAAGCTTGGATGGAGCTGGAAGTAAAGTTGTATTAGAAGAATTTTTAACAGGTTTTGAATGTTCTTTACTTTGTTTTACTGATGGAAAGACAATTATTCCAATGGTCAGTGCAAAAGATCATAAACAAGTCTATGATGGAAATAAAGGACCTAATACAGGTGGTATGGGAACTGTATCACCAAATCCATTTATGCCTAGTGGAATGGATGAAATTATGAAAAAAGATATTTTAGATCCATTTATGGATGGTTTAAAAGCAGATGGTATGGATTATAGAGGTGTTGTTTTTATTGGTTTAATGATTGAAGATAACAAAGCTAAAGTTCTTGAATTTAATGTTCGCTTTGGAGATCCTGAAACACAATCTATTTTACTTCGTTTAGATAGTGATTTATTTGATATTATGTATGCTGTGTCAACAAGAACTTTAGATCAAGTAGAAGTCAAATGGAAAGATGAACATGTTGCATGTTTAGTTTTGGCTAGTGGTGGATATCCTGGAAGTTATGAAAAAGGTAAAGTAATTACAGGATTAAAAGATATTGCAGATGATATTATTGTTTTCCATGCTGGCACTTCATTTAAGGATGATCAAATTGTAACAAGTGGTGGTCGTGTATTAAATATTTGTGCATTAGGAACTTCATTAGAGGAAACAAGAGAAAAAGTTTATAAAGCTGCTGATGTGATTGGTTTTGAAGGTAAATATTATCGAAAAGACATTGGTTTAATGTAAGAGGTGAAAAGATGAATCAAGTATATCGTATATATGTAGAAAAAAGAAAAGATTATTCAGTTGAAGCTGATGAAATCTTGAGTAATGTAAAAACACAATTAAAGATTGATACATTAGAATCTTTAAGTGTTGTCAATCGTTATGATGTTCAAGGAGTATCAGAAAATGTTTTAAATCAAGGGATTCCAACTATTTTAAGTGAACCAATGGTTGATGATATTTATAGAGAAGAATATCCTATCAAAGATGCTAGAGTGTTTGCTATTGAATACTTACCTGGTCAATATGATCAAAGAGCAGATGCTTGTGAACAATGTTTTCAATTATTAACAGGAGAAAAAAATGTTAAAGTTAAATGTGCTAAATTGATTGTTTTAAAAGGGCAAATCAATGATGAAGATATGAAACGTATTCAAAATTATTTAATTAATCCTGTGGATCAACGTTTAGCTTCATTAGATAAAGTACGTGATTTAACAGAAGATGATGTTCATATAGATGCTGTACCAGTCATTGAAGGATTCATTAATTTTAGTGATGATGAATTAAAACAATATATTAAAAATAATGGTATGGCAATGAATTATGATGATTTAAAAGTTACACAAGATTATTTTAAAAATGACGAAAAAAGAGATCCTACTGAAACAGAATTAAAAGTTTTAGATACATATTGGTCTGATCATTGTCGTCATACAACATTTGCAACAATTATTACAGATTTAGATATTCAAAATGGAGCTTTTAAAGAAATATTAGAAAAAGATATTGAAGATTATAAAACATCAAGACATCTTGTTTATGGTATTGATACAAAACGTCCATTAACATTAATGGATTTAGCAACAATATCTATGAAAGAATTAAGAAAAACAGGATACTTAGATGATTTAGAAGTTTCTGAAGAAATTAATGCATGTTCAGTTGAATTAAAAATTCATACAACTGATGGAGATGAAGATTGGTTATTAATGTTCAAAAATGAAACTCATAACCATCCAACTGAAATTGAACCATTTGGTGGTGCCGCAACATGTTTAGGAGGAGCTATTCGTGATCCATTATCAGGAAGAGCTTATGTTTATCAATCAATGCGTATTACAGGAGCAGGTGATCCTAGAAAATCATTAGATGAAACATTAAAAGGAAAACTTCCTCAAAGAAAAATTTGTCAAGAAGCTGCACATGGTTTTTCGAGTTATGGAAACCAAATTGGTTTAACAACAGGTTATGTGCATGAGGTTTATGATGAAGGATATGTAGCAAAACGTATGGAAGTAGGAGCTGTTGTAGCTGCTGCTCCAAAAGAACAAGTGAAGCGTTTAGAACCATTAAAAGATCATATTGTTTTATTAATTGGAGGTAGAACAGGTCGTGATGGTATTGGAGGAGCGACTGGTTCTTCTAAATCTCATGAATTAAAAACAACAACAACTGCTGGAGCTGAAGTTCAAAAAGGAAATCCAGTAGAAGAAAGAAAAATTCAAAGATTGTTTAGAAATAAAGAAGTTTCTGAGAAAATTATTCGTTGTAATGACTTTGGTGCTGGAGGAGTCTGTGTAGCTGTTGGAGAATTGGCTCCTGGATTAAATATAAATTTAGATGCTGTTTTAAAGAAATATGAAGGATTAACAGGAACAGAATTAGCTATTTCTGAATCCCAAGAACGTATGGCTATTGTCATTGATGAAAAAGATGAAGCCTTTATGAAACAAGCTTGTATTGATGAAAATTTAGAAGTTGTGAGAGTGGCAACTGTTACTGATAATAATCGTTTAACAATGTGTTATTTAGGACAAACTGTTGTTGATATTGATAGAGCATTCCTAGATAAGAATGGAGCATCTCGTCATCAAAATATTGAAGTACAATTACCAGATTTCACTTCTACACCTTTTGATGAAATGAAACAAAATTCATTTGTTGAAACTTCAAAAGAAGTTTTAAGTCGTTTATCTGTTTGTGGACAAAAAGGACTTGTAGAAAGATTTGATTCTTCAATTGGTAATGGAACAGTTTTATCTCCATTTGGAGGAAAAACATTGAGAACAGAGACAGAAGGAATGGCTGCTTTAATTCCTGTTTTAGGAAAGGAAACAACAACATGTTCATTAATGAGTTATGGATATAGTCCACTTATTTCTAAATGGTCTCCATATCATGGGGCTATGTATGCTATTGTAGAATCAGTTGCTAAAATAGTTGCTATGGGTGGAAATTATCATACAATTCGTTTCTCATTTCAAGAATATTTTGAAAAATTATTAGATATTCCTAGTAAATGGGGAAAACCTTTTGCTGCTTTACTTGGAGCTTATCGTGTTCAATCTGAATTAAAACTTCCATCAATTGGTGGTAAAGATTCTATGTCAGGATCATTTGAAGATTTAGATGTCCCCCCAACATTAGTTTCATTTGCTATTACAGGAGCAGAGGTTGATGATGTCATGACTCCTGAATTAAAAGAAGCTAATCATACATTGGTTGAAATAATGTTACCTAAAGATCAATTTCATGTTTATGATTTTGAAGCCTTAAAGAAACAATATGATGCTGTTATGGAATTAATCAAAAACAAACAAGTTTATAGTGCTTATACTATTAAAGATGGTGGTATTATTGAAGCTGTTTATAAGATGGCATTTGGTAACGCTGTTGGTGTTGAATTAGATAAAAATTTAACATTAGAAACAATGATTGAGAAGAATTATGGAAATATTATTTTAGAAGTAGAAAATGATACTGTTGTCACATTAGAAAATACAAGAATTATTGGTCATACAAATAATACACATCATATTTCTTATAACAATGAGACATTATCACTGGATGAAGCTTATGATATTTATGAATCTATTTTAGATGATGTTTATCCAACTAAAGAAAAAGCTCCTACATCTGATATGATTGTTAAGGATTGTCATGAAAGAACAATATTACATGCTTCAAAAGTTTATGATGAAGTTAATGTTGTGATTCCAGTATTCCCAGGAACAAACTGTGAATATGATTCAAAGAGAGCTTTTGAAAAAGCAGGAGCTAAAGTTGAATTAGTATTGATTAGAAATAAGACTGAAGAAGATATTAAAAAATCAGTTGATGAATTAGAACAAGCTATTAGAAAAGCTCAAATAGTGATGTTACCTGGTGGATTTAGTGCTGGTGATGAACCAGAAGGATCTGGTAAGTTTATTGCGACAGTTCTCAGAAATCCAAAATTGAAAGATGCTATTAGTGATTTATTAGATAATAGAGAAGGTTTAATGATTGGTATTTGCAATGGATTCCAAGCATTAGTAAAATTAGGGTTATTGCCATATGGCAATATTAAGGAAATGGATAAAGATGATCCAACCTTAACTTTTAATACAATTGGACGACATTTATCACAAATGGTAGAAACAAGAATCGCTTCTGTTAAATCTCCTTGGTTAGCAAATCTTAATGTTGGTGATATTCATACAATACCAATTAGTCATGGAGAAGGAAGATTCGTTGCTCCAAAAGAAGTCATTGAAAAGTTATTTGAAAATGGACAAGTTTTTACTCAATATGTTGATAGTCAGGGACAACCTACAATGGAATCTCCATATAATCCAAATGGATCTATGATGGCTATTGAAGGTATTGTTTCATTAGATGGTCGAGTTCTTGGAAAGATGGGTCATAGTGAAAGACAAGGACAAAATAGAAACAAAAATATTTATGGAGAAATGGATCAGTTATTATTTGAAGCTGGTGTAAAATATTTTAAAGGTGGAGAATAGAATGGAAAATCAAAAATTTGAAAGTTTAACACTTTGTCCATTAGATGGACGTTATTCTGGAATCAAAGATGCATTAGGAGAATATTTCTCTGAGTATGCTTTGGTTAAATATAGAGTTTTTGTTGAAATTCAATGGTTAAAATTTTTAATTGAAAATATTGATAGTGATATTTTAAGAAAATTTGATAAAAAAGATATGAATAAAATAGAATCTATTTCTAATGATTTTAATTATGATTCATTTAAGGCTATTAAAGATATTGAAGCAACAACTCGTCATGATGTAAAAGCAGTAGAGTATTTTATTGGTAATGCTTTAAAAACAATGGGATATGATTATTTAATTAGCTTTGTTCATATTGGTTGTACTTCTGAAGATATTAATAATACATCTTATGCTTGTATGTTAAAATATGGACTTAAAGATGTTTGGGTACCTAAGGCTAAAGAATTTGCTGATGTGATTAATCAATGGGCAGTCAATCATAAAGATGATGCTATGTTAGCACATACTCATGGACAACCTGCAACACCTACAACAATAGGTAAAGAATTTAAAGTTTATGCTTATCGTTTAGCATCAAGTATAGAGAATATTGAGAATATTCAAATAAAGGCTAAATTTAATGGAGCAACTGGTAATTATAGTGCTATTTTAACTGCTTTTCCTAATGTTGATTGGCAAGCTATGGCTAAAAAATTTGTTGAAGAATATTTAGGATTAACATTTAATCCATTAACAACACAAATAGAAAGTCATGATTATACTTGTCATATTTTAGATGGTATTCGTCATTTTAATAATGTGTTGGTTGATTTTGATGTTGATATGTGGCTATACATTTCTATGGAATATTTTAAACAAATTCCTGTAAAAGGAGAAGTGGGAAGCAGTACAATGCCTCATAAGGTTAATCCAATTCGTTTTGAAAACAGTGAAGCCAATGTAGATATGTCTAATCATATTTGTATAGCATTATCTAATAAACTTCCTAAATCACGTATGCAAAGAGATTTATCTGATTCTTCTTCACAAAGAAATTTAGGTTTAGCATTTGGCTATTCATTACAAGCTATTAATGAAACTATGAATGGTTTGGCAAAGTGTGTTGTTAATAAAGATAAATTAGCAAGTGATTTAAATGAGAAGTGGGAAGTTCTTGCTGAACCAATACAAACCATGTTAAGAAAATATGGTGTACCTGATGCTTATGATACATTAAAAGCTTTAACAAGAGGTAAGAATATTTCTAAAGAAGATATTCTTCAATTTGCAGAAAGTTTAGAAATGTTATCTGATGAAGATAGGGAAACATTAGTTAATATGACACCAGCATCTTATATTGGTTTAGCTAATAAGTTGGCAGATTTGAAGTTAAAATAAAAAATGAAGAAGTTGATATGAATTCAACTTCTTTTTACTTGTATAAAAACGTTGCTAAAAGCATTGTATAAATATTTGCTTTATGCTATAATGTGTTAAAGGTTTCATCACTGTATCTCACTATAAAAAGTATTCAAATATATGAATGGGAGTGATGAAATATGAATAGTGTTTTGGATATGAATACTGACTATCTTCATAGGATTTCAAAGCTGTCTCTCTTTGATGATGATTTTATGAATATCGTCTTTCAAAATGACAAGTGTGTTCAACTTCTCTTGGATATTATCCTTGATCATGATATAAGAATCATCGATAAGGATATTCAGCATAGACTGGATAATATCAAAGGAAGAACAGCTATCATAGATATGTATATAGCAGATGATAAAGGAAGATATATAGATATAGAGATACAAAGAGAGGATAGCCAAGCCATAGGGAAAAGAGCAGGATATCATGCAAGTGCATTGAAAACGAATGTAACAGAGAAAGGGACAGAATGGAAAGAGATACCAGAAATCTATATCATCTTTATAACAGAGAATGATGTGATAGGAGAAGGGCTGCCTATTTATCATATAGAGAGAAGGATAGAAGAGAATGGGAAGAAGTTTGAAGATGGGACACATATTATCTATGTGAATGGAAGAAATGAAGAAGAGACGAGACTAGGAAGACTAATGAGAGATTTGAAAAGTAAAGATCCTAGAGAGATGTATTATAAAGAATTAAGGGAGGAGGTCAGGAGAAGGAAGGGATAGAGAAGATGTGTAAGATATTTGAAGAAGTCGAACAACGAGGAGTAAAGATAGGAAAAGAACAAGGCAAAAAAGAAGGAATAATAATAGGGCAACAAAAAGGTATAGAGATAAATAAAGGAAATACTATAAGAAGAATGCTTGATTCAGGAAGATTTACATATGAGGATATATGTATTTCTACTGGAATTACAGAGGAAGAAATACATCTTTATATCTAGGTTATATAGAAATTGAAAAACCCTTTAGTTGATAAATTCAACTTTTGGGGTTTCATTTATTTTATATAACTATTGACTAATATAGGCAATAAGTCTTGCACCAGGACCAGCATGTGTACCAATAACAGGACCAACAAATCCATGTGATGGATTACTAAAATGGAATTCATTTTTTAAAATATCTTCAAATTTATCTAAGCCATCATCATTACCAGTATATCCAATGCAAATTGGTTCATTTAAATCAATATCACCTATTTCATGAATAATATCAATAATTTTTGAAATTGCTTTTTGTGTTCCACGTGCTTTTGAAATTAATACAAGTTTACCATCTTCTAATCCAACAATGGGTTTGAATTTTAATAAAGTTCCCATAGTTGCACTTGTTTTAGATAATCTTCCACCTTTATAAAAATATTCTAAAGTATCAACAACAGCTAAAATGTGAACACGATGTTTATATTCTTCAATGATATTAACAATTTCTTGAACACTTTTTCCTTCGTTTCTTAATTTCACTGCTTTTTCAACAATAAGTCTTAATCCTTGAGTTGCATTAAAGCTATCAATAACATAAATATTATTGTATTCAGCTAAATCTTTAGCAATACAAGCACTTTGATAAGTACCACTGACTTGACTAGATAATGTTATAACAATGATGCTATCTCCTTGATTTTTAGCATCTTCATATAAATCCAAGAAATCTTGAGGAGATGGTTGAGATGTTGTAGGAAGAACAGAACTTTTCTCTAATAATTCA
>OFGF01001382.1_pt1 | contig 15426 bp, 14 predicted proteins | sample 1521711 | NCBI WGS metagenome assembly OFGF01 (sample SAMEA3504092, study PRJEB24116) | mouse gut metagenome | biome: mouse gut; feature: mouse-associated habitat; material: faeces | place: Denmark | collected 2011 | reverse complement strand
ACTCGTGGCAGCGGTCGCTCCCTACGCTGCGCCGCGAAGTAGGGTAGATAGTACTCCTCAACTTTCTCCGGACGGGACTATATTATTATAATAATGGCTACGCTAATCATCGTACCGAAAATCGATACTGGTGGTCGGGCATTGGTTCCCTAGATAACTTTAGCTACTACCTGAATGTCTTTACGACAACTACCGATCCTCAATCTACCAGTAACCGCGGTAACGGCTTCGCCATCCGCTGCGTTACACGGGAGGGGTAGAGGAAGACTTATCGTACCTATTATAATATCTGAACCAACTAAAAATCGCCCCCCCCCAGTGGAGACGATTTTTGAACTTTACTCAGCCTTTTCTTCCGGAGCTTCGTCCGCAGCTGGCTCTTCTTTTGGTTGATTTTTACGCAACTTGTCGGCGTGTTTCGCCTTTGCGTGTTTCTGAGTTGGGGCTTTATACCAATCCGGCAACTTTACGCCCTCAGAAGTCAACACGCGCGCCACGCGACTACTTGGCTGTGCGCCATTTTTAAGGTAGAATTCCACCTTTTCCTTATCCAAGACGGTTCTTTTAGTGCTTGGGTCATAATTGCCGCCCTCAGCCACAACACGACCCGACAAGGGGTGGCGCTGGGATTCTTGGACGACTATCCGATACACTGGTAAATGTGCTCGGCCATTACGCTGCATACGAATCGCTAGCATTTTCTCTCCTTAAAGTTAAATTTGTTCAAATTATATCAAAGATTAGAGAAATTGTAAAGTTTCCTATTTTTACAAATAAAAACTAAACTTTTTATGTTCGAAAAGCGACAACAGGTAAACTTCAAACAACGTCTGTAAGGAAAATTGCAAAAGTCTAAACCTAAATCAACGCTCTCAACTTTCTCCGGACGGGTAACTACGCCCGTTCCGAGGGCTATACTTATGGTTATCTTAGAGAAGGCTTCTGGTGGGGCAATACTAGAGGTCCAGCCGAGAATGGACGCGGGGTGATCACTAACCAAACAAACGTCTATAGTCAAGGATACGCCTCTCGTGGCTATGGTTATGCCATCCGCTGCGTTACGCGGGAGGAGTAGAGGAAGCTCCCCTCGACCTTGCCTACACTGGCTCCTACGATTACGAAACCGGCTCGCTAGTCAATGAGACCACGCGCGGACTCTTTTGGTCTCGTACTGCGTACGATTCGTCGCGTGCCTACTACCTGTTCTTCAATAGTAACGGTGTTTTCCCCCAGGTCTACAGCTACCGTGGCTTCGGTTACCCCCTACGCTGCACCGCGAAGTAGGGTAGATGGTGGGCTCTTCATTCACCCTAAAGTCATAGATCATGCCTCGCTCATAGAAATAATATCCCGTTCGGAGAAAGTTGCATAGGAAAACATATCATTGTATAGTTGCGTATGAAGCATCACAACTATCATCAATAGTGAGACTTTATATAATCAGTAAAGTAAAAATCAGCACAAAAAATGGAACACGATCTTGGGGAGGTTTTTACCGCAAATCAATAGGGGCAAAATGACCAAAAATCGGCTCCTTATAAACTTGGTGTGCCCGACTGGACTTGAACCAGCACAGCTTAAATCGCCACTACCACCTCAAGGTAGCGTGTCTACCAATTCCACCACGGGCACATGATAGTATCTTTATTGTACCAAAATTTTACAACAATTCAAGAGCGTATTACTGTATAGTTTTTGTTATACTAAAACCATAAGGAGTAAAAATGACAGCAACAAAAACCAAAATTAAAGATCAAAACAAATTAACTACTTGGGGGCGAACTTGGCGTTTAATCGCCTCACTAGCAATTTCGCTTGGCGTCGGTGGCTTGTCGGCGTTAATATCGGGCGATGCCATGTCGACTTTCAATAATTTCAATCAACCGCCGCTCGCACCACCAGCTTGGCTTTTTCCTGTCGCCTGGACTATTCTTTACATATTAATGGGTATAGCATGTTTTTTGGTCTGGATTCACCCAGCCAGCAAAAACATTATACTCAAAGAGAAGGTCATCTTTTTACCACCTACGGCCTACAGCTCATCTTCAATTTCATGTGGTCAATCTTCTTTTTTAATCTTGGTTGGCGCTTTTTTGCGTTTATTTGGCTCATAATACTTTGGTTGATGATTCTCGTACTTGTAATTTGGGGCGTAAAGAATTATCGCGCCATAATGTGGCTTTTGACTCCCTACTTAATTTGGGTTACATTCGCCGACTACCTTAATATTATGATTGTAGTTTTAAATTAAATTGCAACGCCAAAATGCTATATAATTAACAGTACAACCATAAGCAAGGAGTAAAACATCGTGACATTTGCTAGCACGAAGAAAAAAATCGAAAAAGATGCCAAGAAAATTGGTTCAAAAATTGAGAAAGAAGCTAAGAAAATAGGCAAAGATGTCTCAAAACAAGCTTCAAAACTACAGACGCAGGCCAAAAAAGAGACCAAAAAAGTCAAAAAGACCCTTGGTCGTAAACGTTGAATAGATCAGAATTTATATTATATATAATATAAATTCTCCTAAAAATCCGCCCCATAATATATACGGGGCGGATTTTTGTACCTAAATTTCGTGCGTGCAATTAAGCTGTTTTCTTCTTTAACGTCAAGAAACCGTTGCGCGGATTTTCATTCACGACACGATCTTCTGGTAAGTCGCATGGAGTGCCTTTACCACCCTCGGCTGACTTCGTGAAAAAATAAATCGTCTGTGGTTTGCCGCCACGTAGAGTAACTTCAGATTTGCGTAGGTAGTAAGTAGTGCCTTTACTGTTAGTATGTTCGTAGGCCATTAGGTCCCTCCTTAGGTTAATATATCCCTATCTTATTCTGATTTATTTAGAGCGTCAAGAGGTTTTGGAGCTTTTTAGTAACAATCTTATGCTTTTCCCTGTTTAACAGGGGTGAGCCCTATGTGTGTTTTTTACAACACTAACGCTTAGATCTAGCTGTAATTCCATCTCGAAACTCCGTAATCATTAGCGCAATCTTAAATATGAACCAAATAATAATACGGATCATGATGAATAGCACAACTATTAGGCAGATAACGATTACAACGCCCGTTGGAGTGGGTGCTAATAGCGGTGAAGCAAATTCATAACGGTATAGCTCGGTTGACGGCACGCTAGCTGAAATCACTGCTGAATTTAGATTTTCAGTTGTAGGATATTTCGCAAGCTCACTCGTCCAGCAATCGAGATATTCCTGCTGATGTGAGTTCCAACCATTTTGATGCGCCAGAGGCTGACATACCTGCCGCACGGCCTCATAAATATTGCCATTCGGATTTGAATCATCAACCAAGGTATTTTCAGCGCTTTCGATTGCGGCATTAGCTGCACGGATATAAGATCCCTCGAGATAAAAAGGTCCAGTACCAAAAATGATCTTTTGGTTACCGTTATCATCCAGCACATTGATCACGATATGCGAAAAAACAAAACTCTCCAATTCTTTCAAACTAACATTGATCTCATCCTGATTACCAATAGTATCCGCATCCAGCACCGCCTGACGAAGCTTCGACATCTTAATGTGATCAAATCGCAACAAAGTCGCCGCCAAAAAAACTAACGGTATTAGCAAGAGAAATAATTGCCAAGTCTGTATAGACTTCCATTTATACAGACGTTCACGAATCCGATTCGATTTTTTACCACCCATTTGTTATAATTATAGCATATGAAGGTTTTTATTTCAGGAATTTCTGGCACAGGTATGGGTCCACTGGCCTTGATGGCAAAAGATGCTGGTATTAGGGTCTTTGGCTCGGATCTCTCATCTGGTGCTATTACCAATGAACTAGTGAACGCCGGGATCAATCTTTGTCTCGGTGAACAGGATGGTACTTTCCTAAAAACATGCGCCAAGAATGAAGGCATAGATTGGTTCATTCATACTTCCGCTCTGCCCGAGGATCACCCCGAGCTTATTGCAGCCAAGAAATTAAAACTTAAAATATCCAAACGCGACGAATTCATTAGTTTTTTGATCAAGAAACTAAAATTAAAACTTGTAGCTGTTGCTGGTACTCATGGTAAAACTACCACCTCCGCGATGATTGTTTGGGGTGCAAAACAGCTCGGTTTACCGGTCTCGTATTTAATTGGTACTACTTTGCCATTCGCAGAAGCTGGGCACTACGAACCTAAGTCCGAATATTTTATCTACGAAGCCGATGAGTATGACCGCAACTTTCTCGCTTTTCATCCTTGGCTAGCGGTAATCCCAGTTGTAACCTATGATCATCCAGATATTTATCCAACCAAACAGGAATATCAGGATGCTTTTCGTCAGTTCGAGGCTCAGAGCGAACAAATCATACGTGGCGACGAAATCGCTGCTGACGTTACTCTAGCCGGAGAAGCACGACGCTATGATGCTACTCTCGCAATTGATGCTCTTGCCCGTATGATGCCACCTAGTCGCGGCCTAAAGCGCTTCCAGAACACCCGTAAGCATATTGTAGAGGCGATCAATGCTTTTCCGGGCGTAGGAAGACGCTTCGAGCAAGTTGCCGAAGGTTACTACTCGGATTATGCCCACCATCCGGAAGAAGTCGCGGCCACCGTTGAAATTGCCCGCGAAGAGGCTGAGCGTCGCGGTCTCGAAGGCGTAGTGGCAATTTATGAGCCACATCAAAATATCCGTCAATCCGAACTAGTATCAGATTATGCTGATTCTTTTGTGGGTGTGAAAAAAATCTATTGGTTACCAACTTATCTTACCCGTGAGGATCCAAAGCGTAAAATCCTTACGCCCGACGAGTTTATTGTAAATCTTAGTAATAAAAAAACCGCTGAGCCTGCTGAGCTAAACAACACTCTTGAAGATGCCCTCAAAAAATGGCACAGTAAAGGCTATCTCATTTTATTTATGACCGCTGGTCCAGCGGATCAATGGTTAAGAAAATTAGTCTACGCCGGCAATCAAGTATCCGCCGTCACGGACGGGCCGCACTCTATTCAGCGTTAATCCCTAAGGACTCGTCCGACAAGGCGTTCGCGCCATAAGGATTCTGAATCTTTCCGAGCAAATCTTCGATCTTTTTCAGTTCTTGCAAATAGGTATCCAGTTCTTTGCCGTCTAGCGCTCCGTTCTCAGAATATGAATAATTCGAGGCGACGCTAGTTTCTTCCTCGGCCTCATCAGCATCCGGCAAAAACCCCGGACGTGAGCGATCAAGATAAATATCACCAGATTCGTGATAAATCCATAATTCTAAACCCGTCGCAGCTATCGCTAGTAAAATCGCACTGATGCCCAAGATTGTCAAATTACGTGCACCTTGGTCGGGTTTTTTAGTAGTGTTTTTGGCAACCACCATCACTTCTTTTGTCGTATTATTTGCTTTTGTTTCCTCGGCCATCATATTTCCTCTCGCAAAGTCTTCACGCCCTGATATTGCTCTGAAACTAGCTTATTTAAGTCTTCTGATAAGTTATGTAATTTTGCACGATGTTCACGAGTCTTTTGAAGTTGGCGATAAAAATCCCTAGGATGCTCCTGGCAATTAGCCGCGATCAGACTCTCCAGCTCGCGCATATAGGCTGTATATTCCGTACGGAAATCGCTCTGTTTACTTGAAAAATCACCCTGGATCTCAAATAACTTGGTTGCAACTCGATTATTTTTGACTAAACGTAAGTTCAGAGGCGTGATAAAATCTCGCGACACCGTTTCATAAGCTGATCCGAGATATGCTCGCGTCCGTGAATCGGCTCGTTGCAGGTCACGCAAAGCCTGCTTGATCGAACTGCAATTTTGAGAGACGTTATCGAGTACACGCGGATCAATGTCATCCTGATCACCCTCCTCAGCCCTCACAGCTACCGTAGAAGCGAAGATAGGCGCAGATACACAGCCTAGCGCTATAACCATAATCAGTAAAACTCTAGCTCGCCATTTCATATACTATGATTATAGCACAGCGCCTGATTATTCAGATTCTTTTATAATGATCCCAAGCTCATCTAATTGCAATTCGTCCACCTTTGATGGAGAATCCATCATTAGGTCAACACCCGAACCATTCTTAGGAAAAGCTACAATATCACGGATGCTACCAGCATCCAAAAGCTCCATCAACATCCGATCAATCCCAAAAGCGCATCCAGCATGTGGAGGAGCACCGAATTTAAAGGCATTCAACAAGCCACCAAAACGCCGTTCAACTTCTTCGCGCGTATAACCAAGAATCCCAAAGGCCTCAAAGGTGATTTCTGGATCATAGTTCCGTACCGCGCCCGAGCAAAGCTCCAAACCGTTAATTACCATGTCAAATTGATCAGCAATAATTTCCAATTTATCATCAGTTTCACGCAGAGCTTTGAGTCCACCATTTGGCATCGAAAATGGATTGTGGCAAAAATCGATTTTCCCCGTCGCCTCATCACACTCGTATAGCGGAAAATCTACAATCCAACACAGCGAAACCTTCTGCGAATCTTTTAATCCCAGCGCATCAGCAAAAGCTATCCGCATTACGCCTAGAACTTTATTAACTTTTTGTAAGCCATCCGCCCCGAAGAAGATCGCATCACCATCGGACGCGCCAGTCTTTTGTTTAATGGCATTAATCTCGTTCGGCTTCAAAAATTTTGCCACAGGGCCTTTAGCTTCATTAGCTTGAAATACGATATAAGCCAAACCACCAGCGCCATTTTGACGAGCTAGATCCGTGAACTCATCAATCTGCTTGCGCGTAAATTCGCTACCGCCCGGCACTCGAATTGCCTTCACTGCTGGCGTCTGGAAAACTTTAAATTCGCAACCCTTTAGTTCATCAGTCAAATCTACTAGTTCTAAACCATACCTCAAGTCCGGCTTATCGGTGCCATACCTATTCATTGCATCGCGGTAGCTGATCCGCGGCACATCCTCGGTCGTAAGTTCTTTATGAGCAAACTCGGTCACCAATTTTTTAATTAGAGGCTCCGTGATCTGACGGACGACTTCGCCATCATCCACAAAAGCCATTTCAATGTCTAGCTGATAAAAATCACCATACAAGCGGTCGGCACGCGGATCTTCATCGCGGAAGCACGGCGCAATCTGATAATAGCGCGGCACTCCGCCCACCATCAAAAGCTGCTTGAACTGTTGTGGGGCTTGCGGTAAGGCATAAAATTCTCCCGGATGAAGACGACTAGGCACCAAAAAATCGCGCGCACCTTCAGGTGAAGAATTTGCTAACACGGGAGTTGTCACCTCGATAAACCCTCGCTCATCCATATATTGACGCATTACACGGTAATATTCGGCCCGTCGCTGAAGCATCTTTTGCATACTTGGTCGACGAAGGTCTAGATAGCGATATTTAAGACGTAATTCCTCGCTTGATGCGTCACCCTCGTCATGAGTATTGACTGGTAGAGGCTCCGACTGATTAATCAGCTTAAGTTCTGACACTACAACTTCAATCCCTCCCGTCATCAAATTTGGGTTTCTCAGCTCTTCCGCACGTTCACGTACCTCGCCTCTAGCACTAATTACGAATTCATCACGCAAAGTCTCGGCAACCTTAAAAGCTTTCTCCGTGTCTGGAGTAATCACAAGTTGCACAATACCCGTATGATCACGCAAATCAATAAAAATAAGTCCCCCGTGGTCGCGTCGCGAATTCACCCAACCAGAAACCTGCACCGTTTCGCCAATTTTTGTCAATAAGTCTTTCGCTAAATCTCTCATAATCTTTATATTATACCACAATAACTGCAATGGTACTACGGAGTACGATTTTTTTCAGCTCGATTTACTGCCCAATACTCCACGTCAACGAAACGATCCGTAGCATAAACTAAACGATTATCCTCAGAGAAATTACGCACGTTTTTATTGAAATAATAAACTAAGCTAGTTTGATAAATCCCGATCGCCGGCACATCTTTCACCCACCGATCCAAAAAGGTTTGATATTTTGCACTTCTGAGATCTGGGTTAGTCGAAATACGGGCACCAATAATCAAATCATCCACGAGATAGCTGGAATATTCAGAGAGGTTCCGTCCATTGGCCGAAGTTTGACTCGAATGATAATAAGCGAACAAATCCGGATCAGCACCCAATTCAACTTCATAGAGCAAAATATCATAATTACGCGTCTGTATAACTTCGACTAAAAATTCTTGACTCGGCGCATAAATTGTAAGTTCTACCTTAAATCCCAAATCTTCAAGCTGCTTTTTAAACTCCTCCGCTAACTCTGGAAAATATCCCGAATCAATCGTGACAAGACGTAGGTTTTGACCAGCCATACTGGTCAATGCAGCCTTAGATGCATTTAAATCATAAGCTGGCAATGCTGGGAATTCTTTTAGGCTAATTTGCGTATCGAGAATTGGATAATCGATTGGGAATTCATAGCCTAGTACTGAACGCACTTGATTTATATCAATACCTTGACGGATTGCTTGGCGAGTAGTCGCCTGCGAAAGGACTTCACTCTTAGTATTAAAGAAAGCAAATACGCCGCTCGCGAGCGCTGTCTGTTTTTCGTAAATTAATTCAGTCGACAACTGGTCACGATAAGTCGCCGATAACTCTGCAGTCGCCGTCGTCTCGCCCATGGTCATAGCTTTAACGATCTCGTCGTTCGTCTCATAGGTATGAACCGCGAAACTCTCTAGCATCGGTCGTCCTTTATAATAATTGTTATTTGCTACGAGATAGATAATTTTTTCACCAGCAGCCGACACACTCTGCATAGCATTGAAAGCAAATGCACCCGACGTCACTGGCTTGGCGCTAAAATTATTTTCAAGTAACTGGCTCGGACTTACATCTTCCAGAATATGTTTTGGTAAAATTGGCACATTCAATGTAGCATCAAAATCCACATAGGCCGATGGTAAAGTAAAGACTAAGGCATCATCTGTACGGGAAATTTTAATTCCAGCAAAGTTTGAAGAGAAATTAGAATTAACCGTCGGATCTTTTATTAAATTCATAGTAAATTCAACATCATCCAGCGTTAAAGGCTCTCCGTCAGACCATTTCAAACCATCACGCAATTTTACCGTCCATACTTTACTCGTTTCATCAGGCACGATCGACGACGCCAGTCCTAGCCCGACATGGCCAGAATAGTCAATCGTCGACAAAGTCGCAAACATTAGTTTTGATAAAGTTTTTTCACTGCTAGTTTTAGCATACAGTGGATTCAGCGAGTTCACTTTGCCTAGCGTAGCCTCGGTATAAGTCCCACCGCCGACATAAGCCTGTGTTGCATATGACTGCGTATACCAAAAGGCCTGCGTCAAAGCCAGCGAAACAATAATAACGATCAAAAGACACCACTCCAAAATCAAAAGGCGTACTCGCTTAGCATTCGGCAATCTTTGGATGAGATTCTCTTGAATATGCTCCCGACTAGCCTCCTTGGCCTGCGCCGAAAAACCTTCCCAGCGTTTCGCTAGTTTTTGCCCACGCTTTTTTGCTCGCTTGTTCATTGCTCGATCTTTGATCCTTATACCGGAATTAATACCATCCCCAAAATCGACAAGACAAAAATCACCACCAATACAATCGTAGCATTAAAAAGTGAGCGCTCGAGCCCACGACGCTCAGTATAAAGCTCCCCTGAACTGCCAAATCCTGCGCCTAGCGATGCTCCGCGCTGCTGCAATAAGATCAATAAAATCGACAAAATCGCTGAGACAAAAGTCAGACCCTGTAATAGTGTTCCCAAGTTCATATGACTATTATATCGCACTGCCCATAAAAAAACAAGTTTCTAGGTCAAATATCCCGTCCAGCATAGCGATAATAAGATCTCCGAATGAATACGCTAGGCAACACGACCAGCCTACTTTAGCATACCCTTGCGTTTTAGCAACGTATGATAAGTAACTGCAAAACGATGCGCCTCATCATCAATGCGCGCAATTAATTTCGCTAGATGACTGCCTGAATCCAGCAAAACATGCTCGTAGCCAATATTGCGCGGTACTACAATTTCAACTCGCGCATTGCGAGCATGACTGCCGTCTTTATCACGTCCAATATATTTAATACCAGCCGGTCCTAGCAGATCTTTTACCGCTTCAAGCTGGGGTTCACCGCCATCAAGCAAAATCAAATCTGGTCGCCCCCACTCATCATGTTTCAGACGACGTTCCAAGACTTCATGTAGATTAGCGAAATCGTTATTCTGCTGACGGCGCAATTTAAATTTGCGATATTCAGCGCGATCGCTCACCCCGTTTACAAATACAACCATTGAGCCAACCACATTGGTACCAGACTGGTGAGAAATATCATAACCTTCAATCCGTCGTGGCGGGCTTGATAGATCCAAAATCCGTTGCAACTCTAACAAAGCTTGATCCGAAGAAATATCCAAAAACTCTCGATCAGAAAAAACAATTTTCTTCTGCAACTCACGCAACGCAAAAAGTTGGCTTCTCGCCTCAGCAGCTTCCTCAAAACGTTCTGCGCGCGCTGCCTGATTCATCTGCTTTTCTAAATCCTTCAGGAGCTTATGGCGTCCGCCCTGTAGATAAAGTTTTAATTTGCGCAAATTTTTCTTATATTCCTGTGGGGAACTTTTACCAACCTCAATCCCTGGTGTTAGTCCTAAATCCGTATTTAAAGTCTTTTTACCATCATAAGGTTTATCGTAGTATGGAAAAACTTTTCTAAGGATTCTCAAGGCTTTTTCCAGTGGCACTTTACTATAAAATGGGCCGATATAGTCCGCCTTATCATCTTGTGGCGTACGCGTAAAACCAACAAAAGGCACCTCAGACTTCATATCTATTCGCACATAATTAACATTTTTGTCGTCGCGCAGAAGAATATTCCACTTCGGCTTATAGCGTTTGATCATTTCCGACTCCAAAAATAACGCGTCCATCTCAGTATCCACTACAACCCAATCAGTATCTGCGATTTCACGCACTAAGGCCTCGGTCTTGGGGTCCTTATTTGTATTATGAAAATACTGACGCACACGGTTCTTGAGCACCGCCGCCTTACCGACATAGATCACATTTCCGTCAAGATCTTTATGAAAATAGACTCCTGGCGCCGCCGGTAAAGTCTTGAGTTTCACTAAAAGCTTGGCTCGAGTTTCCGAATCCACTATTTTTGCTTCAGCACTTTTCACCCCTTTTATGGTAAGCTTTGCAGAACTAGGGTGATTTTCTTCTCTGGTACTTTTCACCCTTGTTACGGCAAGGTTACTATCTTCAGACACCCCTTTACTCCGTTCTCAAGGCTTCGACTGGATCTTTCTTACTTGCCATCCGCGACGGGATCAATCCAGCCAGCACAGTCAGTAATACACTAAGAATAATTAAGACTACTGCACCGGTGAACGGCAATACTGCAATATTCTCCACATTTAATAGCTGATTAACCACGATATTGATCGGAATATCAAGCAGCAACGTTATGCCAATACCGAGCAACCCAGCCGCTAACCCTTCGATCAAAGTCTCAGCGTTAAAGACCCTAGACACGTCGCGCTTGCTAGCGCCAATTGCCCGCAAGACGCCGATCTCTTTGGTGCGCTCAAGCACGCTGATATAGGTAATAATCGCTATCATAATGCTCGATACAATCAGACTAATCGCCACAAAGGCAATCAAGACCGTACTAATCACATCAACAATTAACGAAACCGAAGCAATCATCGTCCCCATCATATCGGTATAAGTGATCTGATCCTCCTCATCTTTGCCCTCATTGTATTGCTGGATGATCTGTTCAATCTCAGTCTTCGCATCAAAATTAATCGGGAAAAGCGAAATTGTATCAGGATCATCGAGATTCGCAATTCCTAATTTTTGAAGATTGCTCTCGTAGTTGGCATTGGCATTTTCCTGATACGAAGTCACCACCTCAGCTAGAGCTGCCGCATCAAGCGTCGCCAAATAAGCTTGCTGCTCAGGTGTAAGATTTTCAGCAGTGAATTTTTCGTCAACGCCAAATTTCTTCCCAGTCAGTACATTTACATTTTTATCTTTCTTCTGAGCCTTAGCAATTTCGGACTCATTAACCTTATTGATTACGTACTCTTCGAGACTTTGATCATAGCCGATATACCCCGGAAAACTGCTAGTCAATGCAGAATCACCATTCGGTTTCACCACACCGACAATCTTTAGTTCAGGTGCTTTTTCCAGCACCTCCTTCATATACTCTTCATCACCACTCATGTCCACCCAAATATTACCCTGTTTCTTGTAGTAATCAGTCGGCAATACCAGCTTAAACTTCAGTTTCATTAATTCGTCTACGCTATAAGAAGTTGTATCAAAGCTGACTTCCTCACCGGCAATGATTTTATTAACTGCCTTTTTAAGGTCGCTCTGAGGTAAAATTCCAAGCGTATACAGAGTATAATCAGAAATTTCGCCATTCTCGCCAATCGAAAGTACCAATTCGTCATATTTTTCAGGCCAGCGTCCATCCACAAACTCATACATCTGATCCAATAGCTCATGGCTGCCACTCATATGAGCAAAAATTTCCATATTCATCATCATCGAGCTCATACCATCCATCCCCATACCGACAGCATCCATCGCCGTCGAAGGATATACTTGCGTAATCTCTTTGGTACTATTCTTATATACTCTAAACGGCAAATTCCAACCATAAGAGATTTCACTAGTACAGTCCCTAAGCCCCTGACCAGCGTCACTTTCAATATAGCTCTTAAAATCTTTTAAATTATTAGCGGTGTTCGAGCTAACCTGCACCAGTACATCGCCCATGATATTGCGCGAATAAATCTTGCCATCATCATGAGTTTCGCCTTCTTTACCACCAGTGAATGCTGTAGCGAAGGCCGAAATATCCACCGCATCCTTTTGGAGCTGAATCGGATACTCGCTCAAGGCTTCTTTCTCGGTACGATCAATATATTCATGGATGCCATTACTCAGACTCAAAATCAAGGCAATCCCGATAATCCCGACTGACCCCGCAATCGCTGTCAAGAACGTACGCCCTTTCTTGGTCATGAGATTATTTAGCGAAAGGCCAAATGCCGTCCAAAAACTCATAGAGGTCTTAGGTGTTTTAGATTCTAATTCAACCTTGGTAGTTTTTTGAGTCTTTGGCTGGTAGGAATGCGAGTCTTTCAAGATTTTACCATCCTGAATAGTAATAATCCGCGTCGAATATTCTTTTGCAAGTTCTGGATTATGCGTCACCATAATCACCAGACGCTCTTTCGCGACTTCCTCCAACAAATCCATAATTTGTTTACTAGTCTCAGAATCTAGTGCACCGGTCGGCTCATCAGCTAATAAAATTTCAGGATCATTCACTAACGCTCGCGCAATCGCTACGCGCTGCATCTGCCCACCGGAGAGCTGACTCGGACGTTTATTGATATGTTGCGAGAGCCCTACATCCTTCAACGCTTTCTTGGCACGCTTAGTGCGTTCTTTACGATCAACACCCGAAAGAGTTAGCGCTAGCTCAACATTTCTTAATACGCTCTGGTGGCCAATCAGATTATAACTCTGAAACACGAAACCTACCGAGTGATTACGATAATTATCCCAATCACGATCAGCATACTCTTTAGTACTGACACTATTAATTAGTAGGTCGCCGGAGGTATATTGGTCTAGTCCGCCGATAATATTAAGCAAGGTAGTCTTCCCGGAGCCGCTTGGCCCCAAGATCGAAACAAACTCTTTATCCCGAAAAGTAATCGAAACGCCTTTTAGTGCAGTCTGTTTCAGCCCATTAGTCTGATAGACCTTTTTAATGTTTTTAAGCTCTAACATTTATCCTCTCTAATTTTACTACTTTAATTGTAAAACATGCAGATAAAAAATACAACTTGGCTATCCCTAATACACGAAAAATCCCCGGTATTACTACCAGGGATCGCTTATTATTTGGGTGACATACGCACCCATTTTACTCTCTTTTTATCCTGCCTAGAACAACAAGGCCGAGAGGCACAAAAACGACAAGTGTCACTAGAGTGGCATAACGTAAGTGAAAATCTGCCGCCCAGCCGGTCAAAAGTGCAACCGGAATATAAAGCATCTGACCCATCACTTTGGCTAACGAAGCCACCGTGGTTTGCTTGTCTGGCGGCGTTTCCTCTTGGACTAGTGGCATCAAGGTTGCACCAGTCCACCCGCAAGTTATCCCCATCAATAAATAGAAACCAATCGTCCAAATGTTTAATCGAATCGTTAAGATCGACATACTCACGGTCATAAGCAACAAGGGGGTACCAAAGATACGACTCGCGCTCATTCCCCCTGCATATCGCAGAGCTAATTGCGTACCAATAATGCGCATCAAACAGTCAATCACCCACACTAATGACACAATTATCAATGGAACCCCAACCGATAAAAGCATCGGCGTTAAGACCCAGATGACACTATGTGTCATTTCCCGTCCTATTGCATAAACAAATAAACGATTACGTAGGCTTGGCTTCGTAAAAGCCAGCTTAACGATTCCACACATGTCTTTTAGTGGATTTTCAGCGATTTGTTTAAGTTTCGTGCTATCATCCACAACGAATATACTCGCCACTCCGCCGAGAAAACTTGGCACTCCCGATAAGGCAATCGCCAAGCGAAAATCTATAACACCTAGCGGACCGCCTAGCATTACCAACCCAAGTGCACAAAAATTTTGCCAAAAAGCCAACTTCGAGCTTTGTTTGCGAAAGAAATCTTCGTGGGGGCTAATTCGTTTGGAAAAGTGTCGCAAAAGTGCAAAATCCACACCTTGGCTAATTGAAATAGACACACCGAGCAGACATTCACACAGTACGACATCGGTAAAACTGTCCGCCATAGCATAAATCAGGAAACCGATAGTTTGGCCAAAGTCCCCGATCACATTAGCCCATTTACGACTAAGTCGATCTGCTAACCAACCCATCGGCAAATTCAACATTAAAACCACGGCAGTAAAAAGTGCTTGAGCGCAAGCAATCTCGGCATTGTCTAAGCCAATCGAATAATAAAATGGTGTCATAATTGACATTGAAATTAGCCCCGCCGTAATAGCTGACTCAAAAATTGTTAAATTAAGACTACGAGTTGCGGTAGGATCTCCAGCTTTAGCACTTTTGTCCTTTCTTTGAATCTGATGCAATTTGAAATTCATTTTTCATTCCCCTTTCTGTAGAGAGTTTGTTAAGGTACATAGTTGCTGTCAGTTTACCTCTGACCAAGGTAGCCGTTATATGCGGCTAGAAAAGACCCGAAAGCTCTTCGGGTCTTTTCCAAATTCGAATTATCAATTCAAGTAATCAAGGAATAATTCCCGCACATAGTTTTTGCGTAGCATGCCAAACATAGCCATAATAATTCTTAGTATGGACTATGGAGCGAACCGAAATTAGGCTCATCAAAAACCGGTGTACGGTATTTTTCCTACACATATGTCTATTGTAGCACAGATTACCAAAAAAGTCAAGCT
>OFGF01001371.1_pt1 | contig 15508 bp, 4 predicted proteins | sample 1521711 | NCBI WGS metagenome assembly OFGF01 (sample SAMEA3504092, study PRJEB24116) | mouse gut metagenome | biome: mouse gut; feature: mouse-associated habitat; material: faeces | place: Denmark | collected 2011 | reverse complement strand
GACTTCTGAAATTCTAAGATTAGAATTACTTAGTAGAAGAAGAGGGGAATGAAAGGAAATAAAACTTGAGACCTGTGATTCATGTAATTTATGTCAAATAGCCCAAAGAGTTGTTTGTGAGCTTTGAAACCTGGGGCTGAGAACATAGCAGAACAGACCAGGACATGCCCGGGCAAGCCCATCGCCTCCCTAGCTCCCACCCCTCTGACCTAAGTTAAATGTTACAGGCTGCTGATGTTTAAATGGACCAATCATGTGAAACCGCGCCAATTCCTCCCCCAGCCCCACTCCTTTTCTATAAAAACCCCTAGCTTCCAAGCCTCGTGGTCGAATCCACTGTCTCCTGTGTGAGATACGTTTCGACCCGGAGCTCCGCCATTAAAATACCTCGTGTTGTTACATCAAGGTGTTGTGTTCTATTCGTGATTCTTGGGTGCACGCCGAATCGGGAGCTGAGTGGGGGTTTCCCCACTGAGTTCTTTCATTTGGAGGTCCCACCGAGATCTGCGTGACACCCAGGAACCCCGAAGGACCCCTTGGAGGTGCGTTTGTTTGTGTGAGTCTTGTTATGTTGTCTGTTGTCTAAGTGTCTAAGTGTGGCACCACTGAATTTGTGTCTTGGTTTTTCAGTTCTGAGATTGTGGGTTTGAGTCCCACCTGTGTTACCAGTTCTGGTATTCTGTATTCTGGCAGCTGCCACTGCGGACCGTAAGGACCCTAGTGGCTGTGGGAAGACGACGGTCTATTTCCCCACAGGCTGCACCCTTGGAAGACATTCCGAGGGAGACCCTGGAGTGCCCGGGGTACGGAACAGTCAGGAGGACCTGGCTGTTGCCTGGCAGAGTGAAGAAGAGTGAGTGCTCTTCCTGCCAGAGGAGTGGAGCGGAATCCCACTCCATCAGAGGTAGCGTTTGGCTGGTTGTGTAAGTCCAGACGCAGACGAGTGTGCTTGGATGTCTTAGTGTTTTCCGTCTCTGTCATTGTGTTGTGTTTACTCTTATTCTTCACTATGGGACAGACCGTGTCTACTCCTTTATCTTTGACTAAGGACCATTGGACGGACGTTAGGGCTAGAGGACAAAATTTGTCAGTAAAAGTGAAGAAAAAGCCATGGATGACTTTCTGTTCCTCAGAATGGCCTGTTTTTGGAGTAGGTTGGCCAGCAGAAGGAACTTTTTACTTACCCACCATAAGGGCTGTGAAGGCCATTGTTTTTCAGGAAGGGCCAGGGTCGCATCCAGACCAACAACCGTACATCATGGTATGGGAGGACTTGGCACGCTACCCACCCCCGTGGGTTCGCCCATTCCTCCCGCCTCTCCGCCCTGGCACCAAGATTCTAGCCATCCGAGAAAATGGTGAGAAAGAGAAACCGAAACCACCGCTCGGGAGAGATGATGATCGCAGCACACCAGTGACGAAACCCCCCAAGATCTATCCAGAGATTGAAGAACCCCCTGAGTGGCCCGACACCCCTCAACCCCCACCGTATGCTCCCCAGCCCCAACCTTTAGCTCCCTCGGGACCCCTGCCTCAGGCCCCGGCCGGAGGAGGGGGTCCCTCCACAGGAACAAGGAGCCGGCGAGGAGTCACCCCTGAGGGGCCTGCGGATTCAACTGTGGCGCTCCCCCTCAGGGCTATTGGGGCTCCCCCTGCCGATCCAAATAGTCTACAGCCCCTACAGTATTGGCCTTTTTCCTCTTCTGACCTTTATAACTGGAAAGCTAATCACCCCCCTTTTTCAGAAAACCCTGCAGGACTCACTGGGTTGGTTGAATCATTAATGTATTCACACCAGCCGACCTGGGATGACTGCCAGCAGCTTCTGCAGACTCTATTCACAACCGAGGAGAGAGAGAGGATTCTCCTCGAGGCTCGGAAAAACGTCCGAGACGAGGCTGGGCGCCCTGTCCAAACTCCAGCTGAGATAGATGAAGGATTTCCGCTAACCCGGCCCCGATGGGATTATAATACGGCATCAGGTAGGGAACGACTGTCCAATTATCGCCGGGTCCTAGTGGCGGGTCTCAGAGGTGCTGCCCGGCAGCCCACGAATCTGGCCAAGGTAAGAGAGGTTATGCAGGGAGCGACTGAGCCCCCCTCAGTCTTCCTTGAAAGGCTCATGGAGGCTTATAGGAGATATACCCCATTCGACCCCACGTCTGAGGGTCAAAGGGCCTCAGTAATTATGGCCTTCATTGGCCAGTCAGCTCCTGACATTAGGAAGAAGTTACAGCGAATTGAGGGCTTGCAGGATTACACCATAAGGGATGTAGTTAGAGAGGCAGAGAAAGTGTATCATAGGAGAGAAACAGAAGATGAAAAGTTAGAGAGAGAGAAAAGAGAGAAAAGAGAAGAGGAGGATAGGAGAGACAGGAGGCAAGAAAAGGTTTTGACTAGGATCCTGGCCGCAGTAGGAGAAAGAGATAATGGAAGAAGAGGTAGACAGTCAGGGAACCTGGGAGACAAAAGGCAGCAGGGACCAAGGAGACCCAGAGAAGGCGGGCAGCGCCTGGAGAGGAACCAATGCGCATATTGCAAGGAAATGGGCCACTGGAAGAGCGACTGTCCGAAAAAAAAAACAAGAGGTAAAGGTGCTTTCTCTTGGAGAAGATGAAGACTAGGGGGAACGGGGCTCGGCCCCCCTCCCCGAGCCTAGGGTAACTTTAGAAGTGGAGGGGACCCCTGTGGACTTTCTAGTTGACACAGGAGCCGAATTTTCAGTACTCAAAACACCTCTAGGAAAAGTAAAGAAAAATGAAAAAACCTTGGTGATCGGGGCCACGGGACAAAAATCGTATCCATGGACCACATCCCGAGTAGTAGACATAGGGCGAAATCGAGTAACTCATTCGTTTCTAGTCATTCCAGAGTGTCCTATGCCTTTATTGGGGAGAGACTTACTAACCAAGTTAAAAGCACAAATAACTTTCACCTCTCATCGACCGGAGGTTTTCTGGGGAATAAAAGCGCCCCAGACTCTAGAGCTGTCTTTACAACTAGGGGAGGAATATCGACTTTACCAAAATAAAGTAAAGCCCCCTGAGGGATTACAGGACTGGTTGAATCGATACCCTCAGGCGTGGGCAGAGACGGGAGGAGTGGGGATGGCAAAACTGGTCCCCCCTGTGGTGATTGAACTTAAGTCCGGGGCCACCCCTATAGGGGTCCGACAATATCCCATGAGCAGAGAAGCTCAAGAGGGTATACGCCCCCAAATTAACAAACTGCTCCAACAAGGGATTTTGGTCCCATGCAAATCCCCTTGGAACACTCCTCTACTTCCAGTAAAAAAACCAGGGACCAGGGACTACCGTCCAGTACAGGACCTTAGAGAAGTCAACAAGAGAGTTCAGGACATACACCCCACGGTGCCAAATCCTTATAACCTCCTCAGCACCTTGCCACCTGGTCGGACATGGTACACAGTCCTGGATCTCAAAGACGCTTTTTTCTGTTTGAGGTTACACCCCAACAGCCAGCCCTTGTTCGCTTTCGAATGGCGAGACTCCGAGAGTGGACAAGCCGGACAGCTCACATGGACGAGGCTGCCTCAGGGATTCAAGAACTCGCCCACTTTGTTCGATGAAGCCCTACACCGAGATCTTGCTCTTTTCTGAGCCAATAACCCACAGGTGACTCTTCTGCAATATGTAGATGACCTGCTCCTAGCTGCAGAAACACGCGAGGACTGTGAAATTGGGACCCAAAACCTCCTGGGCGAGTTAGGTAAGCTGGGGTATCGGGCCTCTGCTAAAAAGGCTCAGTTATGCCAGATAGAAGTGACCTACCTAGGATATGTCTTGAGAGATGGACAACGGTGGCTCACAGAAGCCAGAAAACAAGCCGTTATGCAGATCCTGGCCCCAACCACTGCTAGCCAGGTAAGAGAGTTCCTGGGGACCGCCGGGTTTTGCAGACTCTGGATTCCCGGATTTGCCACACTGGCAGCTCCCTTGTATCCACTAACCAAAGAGAAAGGGGAATTCACCTGGACCAGAGAACATCAGCTAGCCTTTGAAACTCTCAAAAAGGCACTGCTGCAGGCTCCGGCATTGGCCCTGCCAGATTTAAACAAACCTTTCACCCTATACATTGATGAAAGAAATGGAGTGGCAAGGGGAGTCCTTACCCAGGTTTTGGGACCATGGAAGCGCCCGGTAGCCTACTTATCAAAGAAACTGGACGCTGTGGCCAGTGGATGGCCCTCCTGCCTGCGAGCGATAGCAGCCACGGCTGTGCTAGTAAAAGATGCTGACAAACTGACTATGGGCCAGAATGTTACTATAGTGGCCCCACACTCTCTTGAGAGCATCATCAGGCAACCACCGGACCGCTGGATGACCAACGCCCGAATGACGCACTACCAGAGCCTATTGCTGACAGAGCGAGTAAGTTTTGCACCCCCAGCCATTCTCAACCCCGCCTCCTTACTACCTGAGGCTGACGAGGCCCCTGCACATAAGTGTGAAGAAATACTGGCAGAAGAGACTGGAATCCGGCCAGACCTCACAGACCAACCTTGGCCAGGGGCGATGACTTGGTTCACGGACGGAAGCAGCTTTGTGGTAGAAGGTAAGCGGAAGGCTGGGGCGGCAGTAGTGGATGGAAAGGCTGTCATATGGGCCAGCAGTCTGCCGGAGGGTACATCAGCTCAAAAAGCGGAACTAATCGCATTAATTCAAGCCTTAAGGCTGGCAGAAGGAAGGGCTCTTAATGTCTATACCGACAGCCGGTACGCTTTTGCCACGGCTCATGTTCACGGAGCAATATACCGACACCGTGGACTGCTGACGTCTGCCGGCAAAGATATCAAAAATAAAGAAGAAATTCTCAGCTTATTAGAAGCTGTTCATTTGCCCCGTAGGGTGGCAATTATCCATTGCCCAGGACACCAGAAGGGAACTGGGCCCGTTGAAAAGGGAAATCAAATGGCAGACCAAGAAGCTAAAAAAGCAGCCCAAGGGCCAATGACTCTGGTGGTGAGAACCCAACAGCCCGCTGCTGAGGAAATAAATAAAAGAACCCTCACAGAAGAAGAGGGGCGAGATTACTTAGCTAACATACACCATCTGACTCATTTAGGAACTAAAAAATTACTAAAATTGGTTAGTAAGTCCCCCTATTACATTCCTGGATTAAAAGGAATTGTGGAAGAGATAGTAAAAAACTGCCGTGCTTGTGCACTTACCAACGCTGGGTCTAGCAGGCTCCAGGAAGGAAAACGACTGCGAGGAGACAGACCTGGAGCCTACTGGGAAACTGACTTCACTGAGGTGAAACCGGCTAGGTATGGAAATAAATATCTCCTAGTTTTTATAGACACCTTTTCAGGATGGGTCGAAGCGTTCCCCACCAAGAAAGAAACGGCTAATGTAGTGGTCAAGAAGATACTTGAAGAAATCCTTCCCCGCTTTGGGATACCTAAGGTAATGGGGTCAGACAACGGACCTGCCTTCGTCTCCCAGGTAAGTCAGGGATTGGCCAGACAACTGGGGACAAATTGGAAATTACATTGTGCATACAGACCCCAGAGTTCAGGACAGGTAGAAAGGATGAACAGAACGCTAAAGGAGACTCTGACTAAAATAGCCTTAGAATCCGGCGGAAGCGATTGGACAGCCGTTCTCCCTTATGCCTTGTTCAGGGTTCGGAATACACCTGGACCCCTTGGCCTAACTCCATTTGAATTAATGTATGGGGCGCCCCCACCCATTTTTATGACCGTAGGGGATAAGAATCGCCCGGATGTGTCTTTCTCTCCTTCTTCTAGTCTTTTGGCTCGATTAAAAGCTCTCGAAATAGTAAGAAAAGAGGTCTGGGAACAGCTAAAAGAAACCTATGTTGCTGGTGACACACAGGTGCCGCATCAGTTTGAAGTAGGAGACGCAGTCCTGGTGAGGAGACACCGAGCGGGAAACCTAGAACCGAGGTGGAAGGGACCCTACTTGGTGCTACTGACAACGCCCACCGCGGTCAAAGTGGAAGGAATCCCCACTTGGGTCCACGCATCCCACGTCAAGAGAGCACCCCCTGGAGTCAGCCATGATGAGTGGACTTTGGAGAAGACTACTAATCCTTTTAAGTTGCGCCTGCTTCGTAGGAGCGATCCCAAAAGACTTCAACCCCCACAGTCCTGTTCAACAAACGTGGGAGGTACTCAATGAGGGGGGTAGGGCTGTATGGACAATCGCCGAGGTACACCCTCTGTGGACTTGGTGGCCTGATCTTTTCCCTGACATCTGTAAGTTGGCTATAGGAGCCCCTCCTGGATGGGACTTGGAGGGGTACTCTGACATTCAGAGGGCACCTTTAACACCCCCTCCGTACGTAGAAAAACATTCGAGAGACCCATGGGGTGGTTGCTCTAACCAAAGGAATAGAAGCATGCTTCAAACCCATCCCTTCTATGTCTGCCCCGGGCCCCACCGAAGTCAGTCCCTCAATCCAACGTGTGGAGGTAAGGCTGACTTCTTTTGTAAGAGCTGGGGTTGCGAGACTTCAGGTACAGCCCGCTGGAAGCCCTCCTCGAGCTGGGACTATATTAGAGTAACAGCCAACTATTCCCTAGCGTCTTATGTACCTGGAGGATTTGACCTAGACGAGTGTACTGACTGGTGCCATCCGCTCCGTGTCACCTTCACTGAACCAGGGAAGAGAGCTCTGGGATGGACAAAAGGGTATACCTGGGGTCTTAGGATTTACAAGGAAAGATATGATGAGGGATTATTGTTCACTATCAGATTAAAAATAGAGACCCCCTACAATCCTTTAGGCCCCCCAACCAAGTTCACACCCCTCACCCATACAATTACTCAGCCTACTCCAGTGATTGCGGACCCCCTTAATATGGCCGCTATCACCCAACCTCCCACTCCTCAGGTACCTCTAACTATTACCCCCGAGATTCCTTCAAGACAGAGGATGTTTAACCTAGTGAGAGGAGCCTTTTATGCCCTTAACAGAACTGATCCAAGCGCTACTGAGGACTGCTGGCTATGCCTGTCCTCGGGTCCGCCTTATTATGAAGGAATCGCCTTCAATGGAGATTTCAACAGAACCAGCAGCCATACTTCCTGCTCTTGGGGAACAGGACAAAAACTGACCCTGACTGAAGTATCCGCGAGGAATCCAGGTCTCTGTATAGGTACCCCACCTTCCACTCACAAACACCTATGCGGACAAATTCAGTCCGTGTCCAGAACGGAAGCTAATTACTATCTTGTACCTTCCCCAGTTGGATGGTGGGCTTGCAATACAGGACTTACTCCCTGTGTATCAACTAAGGTTTTTAATTCATCTCATGATTTTTGTGTCATGATCCAGCTGTTACCCCGCGTATATTATCACCCTGCATCCAGTTTAGAAGAAAGCTATGCTGGCCGGCGGTCAAAAAGAGAACCAATTACTTTAACCCTGGCTGCATTCATGGGAATAGGTATGGCAGTAGGAGTGGGGACGGGAGTGTCAGCTTTGATAGAAGGAAGACAGGGAATTCAGTCTTTGAGGGATGCTGTCAATGAAGACCTAGCGGCAATAGAGAAGTCCATTGACGCTTTAGAAAAATCTTTGACCTCCCTGTCTGAGGTAGTTTTGCAGAACAGGAGAGGTCTTGATTTGTTGTTCCTAAAGGAAGGAGGACTGTGTGCTGCCCTTAAAGAAGAGTGCTGCTTCTATGCAGATCATACAGGAATAGTTAGAGACTCTATGCAGAAACTGAGAGAAAGATTAGAGCGAAGGAAACGGGAACGGGATGCTCAACGGGGGTGGTTTGAGTCGTGGTTTGAATCACGACCATCTTGGATAACTTCTTTAATTTCCGCTGTAGCCGGACCAATCCTTATGATATGCTTAGCTTTAGTTTTCGGCCCTTGTATAATAAATAGAGGAATGGCTTTCATCCAGAGTAGAATTGATACAGTAAAACTCATGGTTCTTCAAAGGCAATATCAACCTATAGTTCAGGTAGATGAAGAGTTAGGGGACACCAATCTCTAAAATTCTATGATTAGAATTAGTCTAAACAGAAGAAGAGGGGAATGAAAGGAAATAAAACTGTAATTCATGTAATGTATGTTAAATAGCCCAAAGAGTTGTTTGTGAGCTTTGAAACCTGGGGCTGAGAACATAGCAGAACAGACCAGGACATGCCCGGGCAAGCCCATCGCCTCCCTAGCTCCCACCCCTCTGACCTAAGTTAAATGTTACAGGCTGCTGATGTTTAAATGGACCAATCATGTGAAACCGCGCCAATTCCTCCCCCAGCCCCACTCCTTTTCTATAAAAACCCCTAGCTTCCAAGCCTCGTGGTCGAATCCACTGTCTCCTGTGTGAGATACGTTTCGACCCGGAGCTCCGCCATTAAAATACCTCGTGTTGTTACATCAAGGTGTTGTGTTCTATTCGTGATTCTTGGGTGCACGCCGAATCGGGAGCTGAGTGGGGGTTTCCCCACTGAGTTCTTTCATTTGGAGGTCCCACCGAGATCTGCGTGACACCCAGGAACCCCGAAGGACCCCTTGGAGGTGCGTTTGTTTGTGTGAGTCTTGTTATGTTGTCTGTTGTCTAAGTGTCTAAGTGTGGCACCACTGAATTTGTGTCTTGGTTTTTCAGTTCTGAGATTGTGGGTTTGAGTCCCACCTGTGTTACCAGTTCTGGTATTCTGTATTCTGGCAGCTGCCACTGCGGACCGTAAGGACCCTAGTGGCTGTGGGAAGACGACGGTCTATTTCCCCACAGGCTGCACCCTTGGAAGACATTCCGAGGGAGACCCTGGAGTGCCCGGGGTACGGAACAGTCAGGAGGACCTGGCTGTTGCCTGGCAGAGTGAAGAAGAGTGAGTGCTCTTCCTGCCAGAGGAGTGGAGCGGAATCCCACTCCATCAGAGGTAGCGTTTGGCTGGTTGTGTAAGTCCAGACGCAGACGAGTGTGCTTGGATGTCTTAGTGTTTTCCGTCTCTGTCATTGTGTTGTGTTTACTCTTATTCTTCACTATGGGACAGACCGTGTCTACTCCTTTATCTTTGACTAAGGACCATTGGACGGACGTTAGGGCTAGAGGACAAAATTTGTCAGTAAAAGTGAAGAAAAAGCCATGGATGACTTTCTGTTCCTCAGAATGGCCTGTTTTTGGAGTAGGTTGGCCAGCAGAAGGAACTTTTTACTTACCCACCATAAGGGCTGTGAAGGCCATTGTTTTTCAGGAAGGGCCAGGGTCGCATCCAGACCAACAACCGTACATCATGGTATGGGAGGACTTGGCACGCTACCCACCCCCGTGGGTTCGCCCATTCCTCCCGCCTCTCCGCCCTGGCACCAAGATTCTAGCCATCCGAGAAAATGGTGAGAAAGAGAAACCGAAACCACCGCTCGGGAGAGATGATGATCGCAGCACACCAGTGACGAAACCCCCCAAGATCTATCCAGAGATTGAAGAACCCCCTGAGTGGCCCGACACCCCTCAACCCCCACCGTATGCTCCCCAGCCCCAACCTTTAGCTCCCTCGGGACCCCTGCCTCAGGCCCCGGCCGGAGGAGGGGGTCCCTCCACAGGAACAAGGAGCCGGCGAGGAGTCACCCCTGAGGGGCCTGCGGATTCAACTGTGGCGCTCCCCCTCAGGGCTATTGGGGCTCCCCCTGCCGATCCAAATAGTCTACAGCCCCTACAGTATTGGCCTTTTTCCTCTTCTGACCTTTATAACTGGAAAGCTAATCACCCCCCTTTTTCAGAAAACCCTGCAGGACTCACTGGGTTGGTTGAATCATTAATGTATTCACACCAGCCGACCTGGGATGACTGCCAGCAGCTTCTGCAGACTCTATTCACAACCGAGGAGAGAGAGAGGATTCTCCTCGAGGCTCGGAAAAACGTCCGAGACGAGGCTGGGCGCCCTGTCCAAACTCCAGCTGAGATAGATGAAGGATTTCCGCTAACCCGGCCCCGATGGGATTATAATACGGCATCAGGTAGGGAACGACTGTCCAATTATCGCCGGGTCCTAGTGGCGGGTCTCAGAGGTGCTGCCCGGCAGCCCACGAATCTGGCCAAGGTAAGAGAGGTTATGCAGGGAGCGACTGAGCCCCCCTCAGTCTTCCTTGAAAGGCTCATGGAGGCTTATAGGAGATATACCCCATTCGACCCCACGTCTGAGGGTCAAAGGGCCTCAGTAATTATGGCCTTCATTGGCCAGTCAGCTCCTGACATTAGGAAGAAGTTACAGCGAATTGAGGGCTTGCAGGATTACACCATAAGGGATGTAGTTAGAGAGGCAGAGAAAGTGTATCATAGGAGAGAAACAGAAGATGAAAAGTTAGAGAGAGAGAAAAGAGAGAAAAGAGAAGAGGAGGATAGGAGAGACAGGAGGCAAGAAAAGGTTTTGACTAGGATCCTGGCCGCAGTAGGAGAAAGAGATAATGGAAGAAGAGGTAGACAGTCAGGGAACCTGGGAGACAAAAGGCAGCAGGGACCAAGGAGACCCAGAGAAGGCGGGCAGCGCCTGGAGAGGAACCAATGCGCATATTGCAAGGAAATGGGCCACTGGAAGAGCGACTGTCCGAAAAAAAAAACAAGAGGTAAAGGTGCTTTCTCTTGGAGAAGATGAAGACTAGGGGGAACGGGGCTCGGCCCCCCTCCCCGAGCCTAGGGTAACTTTAGAAGTGGAGGGGACCCCTGTGGACTTTCTAGTTGACACAGGAGCCGAATTTTCAGTACTCAAAACACCTCTAGGAAAAGTAAAGAAAAATGAAAAAACCTTGGTGATCGGGGCCACGGGACAAAAATCGTATCCATGGACCACATCCCGAGTAGTAGACATAGGGCGAAATCGAGTAACTCATTCGTTTCTAGTCATTCCAGAGTGTCCTATGCCTTTATTGGGGAGAGACTTACTAACCAAGTTAAAAGCACAAATAACTTTCACCTCTCATCGACCGGAGGTTTTCTGGGGAATAAAAGCGCCCCAGACTCTAGAGCTGTCTTTACAACTAGGGGAGGAATATCGACTTTACCAAAATAAAGTAAAGCCCCCTGAGGGATTACAGGACTGGTTGAATCGATACCCTCAGGCGTGGGCAGAGACGGGAGGAGTGGGGATGGCAAAACTGGTCCCCCCTGTGGTGATTGAACTTAAGTCCGGGGCCACCCCTATAGGGGTCCGACAATATCCCATGAGCAGAGAAGCTCAAGAGGGTATACGCCCCCAAATTAACAAACTGCTCCAACAAGGGATTTTGGTCCCATGCAAATCCCCTTGGAACACTCCTCTACTTCCAGTAAAAAAACCAGGGACCAGGGACTACCGTCCAGTACAGGACCTTAGAGAAGTCAACAAGAGAGTTCAGGACATACACCCCACGGTGCCAAATCCTTATAACCTCCTCAGCACCTTGCCACCTGGTCGGACATGGTACACAGTCCTGGATCTCAAAGACGCTTTTTTCTGTTTGAGGTTACACCCCAACAGCCAGCCCTTGTTCGCTTTCGAATGGCGAGACTCCGAGAGTGGACAAGCCGGACAGCTCACATGGACGAGGCTGCCTCAGGGATTCAAGAACTCGCCCACTTTGTTCGATGAAGCCCTACACCGAGATCTTGCTCTTTTCTGAGCCAATAACCCACAGGTGACTCTTCTGCAATATGTAGATGACCTGCTCCTAGCTGCAGAAACACGCGAGGACTGTGAAATTGGGACCCAAAACCTCCTGGGCGAGTTAGGTAAGCTGGGGTATCGGGCCTCTGCTAAAAAGGCTCAGTTATGCCAGATAGAAGTGACCTACCTAGGATATGTCTTGAGAGATGGACAACGGTGGCTCACAGAAGCCAGAAAACAAGCCGTTATGCAGATCCTGGCCCCAACCACTGCTAGCCAGGTAAGAGAGTTCCTGGGGACCGCCGGGTTTTGCAGACTCTGGATTCCCGGATTTGCCACACTGGCAGCTCCCTTGTATCCACTAACCAAAGAGAAAGGGGAATTCACCTGGACCAGAGAACATCAGCTAGCCTTTGAAACTCTCAAAAAGGCACTGCTGCAGGCTCCGGCATTGGCCCTGCCAGATTTAAACAAACCTTTCACCCTATACATTGATGAAAGAAATGGAGTGGCAAGGGGAGTCCTTACCCAGGTTTTGGGACCATGGAAGCGCCCGGTAGCCTACTTATCAAAGAAACTGGACGCTGTGGCCAGTGGATGGCCCTCCTGCCTGCGAGCGATAGCAGCCACGGCTGTGCTAGTAAAAGATGCTGACAAACTGACTATGGGCCAGAATGTTACTATAGTGGCCCCACACTCTCTTGAGAGCATCATCAGGCAACCACCGGACCGCTGGATGACCAACGCCCGAATGACGCACTACCAGAGCCTATTGCTGACAGAGCGAGTAAGTTTTGCACCCCCAGCCATTCTCAACCCCGCCTCCTTACTACCTGAGGCTGACGAGGCCCCTGCACATAAGTGTGAAGAAATACTGGCAGAAGAGACTGGAATCCGGCCAGACCTCACAGACCAACCTTGGCCAGGGGCGATGACTTGGTTCACGGACGGAAGCAGCTTTGTGGTAGAAGGTAAGCGGAAGGCTGGGGCGGCAGTAGTGGATGGAAAGGCTGTCATATGGGCCAGCAGTCTGCCGGAGGGTACATCAGCTCAAAAAGCGGAACTAATCGCATTAATTCAAGCCTTAAGGCTGGCAGAAGGAAGGGCTCTTAATGTCTATACCGACAGCCGGTACGCTTTTGCCACGGCTCATGTTCACGGAGCAATATACCGACACCGTGGACTGCTGACGTCTGCCGGCAAAGATATCAAAAATAAAGAAGAAATTCTCAGCTTATTAGAAGCTGTTCATTTGCCCCGTAGGGTGGCAATTATCCATTGCCCAGGACACCAGAAGGGAACTGGGCCCGTTGAAAAGGGAAATCAAATGGCAGACCAAGAAGCTAAAAAAGCAGCCCAAGGGCCAATGACTCTGGTGGTGAGAACCCAACAGCCCGCTGCTGAGGAAATAAATAAAAGAACCCTCACAGAAGAAGAGGGGCGAGATTACTTAGCTAACATACACCATCTGACTCATTTAGGAACTAAAAAATTACTAAAATTGGTTAGTAAGTCCCCCTATTACATTCCTGGATTAAAAGGAATTGTGGAAGAGATAGTAAAAAACTGCCGTGCTTGTGCACTTACCAACGCTGGGTCTAGCAGGCTCCAGGAAGGAAAACGACTGCGAGGAGACAGACCTGGAGCCTACTGGGAAACTGACTTCACTGAGGTGAAACCGGCTAGGTATGGAAATAAATATCTCCTAGTTTTTATAGACACCTTTTCAGGATGGGTCGAAGCGTTCCCCACCAAGAAAGAAACGGCTAATGTAGTGGTCAAGAAGATACTTGAAGAAATCCTTCCCCGCTTTGGGATACCTAAGGTAATGGGGTCAGACAACGGACCTGCCTTCGTCTCCCAGGTAAGTCAGGGATTGGCCAGACAACTGGGGACAAATTGGAAATTACATTGTGCATACAGACCCCAGAGTTCAGGACAGGTAGAAAGGATGAACAGAACGCTAAAGGAGACTCTGACTAAAATAGCCTTAGAATCCGGCGGAAGCGATTGGACAGCCGTTCTCCCTTATGCCTTGTTCAGGGTTCGGAATACACCTGGACCCCTTGGCCTAACTCCATTTGAATTAATGTATGGGGCGCCCCCACCCATTTTTATGACCGTAGGGGATAAGAATCGCCCGGATGTGTCTTTCTCTCCTTCTTCTAGTCTTTTGGCTCGATTAAAAGCTCTCGAAATAGTAAGAAAAGAGGTCTGGGAACAGCTAAAAGAAACCTATGTTGCTGGTGACACACAGGTGCCGCATCAGTTTGAAGTAGGAGACGCAGTCCTGGTGAGGAGACACCGAGCGGGAAACCTAGAACCGAGGTGGAAGGGACCCTACTTGGTGCTACTGACAACGCCCACCGCGGTCAAAGTGGAAGGAATCCCCACTTGGGTCCACGCATCCCACGTCAAGAGAGCACCCCCTGGAGTCAGCCATGATGAGTGGACTTTGGAGAAGACTACTAATCCTTTTAAGTTGCGCCTGCTTCGTAGGAGCGATCCCAAAAGACTTCAACCCCCACAGTCCTGTTCAACAAACGTGGGAGGTACTCAATGAGGGGGGTAGGGCTGTATGGACAATCGCCGAGGTACACCCTCTGTGGACTTGGTGGCCTGATCTTTTCCCTGACATCTGTAAGTTGGCTATAGGAGCCCCTCCTGGATGGGACTTGGAGGGGTACTCTGACATTCAGAGGGCACCTTTAACACCCCCTCCGTACGTAGAAAAACATTCGAGAGACCCATGGGGTGGTTGCTCTAACCAAAGGAATAGAAGCATGCTTCAAACCCATCCCTTCTATGTCTGCCCCGGGCCCCACCGAAGTCAGTCCCTCAATCCAACGTGTGGAGGTAAGGCTGACTTCTTTTGTAAGAGCTGGGGTTGCGAGACTTCAGGTACAGCCCGCTGGAAGCCCTCCTCGAGCTGGGACTATATTAGAGTAACAGCCAACTATTCCCTAGCGTCTTATGTACCTGGAGGATTTGACCTAGACGAGTGTACTGACTGGTGCCATCCGCTCCGTGTCACCTTCACTGAACCAGGGAAGAGAGCTCTGGGATGGACAAAAGGGTATACCTGGGGTCTTAGGATTTACAAGGAAAGATATGATGAGGGATTATTGTTCACTATCAGATTAAAAATAGAGACCCCCTACAATCCTTTAGGCCCCCCAACCAAGTTCACACCCCTCACCCATACAATTACTCAGCCTACTCCAGTGATTGCGGACCCCCTTAATATGGCCGCTATCACCCAACCTCCCACTCCTCAGGTACCTCTAACTATTACCCCCGAGATTCCTTCAAGACAGAGGATGTTTAACCTAGTGAGAGGAGCCTTTTATGCCCTTAACAGAACTGATCCAAGCGCTACTGAGGACTGCTGGCTATGCCTGTCCTCGGGTCCTCCTTATTATGAAGGAATTGCCTTTAATGGAGATTTCAATAAAACTAGCAGCCATACCTTCTGCTCATGGGGGACAGGGCAGAAACTGACCCTGACCAAGGTATCGGCAAGAAACCCAGGTCTCTGTATAGGTACGCCCCCTCCTACCCACAAACATTTGTGTGGCCGAATTCAGTCTGTAGCCAAAACAGAAACTAATTATTACCTTGTGCCGTTTCCGGTTGGCTGGTGGGCCTGTAACTCAGGGCTTACCCCCTGTGTATCAACCAAGGTTTTTGAATCTTCCCATGATTTCTGTGTTATGATCCAACTGTTACCCCGAGTGTATTATCATTCTGCATCTAGCCTAGAAGAAATGTACGCTGGTACAAGATTTAAGAGAGAACCTGTTACTTTAACCTTAGCCACCTTTTTGGGCATAGGGATGGCAGTAGGAGTGGGGACGGGAGTATCGGCCTTAATTGAAGGGAGACAAGGAATCCAATCCTTAAGAGATGCTGTTAACGAAG
>OFGF01001361.1_pt1 | contig 15579 bp, 17 predicted proteins | sample 1521711 | NCBI WGS metagenome assembly OFGF01 (sample SAMEA3504092, study PRJEB24116) | mouse gut metagenome | biome: mouse gut; feature: mouse-associated habitat; material: faeces | place: Denmark | collected 2011 | reverse complement strand
TCCCATCGACGTCCTGCTCATTGGAGGCAATTATCCTGTAGATGAGCGTAAGGGACTTCGGGCGTCCAATGTATTTGTCCTCGCGGAATCCGCAAAGACAGAGACTAATTCTGATGAGACGACTGTGTATAAGTATCAGTCGGGGGAAATGCTTTTGGCTGAGATTATCTGTAAGTGCAGTAAGGAGAGTGAGACAGGGGAGCTGTATTTTCATGGGGCTAAGACGAAGAACTCAAGGATTATCGGCATTTTTTCTCCGGTACACAGAAGCGGTAAGACAAGCTATGGATTAAGGTTGGGGCAAGAGCTGGCTGTCTCGGAAAATGTGTTGTATCTCAATATGGAGATTTATGGCGGGATTGGAGGTTTTTTTCCAGAGGAAGGCCATACTCTGGCAGATGCACTGTATTATTCAAGGCAGGAGAACAAGAACTTAGGCGTGATACTTACTACTCTGGTAGAGCATATGGGTGCATTGGATTATCTGCTTCCTGTGCGGGTGTCGGAGGATATTAGGACGGTTACTCTGGAGGAATGGATAAACCTGGTCCGTCAGATTGAAGAACAGAGCATCTATGATGTATTGATTCTGGATGTGGACGAAGGGCTTAAGGATGTATATGGACTTCTTCGGATTTGTACAGAGATTCTTGTGCCTGTTATGAAGGATGCATCAGCGGAGGCGAAGCTTTTGCAGATGGAGGATGAGCTGCATCTTTTAGGATTTGATGATGTAAAGAAAAAGATGGTGAAGAAGGAGTTAATTTCATGATGCGCTCAGAGCAGCTTCACACCAGGATTCTGGATGAGCTGGATATGACCAGAGAGATTGAAGATGATGAGCTGACACGTTTGATTTACAGAGTGCTTAAGGAGGCGTCAGAGGAGGAGTACCTCTCCCTGGCAGAAAAGACTGCCCTTGGCAGAGAGTTGTTTAATGCATTCCGTAAGCTGGATGTTTTGCAGGAATTTCTGGAGGACGACAGGATTACAGAGATTATGATTAATGGGACGCAGAATATATTTTATGAGCGTGATGGAAAGATATTCCAGTCGGACAGACGTTTTATCTCCAGAGATAAATTAGAGGATGTGGTACAGCAGATTGCCGCTGGCTCTAACCGTTTGGTGAATGAGGCGTCTCCGATTGTGGACGCAAGGCTTACCGATGGCTCCAGAGTGAATATTGTTCTGGAGCCGATTGCGTTAAATGGTCCGATTGTGACAATTCGTAAATTTTCTAAAGAGGCAATTACCATGAGACAACTAATCGCATGGAATTCCATCAGCAGTGAAGTATCTGAGCTTCTTGCCAAGCTTGTGGCAGCCGGATACAACATATTCATAAGTGGAGGAACCGGATCCGGGAAAACCACTTTCTTAAATGCATTATCGCAGTTTATTCCCAAGACAGAGAGGATTATTACCATTGAGGACAATGCAGAGTTAAGGATTCAGGACGTTCCGAACTTGGTAAGGCTGGAGGCAAGGAATGCGAATGTGGAGGGAACCGGAGAGGTGACGATTCGGGAGTTGATTAGGTCGGCTCTGCGCATGCGGCCGGACCGTATAATTGTTGGGGAAGTGCGCTCAGCGGAGGCAATCGATATGCTGCAGGCGCTGAATACAGGGCATGACGGAAGCCTTAGTACCGGACATGCCAACAGTCCGACGGACATGTTAAGCAGGCTTGAGACAATGGTATTAATGGGAATGGACCTGCCTCTATCTGCAATCCAGAGACAGATTGCATCTGGAATTGATTTATTGATTCATTTGGGGAGGATGCGGGATAAAAGCCGTAAAGTGTTAGAGATTACAGAGCTGGATGGAATTGAAGATGGGGAAATTAAGTTGAATGTGTTGTTTAAGTTTGTGGAATCTGGAGAAATGGGAGGAAAGGTATGTGGAAGATGGGAAAAAGTGGGGGAATTATTGCACAGGGAAAAGTGGAAGTCTGCCGGATTTTAGCATACCGGAACTTTTTGTTTCAATTTGGGATTACATTGGCGGGAAGTCTTTTAATTGCATTTTTATTTTATAATTCGCTTTGGGGTATGGGATATTTTCCGCTTCTATATTTTTTGTCTGGCAGATTTTTGCGACAATTACGGCAAAAGAAGGAGTTAAAACAGCTTAATTTAGAATTTAAAGATTATATGTATGCGGTAAGTGGAGCATTAGCCGCTGGAAATTCTGTGGAGCGGTCATTTTTGATAGGATTACATAATTTTGGACAACTATATGGCGGGGAATCTATTTTAGCCGGAAGGCTTTGTGAATTGGAATCACGGTTAAGTCTTTCAGAGCCTTTGGAGCGTATCCTTTTTGATTTTGCAAAAGGCAGTGGGAGTGAAGATATTGAAAATTTTGTTGAGATTTTCGGCTATGCAAAAAGAGGAGGCGGGGATTTTATTCATATTATCAATACATCGATTGGGAGGATCTGCGACAAAATCGAAGTCACTGAGGAGATCCATACAGTGATGGCGGAAAAAGCGTTGGAACAGAAAGTAATGTGCGTTGTTCCGCTTGGAATTTTATTGTTTTTCCGTATGACGTCTCCTGAATTTATTGGAAAATTATATGGAAATTTGTTTGGGATTTGCATTATGACGGCAGCGGTAGCGCTCTATGGCATATCGTTTTATCTGGGATTGAAAATTTTGGAGGTTGAAGTGTAACGATGGTTTTATGTGTAGGAGTTTGTTTGATTCTGCTATTGGGAATGGCAGTTTTGCGAAAACAGGCATTTTGGCAATATATCCGTAGTCCGTGTAGAATTTTATTTATCTTTGGTTTGTTTGGGATTTTAGCTGAAGTTTTGTCTGGAGTTTCTTCTGAGGGAATTGCATCGGGGCTGGTAAAAAGAAATCCTCCAAATGAAGGAGAATTGGAAACAGAGGCATCCGTTTGTTTGGAAAAGGAAAAAATAACATATCCGGTGACGCTTTTGATTCCGGAGAGAAAATATAAACCTTCGGAAGAATTAGAACGGATTCAAGCGGCGATAGATGAAATTCAGGATACGTTTTGTGGAAGCAATGCATCTTTAAATGAGATTGTTTCAAATCCAAATGTATCCGGCTCTTATCAAAACGGAGAGGTCTTGGCGGAATGGCTGTTTTCAGATGAAGAAGTGATTTCAGCGGAAGGGACGATTTTTCAAGAGGCATTGGGACAGGAAAAAGAAGAAATAGAAGCGTTTGTAGCGTTGAGCTGTGGGGAAAGTGAAGATATTTACCGTTTTTCATTTCAAATACAGCCCTTGGCAAAAAGCAGGGAAGAAGCAGTGTTATGTGAAATTAAAAAGCAGATAGGATTACAGGACGAGACAAATCCCTATGTGGAATTGCCAAATGAAATAGACGGGCAGAAGGCGACATGGCAGGAAGTTTCTTCGTATCAATCGATAGAAATTCTATTGTTGGGCATATTGGCGGCTTTTGCGTCGGCATATGCCGCAAAAGAGCAGAGAGAAAAACAGTTACAAAAACGAAAAAGAAATATGTTGCTTTCTTATCCTGAGTTTGTCAGTAAATTGTCTTTACTGCTTGGAGCAGGCATGACGATACCGGGCGGCCTGCGAAAAATGAATCAGATGTACCAAAGAAGAAAACAAGCGGGAGGAAAAGAAGAATTAGTATATGAGGAATTAAATCAGATGATTTGTGAATTGGAGAATGGCATTGGTGAATTACGGGCATATCAAAGGTTTTCAGAAAAATGTGATTTGCAGCCATACCGGAAACTTGTGTCGCTGTTGGTTTCGGGGCAGAGAATGGGAAACTGTAAGTTAATGGAACAGTTAAATGAAGAAGCGGACAGAGTGTTCTTAGAGAGGAAAAATGCGGCGCGGAAATTTGGGGAGGAAGCTGGGACAAAAATGCTGATTCCTATGATGTTAATGCTTTTTATTGTTATGGCGATTGTGATTATTCCGGCATTTTTATCGATCCGCGTATTTTAAGAGAAGTTTAGGAAGCATTGGAAATGGAATAATGTAGTGTGAAGAAAAATGGAGGAAATTTTATGAGGGAATGGAATGAATTTTTGATGGAAGAAGATGCAAACGGGGTTGTGGAAGTTATTTTAATACTGGTGGTCTTAATTGGGGCGGTTGTCATTTTTCGGAAACAGCTTCAGGCTTTAGTTAAAGATCTTTTGGATTCAGTGGAAAAGAAGGCTAAGGCAGTGGAATGAGGGACGCATATAAAATGGAAGCTTCTGTTACAGTTCCGCTTTGTATTGCGCTTCCGGTTTTGGCGGTTTTAATTTTGGCTCTTTTGGAGTCTGCGCGGTTTTATGGGTTAAAGTCAGATGCAAAAGAATGGGCAAATCTTGCGGCAGAATCGCTTTTTGCCGGTTATCATGCGGGACTGTTAGAGGAGCGCCAACTGTTTCTTTATGACGGGGGATTTGGGGGCAATGCGTTAAAAATAGAATCGGTTGAAGAAGAATTGGAGGCATTCTTTACGGATAATTTCTATGGATATGAAAATGTGTGTGGCGTCAACTTGTACCGAATGAATGGTTTTGATGCAAAATGTGTGGGATACCGTCTGATTACAGATGAAAATGGGAAGGTGTTTGAAGTTCAGGCGGCAAACAGCATGAAACAAAAATTAGGAAAACGGGCGGCAGAAAAGATTCTAAAGGGGATTCAAAATCTGACAGACAAACAGGAGCAAACAGTCAATACAGATGTGTATATTGCAGATGCCCAAAATGCGATAGAGGATCTTGTCAGGCAGCAGGAACAGGAGAAAGATGCGGTTTCGGCTGACGTGGCAAAACAGACAGATCAGATGCCGCAAAAACCGCAGGCTGTTTCTGAAAACCCAATGGAAACAATTAAGGAAATTAAGAAACAAGGAATACTTGGAATGGTGTTTCCTTCGGGGAAAACAGTCTCAGAAAAGCAAGTGTCTGTGGATAATTGCTTAATGAAACGGAAGATTGCAGCAGGGAATTTTAAACAAAAAGAAAAGCCCGGCTGGTATGAAAGAATTTTAATGCAGGAATTTGTGAAAACGAATGCTGGAAATGCAGTCGATCCAGATAAAGACGGGGCGCTTTCTTATGGAATGGAATATATCCTGTATGGAAAAGGGAGTGATGAGGAAAACCTAAAAAAAGCTGTGAAGGAATTGCTTTGGATGCGGGAAGGCATGAATTTTCTCTATTTACAGACGGACGAAGCAAAAAAGGCAGAAGCAATGCAGGCGGCAATGGCTATTGGGGGTGTTTCTGCAAATCCACTGATTATTCCTGTGATAAAACAAGGAATTTTAGCGGCTTGGGCATTTGCAGAGAGCGTCGTGGACGTAAAATGCCTGCTTGCTGGAGGAAAAACGCCGCTTATGAAAAAGTCGGCAGATTGGAAGACGCAGTTGATGAATTTAGGGGCGTGTATGGATTTAGATAGTTCAAAAGAAACAAAGGGATTATCATATGAAAATTATCTGGATGCCCTGCTTTACAAAAAGACCGTGAAGCAGATTGCTTACCGGAGTATGGATTTAATGGAGTGGCATATGCAAAATGAAGAAAAATATTCGAATTGCGTATTAGACTGTATGATAGCGGGTATTCAGATTAAGGCCGTATTTCAAACGGATACGTTATTTTCTGGAATACTCGGAAAAGATACGTTCGGAGGCTGGCGTTTTATAGAACAGGCGGAATATGTTTATGGAAAAAAATAATAAGTTTGACATGCGGATACAGAAAGGCGCCTCTGTGTATCATAAGAAAAAGAAAATCTCTCTACCTGTGTTAAATATTTGCAAAGGGGCGCCGTTTTGTGTCCGTATGGAGGCATCTTATATGGCAGAGTTTTCCATAGCGCTTCCGTTTTTTACAGGTTTTTTCGCAGCGCTTTTGTTTTTCTTTCAGATTCTTACGGCGCAGCAGGAAATTGGCAATGCTTTGTTGGCAACGGGAAGGGAGCTTTCTGTCATTGATTGTCACGCAGAAATGGCGGGACAAATGGATTTATTGGCGGCGAAAGCTCTTATGATAAAGAATTTAAAGAAAGACGGCGCGGCAGAGAATTTTGTCCGTGGTGGAAGAATTGGCATTTCGATGATTCGGTCTGATTTTTCTTCAAATTATATTACTTTGCAGGCAGATTATCAAATAAGCTTTCCATTTGGTTTGTTTGGAAAGAAGGGAATTTCTGGCGCGCAAATTGTGAAATTAAGGAAGTGGACAGGGAAAAGCAAAGACAATTTACAGGAAGAAATTGTATATATTACAAAAAATGGCAGTGTATTTCACAGGCAAAAGGACTGTAGTTATATCAAACGTTCTGTCAAAAAAATAGAGGGAAGTATCATTGATACGCTTCGGAATGCAGGAGGGGGAAAATATTATCCTTGTATCATGTGTATGAAAAAGAAAAACCCTAATACTATGGAGGTTTATGTTACGGCATATGGAAACAGGTATCACAGTAAAAAGAATTGCAGTGAAATTAAAAGAAATGCGTTTGCAGTCCGTCTTTCAAGTGTGAAAGACAGATCGGCATGCAGTAAATGTGGAAAGGGGAAATGATATGATTCAGGCGTATGTATTGCTGGGCACATTGGGAATCCACAGCATCGAAGATATTAGGCAGAAAAAAATCACAGTTATGATTACATTGTTTTCCGGTATTATAGGAATTTTACTTCATATTTGGTTTCAGAACAGAAGTATTTATGAAATGTTGTCAGGGGTATTGGCTGGCATGTGTATTCTTTTGTTTGGCAGATTGACAAATGGAGGGATTGGAGCGGGAGATGGCATTCTTTTAATGTTGACAGGGTTATATCTGGGTTTACCGGAAAATATTACGCTGATGCTTTTGTCCTTTACGCTGGCGGGCGTGTATGGGCTTTGCCAAGTAGTGATAAAAAACAGAAGCCGGAATGAGAAGATACCGTTTGCGCCATTCCTATTTCTTGGATATTTCCTGATGCTTGTTTTGAGGTAAGCGTATGAAAAAACAGGAAGCATCTTATACAGTTGAATTGTCACTGCTTTTGCCAGTTCTGCTATTCGTTTTATTTACGCCGCTTTACATGGGGTATCAAATGTATGAAAAAACAGCCAGAGCTTCTGTTTGCGGATGGGACAAGGACTTTCACGCGGACGGGCGTGTACGGGAGATTAAATTTGCAGGAAAATTTTTGGAGGAGTTGAAATGACGGAATACAAAAGAGCGCAGGGGAAAAGTTATATGGTAATTAAACAGGAAATCTCTGTAAATGGGTATGAATATCCAATGATAACAGAGAATAGGCTATCTTGTCTTTTACCGGTTCATATTATGAACAGCGATAACGAGATACAATTTTGGTATGACATCAGCGGAAGGCAGTCGTTTGATGGCTTGGTAAAGATAAAAAAGCCAAAACAAAGTTTTTTGAGAAATTTTTTTTCGGCATTGGCAAATGCGTTAGAGCAGACAGGGGAATATTTGTTAGATGAAGATGGAATTTCTTTAGAGCCCGAACAGATTTTTCTGGATTCAGAAGAAAACGGGATAGTATTTTGTTATCGTCCATTTGAAAAAATTTCATTTGAAGACGGTTTGCGCTGTTTTATGGAATACTATTTATCCCATATGGAACACAGCGAACGAGAAAATGTAAAAAGCTGTTATGACGTATACGAAAGATGCCAGAAAGGGCATGTTTCCATAGAAGGATTACTTCAAATACTCTATGAAAATCCAACTTGGGATTCTGTGTCTGGACAAAGGCAGGCATATGAAACGCCGGAGGATAAACGGATTTTGGAAACTCCTAAAAAGAGATGGGACAAGAAATTCTCATGGGACAAGAAATTTTTGGATAGTTTCTTTCACAAATTAAAACGAAAAAAACAGATACAAACGAAAGCCTATTCTTTTGAACCGGAGGAGGTTGTGGAAGATTCGCCGAATCCTACAGTATTTCTTGGAAGTGAGACAAATCAGACAATCGGGGAACTTAAGTACGAAGGGGAGGGAGAGGAGCAAAATATAAAAATTACATCTTCCGTTTTTGTAATAGGAAGCCAGAAAGAGGAAGCTGACGGAGTTATTTTGAACGACACGGTAAGCCGGATTCACGCAAAAATAACGAAAGAGGAGGACAGTTATTATATCGAGGATATGAATTCCACCAATGGCACATACTGCAACGGAGAACTTTTAAATTATAAAGAAAAAACGTTATTACAGAAAAATGATAGAATCGCATTTGCAAAAGAGCTGTACCGCTTTGTTTAAAATGCTTGAAAAAAAATAAGTTTGCCTTATAATAAAAGAAAAAAGAATCGGGGACTTTTATGGAGTCAGGAACGCGAAAGAAAATACCGATAGTGACTGTGGCGTTAATTGTCATAAATGTCTGTATCTGGATAGTATTGGAATTATTGGGTGATACCCAAAGCGCTGGTTTTCTGGCAGAGCATGGGGCGGTTTACGTTTCCGCAGTTGCATACGGCAAAGAATATTATAGATTAGTTACCTGTATGTTCCTTCATTTTGGAGCAGAGCATTTAATGAATAATATGCTTCTGTTAGGGGTAATTGGTAATCGTTTGGAATCTGTTTTGGGGAGCGTATGCTTTGGTTTTTTGTATCTGCTATCTGGTCTGTGTGGCAGCTTGTTGTCTTTTTATATGGATTTAGACGAGACAGATCTAGTGGTTTCTGCCGGAGCATCGGGCGCTGTGTTTGGCATTATCGGCGGCTTATTGGCTTATGCCCTTTTAAATAAGGGGAAAGTGGAGGGGCTGACGGCAAAAGGGATATTTGGCATGGCGGCTCTTAGCCTTTACTTTGGGTTTTCTGCATCTGGAGTAGATAACTGGGGGCATATTGGCGGGATACTAGGCGGTTTTCTTTTGGGGTGTATTTTAACCATTCTAAGAAAAAGAATTGATTTTCGAAAAAGAAATCAATATACTAGAGAATAAAGAATGGAGGAAATTATGAAAATAAATATATATTATGGAGGCAGAGGGTTATTAGACGATCCGACGTTATATGTTTTAGATAAAATGGAAGATGTGTTAAAAGAATTACGCGTAACGGTGGAGCGTTATAACATTTTTGAGCATAAGAATGAGATTTCTACACTGCCGCATACGTTTAAAGAGGCAGATGGCATTATATTGGCGACGACTGTGGAATGGCTTGGGATTGGAGGCTATATGCAGCAGTTTTTAGATTCCTGCTGGCTGTACGGCGATAAGGAGCGTATGAGTTCAATGTATATGCAGCCAATCGTTATGTCGACGACATGCGGGGAGCGGGAAGGCGTTGTCACTTTAGAAAATGCGTGGGTCATTCTTGGTGGACAGCCATGCAGTGGATTTTGCGGATATGTAGAAGACTTAGTGACGTTTGAAATGAACAAAGAATATACGAAAATTATTGAAAAGAAGGCGGAAGACCTTTATCGTTCCATTTCCCAGAAAATCAAAAGCCTTCCGAGCAGCAATCAGGCTGTCAAACAGACTGTTCTTCGCACCCAGTCTATGGATCTTACGCCTCAGGAAAGTGAACAGTTGTCAAAATATGTTTCAGATGACACTTATGTTAAGAAACAAAAACAGGATATTGAGGAATTAGCATCCTTGTTTAAAGATATGATGGGGAAAAACAACGAACCGGAAGACAAAATGTATATTAAAGAGTTTGAAAGCCATTTCATGCCGGTAGAAGGATTTTCAGCTGCATATTTGTTTATGATTGAAGGGAAAAAACATCCGCTTTTGATTGATGTAAAAGAAGAAGAATTGACAGTCCGTTATGGAAACGAAGATGCGATCGACGTTTATGCGAAAGTCAGCTCTGATGTGATGGATAATATAATAAATGGCAGAATTACGTTCCAAAGGGCATTTATGACCGGAAGCATGACAGCCAAAGGAAATTTTAAAACTCTCCGTATGCTTGATACGTTATTTAGTTTTTCTTAACAAAACGGAAGAAAGATGGAAAAGGTAGAACCTTCGTGTGGACGCGATTCTACCGTAAGGCGGCCGCCATGGGCTTCGATAATTTGTTTGCTGATTAAAAGCCCAAGTCCTGTGCCAGTCGGTTTTGTTGTTTCAAGGGGCGTAAAAATTTTTGGAAGGTATTCCGGTGAGATTCCTCCGCCATAGTCAATTAAATCTAATTGTAAAAAAGCGCCGTTTTGGATGCATAGAATGCGGACGATGCCAGAGCCATTCATGGCTTCGTAAGAGTTTTTCATCAGATTAAAAAAAGCCCGTTTGATCCTGTCAAAATCGACGAAAATTTCAGGCAGAGATTGTTCGATTTCTATTTCGCAATGGAAATCATCTGAATCAAATAATGTGATGCAGGAATTTACCAGTTTTGGCAAAAAACGATCGGGTGATGTTTTCTTTAACGTCAAATCATCGCAAAGACGCGCAGAAGACAGCTCAACCAAAAGGCGTTTTAATGCGGACACTTCCTGCATGGAATCTTTCCAGTAAGGGTATGCTTTTATTTCCGGATGAGCCTTTTCCACTAACTGCAGGGAACTGTTAATAAACGTAATGTTGTTTTTGATTTCATGGAATATTTTCTGGTATTCTTCATTCGTCATATTAATGTTCCCCTTTCGTCATTTTTTAGGAATTTTCAATAAGTGTAGCATTATCAAAAATGTATTTCAATAAAAACCATAGTACAAAATTCGACAGGTAAAGGAGAATAAAACATGAAAGAAGAAAAATGTATTTTTTGCCGGCTGGCATCAGGAGAAATCCCTTCTCATACAATTTACGAGGATTCTCTGTTTCGCGTGATTTTAGATGCGGCTCCGGCATCGAAAGGCCATGCGTTAATTATTCCAAAAAAACACTATGCTGACTTGTTTGAAATTGACACGGATACAGCGGGTGAAGTAATGAAGCTTGCAAAGAAACTTGCCACACATATGACTGGAGCATTAAAATGTGACGGACTAAATCTGGTGCAAAACAACGGGGAAATAGCGGGACAGACAGTATTCCATTTTCATTTTCATTTGATTCCACGTTACCGGAATATGAAAAATGACGATATATTACGGTGGAATCATGAAAATTTTACGGAAGACGAAGTAAAAGAAATATGTTCAGAACTTTCTAAGGGGCTGCATTAATGCAGCTCCTTATTAATTAATTCGATAATAGTATGAATGGAGTCCATTTGCCCGCTTTCTTCCATAGAAGAAATATAAGATTTTTTTTGTTTTGAGACGATATTAATTCCGTCGAGCAGGGATTTGGCGGTTAAATGTTCTTCTTCAATCACATAGGAAAAACCTTGTTTTTCAAATGATTTTGCATTTAAAATCTGATCTCCTCTGCTTGCAGCGGCAGAAAGAGGAATCAAGATATTAGGTTTGTGAAGCGCAAGCAGTTCGCAGATTGCATTGGCTCCTGCCCGTGAGACAACAATATCCGCTAATGCAAACATATCTTTTAGTTCTTTACTGATATATTCGAATTGCGCGTACCCTTTTGTCTGGTGAAAGCGGTTATCTAAATTTCCCTTTCCGCATAGGTGGATAATTTGGTACTTATTTAACAAAGATGGAAGTTCTGCGCGTATGGCATCGTTTATGATTTTAGAGCCTGTGCTTCCCCCAATGACTAAAAGCGTCGGCTTTTCTTCATCAAAATGGCAGTAAGCGCGCGCTTTTTCTGCGTTTCCACTGAAAAGTTCCTGACGTATTGGGGAGCCGGTCAGAATGGCTTTTTCTTTTGGCAGATACTTTAAAGTCTCCGGAAAATTACAGCAGACTTTTTTTGCGGCAGGTATGGCAAGTTTATTCGCAAGCCCCGGAGTAATGTCAGATTCGTGTATAATTACAGGAATATGGCAGAGTTTTGCTGCGAAAACTACAGGCACAGAGACGAAGCCGCCTTTTGAAAATATAATATCCGGTTTTAATTTCCGCATCAGGCGGATTGCCTGCCCCAAACCTTTTAAGACTTTAAAAGGATCGGACAGATTTTTGAAATCCAGATAGCGCCGGAGTTTGCCGGAAGATATGGCGTAGTATGGAATATCCGCCGCTTCGATTAGTTCTTTTTCAATGCCATTATAAGAACCGATATAGCTGACCTCATAGGAGTTTTGTAAAAGAGAAGGGAGCAGAGCTATGTTTGGCGTAACGTGTCCGGCAGTGCCGCCGCCGGTTAAAATAATTTTTTTCATAAAGAATACCTGTGACCTTTCTAAGTATACTTTTACTATATTATACTCTGCTTGTAAAAAGTCAAGAAAAAGACTTGTAAAAACGAAAAGATACATTAAAATAGATTCATAGTGAAGTTTAGAAGGAGACGCAGATATATGCGTGGAAGATATTTTCGATATTTATTTGAAAATCTGGATGGAGGATTGTTTCATACTGGCAGTGTCTATGATAAAGAACATCAGAGAGCTACAAATTATATCTATATGGTAGGAAGTTACTGCAGGGGCGCATTCCAAAAACGAACGGTTCAAATTTATGAAAACGATACACTGCCTGAAAGGATAGACCTTTTAGTTATGGGCGGCTTTACGGTGAAATATATTCATAAATTCATTGAAATTATAAGAGGCCATAGGATTGAGACGGTCGTACTACCATATTTGGCGCCGATACAAAGACTTGTTTTAACGGAGGAAAATAAGGAAAGTGGCGTAAAGGCGAGAGAAGTGACGCGTTTTTTACAAGATCCCTATCAGTTTTTGAAAGAATATGATATTGGAAATATTTATTTTTTATATGGAAACGGAAAAATAATTGACAGGAAGCCGGAGGAGTTAGAATGGGGATACCATTTTGAACTTGCGGATAGAGAATCGCTTCTGCTGATCCGCGAAATGGAGGGATATTCAATTCCGGTTGCGCGCGCGGGGTATATTGTGGAAAATGACTGGTTGTTTTATTTTGGTGTGTATGGAACAAATATACAAATGATGTCAGAATTTGCAAAGAATTATTTTAGCAATATTGAAAATATCTATAAGATTTCGGAAAATATAAATGAAGATTATGTCCGCCAGACAAAACGGCTTGTTCAGGAATATTATAAAAAGTTTGGCGGTTCTTCGGTAATGGCGATTGCAATGTTTGAAGGCCCGCTGTTTACATATCCAAGTGAAATTGACAGTTTCTTTACTGAGAAGGAATTTTGTAAAAGTGAACAGAGTGAAGTTTGGATGCGATGCAATAAAGAGAATTGCTGTTCATGCACGATTAGCTGTGTTTATGGAAAAGATTATGACAATATGCAGCATCATAAAAGAAGCAGAGAAGAATCGAGATTCGGTATGCTAATGCTTGGGAATGTCAATCTGAACCGGTACTGGTCAGATATTATGGCGCGTTTCTGGAAAGTCAGGACAAGGATTCGGGGAATTGGCATTCCAAATTCTGGAAGCGGTGAAAACTGGAACTATCAGATGCTGCGGTTTTCAGCAGAAAATGACAGGGTTTATTGGATTTGCGTAAAAGATGATATTACGTCTGCCGGCGTAATCAGCGATATTGTCCTTTCTGCATCCAACAACCGCTTTCTCCCGATTGATGAAGGATGGGGTTGCTGTCTGTCGGGATATATCATTCCAAAAGAAGACATTGACTGACAGATTCCGAAGCTTAAAAAGAAAAAACCGTCAAAACTTGCGGCGAAAACATGGAATGGACATCTTTCCTTGTCCTGCTTTTTTCCTTATAATGAAAGGGAAAAAAGAAAAGGGGGCATTGTTATGCTACAGGAACAAATCATTCCTTACATAAGAGAAAATCCAATCACCACTGCCATAGCGGCGGGATTAGTCGTTTTATTTTTCTTACTTTTGATATTTGCGCAAGTGACAAGGACAAGGTATGAGGTACATAAAATCTGCAAAAAAATCCGAAAATATTTTGACGTGATCTTATCTGACGGAGAACCGGAAGGGGAACCTGCGCAAGAAGTAAAAACGGAGGGGGAAATTCCGGTATACCAGACGGCAGACGATTGGCAAAAGCAGCAGGAGTTAGAGAAAAAAGCGGCAGATGCAAAACTTTTGATGGACGTTATTTCAGAAGTATTTTAGTTGGACAGGTCTTGAACTCATAAGAAGTGTTTGCTAAAATAAGATTTGAAAAAAGTTTAACAAAGGAGCGTTTATTATGAGTAAAGTGACATTAGATTATTCTAAAACAGCAGGATTTATCAGTGAAGAAGAAATTGGCTATATGAGCAGGCTGACAGAAGAAGCGAAAAACCGGCTTGTTTCAAAAAGCGGCGCCGGAAATGATTTTGTCGGCTGGGTGGATCTTCCGGTAGATTACGATAAGGAAGAATTTGAGCGTATTAAAAAAGCGGCTCAAAAAATCCAATCTGATTCAGAAGTGTTAGTTGTCATTGGAATCGGCGGTTCTTATTTAGGCGCAAGAGCGGCAATCGAATTTTTAAGACATGGCTTTTATAACAATATACCAAAAGAAATCAGAAAAACGCCTGAAATCTATTATGCCGGAAACAGCATCAGCGGAGCTTATACAGAAGGGCTTTTAGATGTAATTGGAGACAGGGATTTTTCTGTCAATATTATTTCCAAATCCGGCACAACGACAGAACCGGCAATCGCATTTCGTGTATTTAAGAAAAAACTTGAAGAAAAATACGGAAAAGAAGAAGCTGCAAAACGTATTTATGCGACGACAGACAAAGAAAGGGGCGCTCTGAAAAATCTTGCAACAGAAGAAGGCTATGAGACATTCGTGGTGCCGGACGATATAGGCGGCAGATTTTCCGTACTTACAGCCGTTGGACTGCTCCCAATCGCAGTCAGCGGAGCGGATTTAGATCAGTTAATGGCTGGTGCGGCAGAAGGCAGAAGGCTTGCGTTAGAGCAGAAATTTGAAGATAATGACGCGTTAAAATATGCAGCAATCCGCAATATTTTGCTTCGGAAAGGAAAGACTACGGAAGCGCTTGCAAACTATGAGCCTTCTTTGCATTATGTGGCAGAATGGTGGAAACAGCTCTATGGGGAAAGCGAAGGCAAAGACCAGAAAGGAATTTTCCCAGCATCTGTAGATCTTACAACGGATCTTCATTCCATGGGACAGTTTATTCAGGACGGCGCAAGGATAATGTTTGAAACCGTGTTAAACATCGAAGAAGCAAGAGGATCAGTAGTGATTGAAGAAGAACCGACAGACTTAGACGGATTGAATTATCTTGCAGGAAAAGACATGGATTTCGTCAACAAAAGCGCAATGAATGGGACAATCTTAGCGCACACAGATGGAAACGTACCGAATTTAATGGTTAAAATTCCAAAGCAGGACGAGTTTTATCTGGGTGAATTATTCTACTTTTTTGAATTTGCAGTAGGCGTCAGCGGATATTTGCTGGGCGTCAACCCATTTAATCAGCCAGGCGTAGAAAGCTATAAGAAAAATATGTTTGCTCTATTGGGAAAGCCGGGATATGAAGCGCAGAGAGAAGAATTATTAAAGAGATTGTAAAAAGTGTTCTGGTAAATAAGGAGGAAAAGGGGCTGTCGCTTTAACGAATGAAAATTCGTGAAGCGGCAGCTTCATTTTA
>OFGF01001354.1_pt1 | contig 15636 bp, 10 predicted proteins | sample 1521711 | NCBI WGS metagenome assembly OFGF01 (sample SAMEA3504092, study PRJEB24116) | mouse gut metagenome | biome: mouse gut; feature: mouse-associated habitat; material: faeces | place: Denmark | collected 2011 | reverse complement strand
CGCCGCGCCAAGGAACTGGTGCGGCGCAAGGGCGCGTTGTCGGACAATTCCCTGCCCGGCAAGCTGGCGGATTGCAGCAGCAAAAACCCTGAAGAATGCGAAGTGTTCATCGTGGAAGGGGACTCCGCCGGAGGTTCGGCCAAACAGGGCCGCAACCCCAAGACCCAGGCCATTTTACCCCTGCGCGGCAAGATCCTGAACGTGGAGCGCACCCGTTTCGACCGCATGCTGGCCAGCCAGGAAATCAAAAACATGATTACGGCCATGGGCATGGGAGTGGGGGAAGATGTGGATTACGAAAAACTTCGTTACCACAAAATCATCATCATGACCGACGCGGATGTGGACGGAGCGCATATCCGCACCCTGATGCTGACCTTCTTCTTCCGCCATTATCCGGATCTCATCCGGCGCGGGCATTTGTTCATTGCCCAGCCGCCGCTTTTCGGCATCAAGAAGGGGAGCAGGATTCTTCGCTTTCTCAAAGATGAGCGGGCGCTGGAAGAGTTTCTCCAGCAGCGCCTGTCCACCGGCGTCAAAGCCGTCAATGCGGCCGGACAGGAATTCTCAAGCGAAGAATTTATCGCCGTGCTGAACACGGTGGACGAGCTTCAGAGCCGTATCCAGGACGCGGAGAATGCTTCTGTTTCCCGCGTGTTGTTTCTTGCGCTGCTGGAATTTGACGGACCCATGCCCCATACCGAAAACCCTGTGGAACCCGAAGGCTTCCGCGAATGGATGGCGGAGCGGGAATACAGCGTGAAGCTGGAGAGTGAATCCAACGACGATGGAGAGCGTCATTTCCTGCTGTTTGAAAATTCGGGCGGGCACCGCACTCGTCTGCCGCTGGAATTCTTTTCCGGGCGCATCTATCGGGGCGGAAGGCAGGCTTTGGACAAGCTGAGCGCCCAGTGCGGCGAGTTTCCCATTACCCTCAATTCCGGAGAAAACACCGTACAGGTAACGGATTTCTTCACTCTGCAGGAGAAAGCCTATGAACTCGCGCGTCGGGGCTACGATATTCAGCGCTATAAGGGTCTGGGTGAAATGAATGCCAACGACCTGGCGCTGACGACCATGGAGCCGGGCAGGCGCACCCTGCTTCAGGTATCCATTGAGGATGCGCAGTCCGCTTCCGAAGCCATTGAGGAGCTGATGGGCGACCGTGTTGAAGCCCGGCGTGAATACATCATCCGCAATGCGCTGGATATGGAAGATCTGGATATCTGATCAGGGATGATGACCCCCGAAAAGCGCGGTTTGCGCCGCCATCGGCGGCATACGTTACGGCGGCAGCCCTTTCTCCCCACCTTTTCCGGCATGCGCCGGGCCTTGTAAAGGAACAGCACAGTGGAAGAACTGGAACAATATACCCCCATAGATATTGAAAAAGACCTGCGCCAGTCTTATCTGGCGTATTCCCTCAGCGTCATTATCGGCCGCGCCATTCCGGATGCGCGCGATGGCCTCAAGCCCGTGCACCGGCGCATTCTGTTCGCCCAGTCGCAGATGGCGAACACGTACACCCGCCCGCACAAAAAGTGCGCCCGTGTGGTCGGCGATGTCATCGGCAAGTACCATCCCCACGGCGACAGCGCTGTCTACGACGCACTGGTGCGCATGGCGCAGGATTTCTCCATGCGCGACCCGCTGGAAGACGGACAGGGGAATTTCGGCTCCATTGAAGGCGACAGCGCGGCGGCCATGCGATATACGGAAGTGCGCATGTCTCGTCTGGCTTCTGAATTCCTGAATGATATCGACAAGAAAACCGTGGACTTCCGCCCGAACTACGACGGATCGGAGCAGGAGCCGGAGGTGCTTCCCACCAAGGTGCCGAATCTGCTGCTCAACGGCTCTTCGGGGATTGCGGTGGGTATGGCCACCAATATCCCTCCGCACAACCTCGGAGAGCTTTGTGACGCACTCATCCGGCTTATTGATGAGCCGGACTGCACGGTGGAGGATCTCATTGATCTGGTGCACGGGCCGGACTTCCCCACGGCCGGTTTTGTTTATGCCGGACAGGGTCTGCTTGATGCCTACCGCACCGGGCGCGGCATTGTGAAGATGCGCGGCAGGGTGGAGGTGGAGGAACGCAAGAAGGGCCAGCAATCCGTGGTGATCCGCGAAATTCCCTATGGTCTGAACCTTGCCGCTCTGGTGACCAAAATCGCCGAACTGGTCAACGACCACAAAATCGACGGCGTGTCCGATCTGCGCAACGAATCCAACCGCAACGGCATCCGGGTGGTGCTGGATCTCAAGCGCGGCACCATCCCCGATGTGGTGATCAATTCGCTGTACAAGTACACTCCGCTGGAAAGCTCTTACGGCATCAATATGCTGGCGGTGGTGAACAACAAGCCCCAGCTGCTGAACCTGAAAAGCGCGCTGGCCTGTTTTCTCGATCACCGGCGCGAGGTGGTCATCCGCCGTACGCGCTTTGACCTCGACAAGGCCAGGGCGCGCGCGCATATTGTGGAAGGCCTGCTCAAGGCCCTGGATGTCATTGATGAAATCGTGGCTCTGATCAAGGCCTCTCCTACGCCTCTGGAAGCCCGCAACGGGTTGATGGAGCGGTTCGGATTTTCAGAAGTCCAGGCTCAGAGCATTCTGGACATGCGCCTGCAACGCCTCACCGGCCTGGAGCGCGACAAACTTCAGGACGAATACGCTGAACTTCAGCGCCTTATCGCCTATCTTACGTCCATTCTGGAAGATTCCTCCGTCTTGCGCGGCGTATTGCGCGATGAAACCAATGAAATCAAGGCTGCCTATGCTTCTCCACGCCGCACGGAAGTGCTCATGGATGAACTGGGCGGCATTGATATTGAAGATCTCATTCCGGACGAGGACGTGGTCATTACCCTGTCGCGGCGCGGCTATATCAAGCGTACCATGCTGGCGACCTATCAGCAGCAGAAGCGCGGCGGCAAGGGCATTGCCGGTCTGCACACCGGGGATGACGATTTCGTGCAGGATTTTCTGACCACCACGAATCACCAGTTCCTTTTACTGTTCACCAACAAGGGCCGCATGCATCAGCTCAAGGTGCATCAGGTGCCGGAAGGAAGCCGCACCGCCAAGGGCGTGCACATTGCCAATCTGCTTCCTCTGGAAAAAGACGAATGGGTAGCCAACGTGCTGACGGTGCGGGAATTTGCGGAAAATCGCTTTTTCCTGTTCACCACCAAGCGCGGCATGGTCAAGCGCTCCAGCGCCTCCCTGTACGCCCGGTGCCGCAAGAGCGGGCTTATTGCCCTCAGCATGCGTGAAGATGATGAACTCATCGCCGTGCGGGAAATCAATGAAGATGACCATATTGTGCTCGCCACGGCCAACGGCATGGCCATTCGCTTTTCCGCCACGGATGTGCGGCCCATGGGCCGCAGTGCGGCCGGGGTCAAGGGCGTGGGGCTGCGTCGGGGGGATACCGTGGTTTCCAGCCTGACCCTGCGACCGGAGGATCAATCCACGGAAATCATGGCTGTGTCCGCCCTGGGGTACGGCAAGCGCACCCGCGTAGACCTGTACCGGCTCCAGAGCCGCGGCGGAATCGGCCTGATCAACTTCAAGGCGTCGCCCAAAACGGGCGGCGTTATCGGAGCCATGCCGGTTACGGATGCGGATTCCCTTATCCTGCTGACGTCCACCAACAAGATTATCCGTCTGAGCGTGGATGAAGTGCGTTCGGTGGGGCGCGCCACCATGGGCGTGCGCCTGGTGCGGCTTGACGACGGAGCGACGGTGGTGGGGTTTGACACCGTAGCTGACAATGCCGGTATGGAAGAGGGGGAGAACACGCCCGGCATTCCCGCTTCTGCCGCTACCGGCCCTGAAATTTCGGGAACGGAAGAATAGGCCATGTTCGGTTGTTCAGGGCTGCGCCTGTTGTGCCGTCTGCTCGTTGTCTCGTCCTTTTTCGGCTGCCTTGCGGCGTGTGACCGGACCTACCCGTCAAACGACTTTGAGGCGGCCAAAGAGGCGGCCAGGGAGCTGGATTGGGCGCAGAGCGCCCGTTTGCTTCAGCGTTATCTGCGCGATGAAATGGATGAAACCCGGCGTTGGGAGGCGTGGACGCTGCTTGCCCTGTCCCATGAACGTATGGGCGAACGGAGCTGGTTGGTGGAAACGCTGGAGAACATGCGCCACGAGTTTGAAAACAACCCTGAGCAACTGAAATGGGTGCTGCATGAATTGGGCACGACGTATGAAGCCATGCGCCTGTGGGACGAGGCTTCCGAAACATGGCTTCAGCTGCTGGATGTGGCGGAGCTTTCCGACCATGACCCGCCTGTACGAGCATATGGGCTTGTATTATCAGCGCGGGCAAAAATTCGATATGGCTGAAGATATGTTCGGCATGGGGCTGGAGCACGCGGACACGGTGGCGCTCAAGGTTTCATGCCGTTATCAGATTGCCTATACCTATTACCTGCAGGACAGACGGGAAGAGGCGCTCGCTATGCTGGACGAGGTGCTGGCCGTGCCGGAACTGGCGGAACGCCTGAAGGAAGGCAGGCCGGAAGGCGCGGGAACTGTGCGGGCAGATGTTGTGCAGGAGAGCGAATTGCTTGGCCAGGCGCTGCTGCTTAAAGGGGATATTCTGGAGACGCTGGAAAAGAGGAAAGAGGCTCTTGCCTGTTTTGAGCTTGCAAAAACCTGGTATCCCAGCCCTGAAGTGGCACAGCGGCGCGAGGAACTGCTGCTTAAGAAGAAAAAGGTTACGCCGGTTATCCAGAGAAAGTAGGGCACAGCCCCCGGCGGGCTGCCCGGACTTTCCGTCAGGCTGTTTGGCGGTGTGGACGCCGCGAAGCGGCGTTTGTCATCACGGTTCCATGACAGAGCCAGGCGTTTCCTTCCGTTTCTGCGCCAGGGGCAGGGTGCGATCATAAAAAATGCCTGCTTCTGTCACGCGCGCGACAACGGCATGGACTTCCACGCCCCGCGCGACGGCATCATAAAAGGCGGCGGCGTAGGCGGGGTCAATGTATTCCGCCGGGCCGAAGCAGGAGCCATCCGGGCGCTGAACCAGATACAGCATCGCCGCGCGGCAGCCTTCCCTTACCATACGAATCAGGGTACCCAGATGTTTTTCACCTCGGGCAGTGACCGCGTCGGGAAAGGCCGCGACGCCGTCTTCCACCAGGGTGACATTCTTGCACTCCACCCAAAGCGGAGGAAGGGAGGCGTCGGAGCGGGTGAAAAGACCGTCCAGACGGCTTTCCCCGCAGACAGCCTCACGTTTGAATCCGTCATATCCCGCCGTCCAGGGAAGGAGATGCGCCCTGAACGCGGCTTCAAGAAAACGATTGGGCAGGGACGTATTGACTCCCGCCCAGAAGAAGGATCCGGGCATGGCGCCGGGCTGCCCGATGCCCTCCACGGTCCAGGCCAGCTTGCGCTTGGGGTTGGCCGCCGGGGACAGCAAGACAGGCGCGTCGGGCCGCAGCATGCCCAGCATGGAGCCCGTGTTGTTGGTATGAGCGGTGATGATTTCACCGTCCAGTTCCGCGATAACGAAGAAGCGTTTCTCCCTGCGGATGAAACGCGCGGTACGGCAACCGGGGGGGAAAGGCAGAAGGGGGGCGGGGGTCAATTTACACTCCTTGGGGAAACTGCTACCGTTGCAGGGACAGCCGCGGGCGGCGCCAGCATGGAACAAGATTGATGCGGAGGCAAGATGCCGTAAAGCGGATTTGTCATCATTCTGAATATCCGCTTTTTTTCGGCATGAGGCCGAAACCCACAGGAAGTGAACGAGGAAGTTATGAGATTTTCACAGCGCATGAACCTGTTCAAACCTTCCGCGACTCTGGCCCTGAATGACAGAGTGCTTGAACTGCGTTCACAGGGAGTGGAGATTGCCAATCTTGTGGTCGGCGATCCCGATTTCAATACGCCGGATCATATCAAAGACGCCGCGAAACGGGCGCTGGACGAAAACCGCACGCACTATACGCCTGTCCCCGGCTGGAAGGAACTGCGCGAGGCGGTGCTCAGCTATCTTGGGCGCGTTTATGGACTGGAAGCCGAAATCGGGAATGTGGCGGTCAGCACCGGAGGCAAGCAGGCGTTGTTCAATGTGCTGATGTGCGTTGTTGACCCCGGGGACGAGGTGATCATTCCTGTTCCCTACTGGACGAGCTATCCTGATATGGTGGCTCTGGCCGGGGCCGTTCCTGTATTTGCCCCTTCGCCCGCGTCGCGCGGCTTCCGCATCACGCCGGAAGATCTGGAAAAGGCCCGGACGCCCAAAAGCAGGGCGCTGATGCTCAATTCTCCCTCCAATCCCACGGGCGTGGCCTATACCGCCGAAGAAACGGAAGCCATTCTTGAATGGGCGGCGCGGCACGATGTTTTTGTTATTGCCGATGAGGTGTATGATCAACTGGTATACCCCCCCGCGGAACGGGCCGGTGCCTGCCTGTGGTGGAAAAAGCATCCTGAAAGCGTGGCTGTGGTCAATGCGTTGTCCAAAAGTTTTGCCATGACGGGCTGGCGTATGGGGTATACCCTGGCTCACGCGGATTTGATCAAGCAGTGCATGAAAGTGCAGAGCCAGGTGACCTCCAACCCCTGTTCCATTGCCCAGGCCGCGTCCGCGGCGGCGCTGGAAGGGGATTTTGGCGAAATGGCCGCCATGCGCGAGGCGTTTATGCGCCGCAGAGATATGGCCTATGCGGAAATTTCCTCCTGGGAGGGCGTGATTTGCCCTTGCCCTGAGGGAGCGTTTTATCTTTTTCCCGATGTAAGCGCCCTGTTCAATGCAAAAATGCCTGATGACGCCGCCTTTTGCCGTTATCTTCTGGATGAAGCCCGCGTCGCGGTCATGCCGGGGGCTGCTTTCGGTGATCCGCGTTGCGTGCGCTTCTCCTACTCTGTGGCGGATGAAGTGCTCAAATCCGCGCTTCATCGTGTTAAAAAGGCTTTGTATGCCTAATGATGGAGGTTGTTCATGTCTGAAAAGAGCGCCATTCTTGACTGTTCTCATGCCTTTCCTTCCTTGCCCGACACTGATCCGCATGGGGAGCGGGCGGCGCAGCTTGCCGCCCGCCTGGTAAAGGAAAGCGATCACCTGCCGTTTTTGACCATGCCCTATGCCTGGGATTTGAGCCTTAAATTGCGGGGGCATGCGGAATTTCTGCGCAGTTTTAAGCATATGCTGCTTCTCGGGATCGGGGGATCAGCCCTGGGCGCGCGGGCGCTGCAAAAGGCTTTTGCCCCCGCTCAGGACAGGCCCGGATATGAAGGCCCGTGGCTGTGGATTGCCGACAATCTGGATGAGGCGGCGTTCTCGGCCATGCTGGACAAACTTCCCGCGGAAGAGACTCTGGTGGTGGTGGTCAGCAAGTCCGGCGGCACGCTGGAAACAGCGGCTCAGTATCTGGCCGTGCTGCCCTGGCTGAAAAAGCGTCTTCCCGCTACCTGGCAGGAGCATCTGTTCATGGTAACTGATGCGCAAAAGGGTTTTCTGCGCGACGAAACAGACGCCGCCTTTCTGCGGTCCCTGCCTGTGCCGGAACATCTGGGCGGACGTTATTCCGTACTCTCCGCCGTGGGGCTTGTGCCCGCGCTCTTTCTCGGCATCAACTGGGCGGCGCTGCTGGACGGCGGATGTACGCTGGGGCGTGAGCTTCTGGAAAAGGCGTCTTCTGACCCCGCAGCTTTTGCCAGCCACCCCGCGTGGAAAATAGCCTCCTGGGCGGCGTACTGGGCTGAACACGGCAAGGGGCAACTCATCAATTTCTGCTATGAACCGGCCCTGGCCTCCTTCGGCCCCTGGTTTTGCCAGCTCTGGGCGGAAAGCCTGGGAAAGAACGGCAAGGGCAGCATGCCCATTTCCGCTGTGGGCGCGACTGATCAGCATTCCCTTCTTCAGATGTTTTTGCAGGGGCCCGCAGACAAGGCCTGCCTCTTTCTCGGCAGACAGAGCGCTGCGCGCAAGGACGGGGAGATCCGCCTTGACAAGGAACAGCGCGAGCCGTGGACATGGCTGTCGGGTCTTTCTCTGGATGAAATATTCAGAGCAGAGGCTATGGCTACGCAAATGTCGCTGGAACGGGCGGGAATGCCCCTGATTTCCCTTGAACTGCCGGAAGCCTCCCCCTGGCAGGCCGGACGCCTTATCGTCCTGCTTGAGGCTGCTACGCTGCTTACAGGCTGGCTGCTCGACATCAATCCGCTGGATCAACCGGCGGTAGAGGAGGGCAAGCGTTTGGCGCGGGCCAGACTTGGAGCGGGCGGGGCGGAAGACGAACGGCGTATTCTTGAGGAATTTGCCGCGCGGCCTCGCGCGATTCTGGAATTTTGACCGGATTCCGCCTGAATGTTCAGGCGGAATTCCGAATGGAGCACGCGTGTTTAAGCGCAAGAGCAAACAGCAACAAGCCGAACAGAGCTCCCGCTACCTGCCGTTTGGGCTGGCCCGCTTTTTTTCCTGGTTTTTTCTGCTGCTTGTTCTTGCCAGCAGTGTTTTCCTCTCATTGTTCATCGCTCGCGCCACAACAAGCACGCTCCTGGATAGTCAGGAAGATTATGCCCTGCTTCTGGCAGAGAATCTGGGCAAGCAGATATTCAACCGCTTCACGCTGCCTGTTACGGTGGCATCCGGAAGGGTAAAACTTGGAGATCCTGAACAATACCGCCTGCTTGATGAAATAATTCGCTCGTTGTTGCATGGGTTGCGGGTGGAAAGCATCCGTATTTTCAACAATGAATATGCAGTGACCTATTCCACAGATAAAAATGAAGTGCGAAGGACGGATCTGTATACGCAGGGCGTGCCGGAAATTTTTCAGGGTAAGCACCATCATTTTGATGTGCTCTCTACCATGTCGTATTTTCAGGCCATGCTGCGACCTCGCCTCGCGGAGGGAAGTTTTCAGCTAAGGACGATATATCCACTTAAAATAAATCAGGAATTATACCCCAATCTCAGTGAGGAAGACGCCGCCACGGTGCTGGGAGCCCTGGAAGTCATCCAGGATGTGAGCAACCATTATCAGATTTCCATACGCAACCAATGGCTGATTATGGGGGGATTTCTCGTATCCAGCCTTGTCCTGTTTACGCTGCTTCATGTGGTGGCGCGCAAGGCGGAAAAAGTCATTGCCGAACGCATGGAGCGCAACCTGCAACTTGAGGCTGAACTACACCAGAGTGAGAAACTGGCCAGCATGGGCCGCATGGTGGCCTCTATCGCCCATGAAATCCGTAATCCGCTGGGTATCATCCGATCCAGCGCGGAGTTTTTGCTGCGCCGGGAAAAATCCGTGGAGGATTCCAGCCGTCCGATTCTTGAGGCCATTTATGATGAATCCTGCCGCCTGGGGTCAACGGTCAACGACTTTCTTGATTATGCCAGACCTCGCCAACCTCGCAGAGATGTGGTCAACATGACCGATGTGGCGCACAAGGCATTCAGTTTTCTGAGCGGAGAATTCCACCGCCAGAATGTGGAGCTTGCAGACGATCTTCCGGAATCTCTGCCTACGCTGGGAGATGATGACCTTTTGTACCGGGCAGTGTATAATGTCCTGGTAAATGCCCTTCAGGCGATAGGGGAACAGGGGCGTGTTGTTGTGCAAGGGCAGGTGCGCGAGGACGGGCAAACCATATTTGAAGTGATGGACAGCGGGCCGGGTTTTGCCGATTATTGTCTCAAAGCCCTGGATCCTTTTTATACGACGAAAGACAATGGAACCGGGCTTGGGCTTCCTATTGTCCAAAGCATCATTACTTCGCATGGAGGAAGGCTTGAACTGGAAAACAGCAGAGAAGGCGGAGCGCTGATCCGCTTTGTTCTTCCCGGGGTGAACCTTCCTCCTTTAATTGAGGCGGGGCAGACTTCCCACCCTTCCCGGGAGCATTGATTGAGCTTCAATATAGTCAGCGAACTCGCTAACTCCTACTCCCAGCATGGAATGCTGCGGAGCAGGGGGCGTCAGTCGCAAGCCCGGCGCGGCGGCATAGCCGGGTTCGCTCGCCGAAACCGCGCTTTTGGCAAAGCGCTCCTGGAGAGTATTGCCTGCCTTTGTAGGCATTCCGGAGAGCGTACAGGCAGCGCGTCTCAAAAGTTGCCATCATGAAAAATGAAAGTTGATCTGGTTTACTGTCGGCCGGTCAAACTTTCAGGAGTAAACGGTTATGAGTGAAAAATCCCGAATATTGATTCTGGACGATGAAAAGAACTATCTGCTTGTGCTTGAGGCCTTGCTGAGCGATGCGGGATACGCCGTTACTCCCATCAATGATCCTGAAATGGCTGTTTCCTATTTGGAAGAGGCCGAGGTCGACGTCGTCATCACGGATATGAAAATGCCCAAGATGTCCGGCCTGGAAGTGCTTCAGCACGTCAAGCGCAATTCCCCGTCCATACCTGTGCTGATTATGACAGCCTTTGGTTCGATTGAGAGCGCTGTGGAAGTCATGAAATACGGTGCGTTCGATTATATTACAAAACCCTTTGCCAATGACGAGTTGCTGCTTTCTGTCCACAATGCGGTGGAATTATCGCGCGCGCACCAGCAGTACCGAATTTTGCAGGAAAGCCTGGAAGAGCGTTACAGTACCCATCAGATCATAGGCAAGTCTCCTGCCATGCGTGAAACGCTGAGTATTGTTGATCGTGTCTCGGCAAGCCGCTCCACAGTCCTTATTACGGGTGAGTCAGGAACCGGAAAGGAACTTGTGGCCAGGGCTATTCATTTTTCGTCTCCTCGCAAGGATGAACCCTTTGTGGCGGTGAACTGTATGGCCTTCAACGCCGGAGTGCTGGAAAGCGAGCTTTTCGGGCACGAAAAGGGCTCATTTACCGGAGCCGTGGCCATGCGGCGCGGGCGCTTTGAGCAGGCGGATCGAGGAACGCTTTTTCTTGACGAAATAGGGGAATTGCCCTCCGATCTTCAAGTCAAACTTTTGCGTGTCTTGCAGGAACGCGTATTTGAACGGGTAGGGGGAACAGAGCCAGTCAAGGTGGATATCCGCATTGTTGCGGCAACGAATAAAGACTTGGCAAAAATGGTGGAAGAAGGGAGCTTTCGTGAAGATCTGTTCTATCGGCTTAATGTCGTACAGATTCATATTCCCCCGTTACGCGAGCGCCGTGAGGATATTCCGCTGCTTGTCTCCCACTTCATTGCACAGATTGCGTCGGAAAACGGCATCCCTCCCAAAAGTTTCACTCAGGAAGCCCAAAACTACCTTTCCGGCTATGAATGGCCTGGGAATATCCGTCAGTTGCAAAATGTCATAGAACGCTGCATGGTGATGATCCCCCGTGATGTGATCGATGTTGAAGACTTGCCGCCGGAAATTCGGGATGAAGAATCACAGTTCAAAAGCGCCGTGGATTTATTGCCTGTGGAACTCAATCTGGCGGACACACTGGATAAGATTGAAGCGGCCCTGATTCGCCGGGCGTTGGTACGGTCTGACTTTGTTCAGGCTCATGCCGCTGATCTTTTGGGAATTTCCCGTAGCCTGATGCAGTATAAACTAAAGAAATACAATATCATCGGGCATTAGAGCAGGTTAGATACCGCGGTAAAAATGCCTGTTCCGTACAGCGGCAAGAGGAGGAGATGTTTCATGTGAAACATCTCCTCCTCTTTAAGGGCTTTAACCCGTCAAAGAGTAAAGCGCCTGCTACAGAGAACTATCCGCTATATGCGGGTGAGGGCAAACAAACATTCTGCACAAAAAACACCTTTCCTGTACACGAGAGCATTTCAATGACAAAATGCTCTAACGACTGCCGTTGGCCCGTGTGGAACACGGGCTGGCTTTGCGGCAACGAATGTTGCCGCATCTTCCACTTTTAACGAAATAGCCATCTTTCCCCCTTGCCTGAACGCTTCCGCTTCGGTTATAAGAACCATATATTTTAATTAAGGGTGGCGCGGATCTTGCTCTCTCTCTCTCTCTCTCTCTCTCTCTCTCTCTCTCTCTTTAACATTGCCTGCGCATCCCTTTTTTGGCGTGTTTTCCCCGCCTTTCAGGTGAACGGGAGGATATGTCACGTCTGAAAAACGTCACGTCCCACACTTGAAGCATGCGCTATGCGAGTTCCCCGGCCGGGGCGCATATTTCTCTTTGGGGACTTACCCGTAATGATGGTCTGACCAGAGAAACAACAAGTTCCCCCTGAGACAGCTTCACGCATGACGCGCGGAACAGGGCAGGAGGATCCGCCCGAACAGCCTTTTCTCCGCCGCTCCTTCCGAAAATTCGGACAATGCCGCACGCCTCTTTTTTGCAACAAAGAAATTACGCACAGTAACATCAAGAGGATTTTCCCGATGACTCCCGTTTTTTCCCTTTCCCGCACAGCCACGTTCCTGACCGGGACAATGGTTCTGGCAACGCTCTGCCTTGTCCACCCATCCGCCGCCGGAGCGGAGGGCCCTGTGCCTGAGCACGGCTCCGTCAGCGTTAAGCAGACCATGGAAGCGGTGCTCAAGCATCATGCGGGGCTGGCGGCCCTGCAGGAAAACCGTGAGGCTGTCCGCCACGAAGTCACCCGCGCCAAGGCGGGCTGGGGGCCGCGCGTGGATGCGGAAGCCCACATCGGCGTAGGCTCTCTGAGCAATTCCACCACCCGCGCCGTGGATGCGGACACCAGTTTTGACCACTTCAGCGGGGCCAGCCTCACCGTCACCCAGCCGCTGTGGGACGGCCTGGCGACCCGCAGCCGCGTGCGCAGCGCGCAGGCCACTCTGGATTCCATGCAGGAAAGGCTGTTTGACAACGCCACAACATATGCGCTGGACGGGCTCATTGCCCACCTTGACGTCATCCGCAACCGCGAACTGGTACAACTGGCAAAAAAGAACGTGAACCGGCATGAAAAGATTCTGGCCGACACCCGCAACCGCGAACAGCTTGGCGCGGACAGCATGGCGGAAGTCACGCATACGCAGGGGCGTCTGTCCCGTGCCCAGTCCACTCTGACCTAGGCCGAACTTGCCCTTGAGGAAGCCGAAAGAAACTATCAGCGGCTCACCGGCTTCCGCGCGCCCGCGCACCTTGACCCTGTGCGCATGCCCGACGGCATGTACGACGGCCCGGCGGACATCATGGCCCAGGCCGAAAAGACCAACCCCAAGCTGGCGGCCTATGTGGACGACATACGCGCGGCGCAGGCCGACAAGGAACTGGCCGAAGCCGCCCGCCAGCCCGTCATCAATCTCCAGGGCGGCCCTCAGACCTCACATCGCGGCGGCCCGGCGGATCTTGATACCGACAGCGTGGACATCCGCCTTGCCATGTCATGGAATCTGTTCCGCAGCGGCGCGGATATTGCCGAAGAAAAAGCGGCCATGGCCCGGGTGCGTCAGGCGCGCATGACACTGCAAAATCTTCAGGATGAACTGGGGCAGCAAATCGACGACGCGTGGAACGCATGGCTTACGGCGCAGAGGCTGGCCGCAAACTACAAGGAAGCCGTTCGCTTCAATACCCTGACGCGCGACGCCTATCTGGAGCAGTTTGTGCTTGGGGAACGCAGTCTGCTTGATATTCTTGATGCGGAAAGCGAGTTGTACAACTCGGAAACCGAGCTTCTGACCGCCCGGAACAACATTGTCGTGGGCGCCTGGCGCATTTACGGCATTACGGGCCGTCTCCTGCCCATCTGGCGCATTCATGGATGGGATCTGTACGAGCCGGTTCATCACCGGGATGCCCGCAGACGGGACAAGGATCCTCTTCCCCTGACCGGCACGACGCACAGGCATAACCTGATGATTCCGGAGGCGGATCGTGACACAAACCCCGGACGCTACCCGAAATAACGCTGACACACCACTTGATGCGCGGCGAAACGCCGCGGAGAGGCGGCTCTCCGCAGTGCCGCTTGCGCCGTGCGATGTGGACTTCATGCCGCCCCTGTTGCGCAGCCTGGCAACCCTGCTCCGCCTCAAGGGGCGTAATGTATCAGCGCGATCGCTCATGGCTGGTCTGGCCGGAGCGAGCCGCGTCACTCCGGCGGCCTGCCTGCGCGCAGCGGAGAACGTCGGATTGCGCGGACGCATCCTGTACAGAGAGACGCTGGACAACATTTCTCCCCTCACCCTGCCCTGCGTGCTGCTCCTGCGCCACGATCGTTCCTGTGTGCTGCTCTCGCTCGGAAGCGACCGCGCGGAAGTCATCTTTCCCGAGGACGGCGAGGCCATTCGCGTGGTTCCCACGGAGGAACTGGGGAAGGAATACTCCGGCTATGCCCTGTTCGCCTCGCCGGAGGTCACGCCGGACAAACGCGCGGAGGCTCTGCGCCTTTCCCGTGGGCCACGCTGGTTCTGGGACGTGCTCAGACACTACGCCCCTATCTATCGCCATGTGGCGTTCGCCAGCGTGATCATCAACCTGATTGCCGTGCTCAGCCCGCTTTTCGTCATGAACGTCTACGATCGCGTGGTGCCCAACAACGCCATTGAGACGCTGTGGGCCCTGGCCGCGGGCATTCTCATCGCCTACCTGTTCGATTTTATCCTGCGTTATCTGCGCGGGCGCTTCGTCGATGTGGCCGGGCGCAATGCGGATGTGGTGCTCTCCAGCATGCTGGTGGGCAAGGTGCTTGCCATGCGCCTGGACGACAAGCCGGAATCCACGGGAGGGCTGGTCAACAATCTGCGCGAATTCGAGTCATTGCGCGAGTTCTTCAGCTCATCCACACTGCTCGCCTGTATCGATCTGCCCTTCATGATACTCTTTCTGCTGCTTGTGGCCTTCATCGGCGGGGATATCGTGGTGCTGCCCCTGGTGGCGGTTCCCGTGCTCATCTGCCTGGGGCTCTGTCTTCAGGCGCGATCCAGGCGCGCGGTGGAGCAGAATTACAAGCAGAACATGCAGAAAAACGCCCTGCTGGTGGAAATGGTCAACGGGCTGGAAACCATCAAGGCCTGCATGGCGGAAAGCCGGATGCAAACGAAATGGGAGCAGGTTTCCGACCCGTCCGCCCGGCAGGCGGCCGTTTCCCGCAACTACAACAATCTCGCCGTGACCTCTTTCATGCTGGTGACTCATGCCGTCACCGTGGGCATGGTGATTTGGGGCGTGTACCGCATCAGCGCGGGCGAGATGACCATGGGTGGCCTCATCGGCTCCAATATCCTGGTGGGGCGGGCCATGGCCCCGCTCATGCAGCTGGCTACGCTGCTTTCCCGCCTCCAGAACTCCCGCGTTTCGCTCAAGGCCCTGGACATCATCATGAACCTGCGCGACGAACGGGAGGAAAAGAGCGGGGGCATGGATTTCGGATCGCTTTCACCCTCTCTGGCCATGGAGGACGTGAGTTTCACCTATCCGGGCGCGCAGCGGGCCTCGTTAAGCGGCATCAGCCTGCGTATCCGCCCCGGCGAACGCGTGGGCGTCATCGGGCGCATGGGCTCCGGCAAGTCCACGCTGGGCAAGCTGCTCATCGGGCTTTACCAGCCCGCCGAAGGCGCGGTGAAGTTCGGCGGCGTGGATATCCGCCAGATGCCCGAGGCGGAGCTGAGAGGGCGCATCGGCGTTCTGCCTCAGGAGGTGGTGCTGTTCTATGGCTCGATTCGGGACAACATCACACTGGGCGATCCCTCCATCAACGATCATCTTGTACTGCGCGCCGCATCACTGGCGGGAGCGGCCGGC
>OFGF01001348.1_pt1 | contig 15666 bp, 13 predicted proteins | sample 1521711 | NCBI WGS metagenome assembly OFGF01 (sample SAMEA3504092, study PRJEB24116) | mouse gut metagenome | biome: mouse gut; feature: mouse-associated habitat; material: faeces | place: Denmark | collected 2011 | reverse complement strand
ACGTACAGGCCCAATTCAGGATCGTATGTGTCAGTACCTTTGGTATAGCCGCCGGAGGGGGAGAGAAAGGCGGCTTCAATGTCGGATTCAAAGCGTTTCTCGGTAGTTTCCATAACGGCACCTCTTATTTAGAGCAATCCATTGTTTTTCCATTGGTATCTGCTTTACAATCCAACAGGAATCAATATTCATCAGGTGAAAGGCATAAATGCGGTTCTTCTCATCAAAATAAGACAAGACAATTTCATCAAATTCTTTTCTGTCAGGAGATAGTTCTGTCTCTTTTAACATAAATTCCACATCAAATCGGCAAGCACTATTCGGAGGAATTACAAATGTATAAGCGCCATTATCACCTAATGAAATATGTTTTTCACCAGCGCCAATACCTTGAATTTGTGTAAATGTAGCAATCTCTTTCTTATTTGAATAGGCATATAAGTTTACATTGCGGACAATGCGTGATATTCCGCTGGTATTTACAATATCCAACCAAAGCGGAATCCTTAAATATAATCCAGCCTCATTCTGACATCGGTAGTACCCACACGCCTTATCAACTGAACTTTTGGAATACACCATCTTTACAAATAGAGATACTTTCCCTGTAGTTTGGAGTTTTTTAGCCACCCAAGTAGACGCAATTGCCGCTAAAGCACCAATTATAGCACCCAAAAGGCCAATTAAACCAGATACAATTGCACTTTGCATATCAGGAGACAGATTTTCGAAATTTATCATACGACCTCCTTTTTCCCGGTCACATATTCATAAATAAGCGACTTCTTGTAGGTTTCCAGTTCAGCAAGGAATTGCTCCTTCTTTTGAATAAGAGCATCCATCTCATCAACCCGACTGCGCAGAAACATTACGATTTCCCGCTGTTCCTCCATAGACGGAACAGGAAAGTTGAAAGAAAGGAATTGCTCAGGATATAGTCGGAGCCGAGATGCTGTTATTCCAGTAGAGCAGACATTGTACTGATCCACGAGTGGAGGAATCCGCAAAAGATAGTCCAAGTATTGTAAATCAAAAGCGTTGTTACGCTGGTGGTAGGTATTATACGAGGGGCTGATTACACCATGATATGCAGATACCCCAATAGCCCCCTGCCACATCCACATAGTGTTCGCCGCAATATCGCCCTCACGGCAAATCTTATACCCGACAAGCGACTCCGACATGAACATATTTACATTCTTCTGTCTTCTGGGCGTGATGCCTGTCTTGTGAGAAACGGTCAGCAGCTCCTCAGAGCCAGTTTCCGACCTTTCATTGGTTTCGTAAAATAAATGCTTCCCCCGATAATTGCTCCAATCTTCGGGAATCATCGGAACCCACTCAATCCCACTCTCCTTCATCGGCCTATCTCCCCGGATACCCTTGGTGACAGCCTGGGTGATGATGGCCTGTTTCAGCTTTTTGTACTCCTCAATGGAGGTGCGGGTTTTGTTCAGAACAGCATCAATCTCAGCACACTTAGAATCCAAATGCTCAACAATCTTTTTCTGCTTATGGTCATTTGGAAAAACAACTTGAAAATTTTGCAACATCGGCAATCTAACAGAGTCTACTGTTGATTTTGAATTTGCTATCTCAATTTCCCGATAAAAGAGATTGCTCAAATAATAGTACAGAAAGCGACGATTGATGTCAGTTATTTTCTGCAAACTGTATACCCGTTGATGACAGCCATATTTGCCGTCAACATAATGGAAAACACGGCCTGCGCCCGCACCATCTCCAGCCATCAGAATTGCGGGCCCTTCAAACGTATATTTATTGCTCCTTTCGACAATTGGCGAACGTACATAAAACGGAAACAAGCCATCCGGTATGCTATCCTGAGTATCTTGATTCCCGGTTTGTATTTCACAGAGAAAGCGTAGTCTTCGGCATTCCCAGTCAGCCGGAATTATGCCAACCCATTGAATCCCGCTGTCCTTCATCTCCTGTGCCATCACTCACCCTCCTCATGGAATAGTACCTTCAAGCTGGCGGCGATATCGGCCTCCAGGGCGGTGATCCGCTCCACGATGTCCTCTACCGGCTCCGGGGGCTGGTACTTGTAGAAGTACCGGGTCATGGGAATCTCATACCCCACCTTGGTTTTCTTCTTGTCGATCCAGGCATCGGGGGCGTAGGGCAACACCTCCCGCTCAAAATAGCGGTCAATGTCCTGCACCAACGGCACGTTTTCCGTGTCCCGCAGGGTCGGGTCTGCCACGGGCTTGCCCTTTTTCAGCACGATCTCCCCCTGCTCATCCCGCAGGGGCCGCTCCACCACGATCTTGTTGTAGCCGAATTCCTCCGAGCCGAACACCTTACTCTCGCAGTACACACCGCCTTTATCGCCGTACACAGCGCCATCCCTATATTCGCCGTAAGCCCGCACAATCAGCTCTCGGCACAGGTCGGTGATGTCGTTACGCTTGGTGCCGATGTTTTTCCTACGGGACTCGAAGCAGTGGGAAGCGTCGATCAACTGCACCTTCCCGGTACGGTAGTCAGGCTTGTCCTTGGACAGCACCCAAATATAGGTGCTGATGCCCGTATTCATAAACTGGTCGGTGGATAGCTGGATAATGGCGTCCAGCCAGTCGTTCTCCAGGATATACTGCCGGATATTGGACGGGCCGCTGCCGGCGTCTCCGGAAAACAGCGGGGAGCCGTTCTGGATGATAGCCATTTTCCCGTTGGGAGCCAGCTTAGACAGGCCATTCAGCAGAAAAAGCTGCTGACCGTCGCTGATCTTCGGCAGGCCCGGAGCGAAGCGGCCCAATTCGCCCAAAGCGGCTTCCGCCTCCACTGCCTTCTGCTCCCGTTTCCAGTCAATGCCGAAAGGAGGGTTGGAGATGCAGTATTGGAAAGTAAAGCCTTTGAACTGGTCATCGGACAGGGTATCGCCAAACCGCATATTGTTGGGATCGCCGCCTCGGATCATCATGTCGGCCTTGGCGATAGCGTAGGTGGCTGGGTTCAACTCCTGCCCAAAGCAGGTTACCTCGATCTCCTCGTTAAGGTCGTGAATCCTCTCCTCCATGCAGGAGAGCATCTGGGAAGTACCCATCGCCATGTCGTAGACGGTGACATTGCCCGCCCGAGTCAAATCAGCGTCAGAAAGCAGAATGTCTGTCATTAGATAAATAATATCCCTACTGGTGAAGTGTGCCCCGGCCTCCTCATCGTAGGATTCAGAGAAGCGGCGCACCAGATCCTCAAAGATGTAGCCGCAGTCCACAGCGCCGATCTTATCCGGGCCAAGGTAGCCTTTGGGTGAGGCAAATTCCTTGATCACCAAATACAAAGAATTGCATTCCACCATGCGCTTGATGATATTGTCGAAATCAAATTTGGCAAGGACATCCTGAACATTTGGCGAAAAGCCCGCCAAGTAGTCCCGGAAATTCGCCTCAATATTGTCCGGGTCGGAAAGCAGCAGATCGAAGGTGTACTTGCTGGTGTTGTAAAACTGATAGCCAGAGGCGCGGGTCAGAAAACCATCGATGACGGCTAACTTCTTTACCTTCTCGTACTGTTCCCGCACAGCGGCATGGGTAGGAAGCAGACAGTCGTGGAATCGCTTTACCACCGTCATAGGGAGGATCACAAGGCCGTACTCGTGGGGCTTAAAGTAGCCAAACAGGGCGTTGGCAATATTCCAGATGACCGTGGCCTTCTCCTGTATATTGACGCCCACCTCGGTAATTTTGTCGTTGCTCATACATATACCCTCCCATGGTTTTACACAATTCGCCTTATTATACCATCCCCAGATGTCTTCGGCAATAAAAGCGTCCCAGTTCTCCTCAACAATTCCCCGTATAGACAAAGGACAGGTACTCCCTCGCCACATCCGCCAGCCGGTACACCCGCTCCACCGGCGTAGAAAGCTTGTCCATCATCCAGTAGCGGGGGAAGAACCGGGACAGGTGCAGCGGGATATCCCGGTCCACCGAGGCCAGCCATTGGGCTAAAGCTGTGACCTCCTCCGCGCTGTCGTTCTCGCCAGGGACCAGCAGCGTGGTCACCTCCACATGACACCGCTCCGCTGCCAGGGAGATGGAGCTCTTCACCGCCTCCAGATTGCCGCCCAGCCTCTGGTACCACTCTGGGGTAAAGCCCTTCAAGTCAATGTTAACAGCGTCGATCAGCGGGACCAACGTCCTCCAGGGTGCCTCCTCGATGGTGCCGTTGGTGACCAGTACATTGCCCATCCCCCGCTCATGGACCAAGGAGGCGCAGTCCCGGACGTACTCATAGCCCACCAGCGGCTCGTTGTAAGTGTAAGCCACTCCGATGTTGCCATAGAGCCGCAGCTCCAGCGCCTTATCCGCCAGGGCCTCCGGGGAGAGTTCCGCCGTCTCAAGTTCCTTCTCTCCGGCCATGGAAATCTCGTGGTTCTGGCAGAAGGGACAGCGCAGATTACACCCGAAGCTGCCCATGGACAAAATCTTGCTGCCGGGGTGGAACCGCCGCAGTGGCTTCTTTTCAATGGGCTCCAGGGCGATGCTGGTGATCTTCCCGTAGTTCAGGGAGACAATCTCTCCGTCCCGGCAGGCCCTGGCGCGGCAAAAGCCGGTCTGTCCCTCGGACAGGTCACAGCGGTGAAAACACAACTCGCAGATCATAAATGCCGCACCACCTCAAATCGCTCCAGGGTGTACTGCTCCCGAGAACTGATGCCGCCCTTCTGCCGGGCAATGTCGATCTGCTGCTCTACCGTGTCCACACCCTCCAGGTCAGGCAGCAGCAGTCCCCGGCGACCGCCGCAGGAGACGATCACACCGTACTTTTTCACGTCCAGCTCCGCCGGAGAGGAGATAGGCTCTGGCGCGCCCAGCACATCCACGCTGTACTCCAGGCTGTCCAGCTCTGTCACGGTCACCGGCGGAAAGCGGGGGTCCCTGGCACAGGCGGAGACGGCGTTCTGCACGATCTCCCAGGCCACGCTGCCCGTGGTCGGTCCGGTGGTCCCGATGCAGCCCCGGAGCCGGCCGTGGGCGTGGAGGGAGACAAAGGCCCCTGCAGCCTGCTTGGTCAGCTCAGCGGGCAAGTCCTCCGGCAAATGTTTCAGTTGCTTTCCTGTTTTCACAAAGGTCTCCAGGGACAACCGGGCCAGTTTGACCCAGGGGTCCTCGGAGGCTTTTTTCTCTGCCAGATGAGCGCGCTCCAGTTCTGCGCACTGTGCACCAAACCGGCGGTTCTCGTCCGGGCCGGTGACAGCAAAGGTGGCCACCCCGTAGCCCACGCCGGTGACGCCCTCGTAGCTGAGGAGCTTCGATTCCACAGCTCGTCCGTCCAGCGCGCCGGCCATGATCTGGAAGGAGCGCAGGCCGCACTCCGCCGCCCGCTCGCAGAGGGGCAGGTCCATAGTCAAAAAGCGCAGGAAGTCTCCGGCGGCCATCGCCTCTGTGACCTGACGGTCGAACTCCGGCCCCTCCGGGGCGAAGCCATAGGGACCGTCGTCCCTCAGCTTGTGGGACAGGTCGCCGCTGGCGATGAACACCGTGCGGCGGCCCAGGTTCTCCACAGCCTGGGCGATGCACTGGCCCAGCCGGTAGTGGTCCAACGGCGAAAATCCGGACAGGCCGATACGGAGGATGGGGCAGTCCACCCCGGCTTCCCGCAAAAAGTACAGAGGCACAAACGTGCCGTGGTCCAGATATGGGTCCCGCTGACCCAGCGTCCCGACCTGGAGGCCGGCGGCTTCCCCACAGCGGATGATCTCATCTCGCAGTACCTCGTCGTACTCCACCTGTAGCTTGGTCTGGGCCGCGCCGAAGGCGGACATATCTCCGGTGGCGCCCCGGCCCGGCGAGATGTGGAAGTAGTCGGCGTACATGATCTGGTGGGGCGAGGTAACGATCAGCACCTCCGGATTCCAGGCCGCCACCTGCTTCGCGACGGTCCGGTAAGCGTCGATGGTGGTCTGGCCCTCCTGCTCCAGCCCGCGTCCCACTGCGGGAATGATCAGCGGCGGGTGAGGGACAATCACTGCTCCAAGAATAGACATGTCAAATCCTCCTTACCAAAATAAACTGCACCTGTGTCTCCAAAGATAGGGCCCCGCTCACTGACGGTTCAGTTTCTCTCGCAGCTGCTCAATGATCTGTGCTTTCAGCGCCGCGTCGATCTCCGGCGTGATCTGCTCGATCGCGGCATCCCGGTCAGCCGCCGCCTGTGTTGCCCAAGCCTTGAAGTCCGCCTCACTCATATTCCCCTTCATATAGCGGGCGTAGTATTTTTTGTACGCCCGTTTGTAGAGCTTCCAGGTTTCCTCGTCCTGAATCTTCTTTTCAAAGACCACCCGCGCCCCTGCCTCCCGGCAGGTCTTGCTCTCCTCGCCGGGCGCAATGCGCTCGCAGTACATCGCCCGGTCTCCCTGCTCATGAAGGAACCATCGTCCGCACAGACGGCACTGCCGGGGCGCGTTGCCACGAAGGATTGCCTTACCCAACTCCACGTAGAGGAAGTCATGCAGAGAAGAAAAAGTGTACCGCTCGGCCATAATTCCGGTATTCGTTCCTGTAACATGAAAGGCAAAGCACATGGAATTGCTGACGGACTGCTCCTCGGGATAGAAAAAGGAGTCTGAATCTATCGCACGTTCTCTCACATAGGGCTGGAGATGACTGCCGAAGGTCTGGAGCTGATGCTCCAGCTCATGCATCAAAGGAATGCCGTCGTTGGAGACAGGCCCAATATCCTCTCCGATGAAAAACGCCGTCACCGCAGCGCCGTACTTAAATGGGCCCTGGTCTCCAACCCAATATTCTGTATCACCAAAGTCCACAGTCAGCGGGAAAGTCAGTTTTGGAAAATCCATCCGAATTTCTCCTCTCGCAAAATAGACTATCATTTTATTTTTATCTATTGACAATATTGCTCTGCTGTGTTACGATAGCCGCATCGGTGAGTAGACTATATCACATCTGAAAGGAATAGTCAACTACCATCTGCACCTCGACAACTGAATACCCACCACCGGAGTTCATACTCCCTGAGATAAGCAGCGCCAAGACCTCCGTAGCGGAGTGAGCGTGCCAACAGAGTGAAAACGCCGCAGACGACCTGGGGCTGGAAGGTGTACGGTGCGTGGCCAACAACAAAATTACAGAAAGGAAACAAAATGAAAATATCTCAATTCAAAGACTACAGTGAACTGCCGCTGTTCCTCAATGCGGAACTGGTGGCGAAGGTGTTGGGCGTATCACCATCCAGTGGCTACGAGCTGATGCATGAATCGGGTTTCCCGGTGCTGAAAATCGGCAACAGGATGGTGGTGCCCAAGGAGAAGTTCATCCAGTGGGTGGAGCAGAACACGACTGGAGGGTCGCAGCTATGAGGCGGCGAGCAACGCCTATCGGGTGGCCTCGCCGTAACCCGCGGCACTATCGTTTCGCCGTACCCAACGCAGTGTGGGAGTACAAACTCAAGCCGGTTGAATTCACAATTTTTTCCTACCTCTGCTATCGCCGCGCTCCCAGCGCACTCACTCCGGAGGTAATCGCAGCAGGCGTCCACATGACGGCAAGTACAGTGAAAAAATATCTGGAGGCTCTGGTTGACAAAGAACTCGTTACGGCTGAACGGTCTCTTGCGCTGGACGTTCAGTGCATCACCAGCGAAAAATTTTTCACTCTGCCCAACGAGGTGTTTCTGCTGAATCTCTCACCCTCTGCGTTTCTGGTCTACGCCTATCTGTTGCTAATCGAGGATCGCCGGACGCACACTTGCCACCCAAGCTACAACACTATCTCTGCGGCGACCGGAGTCTCTAAGAACACCGCAATGAAAAGTATCAGTACCCTCTTGGAGATGGGACTGATCACTGTGGAGCCCAGCAGCTACTTCGACAAGTGCGGGATGAAGTGGAAGGGCAACAACCTCTACACGATCCTGCCGGTGAGGTCGGCGGTAGATACGTTCCATCAGCGGCAGCTACATCAACTGGAGTTGGATGCAGAGCGCGGACGTGTCCTCCGACAGCAAGCGGAATACGACCGCTGTCACCCCAGAGCGGCCCTGTGTGCCCCGGGCTCCGCTCCGGCAGCACCTGACCCGCCCCAACAGTGCAAGCTGCTGTGCACCAGTTGAACGCCAGTGTACGAGGGGACGGAAAGAAGCAGGATAAACGCGTGCCGCCTTGTTGGCACCCCGCTAGCCACTTCTGCCCGCAGTGCGGGCAGTTTTCGGGGATACGGAGTGACCTCATTCCAGAGAGAAAAAAGAGCGTTTGACCTCATCTCGGGGCTCGCCCTTAGAGCGGCAGAGCTTTCCCCGGCACCAAACACACAATTTGGAGGATATTATGAGCAAAACAGAAAACACCCACAAAATGACTATTCGACTGTCCCCGATCACGGAGTTCCGATTGGAACGGGACTACCGCCTGGATGGCAGCCGGAGCAAAAACGAATTCATTGAAAGAGCCATCGCCCACTACCAGGATCTTCTTGAGGCGGAGCAGAACGAAATGCTCCCCGCAGCGATTCAGTCCGCTATCGACGGGCGGCTGGGGATGTTCGAAGACAGACTGGCCCGGCTTTTCTATAAGCTGGCCGTAGAGATGGACATGGGGATCAGCGCCGTCCTCGATTGTATCCGGATGGATAGCGACTACCTGCGCAAACTGCGAGCGGACAGTGTGAAGAACGTGAAGGCCACCAACGGCTTACTGACCTTTGAGCAGAAAGTCAGAGAGCAACCGGATGATGGAGATGACCAGTGGCAAGACTGATCGTCAAGAGTCCCTACATCAAGGGCGGCGCTGGTGGTGGTCCGGGAGGTTACCTGAAATACATCGGTACCCGCAAGGGCGTGGAGCTGCTGCCCTCCGGCTACATGGAGTACATGGCGGAGCGCCCGCGCTCTCACGGCCTCTTCGGCGACGAGGGCAGCGTAGGTATGGACGCCGTCATGAAGGAGCTGAACGAGTACCCCGGCAACATCTGGATGCACGTCATCTCCCTCAAGCGGGAGGACGCCGAGCGGCTGGGGTACGACCACGCTGCGCAGTGGCGCAACTTGATCCGAGCCCACCGCAATGAGATCGCCGCCGCGATGAATATCCCGCCCGGCGACTTTCGCTGGTACGCCGCCTTCCACGACGAGGGCGGCCACCCCCATATCCACATGATGGCGTGGTCAGTGAAGCCGGGACAGGCGTACCTCTCCAAGGATGGCATCCGCAAAATCAAGTCCGCGCTGACCAACGACATTTTCAAGCAGGGGATGCTCCACACCTACGAGCAGAAGTCTTCCTCCAGAGATGAACTGGTGCGCAGGGCCAGAGAAGAAATGAAAGCCCTGGCGCAGGAAATGCAGATCAACCTCGGCAACCACCCTGAAGTGGAGTCGTTAATGGTAACACTGGCCGCTCAGTTGGAAACAGTGACAGGTAAGAAAACCTACGGCTACCTCCCCAAAGCCGTGAAGAAAACCGTAGACGAAATCGTTGACAAGCTGGAACAATTGCCTGCTATCAACGAGTGCTATCAAATGTGGTGGGAACTCCAATGTCAGATCAAGGATTTCTATTCCGAGCGAGAGCGCCAACGTCCGCCGCTGTCTCAACAGAAGGATTTCCGTTCCATCAAGAACGCGGTCATTCAGGAAGCAGAGAACATCCGCATGGGCAAAGTCACTTTCGAGGATGAGGAGATGGAGAAGCAGGAACTCACCTCCGACCTACCACACGACTGTTGGGAGCTATGGATGGTTACACAGGATGACACCGCCCCGATGGGTGACAGGGATGAAGCGGCGGCACAGTTGATCCGCAAAGCTGAAAGTGGTGACCCTGATGCGCAGTATCTCGTCGGCAAGCTCTACCGGGACGGCCCGGTTCTGATTCCAGACAATGTGGAAGCGCAATACTGGTTCGACCAGTCGGCCCGGCAGGGTCATGTGCCAGCGCAGTACGCTCTGGGTAAACTGTACCTCACCGACGATGCGGAAGTGCACGACGCCGAGTTGGGAATCCAATGGTTAGAGTATGCCGCCCACCATGGGAGTGACTGCGCCGCCTACCGTCTGGGCAAAGAGTATCTCAAGGGTGAGATCGTGGAGAGAGACTCCGCCAAAGCACAGGAGTACCTCACCCAGTCAGCCAAGACCGGAAACCAGTTTGCCCAATACGCTCTCGGTAAGCTGTATCTGGACAGGCAAAATCAGACGCAGGCCCACTACTGGTTCTCACAGTCCGCCGCGCAGGGCAACGAATACGCTCAGTTTTTCCTGGACCGCTGGAACAGTCTGAAGCCTCCCTCGGTCATGCTGTCGGTCACTCGACTGCTTCATCACATGGGCCATATTTTTCAGGACCAGGTACCACCGCTCTCCATCCCCGGCGGAATCCAAATCGACCGAAAGCGGCTGGCGCAGCTCAGAGAGAAGAAGATCGCTATGGGTCACAAGGCGGATGACCACGAGGAGCAGGCCCAGAGCCAGACGATGGCGATGGGATAGTCGTCGATTGCGCTACCGTCTACAATGAAGAGCAACCTATTAAATTTCTGATAACTCTGCTCAACAGGGATGGCTATTCAAGTGCAGTTAGGGTATTGTGTGTTGCTGCAAAGGAGGTTGGTTGAAATGAGAAAAACCCTGGAAGATCTCTACTACGGCAACATCACACCCAATGAGCAGAGGATGACCCCCGGCTCAGAGATGGAAAAAGCGGTAGCTCGTGCCGCCAGCTGTGAAAAACAACTCATGGAGCAGCTCGGGGAAACTGGGCAAGAGGCTCTCACAAAACTCATCCGGTCACAGCATGAGATCGACAGCATCACAGCGGCCGAGAATTTCATTCTGGGCTTTCGGTTAGGCGTGAGGCTGATGGCGGAGTGTATGGATGACGACGACGGTGATATTCGGACTGGAGGTGAATAATAAATGGCAAAACGCAGGCCGTCGGGCGACGGCATGGTGCGCAAGCGTGATGACGGACGCTGGGAGGGCCGCATCGTGGTGGGTCACAAGGAAAACGGCGAGTCTATCTTTCGGTACATCTATGCCGACACACAAAAGGAACTGACCGCCAAGCTCCACCAGAACATTGACGCCTACCGGGGGGTAGAGCTGACAGAGCAGAGCAGGATGTCTCTCTCAAAATGGTTGGACAAATGGCTGGACGAGCGCATGGTGGGAACCATCCGCAGTCACACCCTGGAGGGATACCGGCGAGATATTAACAACCACGTCAATCCCTATTTGGGACAAAAGCAACTGTCTAAGATTACACCATCCGATTTGAACGATCTGTATACGTTCCTCCTGGAACATGGACGGATCGCCAAGGGGAAAAGCAATCACCCCGGACTTTCGCCAACCACCGTGCATGGCATTCATACCATCCTTCACCACGCGCTGAAAACAGCTGAAGCAGAAGGTCTGCTGCCCGACAATCCTGCCGGTCAGGTGATGCCACCCAAGGTATCAAACAAGTCGAAGCGTATTCTCAACAATGAACAGTTGGACGCCCTCATGACAGCGATTCGCAAGGATACCCTCTGGCACGACTTCTTCTACACGGAACTGACTATAGGTCTGCGCCGGGGTGAGCTGTGCGGTCTCAAATGGGAGGACTTCGACAGCAAAGCTGGGACGCTGAAAATCTGCCGCACCATCCGCTCCGGAAAGGGCGGTACGCTGGAAGTGGGGGATACCAAAACCTACGCCGGGAAGCGGACGATCCTGCTGCCCTACAGTACGATCCAGCTTCTGAAAAAGAGGGAAGAAACCGCACTGACGGAGTGGATATTTCCTGATCTGTTAAAACCGGAAAGCCCCACCCGCCCTGAAAGTGCCTACCGGCAGTTGAAGAAGCTTCTGGCGGAGACGGGATTGCCTGATATTCGATTCCATGATCTTCGTCACACATTCGCGACCCACGCTCTGGCCGGCGGAGTGGATGCCAAGACCCTATCCGGTATCTTAGGCCACACCAAGGCCAGCTTCACGCTGGACACCTACGCCCACGTCACGGGAGACATGCAGCGCCATGCCGCCCAGGTCGTGGGCGACTTCATACAGGATATTCTCTAAGGAGGTGAGCTTATGGCAAAGCGAAAGAGCAGCCGCGGGGACGGCAGCATCCATAAGAGGAAGGATGGCCGCTGGGAAGGCAGATACGTCATTGGGCGCAACGAGAAGGGATTGCCCAAAACAAAAAATGTGCTGGCTAAGACCAAACGGGAGTGTGAGGAAAAACTCAAGGCGCTGCGGGACAGCATCAGGGGTGCGGAACCGGAACGACTCAAGGCGGACATGACCTTCGGAGCTTGGATGGACCGCTGGTATCAAACGGAGTGCAAGCCGGCGATTCGCCCCAAAACCCAGGCGGACTACGAAAACCGTATCTACCAGCACATCATCCCGGAGCTGGGGCATATTCCGCTGGCTAAGCTCACCCCCGGCGACCTCCAGCAGTTCTATACCCGGCTCAAACAGAGAGGGCGGCTCCTGCGCACAGAGGAATACGGCCCCGGTCTCTCGGACCGCATGGTGAAAAGCTGTCATGTGACCTGCCGGGTGGCGCTGGACAGGGCGGCAGCCCAAGGGCTGATTCTGAAAAATCCCGCTCTCGCCTGCAAAGCCCCCACGACTCACCCCAAAGAGATGCAGGTACTGACCCAGGAAGAGATGCAGCGGCTGCTGATCCAGGCGAAAGAAAATGACTGCTACGAACTGCTCCTGCTGGAGTTGTCCACCGGACTGCGCCGCGGGGAGCTGCTGGCCCTCCAGTGGGATGACTTGGATTTCCAGACAGGGGCGCTGAGGGTGGAACGTCAGGTGCAGAGGGTAAAAGGAGTGCTGGCGGTCACCCAGCCCAAGACCAAGTCCTCCAGCCGAAGCATCATCCTTCCGGTGCCCATACTGGAGATACTGAAAAACTATCGGCAGGGCATCAATTCACCGTGGATGTTCCCCTCGCCAAGAAAAGAAAACTCCCCACTGGACCCCGCCGCCGTCCGGAAGAAGCTGGCCATCGTCCTGGAACGGGCAGGCTGTAAGCACGTCCGCTTCCACGATCTCAGGCACACATTCGCCACCAACGCGCTGGAACATGGAATGGACATCAAAACACTGTCCGCCGTTATCGGACACGTCTCCAGCGCCACCACGTTGAACGTGTACGCCCACGTCACCGATGAAATGCGGCAGTCGGCGGCGGCAAAAATCGACCGGGCCATCGCAAAAGCAGGGCCACCGCCGGAAACAGCAGCTCCGAAAAAGCCTGCCCGTACTACGTTCCAAGCGGTCAAAGGCAAATACCGCAAGCCGGGGACGGGCTGTGTCACACAAATCAATGACCACCTGTGGGAGGGACGCTACTCCCCGAAAGTTAACGGGAAACGGATGGCCCGGAATGTCTATGCCACAACCGAGGCCGAATGTGAGGAAAAGCTGGCAATACTGATTGTGCAGATGAAGGAAGAAATTGCTGCACCTCGCACACTGGGAAAGGCTGTCTGAACACAGAAAAGCGACCTCCGGAGGCTATTGCCCTCCGGAGGTCGCTTTTTTCCTGTCTGTGGCTTTCCGTGTGGTCATCGGAAGGACCGGAGCGCATACCGTCACGCAAAACAAGCGAATAAGTTATGAAAAACCGCTCTTTTCTCTCGAAAAGAGCGGTTTTTGTGGTGGACGATACAGGACTTGAACCTGTGACCTCCCGCACGTCAAGCGGATGCTCATACCAACTGAGCTAATCGTCCAGCTATGAAGTTTCCTCCTCCGGCTCTGCCGGAACATATCATATTATAACCGCCCCGCCGCCCCTTGTCAAGGCTTTTTTCTTCCCCACCCGGAATCGCCCGGAAATTTCCGGAAATTTTCCCCGCCCCCCTTGACAAATCGCCCCCGCCTGCGTATAATACACCGTAACAACCAAACAGCACAAACCAGTGACGGAGAGAAGTACCCGGCACAGCAAGCCTTTTCAGAGAGCCCCCGATGGTGGAAACGGGGCGGCGGGCGGCCGGCGAATGGACTCCGGAGGGCGGACCGAACGGCGCACTCGCCAAGTAGGGACCGACGGGATTCCCACCCGTTATCCATCGGGGCGCGTATGATGGTACGCGTAAGCGAGCGGGCGTTTTTAACGTCAATTTGGGTGGTATCGCAGAAGCAGCGGCTTTTGTCCCATGTGTGGGACAAAGGCTTTTTTGTTTGCCTTTTCCTCCCCGGAGCCTGGCAATTCCGGGTCATCTGCCGCCCAAAATCATCATTTGGAGGAAAATATCATGAAAAAGCGCAGCATCGTTCAGAAGCTCTTCGCCATCGCCGCGGCGGCGGCCCTGTCCCTCTCCCTGTCCGCCTGCAACGGCAACTCCGTCTCCAGCTCCGACGGCCCCGGCGTCACCCCGGGCGGCTCCCAGGAATCCTCCCAGCCCAACGGGGGCAAGACCTACAAGGTAGCCATCATCAAGCAGATGGACCACGCCTCCCTGGACGAGATCGCCCAGGCCGTGGAGCAGCGGCTGGACGAGATCGCCGCCCAGAACGGCGTCGCCATCCAGTATGAGACCACCTCCGGCCAGAATGACCAGGGCACCCTGAAGCAGCTGGCCGACCAGGCCATCGCCGACGGCGCGGATGTGATCATCCCCATCGCCACCACCGCCGCCAAGATCGCCGCCCTGTCCGCCGGGGAGACGAAAACCCCCGTGGTGTTCGCCGCCGTGTCCTACCCCGCCGAGGAGAGCGTGGCCCTTACCGGACTGGACTACGTCACCGGCACCAGCGACGCGCTGAACACCAAATTCATCATCGACCTGATGCTGGCCCAGAACCCGGAGCTCTCCAAGGTCGGCCTGCTCTACTGCCTGTCCGAGGACAACTCCGCCACCCCCATTGCCGAGGCCAAGGAGTACCTGGACAGCAAGTCCATCCCCTACTCCGTCCAGACCGCCAACAGCAACGACGAGGTGGTGGCGGCGGTCTCCGCCCTCATCGCGGAGGGTGTGGACGCGGTGTTCACCCCCACCGACAACGTGATCCAGTCCGCCGAGCTGGCTATCTACGAGACGCTGATTGAGGCGGGCGTCCCCCACTACGGCGGGGCGGACTCCTTCGCCCGGAACGGCGCGTTCGCGGGCTGCGGCGTGAACTACACCCTGCTGGGCGGGCAGACCGCCGACCTGGCCCCCGCGGACAAGAAGCTCTACGCCCTGCGGGACGTGACGGCCACGGTGGACAATCTGTCCCTGATTGCCAGCTCCATCATGAGCAAGAAGCTGGCCGCCGGGGCGGATGCCATCGTGCTGGACGTGAAGACGGGCAGCGGCGCTTTCATGAAGCAGGAGAAGGACGCCAGGGCTCTGGCGGAGGAGATGGTGAAGATCGGAAAGAACGCCGGGCGCAGGACCGTTGCGGTGATCTCCGACATGGACCAGCCCCTGGGCTTTGCGGTGGGGAACGCCCTGGAGGTCAGGGAGGCCATCGAGACCCTGAGGGGAAACGGCCCCGAGGACTTCCTGGAGCTGTGCCTGACTCTGGGGAGCCAGATGCTGATGGCGGGAGGGAAGGCGGAAGACAGCGAAGCGGCAGAAGCCATGCTGAAAGCCGTAATCTCAGACGGCAGCGCCTTAAGGAAGCTGGCGGAATTCGTGGAGGCGCAGGGCGGAGATTCTGCGCCGGTCTATGATACGTCCCTGT
>OFGF01001343.1_pt1 | contig 15726 bp, 8 predicted proteins | sample 1521711 | NCBI WGS metagenome assembly OFGF01 (sample SAMEA3504092, study PRJEB24116) | mouse gut metagenome | biome: mouse gut; feature: mouse-associated habitat; material: faeces | place: Denmark | collected 2011 | reverse complement strand
CGCGACATAGGCACCTGGTATCCCCTCCAGTTCGGCGGGGAGCTGGTGGACGGTGCGCAAACTCCTGCCGATATGACCGCCGCATCGCTTGGTCGCCTTGACTGGCGTCCGGTAACCGTTCCGGGAATCAGACAACATCACGCAACACCTGAGGCATCGGAGCAGAACCACATAGCGCTAACTTCTAAACCTGTGAAAGTGGGACGTTTCCCCGACGGCAGCATCATGGTCGACATGGGGCGCGTGCTGACGGGCTGGTTCGAGATGGAGATGCCTCAACTGCCAGCCGGAGCCGAGGTCAGGATGGAATATTCCGACAACCTGCTTCCTGACGGGAATATGGATCCGCAGGGTGAAGCCGACATATATGTGTCGGGAGGAAAGGCCGGTGAGCGTTTCTGCAACAAATTCCACCATCATGCCTACCGCTATGTCAAGCTCCACGGGATTGAGGATGTGCCTGACGCGGAAGCGATGCGTGCGCACCAGATTCATGGCGACTATGCCGATGCCTCGACTTTCCGTTGCTCGGATTCCGACCTCAATGCCGTGCATGATATGATAAAATACACCATGAAGTGCCTTACATTCAGCGGCTACATGGTTGACTGCCCGCATCTTGAACGCACGGGCTACGGGGGTGACGGCAATTCCTCCACGATGACGCTACAAACCATGTATGACGTGGCGCCTACCTATACCAACTGGTTGCAGGCGTGGGGTGATGTCATGACTCCCGACGGCTCGCTGCCGCATGTGGCTCCCGCCGGTGGCGGCGGTGGCGGCCCGTACTGGTGCGGTTTCATAGTGCTTGCCCCGTGGCGGACATATCTCAACTACGGCGACCTCCGCATCCTGGAGGAATATTATCCCAAGATGAAACAGTGGATGGGCTATGTCGATGCCAATACCCGCGACGGGTTGCTTCGCCGCTGGCCTGATACCGAAAACCGTATGTGGTATCTCGGCGACTGGCTTGCCCCCGCAGGGGTTGATGCCGGTAACGGCCAATCGGTCGACCTGGTCAACAACTGTTTCGTCAGCGAATGTCTGGAAAAGATGGAGCGCATCGCCACGGAGCTGTCACTTCCCGGCGAGGCTGCCGAATGGCGACGGAAGCGCCTGGCACTCAATGCTGCCATACATTATAACTTCTATGATTCGGAAAACCGTCAGTATGCCACAGGTTCGCAGCTCGACATGAGCTATCCTATGCTCGTCGGAGCTGTTCCGGCACATCTGCGGGATGCCATGCGCGACCGCATGCTGGAACTGTCGGCCACACGCTGGCACGGTCATATAGGGGCCGGTCTTGTCGGTGTGCCTATCGTTACACAATGGGCTATTGACGAGGCGCAGCCTGATTTTATGGCCGGGATGTTGAGGCAGCGCGATTATCCGGGCTATCTCCATATGATTGACAACGGTGCGACCGCTACCTGGGAATATTGGAACGGGGAACGTAGCCGTGTCCACAACTGCTATAACGGAGTAGGGTTATGGTACTATCAGGCTCTCGGAGGCTTGATTCCCGATTCCGGGGCCGCAGGTTATGGCCGCTTCACAGTGAACCCGCAGATTCCTTCAGGTGTGGAGTGGGCAGAGGTGACAAAGGAGACCCCTTTGGGCACAGCCGCAGTGCGGTGGGAGAAATCAGTCGACGGTCTGTCGTATGCCGTCACTGTCCCGTCGGGTGCGACGGCCTCGGTGGTCGTGCCGGAGGGTATGGCTCCTGTTGATAAGAAGATTGTCTGCGACAAATCGGGTATAATCGAAATCGGGGCAGGCAGACATATCATTCTTTTCAGGTAAGGTATATTCCGGCATGCCTGCGGTGCATCCTGCGCCGGTGCATGCCGGAACATATTTAAAAGCATCCGAAAAAAAGATAAAAAAGCTTTAATGGCGTAACGTGCTTCAATCGTCTTAAGTATTGAACAGGGTGGAAACTGCCCTTGCGCCAACGTCGGCTATGTGTCCCGGCGAACCAAATAGAATCTTTAACCAACATTATCTCAGCAATTTAATAATTAAATCTTAATACATGAGACAGAATAGTTTGTTGTTCGGTCTGGTAATTGGGGCGATGTCGTTGACTACGGTTTCGTGTGTCGACAGCTCATTCCTCAACGAGACCCAGACTTCCGACCTGTCAAAGGAAGCTATTTTCAGCGACAGTACCTATACGGTCGGTTTTCTCAATCACATTTATGCCGATGCCGGTTATGACATCTATCCCAACCGTTTCGACGGGGGTATATGGCGTCCGGGCGAAGGCGGTTTGCAGACTGCCTGTGACGAGGCGGAGTTCAAGGTGACCTCCAATGTGACCGATGGTGTGATGTTCGCAACCGGTACGGTCAATCCCGTCACTATTTCCGACGAACCTTGGTCGAAATGCTATAAGCAGATCCGTAGCGCCAACGTTTTCCTGGCCAATGTGGATAACAGCCCGATGAATTCGCGTGCCAAGACACTTTACCGTGCCGAGGCGCGTTTCATGCGTGCATGGTATTATTTCATGTTGCTCCGTCATTATGGCGGTGTGCCCCTGCTGGGCGACGTCGTATATGAGAATGATGACGTTGACAACGTGAACATGACCCGTGCCAGTTTTGCCGACTGCGTGCAGTATATCGTAGACGAATGTAATGCAGCGGCAGCCGACCTTCCCAACCGTCGTTCGGGAACCTCGTTCGGACGTGCCAGTGCAGGTGCATGCATGGGTCTGATTTCGCGTGTGCTGCTTTATGCGGCCAGCCCCCTTTACAACGGTGAGGGTATAACCGACGATCCCCGTCTGAAACCGCTTTTAGGTTATGCCGATGCACGGCCGGAACGTTGGAAAGATGCAGCCGATGCGGCAATGCGCCTTATCCGCACAGGTTCCTGGCAGGTTTACAACCGTCATCAGGATAAAGACGGAAACAATGAGCCGGGCTGGGGTTTCTACGCCCAATTCCAGGCTTATGACTTTACATCGCTCAATTCCTATAACGGACAGAACTATACCAGCGGTGCCTATTGCGGCCATATCTTCACATGGAAACGTGCCATGGGCAACGAACGCGAGGGTCTGTGGTACCCTGTCACATGCGGAGGTAACGGTAACGGCGGCTATCCCACATTGGAACTTATGGAGAGCTTCCCGATGAAGGACGGTGCAGCCCCTGGCAAGGGTAAATATGAATACAGCCGTATGAACCCGGCCAAAGACCGTGACCCGCGTTTTGCAAACTGCTTCGTTTGGAACGGGACGGAATGTGCTGCCGGTGGTGGCAACAAGAACATGGTCTACACCTACCAGGGTGTGGGTTCGAGCAGCGACGCCATCTATCAGGGAACACGTACCGGCAACTATTTCCGCAAGATGTGCCACCGCGACTGCGCTGGTAACCACTTCGTTACCGTGGAGCAGAGCTACTGCCTGATACGTTACGAGGAAATCCTCCTTAACTATGCCGAGGCTGTCAACGAATATTACGGCCCTGATCATGCCGAGGTCATCGGCAATGTGACCGTAAGCCCCATCGACGCCCTTAAGATGATTCGCGAGCGTGCCGGTATCGAGGCTGGTGACGACGGCATGTATGGTTTGCAGCAAGGGATGGATAAAGATGCCATGCGTGAGGCAATCCGTCTTGAACGCCGTGTGGAACTCGCCCTCGAGGGTCACCGTTTCTTCGACGTGCGCCGCTGGAAGATTGCCGATAAGACGGAAAACGCCGTTACCCACGGCTTTGAAATCACCCGCAAACTCGACGGTACGGAATCCGGACGTGAAGTAGCTGTGCGTCAGCATGTGTTCCGCCCCGCGATGTATTTCTGGCCTATCCCCTATAAGGAAGTGACACGTTCGGAAGAACTTCTCCAGAATCCTTACTACGAGTAAAAAACATCCTTAAATCAATATAAGAGAATATGAAACTATTCCTGAAAGCAGGCGTTATGGCGGCTCTTATGGGCTTTGCGGCGACGTCGTGCGATTCTTATAAGGACAACGAGACCCCCGACAAATTCGTCGAGGCCAACAAAGACCTTTCGGGCGTGTGGTCACTTACCAAGGTGATGCGAAACAACGTCGATATAACCTCGACAATGGATTTTTCCAAATTCCGGCTCCGTCTCAACCCTGACGGAAGCTATTCGCTGGAAAACCGTCTCCCCTTCCCGGTGCGTCACAGCGGGTTGTGGTCGGTCGACGATCCCGCCCACCCGTTTATGCTGTCGTTTACCGAGGATGGTGCCATCGGTGCCATGGAGGTAGGCATACAGTATCCGATTGTAAACGGCATGCGTCAGCTGTCGATTACCCACAGCCCCGGTTGCGGCAGCAACAAGTATGAGTATCTTTTTGTGAAAGCTAACAATTAAAGTCAGGCCCGATGAAACGTAGATATAAAATATATGCCTTTATGGCACTGGCATGCATAGCCTTTATGACGGCATGTGTGTTTCTTGATTCGCTGGAGGTAGACCAGCCCCAGCCTGACGGCACCATGGCTCCCCGTATCAAAGTCGGGGAAACCGCTACTTTCACAGTGAAAGGCCACGTTGATGTGAGCGGCGACCGTGATGATGCCGATATCCTTGTGTTTGCAATGCTGGCTCCCCGTAACTGGAACATCCGTTACAATGTGGTGCCCACCTATCATGCCACCGAGTCGCTCGACCCCGAGGATGAGCAGACTATGTCGGTGATTCCCGATGCATCTTCTCCCAAGAACATGCCCGGTTACACCTGGCCTGAAGCACTTATGGAGCGTTTCGGCCTTGGCCCGAACCGCTTCAACGACATGGAATGGGTTGCATGGCAGGCTGACGTGCCGGTATGGATTTACAATGGCGGCCGCCCGCACTATGAAATAACCGTCAAGTGCAAGGCCGGTATGGAAAACCTCGTGGCATGCCTCGGGTTCTTTGTCAACGGTGTTGCCGACGGCCTTACCACCGACGACCGTTATTACAAGGTCGTGTATAGCGACCCGTTCACAGTCTACGGTGGCGTAGGTGAGGAAGTCGACTACAGCAAGCTCCGTTTCAACACCGTAGAGCCTACCCGTGCCTTGCAGGACGATTTCGTCACATTCACATTCTCTGGCGATGCCTATGAGAACAAGCTCATCGAATGTGAACAGATTTATTTTGAGGGAAAAGCCTACACAGCCGAAGGTGGTGAGTACGCTGTCAAAGACCGCTCTGACGACCTGCTGATGAAGCGTGAGAACACTTTCACTCATTCCTACAGTGTCACGATATGGCCTGCCGGCCTGTTCAACATACCCGAAGGTGAGACGATTACCAAAATAGATTATGTGTTTACCAACGCCGACGGGTCGATAGTGGTCAACAAGTCGCTTGACGACAAGATGAGCGGCGGCACACCCGCGTCGGACGACGTGCCGTTCACATTCAATCTTGTATGTGGCGTATAACACAGTGAATATCCTTAAATCATGACAAAGACAGATATGTGCATCATAAATAACAAAAACGGGCGTTTGCACCGTGCGGCGTTGCTTCTGACGCTTGCAGGTGCCACAGCGCTCCCTGCTGCCGCCGTGAAGGGTGTCATCGTCGACCAATACGGGCAGCCGGTGCCGTCGGCACAGATAACCGTCAAAGGCACTTCCACTTCGGTTCTGACCGATGCCGACGGTGTGTTCGACCTCGACCTTTCCGCAGAGAAAAACCTCAGTATCGTTGCTCCGGGCTATCTGGCCACGGAGTTCAATGTGGGGGCTTTGCGCCGTGCCAAGGATAAGGAGGATGTGAGGATAGTGCTTACCGAGCAGGATGTGCCCGTGAAACCGACCATCCCCGGCGTTTACGGCACGGTTCCCGCCGACAGCTATCTGGGGGCGGCATCCACGGTCTATACCGACCAGGTTAACCGCACCATCGGTTCGACCATTATCCCCGGCATTGTGGGCAAGCTGGCCGGGCTGAACATAGAGCAGTATCGCGGCGCCCGCCTGCACCAGACCGATGCCAACAACTCGCTCGACCTTGCAGGCTGGATTCCGAAGATGGGCCAGGGCATGTATAGCGACAACTCCGAATACAACATCACCTCGCGTGGGAAAAGCCCGATTGTCTATATCGACGGTATCGAACGCGATTTCTATTCGATTGACCCTGACGCAATCGAATCGGTGTCGATTCAGAAGGACGCCCTTTCGACCATGTTCAACGGTATGCGTTCGTCGCGCCCGGTGTTGCTAATCACCACCAAGAACCCGCAGAGCAAGGGTTTCCGCGTGTCGTTTACCGGCCGTTTCGGCATTTCGAACGCCATCAAGAAACCGAAACCCCTTACCTCGTCGCAATATGCCTACATGCTCAACGAGGCTTTGCAGAACGACGGACGCTCACCGCAATATGACCAGAACGATTATTACGCATACCTCAACGGGGGCGACCCTATGCTTTATCCCGATGTAAACTGGTTTGACGAGATTACCCGCAACAGCTCCACTTCGCAGTATTATAATGTGAACGTGTCGGGCGGTAACAATTTCGCCCAGTTCTTCGTCAGCGCAGGTTTCTATTCCGAGGACGGTATGTTCAAGGATTTCAACGACAGCTACAGCACCAAGCTGACATCTAAGCGTTATTCGGTGAACTCGAAGGTGGATATGCATATCACCCGCGATTTCACGGCTTCGGTGTCGTTGCTGGCACGCCTCGATGAAGGGAACCAGCCCGGCGGTGCCGGGACAGGCTACAGCGATTTGCTGCTGGCCATGTACCAGACTCCGAACAATGCCTATCCCATCTTCAACCCGAACGGGACTTATGGCGGTAACGTGTCGTTTACCAACAACCTTTATGCACAGGCGTCGAATTCGGGTTATATCGAGGATAAGACCAAGGACCTCCTCGGTATGGTCAACCTCAAATATGATTTCGACCAGTATGTGCGCGGTCTCTCTGTCTACGCCATGGGTAGCGTTACCGTGCAGGACCGCTCGGCGACCTTCCGCACCATGCGTGCCCCGGTCTATGAGTATGCCCTCAGCGAGACGGGTGATTACGTTTACCACCGCTATGGCAACATAGCCTCACAGTCGAATAATTACCGTGCTGTGGCCAACTACCAGCAGCTTTGGGGCAAATTCGGCGTTGATTATGAGCGCCGGTGGGGGCTGCATCATTTCAAGGCCGGATTGAGCGGCGACACCCGTCAGAACATCCATAACTACGACCTCCCGTCGCTCCCGTCGAACATCATGCAGAACCTTGCATATGACTACGACTCGAAATATTTCGCACAGCTGGCCGTGACCGAAAGCTACTTCAACCGTTATGCCGACGGGCACCGCTGGGGAGGTTTCTTCGCGGCAGGGCTCGGCTGGGACATGGCCCGTGAGAACTTCATGGAATCCACCCGTGGCTGGCTCGACAAGCTGAAACTGCGCCTGGTTTACGGACGTACCGGCGACGGCGTTGACAACAGCGGTTACTATAACTATTATCAGACCTATTCGCAGTCTGGTTACGGCGGATATATCTGGGGTCAGGCCGTGGGCAACCCCTCTTATACCGAGGCCAACGGTATGGCCAACCCGTTCGTCACATGGGAGAAGGCTCACAAGTGGGATATCGGTATGGATGTTGCGATGTTCAACAACCGCCTTATCCTCCAGGCCGACTATTACAATGACAAATACTACGATATGCTTCAGACCCGAGGCAAAAGCATAGAACTCCTCGGTGCACCTTATCCCCTTGAAAATATCGGTAAGGAACGTCGCACAGGCGGTGAAATCTCGCTTACCTGGCAGGATAACGTGGGCGATTTCAACTATTATGTTACCGGTAACTGGAACATCCAGGCCAACAAGGTGCTTTTCATCGACGAACAGAACTACCCCTACGACTACATGCGCCAGACAGGCAAGCCCTGGGCTACTTTCGGTCTTGTTGCCGACGGGTTCTTCACCTCGATGGAGGAAATCGGACATAGCGCCGTTATCGAAGGCTTCGACAACATCCAGCCGGGCGACATCAAATACCGCGATCTTAACAACGACGGTGTGATTGACGAGTTCGACCGTGCGGTTATCGGTAATGACAAACCGCTGCAATATTTCGGCCTCGATCTCGGCTTCAACTGGAAGGGCTTCGAGTTCTCAATGAACTGGCAGGGTGTCTACAACCGCGACATCTATATCAACGACCGCAACCTGGTGGAGGGCTTCCAGAAAATCGGCCAAAGCTACGGCCAGGGCTATGAGCTGCTGATGGGCCGCTGGACACCCGAAACCGCCGAAACTGCCATCCTTCCCCGCCTCTCGGCCGGTGGCAACGATTACAACATGGGCGGTCTTTACGGTTCATCTTTCTGGATGAAAAACGGTAACTTCCTCCGCATGAAGAACCTTTACATCGGCTACACACTGCCGCAGACTTTCTGCCGCAACTTCCTGGCCGGTGTGCGTCCCAAGATTTTCGTGAACGTTCAGAACCTCTGCACAATCTCCGCTTGCGACTGGGTTGACCCCGAGGTAAGCTTCACAAGCTACCCCCTGCAGCGCACTTGGAGCATGGGTATCAATCTTAAATTCTAATAATCAGGAATTATCACAATGAAACGCAATAGAAAAGTAATGCTTATGGGTTGCATGCTCGGCCTTGCGGGGCTGGCATCGTGTACCGATGGCTACGAAAGCGAACCGGTCGAGAATTTCACACTCGACTATGTGTTCTCGCCCACCGACTCCGTCGGCACCCAGGCAACCCAGTATCTGAACAATATCTACCGTCACCTTGTAAACGGCCATAACCGAGTGGGAAGCGACTATCTCGATGCCGCCACCGACGATGCAATCTCGATTTATTACGATGATTCGGAAGTTTACAAACTCGCCATGGGACGTTACACCCCGACAGGCCGTATATCGGCTGAAATGGGGTGGGGGACTTACTACAACACTATCCGCGAGGCTTCCATCTTCGTTGCAAATATCGACCGAGTGCCGTTTAACCTTACCTATGTCAAAGCAGGTGAGACCGAGACCGATGCCGACGGCAACCTTAAGGAAACCCCGCTCAACGTGACAATGAAGGCTGAAGCACGTTTCCTCCGCGCATTGGCTTACTTCGAACTGGTGAAACGTTACGGCGGTGTGCCCCTGTTGGGCGACAGGGTGTTCGAACTCAACGACAACCTCGAGCTGCCCCGCAACAGTTTCGCACAGTGTGTGGAATACATAGTAGGCGAGCTTGACGACATAAAGGACGACCTCCGCGGCCTGCCGATGAACGGGTCGGACGCTACCAACTATGCAGCCGTACCTACCCGTGAGGCATGTATGGCGCTTAAAACCCGTGTGCTTCTTTATGCCGCCAGCAAACTCTTCAATGAAGAACCGCTCGAACGCGGCAACGAGCTTGTAGGTTATGCGACCTACGACCGCAACCGTTGGAAACTCGCAGCCGATGCTGCTTTGGAGCTGATGAGTACCGCAGGCCACAAAGGCTCGGGTGTCATCAACCTCAACCCTAATTTCCGCAACGCCTTCCTGGGCTATTACAGCGGTGGCAACACCGAGCTTATATGGTTCGTGCAGGGCGAGATGAACAGCTATAACCTTGAGCGTAACAACGGCCCGCTCGGTTTCACCGGCAACGGCCTGGGCAACGGCCGCACGCTTCCCACCCAGAACCTTGTGGAATCCTTCCCGATGAAGGACGGCAAGCCGATTGGCAGCAGCGCGTACCCCTACGAGGTTAACAACCAGTATGCCAACCGCGACCCGCGTCTTGCAGCCTACATCGTGACCGACGGCAGCACATGGGGCCACAACAACTCCGTCATCACCACCGGCACCTACGGCACCAACAACGACGCCATCAATGCCGAACAGGGACACAGCACACGCACAGGCTACTACCTGCGCAAGCTCCTGCGCCCCGACTGTAACGCCGACCCCTCCGTGAACACCACGCAGGACCACGTGACCACACGCATACGCTACACCGAGATTTACCTCGACTTCGCCGAGGCAGCCAACGAAGCATGGGGCCCCACCGACGCCCGCAAAGGCTACAGCGCCTACGACGTAATCAAGAAAATCCGCCAGCGTGCAGGCATAGGCGTGGACGGCAACGACCCCTATCTTGAAAGCATCAAGAACAACAAAGACGAAATGCGCAAGCTCATCCGCAACGAGCGCCGCATCGAACTCTGCTTCGAAGGTGCACGCTTCTGGGATCTGCGCCGCTGGAAAGAAGACCTCAACAACACCGCCCGCGGCATGCAGATTTCCAAGAACGGCGGCGCTCTGAAATATGAGGTCATCAACGTGGAAAGCCGCAGCTACAGCGACTACATGAACTACGGCCCCATCCCCTACGGTGAAATCGTCAAGTTCAACAACCTCGTGCAGAACGACGGCTGGAAGTAATCAACCATAAAAACCTCTCTCTATTATTTTCAACCATCAATTATCAATAAAAGACATGAAAATCAGCAAATATACCGCAATCATTGCCGCAGTAGCCGCAGCCGGAGTGTTCTCGTCGTGCGAGAACGGCGAGAACGAGTTCCCCGACTTTGAAGACGGCGTAAGCGTATACTTCGCCAAGCAGTATCCGGTGCGCACCCTCGTGATGGGCGACGACACCTACGACACCTCGCTCGACAACGCACACCGCTGCCGCATCTACGCCACCATGGGCGGTGCATACAAAGGCCGCGACATCACCCTTGAGATAGCAGCCGACCCCACCCTCGTCGAACACCTCACATGGGACGGCACACGCCCCGTAAAGGCTATGCCCGAAAGCTACTACAAACTCGGTTCCAACACCATCAGCTACGGCGGCTCGCACATGGGCTACGTGGAAGTGGAGCTCACCGACGCTTTCTTCGCCGATCCCGAGGCGCTCGCCAACAATTATGTGATTCCCGTCGTAATCAAAAGCCAGAAAGGCGCCGACAGAATCCTCTCCGGCCCCCCCGCAGTGGAAGGCGACAATCCCCCCCGCTGCAACTCCGACGCATGGAGCGAACAGCCCAAGGACTTCGTGCTCTACGGCGTGAAGTACATCAACAAGTACGACGCAGAGTATGCCACCCGCGGTCTTGACAAAGTGACCGAGAACGGCCAGACCACCCTCGTGAAACGCCACAAGGCACACGTTGAGGAAGACGAGCTGCGCAACGTCAACACCCAGGATCTGCGCACCGCCCCCTACCCCGTGAGCACCGTCATCACCCTCCCCGACGGCAACAAACAGACCCTCACCTGCGAGCTCAAGCTTTCTTTCGACGACAACGACCAGTGCACCATCGTGTCCAACACCGACGGCTACACCGCCGCCGGCAACGGCAAGTTCGTGCGCAACGGCGAGAAAAACAGCTGGGGCAACAAAGATCGCAACGCACTCTATCTCGAATACACCGTGGACTTCGGCTCACGCAAAATCGAGACGCTCGACACTCTCGTAGTAAAGAGCCGCAACGTAACAGGCGAGTACTTCACTCCCCAATATAAAAACTAACCATCCACAACGAGCTATATGAAACTTCTCAATATACTGACTCTAAGCGCCTCCTCGGCAGCCATCGTGCTCGCTTCGGGCTGCGCCGACGACTTCGACACCAGCTACAAGGTGGACAAGCCCGTGGAGACCTCGCAGTACGAGTACCTCAACGAATATGGCACGCTGAAGTCGTACATCAACTACGGCAACATCGGCCCCAAGTTCCGCCTCGGCGGAGCTGTAAGCGCCGATGAATTCAGCACCCACGGCATCGTCTACGCCCTCGCTGCGTCCAACTACGACGAAATCACCTTCGGCAACCACATGAAGCACAATTTCGTCATGGCTGAAGACGGCACAATGGACTTCGGAGCCATACGCACCGCCATCGACGCCGCCAAGCAGGCCAACCTGAAAGTCTTCGGCCACACCCTTTGCTGGCACTCCCAGCAGCAGGGCAAATATCTGCTGAGCCTCATCAAGGACAAAGAACTTGAAGTAGACCCCGACGCCAAAGAAGAAGTCGTAGACTACGAACTCGACTGGGGCACACAGAGCGCCTACTCCATGTGGGGCGAATGGGGCGCAGGTGCCGAAGCATCCATCAACACCGAAGACGGATGCCTCGACATCATGAACCCCGAAGCTGCCGCCAACTTCTGGGAGCTGCAGTTCTTCATCGCCGAACATCACCAAAGGTCTTGATTACAAACTTGTGGTGACCGCACGCACCAAAGGAGGCGAAGCCAACATCCGCGGCGGCATAGGCACATGGAGCGAAACCGCCGCTGTCAACTACACCGTCACCGAGGAATGGCAGGACTTCGAATTCGAGTTCAACCCCGCATTCGAAGGCGCATCCCACCTCCTCACCCAGTGCGGCGACTTCGTGGGCACGGTACAGTTCAAGAGCATCAAGCTGTCACACTTCGAAGCTCCCGCTGCTGCCGTCATGCAGTCCCTCATCCAGAACGGCGACGCCGAAAAGGGTGAAACCCAGAACATCCTCGCACGCACACCCGGCAGCGAGGATACCCCCGCCAAAGTGGTCGACGACCCCACCGGCGCCGGCACCGGCAAGGTGTACATGGCAGAAATAGCAGCCAACCCCTCGGAGGCATGGGATTCGCAGATGTTCATCACCACCGACACCAAACTTCAGGAAGGCGCGAAAGTGCACGTCAAGTTCCGCTATTACTGCACCGACGAGCGCAACATCGAAACCCAGGCCCACGGCGCTCCAGGCTCCTACCACCATTATGCTTTCATCGGCACGCTCAATGCCAAGCCCGAATGGCAGGAATATGAATGGAGCGGCGCCCTCAACGCCGAGCAGGCCAAGGACGGAGGCTGCCAGACCATCGCGTTCAACCTGGCCAGCGCACCCGGCGCAGCCACATTGTACATCGACGACGTCGTCTTCGAAGTAGAGACGGCCGCATCTTCCATCCCCCTCACCCCAGAGGAAAAGTACGAGATTCTCGACGGCGAACTCAAGCGCTGGATTTACGGCATGATGGAAGCCTGCGGAGGCTACGTGACCGCATGGGACGTAGTGAACGAGGCCATCGCCGACCCGGGCACCGCACCCAAGGGTGTCAAATATGGAGAAGACACCAACGACACCTTCTACTGGCAGAACTACCTCGGCGAGAACTTCGGACGCAATGCAGTGAAACACGCCCGCGAAGCATTCGCCGAATACGGCGGCAACCCCGACGAACTGCTGCTGTTTGTCAACGAGTACAACCTTGAGGCTTCTTATTGCAACACCAGCAAGACAGACGACCTTATCGAAGTAATAAACCGTTGGGAAGCCGACGGCGTGACACGCATCGACGGCATAGGCACGCAGATGCACGTCTCCTACGAGATGGATCCGGAAAAACAGGCCAAGCAGGAACAGTGCGTCGTCGACATGTTCACCAAGCTCGCCTCCACCGGCAAGCTCATCCACGTGTCAGAGCTCGACATGTGCATCTTCGACGAGAACGGCAACAAGATTATGACTCCCGACCTCACCTTCGAGCAGAAGAAACTCATGGGCGACTACTACAAGTTCATCATCATGAAATTCTTCGAAATCGTGCCGAAAGACCAGCAGTACGGCATCGTGCAGTGGGCCGCCACCGACAGCCCCGAAGGCTCGGGATGGTGTCCCGGCGAACCCATCGGCCTCTGGGACTTGAACTACAGCCGCAAGCCCGCCTACGCCGGCTTCTGCGACGGACTCAAGGAAGGTTCCAATAAGTAATATATAGATTCCAATCCCTCGACAGGGGGCGCGTTCCGCACACAGGGGACGCGCCCCTTTTTTCGCATCCGCCAAAACCATCTGCGGCAACGTATGTTATATATATGTATAAAAATTGAACATTCAGACCATATTTTGCTTCCGGGCATTATTGCACAACGAAGCCATTCTCAGTAACTTTGCACCATCTTCCGACGCTCGCGCCGGATTCATATCCACACACTCTATTCATCAGCAATTCATGAGGGTAACAACAGCCATTATAACCGCACTGGCCATCGGCCTGACATCCTACGCACAGAACTCCCCCCTCTCTCTCGAGGAGTGCCGCTCCATGGCTCTTGTCAACAACAAGAACATGAAAGTGGCCGGGCAGAAAGTCAAGACAGCCGGCTACCAGCGCAAAGAAGCTTTCGCGGCCTACCTGCCAGCCATCGACTTCGCCGGCGGCTACATGTACAACCAGCGCGACATCTCCATCTTCTCGTCGGACCAGATGCTGCCCACCAAGACATTCAACCCCAAGACCGGAAGCTACGAATTCAACCTCGTCACCAACCCCGCCACGGGTGAGCCTATAAAAGGTCCCGACGGACAATACGTGCCCGAAACCGTGGCTCTGATTCCGAAAGATGCCATGACCTATGACATCCACAACGTGTTTTTCGGAGCGGTGACACTCACGCAACCGGTGTTCATGGGCGGCAAAATCGTGGCCATGAACAAGCTCACGCACTACGCAGAAGACCTCGCCGAAGCTCTGCGCGACAACGAGGCCGAAAACGTGATTTACGCCGTCGACGCCGCTTACTGGCAGGTGGTGTCGCTGAAAGCCAAGCAGAGGCTGGCCACGAGCTACGTCAGCCTGCTCGACTCGCTCGACCGCAACGTCGGCCTCATGCTCAAGGAAGGCGTGGCCACGCGGGCCGACAAGCTGAGCGTAGACGTAAAACTGAACGCCGCCCGTGTCGACCTCACCAAAGTGGACAACGGACTCGTGCTTTCGCGCATGGCCCTGGCCCAGCTGTGCGGCATGCCGCTGGACTCCCCCATGCTTCTGGCCGACGAAAACATCGACGACATCGACGACACGCCACTGCCCGCACGCAGCTACGACATGCAGCAGGTGTATGAGCAGCGTCCCGACCTGAAAGCGCTGCAGATGGGCATAAACATAGCAGGACAACAGAAAAAGGTGGCCATGGCGTCGATGATGCCGAATCTTGCAGTAGTGGGCACCTACTCGTTCAGCAATCCAAACATGTTCGACGGCTTCTCCAAGAAATTCAAGGGCGCCTTCTCCGTCGGCGCCATGCTCACCATCCCCATATGGCACTGGGGCGGAAACTACAACAAGTACAAGGCCGCCGAAAGCGAGGAGACCGTCATGAAACTGAAAATGCAGGACGCCCGCGAAATGGTGGACCTGCAGGTGCGGCAGGCCTCATTCCGCACACAGGAAAGCGTCAAAACCTACAACATGACACGCGTCAACCAGGAAAACGCCGACGAAAACCTGCGCACCGCCACTCTCGCCTTCAAGGAAGGCGTGGCCACGGCCGACAATGTGATGGAAGCGCAGACCGCATGGCTCAAAGCCCACTCCGAACTCATCGACGCACTCATCGACGTGCATCTCTGCGACACATATCTCTCCAAAGTGCTCGGCACACTCAATTGAATCATAAAATACCGTCATGGCAACCGAAAATACAAACATCACCCCCGCACAGCAGCAGAAAGCCGAACGCTCGCTCATGCTCTCTGTGCTCGTCATCATCGCCGCAGTGGCCGCACTGGCCATAGTAGGCTTCTGTTTCATGAACAAACCCGCCGATCTTGTAGAAGGACAGGTGGAAGGCACCACGGTGCGCATCTCGGGCAAGCTCCCGGGACGCGTGCGCGACAGCTACGTCGAGGAGGGCCAGCACGTAAAGGCGGGCGACACGCTCGTGCATATCGTCAGCACTCTCGTCGAT
>OFGF01001341.1_pt1 | contig 15806 bp, 13 predicted proteins | sample 1521711 | NCBI WGS metagenome assembly OFGF01 (sample SAMEA3504092, study PRJEB24116) | mouse gut metagenome | biome: mouse gut; feature: mouse-associated habitat; material: faeces | place: Denmark | collected 2011 | reverse complement strand
CTGACGGCCCCTTTGCCATCCACTCCCTATCGTTGGCTCTATGCACCCTCTTTTGCATACAGCATCTTTAAAATCACCGGTGTAGATATACTAGACACCATAATTAATAAAATGACCGCCGTAAAATACTCCGCCCCTAAAAGCCCGACTGACAGCCCCTTCTGCGCCACAATCAGGGCGACTTCGCCACGCGTCATCATACCCACGCCGATCTTCAAACAATCAGGCGGGGAGAAGCGGCATATTCTTGCCATAAGCCCGCAGCCAACCACTTTTGACAGTAAAGCCACCACTACGAACCCAAGCGAGAATAAAAGCATACTGCCGTCAATATGCGAAATACTCGTCTTAAACCCAATGCTGGCAAAGAAGATCGGCCCAAATATCATATAGGAGCTAATCTCCATCTTCTGTTCTATGTAGGAAGAATCCTGAATGGAGCAGAGCACAATCCCTGCTACATATGCACCCGTAATATCTGCAATCCCAAAATAACGCTCCGCCGCATATGCAAAAGCAAAACAAAGCGCCAGGCCTAAAATCGGAATACGCTGGGTATGCGGATAACGCTCGTCGAGTTTTTGAAACAATTTAAATACGGCAACCCCCACCACAAACGCCATAACAAAAAATAAAACCGTAGAAACAACCACGTTTGTCGGGTCAGTAGCCGGATTTTTAAACCCGATTACAAAGGTCAGCACAATAATGCCAATTACGTCGTCAATAATAGCGGCGCTTAAAATAGTCGTCCCCACCTTGCCTTTTAGCTTGCCCATTTCCTTTAGGGACTGGACTGTAATACTCACGCTGGTGGCAGTCATAATAACGCCCATAAATACTGCTATATAAAACTTATCCGACCCAAACGGGGAAGCCCCGTAAAAGCCCATATACAAAAGCGTACCGCCCAAAAGCGGGACAAAAACGCCCGAACAGGCGATTAAAAATGCTATCGGACCTGTTTTTAACAATTCCTTCAAGTCTGTTTCAAGGCCGGCGGAGAACATAAGCAGCACTACGCCGATTTCTGCCATCTCGACTAAAAAATCAGTCTGCTGGACAAACCCCAAAATACTAGGTCCAATCAAAAGCCCCGCAATAATCTCCCCAACTACCTGGGGAGCCTTGCATTTACGGGCTAAAATTCCAAAAAGTTTTGCAGCAATAATAATAATTGCCAAATCACGAAATACACTATATGCTTCCATACTACTTCATCTGGCTTTCTAATATATTCTTTACTTCTAATATTGCATCATCAATCCCCGCTGGGTTCTTGCCCCCGGCCTGAGCCATATTCGGACGCCCGCCGCCGCCGCCGCCTACCTTGCCTGCAATGCCCTTTATCAGGTTGCCTGCATGGGCTCCCTGTTTGATAGCTTCATCTGTCGCCATGGCCACCAGGCTGACTTTGCCGTCCTGTTCGGATGCTAACACAATCACGCCTTCGCCCAGTTTTTCTTTTAGCTGATCGCCCAGCTCACGCAAGCCGTTCATATCCACGCCGTCCGCCCTTGCGGCAAGCATTTTAACACCCTTTACTTCCGTGACCTGATCCATCACATCGCCCAAGGCGTCCTTTGCCGCCTTGCTCTTTAAGGACTCGTTCTCACTTTGAAGAGCTTTTACTTCTCCAAGCAAATGCATGATCTTTGCCTTAAGCTCGGCAGGGCTTGCCTTAAGCAGCACAGCGGCCTCTTTAAGCTCTGCTTCTATCTTATCATAATATGCAAACACCGCGTCCGACGTGAGCGCTTCAATCCTGCGGACGCCCGCCGCAACGCCTGTTTCACTTATGATCTTAAATGCTGCCACCTTTGAAGTGTTTTCTACGTGCGTACCGCCGCACAGCTCCGTCGAAAAGCCGCCCATACGCACCACGCGCACCGTTTCGCCGTATTTCTCGCCAAACAGCGCCATCGCCCCGGTTTTTTTGGCTTCCTCTAAGGTCATAACCTCCGTCACGACCGGAAGCGCCGCAGAAATCTGGGCATTGACCATCTCCTCCACCTTTGCGATTTCCTCTGCCGTCATCGCGGAAAAATGGGTAAAGTCAAACCGCAGGCGATCCGCATTCACATCCGAACCGGCCTGTTCCACATGGCTGCCTAAAACCTCGCGCAGCGCTTTTTGCAGCAAGTGCGTCGCGCTGTGGTTTTTGCCAATAGCAAGGCGCTTGCCTGCATCTACCAAGAGCTCTACACGATCCCCAGCCTTGACCATGCCTTTTACCACCTTGCCGATATGGCCGACCTTGCCGCCAAGCATCTTTACCGTATCTTCCACTATAAATTCAAACCCGTCCGCACGGATAATCCCAGTATCTGCATTCTGGCCGCCCATCGTCGCATAAAACGGCGTCTGCTCCACAAAAATAGTGCCGGACTGCCCATCCAAAAGCACTTCCGTAATCTCCGTTTCGGTTGTCATAACCGTAACCTTAGACGTATATACCAGGCTGTCATAGCCGACAAATTCTGTCGTAACCTCCGGAGCGATGGATTCGTACACCGTTACGTCCGCACCCATATAATTGGTGGCCTTCCTGGCCTTACGCGCCGTATCACGCTGCTTTTGCATAGCCGCCTCAAAGCCTGCTTCGTCAATCACAAAGCCTTTTTCTTCTAAAATCTCCTGTGTCAAATCCACTGGGAAGCCATACGTGTCGTAAAGCTTAAACGCCTCTTCCCCGGCCAGCGTCTTTTCACCCTTTTCTACCATCTCTTTTTGGATTGCCGCTAAAATGGCAAGCCCCTGGTCTATTGTCTTATTAAATTTTTCCTCCTCCTGGGTCAGGACGCGGAAAATAAAATCTTTCTTTTCTTCGAGCTCCGGATAACCGTCTTTGCTTTCGCTAATTACCGTTTCGCTTAATTTTGCCAGAAAAACGCCGTCGATGCCAAGCATCCTGCCATGCCTTGCCGCACGCCGGATCAGCCTCCTGAGCACATACCCGCGGCCTTCGTTGCCCGGCATAACGCCGTCGGATACCAAAAATGTCGCGGAACGGATATGGTCGGTAATCAGACGGATAGAAATATCGTCTGTCACATCCGCCTGATACGTCTTACCTGCCAGCCCGCAGATTTTATCGCGGATCGCTTTCATCGTATCAATATCAAACACGGAATCTACGTCCTGCATAACGACTGCCAGACGCTCTAAGCCCATACCTGTATCGATATTTTTCTGCTCAAGCTCCTGGTAGCCCCCTTTGCCGTCACCGTCAAACTGGGTAAATACGTTGTTCCAGACCTCCATAAAACGGTCGCAGTCACAACCCACCTTACAGTCTGGGCTGCCGCAGCCGTATTTTTCCCCACGGTCATAATATATTTCAGAGCAAGGCCCACAAGGCCCCGCGCCATGCTCCCAGAAATTGTCACACTTGCCAGTATCCGGATCACGGTAAAAACGCGTAATCTTTTCCGCCGGGATGCCGATTTGTTTATTCCAGATTTCAAATGCCTCTTCATCTTCCCCGTAAATCGATGGATACAGACGCTCCTCCTCTAAACCTAAGACTTCAGTCAAAAATTCCCAGGACCAGGCAATTGCTTCTTTTTTAAAATAATCTCCAAACGAGAAATTCCCGAGCATTTCAAAAAAAGTCAGATGCCTTGCCGTTTTGCCTACATTTTCGATATCCCCGGTACGGATACATTTCTGACAGGTCGTAACCCGCTTCCTTGGCGGTATCTCCTGCCCGGTAAAATAGGGCTTAAGCGGCGCCATACCTGCATTAATTAAAAGCAGGCTGTTATCGTTGTGCGGCACAAGGGAAAAACTCTTCATCGCAAGATGCCCCTTACCCTCAAAAAACGTAAGGTACATCCTGCGCAGCTCGTTAACTCCAAATTTCTGTTTCACAATGGTTTCCTCCAATATCCTTGGTTTATTCGTTTAATTTTGTATCGGGATTCTGCGCTGCTGTCTTTGCGTTTTTGTTGTCACGCAGTTTTTTGCCTGCAAAAATGCCGCATACAGCCAAAATCACATAAAAAACCAGTTTCGCAAGATACATGCCAAAACTCTGTAAAAATGCCACTCGTATCCCTCCATTCTAAAAAGATTCTAAATTTTCTTAAATTATAGAACATTTTATCCTGATTTTCAACTGAAAAGGTGAATAAATCATATTGAACTGCTAAATCAATCCAGACGCCCACTCCCTGATACGCTTTAACATATGCCCAATATCCTCCCCCAGCGCATACCCACTGCAGTCAAATACCCGTTCCCTGGCTTCTAAGAGGTCTTCTGCTTTGCCTCTTCCCTGCGCATCCAAAAGCGCCAGCACAATCAGCCCTGCATCCAGCAGGCTTTGTATATGCTGCAGGTTATTTCCATTTCCCCCGCCCTCTAAAGCCTGCATTGTATGGAAACCCATACGCAGCAGATAGCGCTCAGTATAATTCATAGCTTCCTGTGTATCAGAGCCAGGGTAAAATAAAATCAGCCCCGCTTTTTGTCCCATGCAGGATTCGCGCTCCAAAGCGCTGACATCACGGCCGTCACGTTTGAAAGCCTCTTCCGAAATAGTATGTATAATATTGCCATAAGCGGCCAGCGCCCCCGTTTCCCTGTCATAAAGGCGAAGTGTGCCTAAAGCGCGGCTTTCTTTTTCTCTGGTAACGGCTAATTGCTTAGAAAAGCACAGTTCACAGCGCGCCAGGCCATTTTTGGTAATATATTCCGCATACCTGTGCTCCCCAGTATTGACGTCAACCTGGTAGCAAATCTTAGTAACAGCTGCAGTCTGTGTAGCTGTACCAATCTGGAGCCGGTAGCGTTTCCCTTGAGCCAGCCTATTGTCTAAAGTCCACAAAAGGTCAGCTTCAATCCGGTCTGTTGCATCGAGCACATCTTCACCCGCCAAAATATAGCCACGCGCCGTATCCAGCTCACGATCCAGCTCAACCGTAACAGGATCTCCCGCACAAACGCTTTCTGCCGCCTGATCCATACGGTATAGGGCAGATACTTTAGCCCTTTGTGCGGTAGGATAGACAAAAACCCCGTCCCCAGGGCTCAGGCTGCCACATATCACCTCGCCCTGGATGGCACGTTTTTTTACAACTGCCCCTTTCATCTGGCTGGACTTACAGACGCGTTGGATCGGCATACAAAAATAACCCGCCTGTGTGACTTTTGGAGCCTTTGCCTGCTGCAAGGCGTCTAAAAGTGTCCCGCCAGAATACCAGGGCATTTCTATGGATGGCTTTATAATATTTATGCCGCTTTTAGCCGCCACAGGAATGATCTGGCATTCACAGCCCGTATAAGCTTCCATCATCTGAGCGGCTTCTTCTGAAATCTGGCGGAATGCAGATTCCCGGCAAGACATTATGTCCATTTTGTTGACTGCAAATATAAAATTGCGGATCCCCATAAAATAGCAAATCCGGGTATGGCGCCTAGCCTGGGGCACAATCCCTTTGTTAGCGGCAACCATAATAATTGCCGTATCTGCCCCTGCAGCTGCAAACGCCATATTATGCGTATATTCTTCATGGCCGGGTACATCCGCCATAAGGAAGCTGGTGTTTGCCCAGTCAAATGTGCTGTATGAAACTTGTACGGTAATACCCTGCCTGGCTTCTTCCTCTGTCATACCTGCCAGCAATGCGTAGTCCACACTGCCGTCCACACGCAGATAAGCCGGATTTGCACGGATTGCCCCTTGTTCTGCTTTAGATTTGGTATCGTAGAGTATCCTTCCAATTAAAGTAGATTTGCCGTCGTCTACGCCGCCACAGGTAATCAGCCTGCCTACCTTTTCCTTTGCGGCAAACCGGGATATCATATGGAAGCCTTCTGCTGCTTCTTGATCCTGCCCAAAAGGGGGCAGGAACGGTTTTTCCGGGAAAACGGCTTTTGCTGCCAACTCCTTAATTAAGGCATATTGCTGTTCATCGGATGCAGTAAGGGAAGTCTCCAGCCCCTGGGCGTATAATTCGCGGATTTGGTAGATTGCCTCTCGTTCTATTTTATTGATAGGCATTGGTTGTTTTAGCATATGGGCCTCCCTAAATATCCTCCTCGACATTCACGTCTGCCTGTGTCACCGAAAGCTCCACCTGCCCGCTCCCTTTCTTTGCAATCTGCATTAAAAGCACCCATAGAGCATGTACCTGCGATACCAGTACGGCATCTGCCTTTACGCTATGCTCAAGCAGGGTATGCAGGGAAAACAGGCGCACCCCAAGCGGGGGCAGGAAGATATAATTCATCGTACGCACCTGTGCCCCCGAGTTTTTAATCATTTCATACGAAATCATACAAAACTCTTCTCCCCTGTATTCGCAGTCATAACTGACATAGCATTCATCTACTGTCCACTCCTGCCCGTCTTCCTGAACGGTGTACTTTTCCTCATTCCCCTCCGTCGTCTGTACCACCAGTTTCCATTTTAGCTTCCCTTCCTGGGTTTCTTTATACATCTTCATCAAAGCCTGTACCAGTTCTTCCGGTTTCATCCTTATTCTCCTCCAATCATTTTTCCATGGACCACAAACCGCCTCCCTGCCACAGAACAGGTCGAAAGGGTGATAATTTTATCTTCCCTGCCTATGGCAGCCTTTGTATCCGTACTCCTCCTTTGCCAAAGCTTTTCCACAAATTCTGCGAAAACCTCATCTGCCGCAAAGCCGACCTGGTACGCTATATCATCCTGCGCGGCCTCATACCAGGCAAAAACCTCATACCTAAAATACCCTTCTGGCGTATAAACAGTAAAAAAACGGTTTTCCTTATAATAGTCCGGATCTGCCCCGTACCATTTCAATTTTCCAAACATCGTCCCGTCTTTTCTGTTATGCCCGTACAAAATCGTATGAGGGTCTTTAAAATCCGGCGAACATAAAGACTCCATAAAAATACTCCCGGCATCATTTGGTGTCCGGTCTGCCAGGGTATACAAATACTCCTGGTTATCCTTCCCCTGCAAGAGGGGATAGGAAATACCATTATGATCAAACAAAAGCCAGCCAATTATATCTTCGTTGATCCCCTTCAAATAAGTAAAGTCGATCTCAACGCTGCGGCAGTCAGATTCTGCCCCTGTTTGCACACTGTTTCCTGCGCTTTCACCGCCAATCCCCCCGGATCCGCCCCCTCCCACATCCACTACGGCAGCCTGCCCCAGCTTTTGATACACTTTGGGGCCTTTTTGATAATCGATACCAGTATGGATTAACATGTAAAGGGCAGATACTACAAAGATTCCCCCTATAAAACCAGCAAGCCTTCTGAGGTTAAAATTTGCGGATCCGGATCGCTTCATCATCTACCTGTTTTCCAATGGATTTAATTACAATATGGTAACTGTACCCTTCATTTACCTGCACTTTCACCCGATCGCCCACCTTATGCCCAAACACTGCCTTCCCAATCGGCGATTCAGTACTGATAAGCCCTTTTAAAGAATTGCCGCGGACTGTCGTCACAATTGTAAATTCCTCTGTTTCGCCATCCTCCTCAAAATATACCTCAACCGTATTGTTAAGCCCTACCTCATCCTCTTTCGAATCATCAGACACCACCTTAGCGGTTTTAATCATCCGCTCCAAATAGCGGATACGGCTTTCATTTTGGTTTTTATCCTTTTTAGCCGCATGGTATTCAAAATTTTCACTCAAATCCCCATGCGCCCTGGCTTCCTTTACTGCCTCTAACGCTTCTTTACGCACTACAAGCTTGCGGTACTCAATCTCCTCCTCCATTTTTTGTATATCCTTTTGCGTCAGTTCGTCGTACATTTGATTTCTCCTTTTTGCATTCCATATGCTTTTTATGCGGGATGGCGTATTCTGTTTTATGAACAGCTCAAAACCCTCTTCCATGCCGATTCTAACCTCTCTATAGAAAACGCTGCATTTGCCGGGCTAGTCGATGGCAGCCCTACCGCTTTTACCCCAGTCACAGGCTCAAGATATTTACGGTATAGGCTTTCTGCCTTTTTCCCATTTGCATATACAGCTTTTATCCCGGCCTCTTTTAAAATCATCCCGACATCGTTCACCACCACAGCCCCAATACTGCTGTCGCTCGATCCTTCAATCTCGCAGCTTTCAATGACATCCCAGAGCGCAATATGGTGCCTTTTTAAAAAAGCCTTTTTCTGAGGGATATTCTTTGGAACTTCTTCCTGATACAATAAAGCAAGCAGCTTCCAAAACCTGTTCATCGGATGCCCATAATAAAACCCTTCCTCCCTCGATTTCACCGACGGAAAGCTCCCTAAAATCAAAATCCTTGAATCCAAATCATAACAGGGGCCAAATTCATGGGTCTGCCGCGCCCTATTCATAGACCTTCCCCACCTCAAATACCATAACCGACCGCTCCCTAATCCAAATATCCTCTTCCGGTTTTACCGCTTTACGGGCAATGCCTTCTTCTTCAAACGTATCCACAGCCTGATACCAGCAGGCTCCAAGCGGCAGCTTAGGCAGGCGGATCGTAAGGGCTTCCCAATATGTATTGATTGCCACATAAACACAATCGTCCTCCCCGCCTGTACGCCCGGCATACATTATCCCTGCATAATGGGCATCGCCCGAAAAATTTGTCTCCCAGGGGACAACGTCATGGGCGCTCAGCTCCGGAAATCCAAAACTACATGCAGCCGTATGCATACGCACCGGATCGTGCTTTTTGCGGAATGCAATCATATATTTGAAAAATTCAAACAGGCTTTTATGCTTCTTTAAAAGCCCCCAGTCCAGCCACGAAATAATATTGTCCTGGCAGTACGGGTTGTTATTCCCAAACTGCGTATTGCCAAATTCATCCCCAGCCAAAAACATTGGAATCCCCCTGCTTAAAAATAGCACGGCCGCCGCATTTTTAATCATACGCATACGCAGGCGGTTAATATCGGGATTGTCTGTCTCTCCTTCTGCACCGCAGTTCCAGCTTACGTTGTCATTGGAGCCGTCCGTATTGTCCCAGCCGTTTGCTTCATTGTGTTTCTCATTATACGCATACAAATCATAGAGCGTAAAACCGTCGTGGCAGGTAATAAAATTCACGGACGCCTTACAGCCAACCCGGTCATCATACAGATCCTCCGATCCGAAAATCCGGGTCACTGCCAGGCCCGCCTTACCGTTGTCCCCTTTTAAGAAGGAACGCATGTCGTCACGGTACCTCCCGTTCCATTCCACCCAGCGGTTCCAAGACGGGAAATCGCCCACCTGGTAAAGCCCGCCGGCGTCCCAGGCCTCGGCAATGAGCTTCACGTCCCCCAGGATGGGGTCGAAGGCCATGGCCTGGAGGAGGGGGGGCTTGTTCATGGGGGACCCGTCCTCGTTGCGCCCCAGGATGGAGGCCAGGTCGAACCGGAAGCCGTCCACCCGGTAGGTGGTGACCCAGTAGCGCAGGCAGTCGATAATCATTTGATGGACAATGGGATGGTTGCAGTTCAGGGTATTGCCGCAGCCGCTGAAATTGTAGTACTGTCCGCCGGGGGTGAGTAAGTAGTAGATGTTGTTGTCAAAGCCCTTGAAGGAGAAGAAGGGGCCGTCCTCGTTGCCCTCCGCCGTGTGGTTGAAGACCACGTCCAGGTAAACCTCGATGCCGTTTTCGTTGCAGTCCTGGATGAGCCGTTTGAGCTCGTTGCCCTCCCGGTTGTATTCCACGCCGGAGGCGTAGCTGGTGTTGGGGGCGAAGAAGCTGACGGTGTTGTAGCCCCAGTAGTTGTAGAGCTGCACCCCGTCTGCCTGCCGGGCGTCCTGCATCTCGTCAAACTCGAAGATGGGCATCAGCTCCACGGCGTTGACGCCCAGCTCTTTTAAATAGGGTATCTTTTCCCGAAGACCCTCGAAGGTCCCCGGGGCGGCCACGGCGGAGGACTCGTGAATGGTGAAGCCCCGGACATGGAGCTCGTAGATCACCAGGTCCTCCATGGGGATCAGGGGCCGGGGCATGTTGCCCCAGTCGAAATCGTCCTTCACCACCCGGGCCTTATAGTGCTGGTCCATAGCGGGCTTGACTCCCCACTGGCTTTGGCCCGTCACCGCCCGGGCATAGGGGTCCAGAAGGTACTTCGTCTTGTCAAAAATCAGGCCCTTCTCCACATTTCGGGGGCCGTCCACCCGGAAGGCGTACTCGAACTCCTCGATGTTCAGTTTGAAGACAATCATGGAGTACACGTTTCCGATGCGGTAACGCTCCGGGAAGGGGAGGACAGCGTAAGGTTCCGTCTCCTCCCGCCGGAAGAGCAGCAGCTCAATGGACGTGGCCCCGTGAGAGTGGACCGTAAAATTCACGCCGCCGGGGATGGCGGTGGCGCCGTTGATCTCGTAAAAGCCCGGCCGCACGTCGAACCCGTTCAGGCGGTCCATGGGGACCAGATGGATGGTGCGGGGCAGGGCCACTGCGGGGCCTTCGGAAACGGGCGCTGGGGCTGTGATGGTGTCCTGTATTTTCACCGGGAACTCCTTCCTCGCCGGTCTGGCGACTGTAGAATACGGTCTTATTATACAACACGCCCTCAGACTTGTCATAGCTTTTTTCCGATTTTGTGAGATTCCACAAAGTCTTTGTGGGAAAGAGCAATTTATAATAGAGCCGGGAATGGGAAATTTTTTGATAGGACGAAAAATTTCCCGCCCTCCGTCCGTGTTAAGAGTGAAGGGAGTGAGGAACGTGGTTCCATTTGGTACCGATGAAACCATCAGCCGGATTGTCTCAGCCTACAGCGACATGCTGCTGCGGCTGGCCTGTGTTCGTTTGGGTTCTGCCGCCGACGCGGAGGACGCTGTACAGGAGGCGTTTTTGCGCCTGCTCACCGCCCGGCCCATCTTCCGGGACCCGGAGCACGAAAAGGCATGGCTGATCCGCACCACCCTTCAGCGCGCCAGCGATATCCGCCGCAAAGCGGAACAGCGGAATATCCCCCTGGAGGACGTGACGGAACCCATGGCCCCGGAGAGCCCCGGCGAAGAACTCCGCTCCGCCGTCCGGGCTCTGCCGGAGATATACGGGGCCGTCATCCACCTCCACTATTATGAAGGGTATTCCATCAAAGAAATTGCCAAACTGCTGGGTCTGCCCGCCGCCACGGTGGGCACCCGCCTGGCCCGTGGCCGGGAGCGGCTGCGGCAGATTCTGAGGGAGGACGTTATATGAACGATTACCGCAAGGCTTTCGGCGAGCTCTCCTTTTCCGCGGATTTCCAAGAACGGACGGTGGATCTGCTGCGAAATCGTGCCCGTGAATTGGAAAAGGAGCGTACCGACATGACTATCTGTAAAACGAAAAAGATCGCGCTGCTGGCTGCCGCCTGCATTGCCCTGCTGGCGGTGTCCGTGTCCGCCGCTTACGCTTGGCTCACCCCTGCCCAGGTGGCGGAGGAGCACAACCAGCCCCTGCTGGCGGAGGCCTTCCAGGGCCCCGACGCCATCGAGATCAACGAGACCGTGGAGAGCGGGGACTTCTCCATCACCCTGCTGGGCCTGGTCTCCGGGCGAAACCTGGACGTGCTGAACCAGGACCTGGAGCAGGACCACACGTACTCCGTTCTGGCCCTGCGGCGGCTGGACGGAACGCCGCTGGAGAACGAGACCTTTGATTTCAGCGGCTACACCATGACGCCCCTGGTGGCGGGCTATTCGCCCACGGCGGTAAACAACTGGACTCTGAGCGCCTTTGCCCAGGGCCTTGCCAAGGACGGGGCGTATTACTATCTGCTGGATACCCAGAGCATCGAGATGTTCGCGGACCGCACGGTCTATATGGCCTTCTACGAGGGGTTTGTCCCGAATAACGACACCTTCACCGTGGCGGAGGATGGGACAATTGCTTTTGCGGACGACTTCTCCGGGGTCCATGCCCTCTTCACCCTGCCCCTGGACCCGGCCAAGGCGGACCGGGCGGCGGCGGACGCCTTTGTGGAGTCCACCGGCATGAACGGCTGGAGCAACGAGCGGTCGGACCCCGAGGGAGACTGGGACATCGAGCACCATGAGACGGAGGACGGTGAGGAGATATTCCTCCGTTCCGCGCTGAAAAGCGGCGAGGAAACCGGCGGCTGAGGAAAACCTCCGGCAGACAAAAGGCCCGGCGCGGATTTTATTCCGTGCCGGGCCTTTTTATAGATCAATAGTAAATCCTTTTATTTGACATTGCACTGCGGCTTTGGTAGACTGACTTTGAAAGCGGACTCTATATGAGCGCCCCGTTCCCGCCTGGGAACGGCTTAAAGTTTCATCATGGATGAGGGGGGAATTTGGCTATGACAAAGGAGGAAGCGCAGCGGGGGGCGGTATTTGCGGAGCCTTCCCTGGAGCAGTGGGCGGCTTTGTATGGGGCCGCGCAGAGCCTGAACGCCTTGGCCCCCTGGCGGGCTCTGTGGGACACGGATATCCTGACGCTCCAGCTCCCGGGACAAGAGGAGCCGGTGTTTTGCTCGGTCATGGGGCAGGCGGAAGAGAGTCTGGGCATTGGAATTTATCCGGGCTATGACGCGTTTGCGCGGCTGACCCGGGTGTTTGAACCGGGAAACAGCACGCCGCCAGAGATGCTCATGCTGGTACAGGAGTACATCGTCTGCTATTTCGGCAGCCGGGAGGAACTTGATTCCAGGGACCGCAAAGTGATTCGGGAGCTGGGCCTGAAATTTCGGGGGAGGAATCAGTGGATCTTCTTCCGATCCATCAAGCCGGGCCGGTTTCCGTGGTACATAACCGGAGAAGAGGCGGAGCTGCTGGCGGAATCCCTGCAAAATCTCGCGGCGCTCTGCCGGTGCTTCCTGGAGGGGAGGCTGAAGCCGGATTTTCAAGGCGGGGAGACCCTGGTCCGCTCTTACTCGCCGGAGGAGAAGCTGTGGGTAAACGCAGTTGCGCCCATGCCTCCCATCCAGTGCCCGGTCTATGTCCTGGAGCTGACGGACGAGCTTTTGCTGGCGCGCCTGAAAAAGCAGAGAAAGACCCGGACGCATATTGAGCTGGACGCGTTTTACCTTCCCATGCCGGTTCGGGAAAGCCGGGAGCTTCCCCTCCGGGCGGCGGGCATGGCGATGCTGGCGGACCGGGATTCCGGGATGATTTTGGACCAGCGCATGATCTCCCCGGAAAAAGTGGAGGAGGGCGGCGCGCTGGACTTGCTGGTGGGCTATATTCAAACCTATGGCCGCCCCGCCGCAGTCTATGTGCGCAGCGAGCGGGACGCCTGCCTCATGCGGGACATTTGCTGCAAAATTGGAGTCCGTCTGCTCAGCGGAATGGGAATGCCCGTGATTAACGAATGCTTTGGGCAGATACTGCGGTCTTTCGAGGAGTGATATCCAAGTTCCGCCGGAAAGGGCTTTCCGCTAGATAACGGAATAAACTAGGGCGGCCCCTTATGGGGCCGCCCTTTTGCCGGACTTGCCGGGGAATCCTGTCTGCCGGGCGCTTTTCTGCGGGCTGTGGCCGCAATCCTTCAAGCCGTTTTCAATCAGTCCCGATAGAAAGCCGCAATGTACTCCTCCACATCCCGGCGGCTGCCCTGGAAGGGGCCGGGAGTCTCCATTTTCAAAGAGACCAGGGCCGTGCAGTACAGCAGGGCCTCTTGTATCCCCGCCCGCTGCCGTTCGGTGATATACCCGGCGAAGGTGGTATCTCCCCGCCCGGTCCGGCCGGAGAGGTTCCGGGCCTTAATGGGGCAGGAGCAAAGGTTCTCCCCATCGTAAACCAGCACCTCTGTGTTGTGGGTGATGAGGACCTCCTTTGCGCCCCAGCGGTGGAGCAGCTTCGCCGCTTCCGCCCGGTCCGTCAGGCCGGTTAAAATCTCCGCCTCAGCGGCGTCGGTCTTTAGATAGTCAATGCAGGGCAGATACTGCCGCTTTTCTGCCCAGTCGTGGAACGCCATGGTTTTGTCCGGTTCCACATGCCGCAGAAGGCATTGCACGTCCACGGCAACCTTGCCGTGCTTCGCCGCCTCGGCGAAGAGGGGACCGTCGAAGTCTCCGTAGACCAGGCCTGCAAAATGATAGATGTCCGCCTCGATATCCGGCAGCTCCTCAAAGCGGAAGGGGTCGCAGACACCCAGGGAGGTACAGGCGCGCTTTTCCTTGTCGGCGGTGAAATACTGGTTCTGAATGGAGCAGGTGGCCTGGGAGGCCTTCCAGTACAGGTCCGCCCCAGAGTCCCGGAACCGGGCCTCCACATCGGCGTCGGCAGGGTTCAGCTTGGTGAACAAAGCGGTTTTGTTCCCGCTTCTGGCGGCGGCGAAGCCGGAGGCCACCACGGCCCCGCCGACTTCCCTGCGCTGGTTTCCCTGGTAGTCGATGTTACAGTCCAGGGACACCGGTCCGATGACCAGCACGTCGTATTGCTTTTTCATTGTGTCTCCCTTCTTTGCAGCCGCGTCACACCGCTTTGGCCGCTCTTGCCTTATAGTTCTTCCAGGCGAACAGCAGCACGGAGCCAATGGCGATGACCAGAAACGCGCAGCTGATAGGCCGGGTGAAGAAGATTTTGAAGCTGCCCTCAGAGATGACCATGGCCCGGCGGAAATTCTTTTCCGCCAGGGGACCCAGGACGATGCCCAGAAGAATGGGCACCAGCTGGAAGTCCATCCGGCGCAGGAAATAAGCCACAATTCCGAAAATCAGAATGATGAAGATGTCATAGACCCGGTTGTTGGTGGAATAGGCCCCGGCGATGCAGAAGGTCATGACGACGGGGGCCAGAATTTCATAGGGAATCCGGGTGATGTGGGCGTAGAACCGGGTGAATCCATTGCCGATGATGTACATAAAGATATTGACCACAAGAAGACCCAGCATGATGGCGTAGAGGATGTTCCCCTGCTCGGCGAAGAGGGTGGGGCCGGGGACCCTGCCGTGGAGCATGAACGCGCCCATTAGGATGGCCGTGGCTCCGTCGCCGGGGACGCCCAGGGTCAGCATGGGAATCATGGTTGCGCCGCAGGCTCCGTTGTTGGCGGATTCGGAGGCGGCTATGCCCTCGATTTCACCGTGGCCGAAGGTCTCCGGGTGCTTGGAGGACTGCTTGGTCTGGTTGTAGGCGATGAAGGCCGCCAGGCCCCCGCCGGTACCGGGGGTGGCGCCGATGATCACGCCGATAAGAGAGCCCAGGCCGATGGGCTTCCAGCAGCGGCGGTACTCATCCCTGGTAATTTTATCCTTGGTAATGGCGCTGGCACTGATGGTTTTGTGGTCCGTTTTGGGGTTGTACTTGGATTTCATCAAAATCTCTGAGATGGCGAACATGCCGATCAGGGCGATGATGAGGTCAATGCCCGCCATGAGCTTGCGCTGGCCGAAGATAAAGCGGGCGGTACCGCTGATGTTGTCCACGCCTATCGTGGCCATAAACAGGCCGATGCATGCGCCGATGAGCCCCTTGAAAATGCTGTTGTTAGATACGCCGGCGATGACGGACAGGCCGAAGACCGCCAGGGCGAAATACTCCGCCGGCCCGAAGAGCAGGGTGACCTTGGCAATCTGCGGGGCCAGGAACAGCAGGGCGAAGGCGCTGACCAGTCCGCCGATGGGGGAGGCGTACAGCGCCATTTGCAGAGCCTTGAAGGCCTTGCCCTTCACCGTCATGGGATAGCCGTCAAAGAGGGTTGCGGCGTTGGCGGAGGTGCCGGGGGTGTGCCGAGTGCTGTATGACCTGACGCCAAAGCCGGTGGGGACGATTGAGTGGGAATGAGCATTTGAAGTCTCAAACCCGTTGCGGCGCAACGCTTCCCCGGTTTTACGCCCCTCTTTTGATAACGATTTGATAACGTCCCCCATAGGCCGTATCATTCTGTATCCCCGGTGGATTGCAGGTGAAAAGTGTTCC
>OFGF01001335.1_pt1 | contig 15881 bp, 12 predicted proteins | sample 1521711 | NCBI WGS metagenome assembly OFGF01 (sample SAMEA3504092, study PRJEB24116) | mouse gut metagenome | biome: mouse gut; feature: mouse-associated habitat; material: faeces | place: Denmark | collected 2011 | reverse complement strand
GCTTCGCCATCCGCTGCGTTACACGGGAGGGGTAGAGGAAGCCTCATCGTACCCTTCAAAGATTAATAAAGTCGATTTCTAATTCCCCGATTCAGGAATAATGCCTATCCTTCTATTATATCACACTTGATGTAAAAAGTCAATGAGAATATGAATATTGAGGGTAGCTCTATTAACGAGTTGCATGATTCGTTGTGATTTTTACAACATATATTAAAAACCCTTGACGGCTAGCCCGTTAGTGCCTTATTATAGACATAAGCTGATACGCTTCACGGGGTTCCACTGAAGAGTGGAGTGTGGAGACGAAACCAAAATAAACAGCGGATTAAAACAAAAAGCTTGTGCCCCAGGGTGGGCGCGCATCAGCAAGAAAGACGGGTTGAAGCCCGTTTTTCTATTGGTTAATACTAAAATAGGAAGTCATTTGACTTTAGTTAAGAATTTATGGTAGAATAATAGCTATGCGACATATAATTACTACTCCGGATCCGCGACTTAGGCAGAAATCGGCTAAAGTACGCGAAATCACAGATGAAACTCGTCAGATTATTGGTGATATGGTAGAGTTGTCGCGCGCATGGGAAAAAGAGCACCCATATGAGCTGTCGGCGGCGATGGCAGCTCCGCAGATTGGCGAAAATCAGCGGATTATTATCGTGCGCGATGATCTTGATGACAAAGAAAATGATAATTTTACTGCATTGATTAATCCAGAGGTGATTCGTACTGATGGCAGAGTAATCAAGGAGCAGGAAGGCTGCCTCTCGGTCCCGGAAATCTATGGTATGGTAGGTCGTCCAGCTAAAGTCAAAATAAAGGCTTTGCTCGAAGATGGACAAGAGGTACGAATTAAAGCGAGCGGATATTTGGCTCGTACTCTATTGCATGAAATTGAGCATCTTGACGGTATTTTATTTATTGACCATATTCGTGATGATCGGACCGCCTTTTATCGGATTGACGAAAAAGGCGATTTAGTGCCGATTGACTATGATAGTGAGATCCGAGGAAATAAAGCCTTATTTCCGGATAGTGAGTAGAATATATCAATAGAGGGACATAAAATGATCCAAAAACCACAAGTAATCTTCTTAGGAAATGGTCCGCTCGCGCAGTATGCTTTGCCAATTTTGGCAAAAAAGGCAGAAATTATTTTTCACGCACGTAACAAAGCTGATCTTATGAAGGTTGTTGATCTCAAAAAGCAACATCCTGAAGCTTTTGCAGTTCTAGTATCTTTCGGTGTGATGATCCCCGAGTCGCTATTGCAGGAATTCGAGTCAGAAGGAATTCTGAACCTGCATCCTTCCCTGTTACCAAAATATCGTGGTGCTTCGCCTATTGAATCGGCGATCATGGCGGGTGACACGAAATTTGGTTATTCGATTATGAAATTAGTCCGCAAAATGGATGCTGGACCGATTTACCATCAGGAAAGTTTCGCTAATTTACCACTCGAAAAAGAACTGATCTATAGGAAGTTGGCCGAGGCGGGTGCAGGTTGGATCGTGGAACATCTAGGTGAAATTCGCCAGCTTACTGTGAGTGTACAAAATGATGATATGGCGACTTATACCGATAAATTTGTAAAAGCTAGCGATAGTGAGTTAAAGCCGGCGGATTTTCCTGCTTGGCAAATCTATCGTCAGATCATCGCCTTCCAGGGTTTTCCTAAGCCGAAATGTCAGATTTTTGGCAAACAGTGCATCATTTTGGGGGCAGAGCTAAAGGACTCTGACACAGAGAATATTTTGGCGAATGCCGTGGAGGCAGAAAAGCAAGTTTATCATACTAAAGGGCAAATCTTTTTATTTTGTAAAGACGGCAGGACTGTGGAGATTCTGCGCCTGCAACCCGAAGGCAAGCGTGCGATGGACGCTGCAAGTTTTATTAACGGCTATAAACGTTAGTCAGTATGGGCTACTGTGGGTTGCTGATACATATCAATGGCTGATCTTTGGCGCATTTTTCTGCTTATGATATAATGGTGGAAAGGAGGAGTATGCGCATAGATGATGAATTTATGAAAGAAGTGGGATTGAATGAAATGCCGGAAAATGAGCGACAGGCTTTCATGGATCATGCGGAGGAAGAGCTGGAGGTACGTGTCGGGCATGCGGTCAGCCGTGAGTTGACTGAGCGACAACTGCGTGATTTTGAGGAAATTGATGAAGGTGGCCAGGCGGTGGCATGGCTAAAGATTAACGTGCCAAATTTCCGAGAGATCGTGCGGGATGTCGTGCAAGGGTTTAAGAATGAGCTAATTGACGAGCGTGCTCAAATTTTAGGCTAGATAAACATAAAAAATAAAGCCCTCGATCGAGGGCTTTATTTTTTATGTTATTGAGTTAATGTTAATTAAGCTTGAAAGCGTTTACGAAAGATCAGGTAAAGCGCGAAACCTGATACGGCTGTAAATATTACGAGACTAGTCAAGACGAAGTCAGCGCGTGAGATGTTGAGATCTTTCATGACTGAACCAGCGCTTGGGACACCAGCCGCTTCTCGATCATAATAGAAGTCGTTTACGTTCATAGAGCTAATCGATCCATCTGCGTTGTACGCTACTGACACTAAGTCGTATGATCCACTAGGCGCATCATACTTGTTCATCGGTAAGAAGAGGCTATAGCTAAGGTTGCCATTATCTAAAACGGTAAATTTGTCTTTAGTGATTTCAATTGCCTCAGATGTACCATCTTTGCTCACGAAAATTGGGTTGCCTTTTTTGTCATGTACTTGCAGGACGACATGATCGACGCTGCCAGCCATCGTCAAAAGTACCTCTGGATTACCAAATTCATCGTATTTACCAGTAAAAACGACACTCATGGCACGAAAGCTGAAAGAGACTTGGTCACTTGCAATTTCAATACCATTGTCATCGAAACCGTGTGCTTTCAGAGTACAATCACTGTTACCAGCACTAGCAGGTACGGTTAATGTAACTTCATCACTGCCGGATAGTTCAGTGATGAGGGATTCTGCTTCGGCTTTCGACTCCACTCCAGCCTCATTAGTACAGACCATCAGGTATTGGATTTTGCGTACTTGTTCCTGGTTAACCTTCGCATTAAGCGAGATATGACCATCGCTAGCATTAACCGCAATGGTTTCCCCGTCTTGCGGCGACATAATAGTTATGGAACGTCCTGGTCCATTTACTGTTACCTGGACTGTCGTATCCGCAGACTCAGCATAAGTCGGTAGCGCATATGCAACTGCGGTCATCACCATGACGGCAACCAAGCCCAACACACCTAAAAGTTGTTTCTTTCTTTGTTTCATTTCCACACTCTTTCTTTTAGTTTTTATTTTGAAACAGCTTGAGCTTGCCATCTCGCAGAATACTACTCGCAATAGTATTATGGCGACCCGTTCGCTGATATGTCGCTAAACCAGCTTACGAGCTTTACGCTCTTTGCGCTTCCTGATTATGATTATAATCCAGGTAATTATGACTGTCAACAATAAAACTAGCAAAATGATAGCGAATAGCGGCATAATAATTACGATATGTCGGATTGTTTCTGATTTATCACCAGCGCTAATGGTGAACTCGGTATGTAGAATACCCAACATTGGCGCTTCGTCCCATGTAATGCTTGGTTCGTACTCAATCCCTGGGAAAGCTAAAGTTTGCTCTGATTTTTTAAATACTTCTCGACCGAGCAGGGTATTGGCAGTGTAGGTGTACTTGACATCGAAATCGGTATTACCAGAATTTTTGACCTTAGCGCCAGCTTTTATCTCTCCACCTAGGGCAAACCAGCTCATTTTTACATTCGATAACTCAGCAGATTCGTTTGCTTCTCCGGTCGAACGGCCAATAATTGTCGAACCAACTTGGCCCGCGGTTTGAATACCGCTTGCATTGGCGTTATCATTTAAGATCTGAGCCCAAAGTACTGCGTACTGGGATCCGCCTGGGATATTTTCTGGTACCTGAATGCGATAATAGATTTTTTGAGTCTCGCCAGGACCAATCGTAAAGGTGGCGCTATCTTTATATACTCCATCGTTGTCGCGGACCTGAAGCCAGCGCGCAATCTGGGTATGGGTCGAGTTTTCGCCGTCAGTGAATTGTACGTTATTGGCGTTGTCAACTACCGAATAAGGTGTGAAATTTACTTTATAACTAAATTTTTGATTACCGACATTTGTTACCTCGACCGAACAGCTATCCGTAACGGAAGTTTGGCAGGCTTTCATGTCTCCCTGTAGAGTCTCGCCAGCCGTTAGGCGTAGACGTACTCCAATCGGCGTCATACGTAACGAGCTACCTTCAACTGTACCAGATTCTTCACCTTCGGCGTATACAGCAGGAGCAGTCACCCCTAATAATGCTAAGGCTGTTACAATCAAACCAACAAAATATTTCTTCATTTTCCTCCTTAACCTGTTTTTATTATAATGTAAGGGGATTTAAAATACAAGCAGATTATCGCTACTTTTTACGCGTAGCAGACACTTTACGGGTGCTACTTTTGGTGGTTTTGCTGCCAGCTCGTTTCGTACTCTTTGTGTTAGATTTTGTCTTGGTGGTTTTTGTAGTGCTGGATTTTTTAGCAAAACGCCCACGACGTTTAGGTTTATTATCTAATAGTTCCTTAGCTTGTTCGAGCGTAATTTTCTTTGGATCCTGGTCTTTATCGATTTTTACATTATTAAAACGCCCTGGTCCCTTGATGTATGGTCCGTAAGCACCGTTGATGATCATAATATTGCCCCAGTCCGCGATAATAGAATCTAGTTTTTCCTGATAGAGTTTTTCAGCGGTTTTAAAGTCTATTTTGTATGGATCGTAATCCTTGATCGGAATGTTATACTTCCCTGCTTTTAAATACGGTCCGAATGGCCCGTCAGCAGCAACGATTTCGGTGCCATCTTTTGCTTCGCCCAGCATTCTCGGTAGAGCTGGTAGTTCTAACTGCCTCAGAGCGTCTTTTAGAGTGACATCCTTTACGGTTTTGCCTTTTGGTAGAGGTGCAAAGCGAGGCTTTTCGCCAGTGGTTTTTTCGTTATCTCCCACCTGGATAAAACCGCCATTTTTACCTATTTTGGCGTAGATGGGTCGCCCCTCGGCATCCTTTCCGAGTTCACGCGCGTTATTGTATCGAGCGGCATCGTCGGATTTGGCGACTTCTTTTGAGAACGGTCCGTAAAAATCACGCAACATCTTGACTCTTTCGAGCTTATGATCGGCGATTTTGTCTAAATCCTCCTCGATGTTGGCCGTAAACTGATAATCGACAATATTTTCGAAATTATCGGTCAAAAAGCCCGCTAGGAGTTCACCAATAGGAGTAGGTATTAGCTTTCCCTTAGTCGAACCGGTTTTTTCGGTCACAGTTTCGCGTTTAATATTTTTCTTTTCTAAGGTAAGCTGGATTACCTCACGCGGTTCCCCCTCCGATTCACCTTTTTCAACATATCCGCGCGCCTGAATTGCTGACATGATCGAAGCGTAGGTCGATGGGCGACCGATCCCCAGCTCTTCTAGTTTTTTAACCAATGACCCCTCCGTATAGCGTGCTGGTGGTTTTGAAAAACTTTGCTTTGCAGTAATCTTGAGTGGCTTTAATTTGTCGCCAATCGCGAGCGCTGGGAGCTCATCCTCCTTCATGCGCCCTGTTGCCTTCAAAAAACCGTCAAATACGATCACTTCGCCCTTTGCCTCAAAAACTGGCTTAGCGGCTGGTGTTGTAATTTTTACAACAGTTTTTTCAGTTTTGGCCTCTGCCATTTGAGTAGCTAAGGTGCGATTGCGAATTAATTTGTAAAGACGTTTTTCGTAATCAGTTTTTCCTGCTACTTCTTGATCGATATGGGTGGGGCGGATTGCTTCATGTGCCTCTTGAGCCCCAGCAGACTTAGTCTTGAAATTGCGGACTTTGAGGTATTCTTTGCCAAAATGTTGTTCAATATAGCTTGCACACATTGCGATCGCCTGCTTGGAGAGGTTGAGACTATCGGTACGATGATATGTAATTAGACCAGCTTGATAGAGTGATTGGGCAGCCGACATAGTCGTACGAGTCGAAAATCCAAGCTTTGAGTTAGCTTCGATCTGCATAGAAGCGGTAGTAAAGGGTGGCGCTGGGCGCCTTGTGCCTGGAGATGTCGTAATATCGGCAACCTCAAACTCGGCTTCAGTAATTTTTTCGAGATAGGTCGCAGCCTTTTTTTCGTTCTCGAAAGTAGTATCAAGAGTAGAGCCGAGCTCGTCTTTGTCTCTAGTTAGGAATTGTCCAGTGACCTTGAATTTAGCGTTAGTTGTAAATTTATCAATTTCCTGCTCTTTCTCTACAACAAGCCTAAGGGCTGGACTTTGTACTCGTCCAGCTGAAATTGCTCCAGGAACCTTTCGTCGCACTACGCCCGATAAGTCGTATCCGACTAACATATCAAGAGTCTGACGTGCTTGCTGCGAGTGCACCATATCCATATCGACTTTGCGTGGATTTTGGATTGCATTTTCTAATGCCGGTTTGGTAATCTCATGAAAAGTAATACGGTTAGTACTTTTGGGTAGCTTTAGGACTTCTATCAAATGCCAAGAAATTGCCTCTCCTTCGCGGTCTTCGTCAGTTGCTAGCCAAATTGTGTCGGCTTTTTTAGCTGCAGCCTTCAATTTAGAAATAATTTCCGTATGTCCAGGATCGACCTCATAAGTTACGTCGAATGTCGCTTTATCTACTTTAGTATCTTGGCGAATATGTCCAACCGAAGCCATGACATGGTAATTTTTGCCCAAATATTTTTCAATTGTATGAGCTTTAGCTGGAGACTCGACTATAACTAAATTTTTTGGCATATATCATTCAGTATAACACAATCGTCAAGGTTTAGGTATTTCGGCGATTAATGGAGTACTTCATAAAAATGGTATTGAATTTAAATAATATCGAGCAAAAATAGCTATCAATGTACGCAAAATGCCTGAATTAGAGATGTTGTAAATATTACAATATTTGCCAATATGGAAACGTGTGTGAATTTTCAATAGAGGTGGTCAGTCATAGCGAATTGTTTATGCTTGTAGGGGCTTTGAAATTTGACGTATGATGGGGAGGGGCCTCGATTTCGCCCTTGCCATAACAAGGGCGAAAAGTCCTTGATTATTGAAATACGTCATGCTAGCCTGAATGTAGGACGGAGCAGCATACGCCGACCAAAATTCCCCGTCCTAACTAACTGATCAGGTTTTCTAAAACACCAAAAAGCCCTAGGTAAGGGTGGGCATCACCTAGGGCTATTTGGCCCTACAACGCATCGTCGTTCGACTCCGGTAGACCGGAAGCGTGACCCACCTCACACAACGCGGGGCCCGCCGGTTATAGGGATTGCTATGCTCTCGAAGGGCCCTAAAAGTGGAGGTAATACTTATAATCTATAGCCTTAAAGAAACTACAGACCCTAGGGATTCAAAAGCACGCAATTTAATTACAATGAAGCAAGCTCCAAAGTAATAAATTATGATTTATTTAGGTACAGTTGGAGCAATGCATAAATTAACTCTAACTAATAAGCATTATAGCACACGAGGAAATAAATGTCAATACTTTTTTCACATTTTCTTTCAAAAAACAATGAAATTCGACCCCAAGAAGCCGAATTTACAGAGGTGTTATGTAATATTGCGCTAGTGCCTAATTTGTTGTATTTCTATGGAAAAATGCCTCAAAATCGTCCTAGAACGATAGCAATCGTGGGGACTAGAAAACCCTCTGAATATGGTAAGAAAATCGCATATGATCTAGCTTTTGCGGTCGCGAAACGTGGTGTGATCGTGATTTCCGGGCTAGCTTATGGAATTGATAGTACAGCACATCGAGGAGCTTTGGCAGCCGGTGGAATTACCGTAGCAATACTTGGTACGAGAATTGATCGGATCTATCCAAGTCAACATCTTGGGCTAGCGGAAGAAATTGTGCGAAAATCTGGTGTGGTGATGAGCGAAATTGCCCCAGGAACCGAGTTTAGTTCTAAGTGGGAAAATCAGACCTGTTTCTTACGAAGAAATCGTTTGATTTCGGGATTAGCGGATGTTGTCGTAGTAGTGGAAGCGGCAGAAAGGAGTGGGTCGCTCAATACCGCTGCGCATGCAATTGAGCAGGGGCGAGAAATTTTTGCGGTACCAGGTGATATTACTCGTCCGGCTTCTATGGGCTGTAATAGATTATTAGCTAAGGGTGGCGCTCAAGTATATACTGGTATTCAAGATGTACTTGATTTTCTTTTTCCGCCCCTAAAAAATCGTCAACGCAAATTAATAGATGAATCGCAGCTAAGCGGTGATTCCGAGATCGAAACGACGATTCTAAGAGCCCTTGGTGATGGAATCACTGATGGCGACGAAATCTTACGCCGATCAGGACTTTCGTGTAGTGATTTTAATTGCAATATTACCCTGTTGGAACTGAAAGGTCGAGTGGCGTCGATGGGACTAAATCAATGGGTATTGGTATAGAATAATGAGGCGTAAGAAAGCCCCTCCTGTCAACGCAGGAAGGGCTTGGGTGGCGGAGGTAATTGTAAAAGTTCGGATTCCGGGCTACCAGTATTATACTGGCGGCATCATCGGGGTCGGATTCAGCGCTGATGATACTCCTGTCGCTGGCGTTACGTCATACTTGCTTATTGCATTTGCGTACGACAATACGCATCCTACTTGATCGTAGGTGTCATATACTATGTGGATCCATAGTCGTTCCGCATTTGTCCAGCCGTTTTGGTCCAGGGGACATAGTCCACCCCCAGGAGTTTTTGGAATTTTTCCAATTACATATCCCGCAAAGCAGATAGTTCGCCCTGGTACGCCGCCATGCGAAATTTCGTTTACCGTCATAGTAAATGACGCCGGTTGATCGATCTCGCTATAATCGAAAATATCAACCGCCTGAGCATCCAGATGGATCTCACGATCCCGCGTGAACGCGTTATGGTATTCCTTCCAAGCTGTAGAAATTACGGCTTCTGTCAGATTATAACCTGGCGATGTTATGACGCAGCCGACGTTGCATTGCTGCGACTGGCATAACGATTCCGGCGGTATTGACCTCGATATAGATTCCGATCCAATCCTGCTGTCTTCCGATGGTTGCCGGGTATCCTCATTGTTTTCCGCTCCTTTCGCGTCTCCTGCGAGCTCGGCTGCATCCAAAGGCGTGCATTCCTCCCCTTCAGGTGATACATCCTCTTTTGCTTCTGTCGTACCCGTGATACGTTCTGTTGTGCCGCCCATGCTCGTCGTCTCTTCTACGCCTTTTGCTGTTGCGGCAAGTATAGTACTTAATGGTGACCTATTTTCTGTGCTCATAGCTAGCACCTCCTTCTAAATTACATGGGTTGTCATTCCGCCACGAAATGACAATGCCTCATATCTTCATTATAGCACACATAGTATGTAAAGTCAATAGCAGAAACATTAATGATTGGATATAGGCAAGACGGGGCCAGCGTTTTAGCCCCCTATTAGCCTTTGGCATTGGCTGGCGTCGTATAGATCACCTATTAAGCGATATCTTAGCTATGATTCTTTTTGGTCGTAGCTTGCTTTGACTGCGCTGCTTTGGGTGACTTAGTTGGCCCGGTTAACCCAGATGACTTCGTTTTTGAAGATGATCTTGTGCTTTTTGTTGCTTTTGCGTTTTTCTTAGCATTACCTCGACCCGTGCGCGAGCTATTCTTTGTGTTGCTATTTTTCGTACTGCCCTGGGATGAAGCCTTTTTGATCGATTTACGTTGAGCTTTGGTGGCGCTCCGATAGGAACGTTTAGGGGTGCGACGTGTGACGGCTCCAAGGTTAAGGTGGCGGCGAAGCGAGAAATAAACTGCAAATGAAACCGCGAATATCACTAGGACTGCCATGACAAAAGTTTGCGAGAGTATGACTTCGGCAAAATATTGTTCAAACATCGGTACGATCGCTGAGCTAACCACTCCAGTATTTGGTACATATGCCACTACACCAAGCGGTGACAAGAACATTAAACCGCTATCCATCATGTCGTCGTTACGGATGATGGGGATTTCCGGTGTTGTGGTTGGTGGCGTCGGATTAGGTTGATCAGGCTGTATCGGGGGTGTCGGGTCGGGTGCAGATACCTTAGTATATCTCACGATAATTTCAATATCCTCATCGGCGATCTCGCCGGTAATTACTTCTTCGCTAGGACTAAAACCGTCGATAGTAGGCGACTTTACTTCATAGCTAGTTCCAGTCGCGAGGTCGGCCTCGATATAGTCTGGCGCGGCTTCAGTGTCGTCTTCGTATAGATAATGAATTATAAGCTGATAAGCCTTTTTATCTGGTTCCTCGATTGGGTCTTTAGTGTATCGCACGACATACTCAAGATCATCCTCGCCCATTGTGCCGGATACAATTTCGATATTTGGCGTATAGCCATCGATCTTTGGGGATGAAATCTCAAAGGTTTCGCCCGCATGATGCTCTTCCTGTACTGGATCGGCGATTTCGACATCAGGGTCCGTCGGTTGTTCCTTTTCATAGTAATAATGAACTGTGACCGTATTCGGATGGACCGGTTCGGGCGGGAGTTCAGTTTCGTAAGAGATTTTAGTATTATCATAGGTTACGCCATTATTTTCATCAAGACTTGTGAAATAATTGATTTGAGCATCAATGTCCCCCACTAAGTCTGTGGTTTCGGCATAGTAGCGGAAAAAGACTTCGCTGCCGCTTTGTCCGTCCGGGGATAAGGTGATTGGCGTTTCGAGGAGGAATCCATCATTGCTATTTTTTGGCGCGCTAATAGCGACTTGCTTCCAAGAGCCGTCGTCGTTTGGTGTAGTAGTGCAGTAAAGTGTATCGAAACTAAGTGGGATATAACCGTCATTTGTTGTGACAGAGCCATCACTAGCTTTGGTGGTATCCTTGATATAAGCAGCTAAACGTTTAACATCGAGGGGATTTTTCGGATCACGATTATGAATACTAGCGGTATATTCAATTAGATTGCTGCTCTTTCCCTCGATTTTGCCAAGATTTTTGCCCTCAATATTACTGTCGGCTGAAATTGGCCAATTCATATTAGCGATGGTTATGTTAGTGTTGGATTCGGTAGTGCTGCGCTCGGCATAGAAGAAGTCAAGATTTACGACATCGCCAGTTTTGATGCCAATATTATGAGTTTCAGTACGGGTAGCGCCATCCGAATCTGTTACAGAACTAGTGACTGTACCATCCTGATTTATAATGAAGTGTCCGCTAAGAGCCTGATGGAGGCCACCAAGATCGATTACTAAATGACCATTTAGAAAAACCCAAACATCGTCATCGCCGGTGAAATCGAAACGCTCGATACCATTGGCGGCGATTTTGGCGGCAAAATTCAAGTGTGCAGTAAAGTGGAAATTGTGGCCAGTCGAAGTAGCCCAGTCACTATCGGAAAAATGAATATGATCGATCGGAAATTGACCACGATTATTAAATTGATAGCGGTTATTACTGATGCGCTGGAAAGTGATTGTTTCACCCTTGACCTCGTAAGATTCGCCAGGGACTTCATGGAACCATTTGTAGAAATTATCCCCCGGAACTACTGGATCATGGCCGGTAACATTCATGCTAAGAGGGTTCAGTCCGCCAGCATAAGCTTCTGTCGAATTAGTAAAAGATGGTACTGGTAAACCGTCTGACCCGAGCTGATCTTTAACGATATTGAACTGTAATTGTTTAGGGTAGCGTGAGGCGTATACTACGCAGCGAGTCCACTCAAATTGACGGTCTGGAGTAAGCATATTTATCAAGTCATTGTCGTTCATGGCGACGGTTTGATTCCAATCTCGGTCGGCCCCATCGCGCCAACATTCGTCTTCGCGCTGATCCCAATATGTAATTGGTACGGTGATCGTGTCAGGTAAGCTAGTTGAGGCGGCATTCCAACTGCTCGGGATACCATTTTCATTGGCGATATTCTCTAGCGACATGGCTCGCACTAATGACGATACGCCAATGATCGATAAAACCAAAAATGAAATACATGCAATTGCGCGAGAAATTGCGCAGATACGGTGTTTCCAGATTTTTTGTTGAGCTTTTTTTGATAGCGTAGGTTGAACTCTCTTCTGCATACTATATATAATATATAAGTTACTGGGTAAGGTCAAGCAGTTTGATATATATTGTATTTTGTAATTTTGTCATAGTGAAAACTCTTAGAACATGTTATAATCAGCTAGAGGAGCAAAGCTCATAGTACGTTTAAAAGGAGCTGATATTTATAATGAATAATGCAATAGATGTAGGCGCGCTTAGGGGCGCGCTTGCAAATACGCAATTAATCTTTGCGGATCCGGATTACCGCGATTTGCAGAGGGGTTTTACCCATGATCGATTAGTAAAGATGGCGCAAAATGGTAAAGAGACAAGCGATCCGCTGTTGAACTACGTGCGAGACAGGATGCTATGGAGAATACTTGCGAATTCCAGCGCAAAAGAACGCGCTATCCAAAAAGAATACTTTCTGGATGAGTTGTGGCCGCTTCTATTTAAATTGGCGAAGCCCAATCAGGGCACGGGTCAATTTTTATTGGAAACAGGAGTATCTTCAGATTTTATACACAAATTTTTTTACAATATTCAGCGTTGTTTGGCGAAAGCCGTACTCCCAGCTTCTGGGATCGGCGATAGCTTGATGGGTGTGCCTAAAGTAATCCCATCGATAGACTCGATGTTTCCATACATCGGCGATCAATCATATAAAATGATACAGTACAGAGTCGACACTGCGCGTGACATACTGATCGATATAAAGGGTAAGATCTTTTGCCCTGGCGGGGGACTGTTGCCTGAGGTATTTACGGGAGGGTACCCGCTTGGGAAGTTGGATCAGGAATTTATAGTTTATGATACGGATCCGACTCTCCCGCTCTATTTGGAAAAGATAATCGGCGGGAAGCTGAAGGATTTCGGCATCGAATATCGGTGTGGTGATTGCCGTTCAATACGCGCGATCGCTTCCGAGGAGGGCACATACAGTGCTATACTGGCGAACGGGCTCATGTCCTACACTATTAAGGATTCCGGTAGCTTCGGTTACGACACGAAGGAATTCGCCAGCCTCATAGAGCTATTCAGTTGGTTGCTGCAGCCAGGTGGTCAATGCTTCTTTGATGTTCAATTGGCACACTTGATTCTGCTGTTTTGTGTTTTGGTGTTATATTGGCCGAAAGGCATGTGCACCATTAAAGACTTTAATACGGCCAAAACGCTGGTTACTCCTATTCTCAGGAATTACAACTTCACGGATATAAAATTCTCACATGAGCCAGTTAGAGCTGACATCGGCGAAAAGGAAGCCGGCATCTATACCATTGCACGAAAAGCTGCCTAAATATGGGCAGTAGTTGTTTCATTGAGTAATGCTCCTCCAAAAATCCCTCGCTGTAATGCTTGCGGGGGCTTTTTGTTGACTTTATGAAAAAGCGTATGCTATAATCTGAGTAAATACGAAACAGGAGGTGATGTAGTGAGTTTGATTTCTTTGTTGGTGATTGCCGTCTCGACATTGTCGGTGTTGTGCAGTACGCTCGCTTTAGTGGGGGCATCAAAAAGCGACAAGAAGCGTATGGCTTGGTTCTTAGCGACGATGGTTGGTGGCGCGATTTGGGGGGTATCGATTGCGGCATTTTTGGGCCTCGAGCCATCACAAGAGCATCTAGCCCCCTATCTGGTTGTAGGCATTTACATGGGCGGGGCGTTAATGATGCTATCGTTGCTGGGCTATGGCTGTTGGGATAAAGTTTTTGGCAAGATTGCTTTGGCGGTTTCATTGATCTATGTCGTTGCGCTTACGACGATGCTGGTTCAGGATCCAACCTTAATGTTTAACGGTATCACTATTAGCCCGCAGGGGAATTCGGTCGCATTGGTTAATAGCTGGGCATATTGGAGCTATGGCTTATTCTTTGTGATTGACACGAATTTAGTTTGGTTGTCTTTGTTGCAGAGGATTCGTAATACTCGCTTAAAACGAGCGAAGCGTGGCGATTTCGTCTTTTTGGTGGGGCTCGCAGCCACGGGGATTTTTGCGCTGGTCTTTGACGTGATTTTGCCGCTCTTTAGATATGATTTAATTTGGGTTGGTCCTTTAGCGCTTAGCTCTACGGCGATTTCGTTCTATTACGCATTGTTAAAATTCCGCACTGCATCGATCGACTCACGCTGGCTAAGAGTTTTGTCATCGGTAGTATTAGCGATTTGTGGCGTAATAATCTATATGCTGATTTTCTATCTTATCTTCACGGCGTTATTTAAGATTCCAAACCCTTCGGCGTCGGTATTAGTTTTAAATTTCTTGATGGTGATAACTTTATTATTGCTCATGCCGGTAATTAATGAGCTACGGGCTTCCATCAATTCGATGATTTCGGTGGGTCAGGTTGATATGGCATACGTAATCAAAAAGTTAAATCGCTTAGCTAGCCGTAATATTGATTTGCGTGAGCTAGCAGGTTTCCTGGCGGACCATCTACACTTTGACTATATCGGCTTCATTATTAACGGGCGATTATATGGCTCAAAATCACTTAGTATTACCTCGACAGAGTTATCGCAGATTACGCATCTCAAGCAGACGACACATGGTGTTTGGCAGGAGCCTAGCAAAACTGTGCAAAAAACTTTTGATGCTTTGGGGCTTAAGGCAGCAGCGGAGCTTCGCAATGCTAAAGGTAAAACTTTCGGCCAACTAATAGTAGGCAAACCACTTGGTAAGACTAGTTTCGAGCGACGAGATCTAATCCAGCTTGAAATGATTATTAATTTAGTTGCAGCTGTAATTGATTCAGAAAAACATATTCGAGCTTAGATTGGAGAACTACCGTGACCGCAAGGATGATGCATCAAACCAAGATGACGATTCTGCTTTCCTTGAATGCAGTGGTAATTTTGATAGTCGGTATCATGATTTTTTCAGCGATTAATTTGAACGGTGGGATTGAGCTGAAGGTTGTTTCAGAACGTAGCGACGTGATAAATGATAGTTTAGCTGAAGCGGAGCTATTAACTCCGGGGATGTTGGAGAAGGATGCAATTGTGATTGTAGATAGTGCTAAAACTGAAACTCCAGCAACGGATACTGGTTCTAATACTACACAAAATAATAGTAATAATAGTAGTAACGTAGCGGCAGTACCGGCCGGACAACTCTGGAATGAGGCATCGACTACGATTTATCAGACTTCAGATCGCGATATTTGTGTAGGTGGGGGGTTGTCTAATATTGGCGATATGTATTGGCAGACTAGCAATCCAGCAGTGATTCGCGGTTTTGCGGCGTCACGTACTGCACTTGGCTATGATGGCTCAGTCTGCCGTACTCCTGTAATCGTGGGGACTGGTACTGTTACTATTACGGCTGGCACTTATGACGGTAGACGTCGCGATGAAATCCCGGTTACCGTAATTGCCCCGCCGGTCGAACAATGGAAGCGTGATGTCTTGAACTTGGTAAACCAAGAACGCGCAAAAGTTGGAATTAGTCCGCTCGCATGGGGATCAACTTGCGCCTCTGCGGCCAATACGCGAGCTAGTGAGATCATGAAATTATATGCCCATCAGCGACCAGACGGCTCGGATTGGGCGACGGCTTGCCCAATTCCGGCTTCCGGTGGTCGAAGTGGTGAAAATCTCAATGCTGGTGGTTTTGCGGTTTCTCCCGAAACTACAGTACGTGGCTGGATGAATTCTCCGGAGCATAAGAAGAATATTCTGGATCCGAATTTCAAATACCTAGCTGTTGGCTTTGTGTTTGATCCAAATTCAACATACAAGACGTATTGGTCTCAGATCTTTTCAACATACTAGAGTGTCCCCCCCCTATAGCTCTTTTGGAAGTGACGCTGAAGAA
>OFGF01001327.1_pt1 | contig 15911 bp, 15 predicted proteins | sample 1521711 | NCBI WGS metagenome assembly OFGF01 (sample SAMEA3504092, study PRJEB24116) | mouse gut metagenome | biome: mouse gut; feature: mouse-associated habitat; material: faeces | place: Denmark | collected 2011 | reverse complement strand
GTATATGGCTCCTGCAAGAGCCGGAAACAGAAATTTGTTATGTCGTTTACTATAAATACAGGAGTACAGAAAAATACGGTTATGTAGATCAGAGAAAAGAGGTAACTGCGGTATGAGTGAAAAATTAACACCCAAGACACAACAGATCATGGAGGAGCGTTTCGGATGCGATACGCTGCTGGCCCTTGCCACGGTTGAGGATGGCAGACCCTATGTGCGCACTGTGGACAGTTTTTATGAAGACGGTTCCTTCTATATTATTACCTATGCATTGTCCAAAAAAATGCAGCAGATCGCGAGGCATCCGGAAGTTGCGGTGTGCGGCGAGTGGTTTGTTGGGCATGGGAATGCGGAGAATATGGGACATATCCTTAAGGAAGAGAACAGGGAGATAGCCGATAAGCTGCGTGTTGTTTTTGCGGAATGGTATGACAACGGGCATACGGATGAAAGTGATCCCAACACGTGCATTCTCCGGGTCAAATTGACCGACGGTTCCCTGGCGGATCACGGGACATGGTACGAGATTGATTTCACAGAGCAGTAAGGTGGGAAGGCTGCTACTGTTTATGGTGCCTGGCACCCCGCCGCAGGGCCGGTCAGGCCGGGAACTGTAACGTCACCGGAAAGGAAACGGCAGCAACAAAATAAGAAGTAATTGCATCCGAAGGCAGGGTGCTTTATACTGAAATTATAAAAAAGGGGTATCTGTGCGGGCTGCGGGGCTTGCCGCAGACTGATACAGCGCCGGAAATGGAGGAAATGGAATTATGCAGGAACAAAAATTATCTGCCGCGGAAGCGCTGGAGAAACTTAAGGAAGGAAACCAGCGTTTTCTGAAGGCTGAGACAAATCCGGGGGATGTTTCTCCCGCGATCAGACAGCATACTTGTGAAAACGGGCAGAGTCCTTATGCAACCGTGATAACCTGTTCCGATTCAAGGGTGATCCCGGAAGCCGTTTTTTGTACAGGCATCGGTGAACTGTTTACGATTCGCGTGGCCGGTAACGTGATGGATCATCATCAGCTGGGAAGCGTGGAATACGCGGCGGACCATCTTGGCACCAAACTGGTGGTGGTGCTCGGTCATACGAACTGCGGCGCGGTAGGTGCGGCAGTGCACCATGATCCCAGCGGTTTTGTGAAATACATAACCGACGAGATCCGCAGAGCGATCGGGGACGAGAAGGACGAGACCAAGGCGAGCTGCCTCAACGTGCGCAGAAGCGTAGAGGTTATCAAAGAAAGCCTGAAGGATATGGTGGAGAAAGGGGACCTTACGGTGTGCGGCGCTCTTTATCATATTGACAGCGGAGAAGTTGAATTCCTGGATTAAGCGTTTTTTTGGATTGGGCCGGTCGATATACCGGCCCTTTTTTGTGCCTGCAAATTTGTATCAGAAAGCTGCAAATCTTTATCAAATCTTTAAAATTACCCTGTATCCTGTTTTTAACGACCAATCAGGCAAAGCGACTCAATCTATGGAAGAACAGCATATATGGAAAAACAGCATATATGGAAAAACAGCATATATGAAGGAACAGCATCTATAGAAGAACAGCCATGGAAGCCTGTATGGTCATCGCGGATAGGCGAGCCGGTATATGGCCGGATGCGGAAGCATGATCTTGAAAATCTGCCTGAGCACCGCCCCGGGAGGCCAATCCGATCACATGAAAAACAGGAAAGGAAATCAAACAAATGGAACAAATTCTGGAAATCAACAGGTTGACCAAAACATTCAAAAAGCAGACAGTGGTTGACGAAGTTTCTTTTGGTGTTACAAAAAATTCTGTCTACGGGCTGCTGGGGCCGAACGGTGCGGGCAAATCTACGACGCTTAAGATGATCACCGGTATGCTGCAGCCGTCTTCCGGCAGTATCAGCTTCGAGGGGCATGCATGGAGCAGGGAGGATCTGAGGAAGATCGGTGCGCTGATCGAGACGCCGCCGCTTTACGATAATCTGACAGCCAGAGATAATCTCAGGGTGAAGACCATCATGCTGGGCCTTCCGGAATCGCGCATCGACGAGGTGCTGCAGACGGTGGACCTGACCGGGACGGGCAGAAAAAGAGCGGGGCAGTTTTCCATGGGAATGCGGCAGCGCCTTGGCATTGCACTGGCGCTGCTGAACCGTCCGAAGCTGCTGATCCTGGACGAACCGACGAACGGCCTGGATCCGCTGGGCATTCAGGAGCTGCGTGAGCTGATCCGGTCGTTTCCGGAGCAGGGCATTACCGTCATATTGTCCAGCCATATTCTGAATGAAGTGGAGCTGATCGCGGACCATATCGGGATCATGGCCGGGGGCAGGCTGGGGTACAGCGACGAGATCGATCACGAAGAGGATCTGGAAGCGTTGTTTATGAGAGTGGTGCAGGAGTGCAGAGGAAAGGAGGCCGTGTGATGAGAGAGAATAAGAGTAACATGCCGGCGCTGGTACGCGCAGAGCATTTGAAAATGAAGCATACTTTTGTCCGGATTCTGCCGGCGGCGTCCGCACTGATGGCCCTGTTCCTTGTGTTCAGTTTTTCGCGCGGGATCTTTTTTGCCGTGAGTGCATGGAACTGGTGGTATACCATGCTGCTGCCGGGGATGCTGGCGATCTTGTGCTATCTGGTGATTAAGCGGGAAAAGAAGCTGCACTACTGCAATCTGCTTTCTTCCCCGCTTGCACCGTCTGCCTGCCTGCTTGGCAAGATTCTGTACTGTACGCTGGCGCTTTGTCTGGCGAATCTGCTTCTTGCACTTGGAACGCTTGCGGCAGGCATGGTCTGGGGAAGCGGCATTCCGCTGGTTAACTCTCTTGCAGCGGCCGCATTGCTGAGCATTTGCTCGCTGTGGGAGATTCCCTTTTTCCTGATGGTCAGTGCACGCTTCGGCGTTTTTGTGAACCTTTTTTCCTGTATGGTATTGACGCTGGGGGCAACGGTGATGCTGGCCGGTTCCGGACTGTGGTGGCTGTGTCCGGCGGCAATTCCCGTGCGGTTGATGTGTCCGGTACTGGGGATTCTGCCAAATGGCCTGACGGTGCCGGCGGACAGTCCGCTCTGGGATCCGGGAGTGGTGCTTCCGGGGATCGTGCTTAGTCTGCTCTGGTTTGCCGTGCTTACAGCAGCGGCGGGCCGTATTTTATGGAAGGGAGAGAAAGGGGAAGGTTGAATAAATTCTCTGATGAGCAATTTATTCAACCAAGAGTTTGTGCCGAAGCGTCACAAACTCCTTGATCGCAGAGCAGAATCTGAAATTCTGCTCGCGTCCTCAGCGCAAAGCGCTTCGGCATAGTGGTAAAGATGTGTTTTAGCATTTCATTGACTGCTCGAAACAGCTTAAGTTTATTTTAACAACAGCTTATTCTTAAGAAAAGAATAATAAATTACGTTTCACACTAAATTTTTATCATCCTGCACAAAATTTTTTCCACACAAAAAAACAAGGAGCCACGGCCATAAATTAACCGGCCCGGCTCCTGATGTTTACTCAGCTTCATTATAATTTTTTCCGTATTGCGCGGGAATTTTTACAGTTACCACAGTCCCCTCATCCACGACACTTTCAATGGACATCCCGTATTCCTCTCCGAAAATGAGCTTGATTCTCTGATTGACATTTTTAAGTCCATACCCTTCCTGCGATTCTGTCTGCAATATAGTATTAAGTGATTCGGCGGGAATTCCGACTCCATTATCCTTGATAACAATATGAATATCATCGTTATTCCGCATAGCCGTAATGGTCAGTTTTCCCGGTCTTTCCATTTTTTCAAAGCCATGGACAATGGCATTTTCGACCAGAGGCTGCAAGGTAAGATTTGGTATCAGGCAGTTTCCTATGATGTCTTCAATCTGGTATTCCACACTGAAACTGTCATTGTGCATGATCTGCTGAATCTGGAGATATGATTTTATATTCAGAATCTCCTTCATCACGATCGTTACACTGTTCCCTTTGTTCAATGTCGTTCTGTAAAAGTCGGACAGAAGCCGCGCCAGTTCACTGATCTCCGGAGCATCGATCCTCAACGCCCTCCAGTTGATCAGCGACAGAGAATTGTATAGAAAATGCGGGTTGATCTGTGCCTGCAGCGCCTTAAGTTCATAATCCTTTTTCTCAACGGTCGCTTTGTAATTCTTTTCGATCAGATCATTGATTTTCACGATCATTGCAGAGAAGCCCCGTATCAATTCGCCGATCTCGTCTTTCGAACTGCTTTCCACATTTACTACAAAAGCGCCCTCTTCCACCTCCGCCATATTTCTTTTCAGTTGGTAGATGCGAACCAGCATCTTCCTCGAAAACCAGATGCTGACAACAAATACCACCAGAAAACACGATAATATAATAATGATCACCGTTACAGAAAAAAGATAGGTGGACATGATGATCTCTTTATAGGAAGCACTCATGACCATCATCCAACTGGTTCCTTTAATATGGTCTTTAATGGAGATAAACTTATTATTGTCAATATATAATTCATTTAAAGATGGTATCTGATCTATCACCTCATGCACGTTCTGTGTATTGCCGTTATTGCTTACGATACCATTTTCCTCACTCCAGATAACTACGGAAATGTTCTGTGCGTCTACGCTCCTTAATATTTCCTCTATGGCCTCGACCTTGATCTGCATTACAATATAGCTTCTGTTCCGATCCGATATTGCGGAATCCAACATCGGATGCACACAGAAAATATAGCTCCCGTCATAAAGCCAGCTCGTGGCAGTATCCGATACCGCAGTATACCATTCAAAGCTCTTGATCTCATCAATCGGGCGAACCGTATTCCCATGGATCCCCATATTGGAATTTGTGAATAATGTAATGTATTCTACCCCCGGCACCAGGTTTTTGGTCGTAACAAACAGATCGTCAATAAAATTCAAACTCTCATATCTGTCATAATCACTCTCATAAATCATCTGATTCAGAGAAATCAGCTGCCGATTAAAACACAAAGATCGAATAACATTATCATAGGTACTGATCCTGCTGTGCAGAACCTGCGATGTCTGGGCAAAAGTAGATTCAAGATACATCATCTCTTTGTTGATCAGCATGGATCTGATCGTTTTATAACTGAATACGCCAAGTACACTTAAGGGTATCAATGCAATGAAGATAAAAGCAGTGAGGATCTTATTTCTAAAACTCATGTCGTTGAAAAATCTGCTGATTTTATCCACTGAATTTACCCCCCCCCCTTAATTTTTTCAGCAATCCTGTATTCTTTCACGTTATGCTGGCGGTATTTTTCAGGCGTCTTTCCGAAATGCTCTTTATAACTTTGACAAAAATATGATAAATTGTGATAGCCCACCTGTTCGCATATATCAATGATTTTCATATTGGTGTTGACGACAAGCTGTTCTGCTCTTTCCATGCGGACATTTTTGATATATTTGTTGATGCCAAATCCGGTAATCCTTTTAAAACGCGCACACAAATAACTGGGTGACAAATATACCTTCTCTGCAAGACTGTACAGGTTAAGATCCTCCTGAAAATGTTTCTCAACATACTTTTTGACCAGATCTATATCATGCCAGACGTCATCGTTACTTTCTTCTCTCTTCTCAAATTCCTGCAGCGTATTCTGCAGGATACTTTTCAGCTCCAAAAGGTCCGTGCAGCGGTACAGCTTGTCTATGTATAAATTAATCTCACTCTCGGAACATTCAACAAATTCTGTAATGATAGTATGGTATAATGTGGAGAAAACAAATTTGACGTATAATTGTGAGTAGTTGGTCTTATTTTGATACTTTTGAAAAAGCAGATCTATATACATATTTATTTTGTTAAAATCCTTGACACTGACTTCCTTTTTTATTTTATCCAGTATCAACGTATCGCTCGAAGACGGCGTATTCATTTCCTCCAACAGATCTTCCTCTTCGAAAATCCTGGTATAAGATGCGAAAAAGCGATATTCCATCAGCCTTTCCAACTGCGCAAATTTTTCCGCTAAACTGCTGCTCTCATTGCCTTCGCTGCTCAAGGCAATATAGCATGTGTATCCCAATGCTCCTTCGATCTTATTGTGCAAATCTACCGCTATCTCATAGAAAGATTTCTGTATATCCTGTTCACTGCATTTAAACAGGAGCAGACACTGGCTCACATTCAGATTGAGATAATCAAATGAACATGGTATCACCTCAGCAATCCAGTCCTCAAAATGAAAAGATATGATATCAAAAAAACTCTGATCAAACTCAAGCAGGAAAAGTTTTGTATAGCATATATCAAAATTCTCCAACAATTTCGTATCGACTTCCGAAAGGCTGTCCGAATAATTTAATGCCTTATATAAAAGATGATTTTGTGCGTATCTCGCCGTCTTGGAATATAATTCGTGCTCAGATTCGTCATGCCTTACTTTCTCCATCACCCGCTTAAGAGCTTTTTCAAATTCCTCCACCCGAATGGGCTTTAATATATATTCCAATACCTCCAGATTGATCGCAGACTGCGCATATGCAAAATCGGCATAACCGCTGTAAATGATTATTTTCAGATCCGGCTTTTCCTTCTTTGCCAGTTTTATCAGCTCAAGCCCGTCCATCATAGGCATCCGAATATCCGTAAACAATATATCGACCTTGTTCCTGACCAGATATTCCAGCGCCTGATTACCATTATTTGCAAAAACCTTGTTTAACTGAAACCCCAATTTGTCAATTAAAAATGATATGCCCTCAAGTTCTTCTCTTTCATCATCTACAATAAGTATCGTAAGCATTTCTACCCTCCATTTTGACATAATGTTTGTTTAAAATGAACTTACCTTTCTTAGAAAAAGAGAAATCTGTCGTATCTTTTCAAATTGCTTTAGCGTCTTACAAAGAGAAATTTGACATAATTATAGCATTCAGGTAGACATGATACAATGTTAAAAATGGTTTCTGATGCACTAAAAATCATCTAAATAAAAAATAATAAAAAATCCTTGTAAAGCCGGTATTTTCAGGCAATACAAGGATTTTTGTAATTATTTAGCCTCAGATGCAGTAAGCCAGAGTTTTGCCTAATCCGCTCTTCGGATTCCACCTCACGGTGAACACCCTTGCTGTTCAACTATACTCTTCCTTGTGGACTGAGCGTATTCTGGTAGGATCAAGTGATGGAGCGATTTTCCCATCTACTGTCCTTTAAATCTCACAAATTGATATACTTCGGACAGCATACCTCGCTTTAACACAATCGGTCACCTAAAAGTATTGGAGGTTCACTACAAGGCTCACTGGCGATTACCTTGACCAGACTTTCACTGGCAAGCTGATAACAATAACTGGTTTTCAATATAGATAGATCGGTTTTATCAGGTATAGCTGATACATCATTTTTTAAATATATTTGGACATATATATCTTGTATATACACTGTCACAATTATAAGTCATCTTTTATAACATAAAAATTGACTTTTAACATTTGATAAGTTAAAATGCCATAAAGGAGAATGTTATGAACTATATTGAAAATACACTTGGAATCAAAGTTCACTATCAGCCATGGAATCATACTGACGAGCTTCCTTATTATCTGTTGGATCGTTATGATTTTCAGCAGGCTACACTTGATTCAGTTAAAACACTTTTCTTATATCCTAAAGCGGAACTTGACCAACTGGCTTCTGTAAAAAAGCAGATTGCAAAAATTCAAAAACTTGAACCACTCCCGGTTGTAATTATTTTAAATAATATAAGTCGGAACCGACTACAATATATGCTATTGGCCCATATACCATTCATTGTTCCAGAAAAACAGATTTATCTCCCCTTTTTAGGAGTTGCACTGCAAAATAAATTTGATGCCGAAAGTATCAGGACAGAACATTTACAGCCATCTTCCCAGGTTTTATTTTTGTACTATCTATATCAGAAAAAACAACAGATATATATGAGCGATGCCGGTAAAAAACTCGGATTTTCCGCAATGACTGTCACACGGGCAGTCCGCCAATTAGAACAAACCACTTTCTTCACTACAGAAAAAGATGGTGTTCAAAAAAAACTGATTGGAAAATATCCAGCACGAGAACTGTATGATAAAATGCGACCTTATCTTATCTCTCCTGTCCGGAAAACAGTATATATAGATAAACAAACCCATCTAACACCAATGCGAATAGCTGGCATGTCGGCTTTGTCTCAAATGAGCATGATAAATCCACCTGATATTCTCTGTTATGCAGTAAATGGAAAGAAAGAGGAATTTACTGGTACGGATATCCTGATGGATGCTTCTGCACAAGTTAAAGTTGAATTATGGAAATATAATCCGGATATCCTGTCTGAAAATGATGTTGTAGACCCACTTTCCCTTGCCATTTCTCTAAAGGATGATCCTGATGAGCGTATTGAGGAAGCAGTCGAAATACTAATAAATAAAATTTTGGAGGTTTCATAATGGTTACAGGTTTTAAAAGTTTTCAGGAGTGGTTTAAAGGTTATGAACAACAATATACAATCATTGGTGGTACAGCATGTGATCTTTTGATGTCCGATGAGGGTTTGGATTTCCGCGCTACAAAAGATATCGATCTGGTTCTTATCATTGAAGCAGTTACACCTGAATTCGGAAAGCGTTTTTGGGAATATATTATCCAAGCAGAATATGAACATCAGAACAAAAACACCGGCCTTCCACAATTTTACCGATTTTCTCATCCTCGGAATCCTGAATATCCTTTTATGATAGAACTATTTACACGGCGCTTAGATACTCTCATATTACCGGAAAGTGCTGCTTTAACACCTTTACCTATAGATGATGATACTTCCAGTCTATCCGCAATCCTGTTGAATAATGAATATTACGAATTTCTTCTTCATGGAAGAACACAGATTGATGGTGTTACAATTTTAGATGCCGGACATTTGATTCCTTTTAAGGCAAAAGCATGGCTCGATCTGACAGACAGAAAATCTTCCGGCGTAAATATAGACAGTAAAAATATTCGAAAACATAAAAATGATATTTTTCGTCTATCAGTTTTGCTTGGTCAAAACTCAAGAATTAATGTAACTTCTGGAATATATAAGGATATTCAGATATTCCTGCATACAATGCAGCAAGAAGATATAAATACAAAACAACTCGGACTCTCAAGAACAAAGGATGACATTCTGGAAATCCTTTCTAACACCTATTGTAATTCCTAAGACAGTGTCCTGTTAACAGAACGAAAAAAGATCTCAAATAAAAAAAGGCTGTAAATCCAACCATCCCTGAATCTACAACCTGGTGCACTAAAAATCATCTAAATAAAAAATCCTTGTAACGCCAATATTCTCAGGCAATACAAGGATTTTTGCAATTACAGTACGATCGCCGTCTCTTCCCCGTAAATCTCAAAGGGACCGCTGACAGGACAGATCGAGCGATGGGTTCCGTGATAATCTTCGTCAAAAGTAATCGGTGAACCGTCCGGATTCTCAAACAATTCTTCCGGCTCAAACGCCTCTCCCAGTACTTTTGTGGAGATCATTTCATTCTCGGATTTTTGCAGGTATTGATACAAGTTAGTGTGAAGTACGGTTTTCCCGTCTTCTTCCACAAGATGCAGTGTAATATGGTTCTCAGTATCTATTTTGTAATTTTTCTCTCCGTCATAGGGCTGAGCGCCATTAAAATATATATTACCACCGGAGTATACCGGCAGATGTTCATAGAATTTATCTCTCTGCTCACGGATCTCATAGTGATCCGCATAGAATTTTGCAAAGTATTCGTCGGCATCCGGGTATCCGTCATAAGGCTTCGTGCCCACAATATAATTCATCCTGTCCAGACTTTCTTCTTTTCTTGCTTTTGCATAATCTGTCAGAAGCTGACTGATCGGCTGCTGAACGAAAATATTGTTATAGAACCTCGCATCTCCATGGAGGATTGTCATAAATCCGGCAATCTCCGTCCTGTGTGGAACATGATACGGCGTATAACGCGGAGACGGGAAGACCTTACTTCCATTATCCGTGCCGTTTCCCACATAGACAAAAGAACCTGCGATCAGGTTATGGACCATTGCCGTACCCTGGGTGCAAAAGCGCCCCGCAACCTCGGACAGAAAAATATTATTGTCCATCAGGGTCGGTCCGTGAGACACTTCAACAAAAATATCCTCCGCCACGGAGATGTGCTCATTAAATTCCGTCCCTTCCGGCGGCATGTTACGGTAGAATAAATTCTGCGTCACACGGGTTCCCTGTGCCTGCCAGTCAAGCCATAATCCCCTGCTGCAATGATGAAAGCGGTTCCTTCTGATGATCACATCAATAGCGGCATGCATTTTGATCCCGCCGATTTCCGCTCCGGCAAGTTCCTGTTTATTGTTGATATGATGAATCTCATTATCCTCAATAATGGAGAATACGCCTCCCAGATGTCCCACGATTCCGGTCTGCCCACAGTCGTGAATATTACAGCGTCTGACTATATGCGAACCGATCTTCTCTTTCGTCCATCCTTCTCTCTGTGCCTGACAGATGGCATCCCTCTCCGTCTGGGTTCTGGTTTTGGTCCGCTTGACGGTCCATTTGTTATCATTTTCGGGCTGCAGATATTTACCGAGCGAAATACCGCTGCATCTCGAATGCGAAATCTCACAATCTTCGATCACCCATCCTTTTGACCAGTGAGGTCCTACCATACCTTCCTGCCCCGTCTATCCTTGCGGCCTCATATAATTCTGAACCGATTCCTGTTAATGCTGCCAGATAGATGATCGCGCTGTACCCGGCAGTCTGCCATATCGTCATAACAGTATAGATGATCCAGAAATAAGAAGGCTCCGTCAGAAAATTAATCCTTGAAAACCCAAGGCCGGCTAAGATATTATTGATCAGTCCGGTACTTGGCGATAAAAATGTTACTACCATACCCACAACCACGACACTCGATATGAAGTTGGGAAGGTAGGTAACTGTCTGAACCAATTTCTTATACTTTAATCTTCCGACCTCATTCAACAGGAGCGCCAGAATAATGGGTGCTACAAATCCGATTGTCAGCTGCAGGAAGTTGATTGCCAGCGTATTCCTGATCAGTCTCCAGAAAAATATGGAATTTATAAACTGCCCATAATATTGCAGACCGACCCATTTACTTTCCAAAATACCTTTTGCCGGCTGATACTTTTCCACCGATATGATAAGAGACAAAAACAGCGGAATATATCGGAAAATGACGAAATAGATCAGGACCGGAATAAACATCACATAGAGCGGCAGATTCTTTTTCACATTGCGTCGCAGGTTCTTCATTTTTCATACCTCTTTCTTTCATTGTCCATGCGCTTTTAGTGTCTTGCATTTTGTAAATTTAGCGTAGCATTGGAACCAGATAGTGTAAATCTTCCGTTTTTTTGTATTTGTGGAAATTTTATAGATTGGATATGGAAATTTTTATGATTTTGTGCATCTCATGCTTTACGAAAAAAGAATCAGCCGGTAAAAGCTGATAATTCTTAAGTCAAAACAAGCACCAAATGATTTATAGTGTCATTTGGTGCTTGTTTTATAGATTTCGTCCTTGATATTGTATTGTTACTATATAAACTGTTTTGCATGGTTCATCAATGCGGAAAATGGCGATATAATTATCAATCAGTAACTGACGGTAGCCTTTTCCGGCATATCTGCCCTCGTTACGCTCTTGATGGGATTGTGGAAATGTGGTCTAATTCACGGATTGCTCCAGGGTTAACTTTTACCTTGTATTTATCCAAAATGCTTTTTCTCCAATTCTGCAAAAACTATTTCTGCGTCAACTGCTTCTGCTCCGTTAGCAATTTCCTGCTCGGATTCGAAGATTGCCTGGTCGATGCGATTCATTCTTGCAAATTTATCATATAATTCACTACTCATCACAACCAAATCGCTATATCCGTTTTTGGTAATAAAAATAGGCTCCTGTTCCTTGTGTGCGATATTAGAAATCTCGGTTGTATTGCGTAAATCCTTAATAGGCATAATAAGTGGCATAATGCTTCACTCCTTTCTTTAACACAATTATAGCATAATTATGCCTGATAGCAATGAGAATATGCAATATTACGAAAAATACAAAAGTATTGCAAGTAATAAATAAATTACAGCTTGCGATACTGGCCCGGAGATATACCGTTATATTTCTTGAATACTTTGCTGAAACTGTTGGCACTGCTGTAACCGACCAGCTCCGCAATCTCCGAGATATTCCGGGAACTTGATCTTAAAAGTTCCTTTGCCTTTTCCAGCCGAAACTGATTGACGTAATCTACAAAATTTAAACCCGAATTTTCCTTGAAAATAAAACTCAGATAAGATTTGGACAGGTTGACCACCTCAGCGACCGTATCAAGCGATACCTCATTCTTATAGTTCTCCTCCAAATAGTCATTGATCTTTGCCAGAATATAGCCCTGCTGCCCCTGTTTATTCTCCGCAGCGTACCGCGCAATTTTATCAAATGTTTCAGATACATATTCCTTTTTCTCTTCAATGTTCTTTTTCCTATCCAACTCTTTATAGAGATCCTGTCTGTCCGGAAAAATCTGTTCACTCGTGAGTCTCATCTCAAATATAACTCTGACAGCTGTGCCGGCCAACGCATGAAACAGATTATCAACCATCTCCGGTGACAGCTTCTTCTCGGAAAAATTTATGCTGAAAACATTTTCCAGTATTTTTGCTACATCCCCACGGTTTCCCGATTTAGTGATCATAATAAGCTGCGTTTCGCTCTCCAGTGAATAGGTAATATTTTCACTCTTGCATTTGGAGATTGCGGTAGCCGAAAAAACGGTGCCGATATTAGCGATGACATAGCAAATGATCCGTTCCAGCATATCCACATACCGGCCGGCCAGATAAGTAGACAACTCTCCCGAAAGCAGTCTGGCATTGGAACCTGTAATATAAATATCACAATCCAGTTCCACCCGAAAAGAATTGATACATTTCTCTCAGGATGTAACTTCCTGAATCTCATCAAAAAACAGATATACTTTCCCGTCAATTTCATTTGCCCGTCGGATGATTTCATCGTGCAAAGCTGTGGAAGTACAAAGGTGCACATTGCTCATATTTTCAAAATTCAGAAAAATGAACTGCCCGCGGTTCACGCCGCTCTCAACAAGTTCATCGTGAATCAGACTAAGCATCACAGACTTGCCGCTGCGTCGAATACCGGTCAAGACCTTGATCAATTCATTTCCGATAAAAGGACGGATACGGCTCAAATAAGCTTCCCGTTTGATCATATATGTCCGCCCCCTTCCTGCATCAATGCTAACACAAGTATAACCGGTTTTCAATGCAGATAAGTTAATTTTATCAGGTATAGTTGATAAAATTGATCCCAATCTCTTGTTCTAATGCCTGCTGATAATGGAATAGTCATCTGTATATTCCCCTGCTGACTGATAATCATTAATTAAAATCTGATATGGCTTGTCTAAAGAAATCCAGATTTCAAAATCTCTGCTTTCAAAGTCGCCGTCGGTAATCAATTGGTCATTAAATGTCCAAAATGTTGCGTTTTCACCAATTACGGATTGAACAGAATAACAGATCCCCTCTACCCCATTTACGGTTTCAATCCCACCGTTATAACTTAATGCGTCCCTGGTTCTGTCCAGTTCTGTAAGATGATTGTATATTTCATTCTCCAATTCTATCATTTTTTCGTTGTGGTAATGCTTCCAGTTATATACCTCTCGCTGGTCAAAATCCGGACAGGCAAGATACGCTGTTTTACCTTTCATATTGGGAACTGATATGTTAAACTCACTTTTCTCCGATTGAAAAGGCAATGTCTCGGCTCCATATACGAACACATTTACAGCGTTGCTGTTTTCTTCACTCTGTTTCCAAACCACGCGGCTGACCCGGCAGGAAGCAAAATTGACTGTACCACTTATCTCAAGACAATTTGTTTCTTCATTGTATGAAAGATCATCTACACTCATTGCGTGAGTAGATACAGGAACGCCGATTACAAAGACTTTTGCAAAAGCGGATAATAAAAGAAATACCAGCAACCCTATAGCAATTCCAACGATAATTTTCAACTTTCTGGTATGCTGTCGCAATTTTTTAAATCCGTCAAGTGCAATTTGTTCTTTTGCTTCCATTCCAGTATTCAATTCTTCTTTCATTTCCAAATAGGTTCTATTACATTTTTCGCATTCTTCTAAATGACCTTTTACTACATTTTCTCCTGCTTCGCTTAAAACTCCGTCAATATATCCGGGAAGCAGATCCTTGATGATATCGCAAGAATAATTTTTATCCATGTGCCTTCAACTCCTTTTTGATTTTTTGCTTTGCTCGATAAAAAACCGTCCTACTCCAATTTTCACTCTTTCCTAAAATTGCTCCTATTTCACGAAAAGAAAGTTCGCCCGTAATTCGATATAAAATAACTTCCCGTTCCAGCTCTGGCAAATGATGAATTGCCTGATAAAGCTCTATTTTATTTTCCTGATTCAGTACGCTGGTTTCTCCGTCCGGTGAAGAATCATCCGGTAAATAATCTGCCAGTTCTACCGTTTCCGCACGCTTCTTTTTGCGAAGCTCCTGATACAAAACATGTTTCGCTATCTGGCAAAGCCATACAGATAATTTACAAGAGCCGTTATAACGTGAAATGGAGCCTACCGCCCGTAAAAATGTTTCCTGCATTAGTTCTTGAGACCATTCTACATCCTGTGTATAGGAATATAAAAAACGATAAACTAAACTTGCATACTCTTGATAAACCGAATCCATATCTATATTTTTACAAGAATTCTGCACTTTTTCACCTCCTCGCAAGTGAATTTTTAAGTTATACAGAATATTTACTATAGCTCTTATATCACATAATAACGGTGTTTGTTACAACATAACGCAAGTTTTTTCAAAATTATTACTATTTTTCCACTGGTCTTTTTACTGTATTTATTCACCCGGTTATATTTGGCTATTGCTTTTTAAGCATACAGTGTTTAAAATATCAATATAAAGACCCCTTCCCTGGTTTCGATTTGGATTTATCACCTAAATTTTACCATAGATAGGGGTCTTTTTCTATTCACCCAAATAAGTGAAAAGCACTATTCAATTAAAATACAGTAACCATGCGGATTTCAGCAGTTAATGCTGTTATTCTATGAATAATCCAGGCTAAATATATTTCTTTTATGGTATTGCATTATCAGCGTCTGTTTTTTAGTAACTGGCGCATATGCCGTACCTTATTGCCGGAGGGAGAAGTCCCACAACCGCTGAGCATAACGGCCACAGGCAGCAAAGATAAACAAATTCCACTGTCATGTCGATCACAGCTTTTACTTCTTCATAGCTGGCCACATCCGCCGTCTTATAAGCAATGGTGCATCCTTCAAGAGAATCTGCCAGTTCCTTGAGCTTTTCTTCGCGGCGCGAGGCAATTACAAGTTTTGCCCCTTTGCCCGCCAGCAGTCTGACAGTTGCCTCGCCAATCCCACTGGACGCCCCTAAAATTACAACCACCTTGTCATTTATCGTATTCATCCTATCTGCTCCTCTGTTTATATATTGGAACGGCCTGCTTCGGTCTGCTGTGCCGGCTTTTATAAGCTGTTCTTTAAAATTTCCCTGATTTCATCCTTATCCGGCACCTTATAACCGCCATCCATGACCAGCGTGCTGTCAACGATCCCCGGAAGCATCTCATCTGTTACCCCAAGTTCTTTCAGATGCATCGTAAGGCCCAGTTCCTCCATATAAGCCTCCATTTTCTGCAGACCTTCCGCTGCAACCTGTTCATCACTTTTTCCTTCCGGATTTACGTCCCATACGTTCATGGCAAACCTCTTAAACTTTGCCAGCCCAAACGGACAGACAAATCGGTAATAGGCCATGGATACCGCTGCAAGGGTCATGCCATGGGTTG